>Ga0123336_10000113_pt1 | contig 81343 bp, 80 predicted proteins | sample SSSSmetaG_FD_96466 | JGI IMG/M metagenome (GOLD analysis project Ga0123336, IMG submission 96466) | Glacier valley bacterial and archeal communities from Borup Fiord, Nunavut, Canada, to study Microbial Dark Matter (Phase II) - ​SSSS metaG | ecosystem: Environmental > Aquatic > Freshwater > Ice...
AGTTTAGTTTAGTTTGGTAGGTTGGCCGAAGGGTTAAAGCTTCGGTCAATTTTTTTTTGATAAAACTCAATGAATCTATAGCTACACGAAGGTTCTGGAAGCACAAAAAAAGAGGCCCCTGTTACAAGGCCTCTTAGTGGTTGTTAGTTCTATCTGTTCCTATTGTAAAAACTCAACTTTTAATTCTACACGTCTGTTACGTGCTCTCCCCGCAGCAGTCTTATTGTTATCAACAGGGGCAGTTTCGCCGTAACCTGTTGCAGCTAACCTCAAAGGATCAACTCCGTTTTTGATTAAGTAATTCGCAACTGCATCAGCTCTGTTCTGAGACAAGGTCATGTTTGTTGCATCGCTACCACTGTCGTCTGTATGTCCACCAATAAGCAATTTGTAGGTAGGATTATCAACTATAACCTTTGTGATGGCATCGAGGATTGGAAAAGAAACTGGTTTGATAACCGCTCTTCCTGTCTCAAACTGAATTCCCTGAAGCGCCTTCTGGAAAAGTTGTTTTACTTCCTTCTTTACTTCCGGACATCCTTTATTTGTTGCTACACCTGCAAGATTGGGACATGCATCTTCAGTATCAATTACTCCATCCCCGTCCGTATCGGCAGTACAACCTGTTGCATCAACTTTCACACCTTTAGGAGTATCGTTGCATTTATCCGCAGAATCTTGCACACCGTCACCATCGGTATCAGGACAACCCTTGAACTGATCTGAACCTTTCACGTTTGGACAAGCATCCATTGAATCCTGGATACCATCACCGTCGGTGTCAGGGCAGCCTTCAAATCTTGCGAGACCCGAAACATCAGGGCATTTATCAACATTATCTGCAACGCCATCTTTATCTTTATCAGGACATCCATTCATCTCAGCAGATCCAGCAGCCACAGGACATTTGTCAAGATAATCCGGAACACCGTCACCGTCCGTATCAACAGGGCAACCATCTGTCTTCACGCTCACTCCCGCCGGGGTATCAGGACACGTATCCTTACGATCCTGAACTCCATCTCCATCAGTATCTTTTGGTTTCTTTAAATTAAATACCAATCCAAGACTATGCTGCACATAAATATCATTTCCACCTTTAACAATGCCATCCCATGCATCATCTAATGGAACTTGAACCGTATTTGCAAATTCCAAACCGACACGATCATTAAACTGAAATAAAATTCCTGCACCCAATGACATATTTGCTTTAACCACTCCGTCATATATAACACTTGTATTCGGTTCCGCCATATTTCTTGAATTGATATACGTAGCGCCTAGTCCTGCAACTAAGAAAGGTGCGAACCAGGAAGTTTCCTTGAACATGTACCCATTATTCAATTTGTACTTTAAATTCATGGTGAGTGTTGTGAAATTGGCATCAACACCAGATGTTTTATCTTCGCTTTGATATTGAAGCCTGTTGTAGGATGCCATTTCCATCAAATTGAATGATGGATTTAAATATTGCTGTAATGAAAGAGCTCCTCCAAACTGCGCTTTATCAAAATTGTAAAAGCGATGTTTGTTACCGTTGAGATCGCCATCATATTCCGCAACAGTGGCATGAAATCCAATTGCACCACTCTGGGCAAATGTTTGATTTGGGGCAGTCCCCATATATACGAGGATTGCTACGATTATTAAGTTAAATTTTTTCATAAGTGTCTTAAATAGATTTTAGGACACAGTAAAAATTATCATGCCAGTTATACTTAGGTAAAGTAAGTCCTTAAAAAGCGCTTCAACAACGCGACATGGAATCGATAAGATGCAACATACCATTTATGGGTAATTCAATACCCAATACGGTTTTATTAGACTGTAACACGATGTGATCGAACCGTTCTGAAATACAGAGCCTTTTCGTTGCTGCACCGAATCCACATATTAAAAAAACAACAAATAGAATTTTTAAATAAAAAATCGGCTCCTACTTTACAAGCCACGCTAATTGATTCAACGCGTTTTTATTTTCAGGATCAAGCTTTAATGAAATCTTATAATTGATGATAGCCAGCTCCTTGTTTCCCTGGATTAAATAACCCTCTGCCAAACTATCAAATAACACTTCATTCGTCCAGTCATATATCCGATGATATGTTCTGGCTTCATCATTTAATTGATAATTTTTAAACCCAACGGAATTACAAGCACGTGATATCTCAAACATAGCTCACCCACCATTTTGATTTATTTTTACTTTTAAATGAATTCCACATTGTGCAAAATGGATATAGAAAGACAACAATTGATATCCAAATCAAATAGATTTGAGATAAACTAAATCCAAATTTTCCTTTCAACAATGGCGAAGGTTGAGTACTGCTTCCAATAAAGATCATGGTATGCCACGGGTAACCAGCTATCACGACGGCAATCAATGCAAATACATGGATAGCAAAAATATGCATTACGTAATAGAAAAGTGAAACGTTACCAAATACCACGATCGGTTTCCATCGGCTCAACGTTTTACCTTCCAGCATACTGAGAATCAAAAAAGTGATTCCAAGCATAAGAAGCAAGAACATTAATGAAGGCGGATATTTTTCAACATTAAAGAATGACATTACCGTTTTACCAGCTTCCAGTTGAAAAGACCATGGAGCAGGATCACCATAAGCATTAATGAATCGAAGCGATAAAAATAAGATAAAGCAACTCAATACGATCTGCATCATTACACTCTTTCTTTTCTCCGAAGAATACGTGTAATCATAAAGTGAACCCAGACAGTAACCCAGCATCATAACTCCAGCCCACGGAATGATTGGATATAGAAACGAAAACGAAAATTCATTTCCTATAAGGAAGATCTTTTTTACATGCAGAAATGACCACACCACGTCTAACAAAGTCCCTTGTTCGAATGAAATCTTGTCAAGGGCGTTGTGACCGAATATCATTATGAGCCCTATGGTGAGAATTACTTTTAACTGAAACCGAATCAGAAAAGAAAGAATGATCATGCAAAACCCTATAGTCGAAATAATATTGCTTGAATTGAAATGGAAGAGCGGATCAAAATTCCATGCAAAGCGTATGAGCGTCATCTGCAATACAATCAGCCATAAGCCTCGCGTGACCAAAAAGTTGGATGTCTCCTTTATAGTCTTTCGTTTTTCGATAAAATAAGCGGAGGTGCCAGAAAGTAAAATAAATGTTGGTGCGCAAAGATGCGTTACAAATCGAGTTAGGAACAGCGGTCCTGTTGTATGGCTAAGATCCGTTGGACTGAATTGCAATGAATCAAAATGCATATAGGCACGCACATGGTCCAACGCCATAATGATCATTACTAGACCCCTGAGAAAATCGATGGATTCGATCCGGCTGGATGCCGTTACACTAATTTTTGGGTGAGGACTGATATGATTAACCAAGTGATTGCATTTTGAAAGCGCAAAACTATCGGTGATGATTTTGTGGCACTGGTAATTATGAACATAAGACTGGTGTTTTTAACCCAAGCTTTATAAAACAAGAAAAGTATGGTTAACCAATAACCATACTTAATTCCTCCGCAGGAATGTATTACTCCTGCTTTCGCGTATCGGTAGGATTTGCAATAGCTGTTTTAAAGGTCTGAAAGCTCACGGTGATCACTGCCAGAAGCAAGATCAATATCACAGGTACCATGAACATCCAGATATTCAGGTCAATTCTATGAGAGTACGTTGATAGCCACTCATCAATAACAAGAAATGCAATGGGTACGCTATAATGGAAGCTATTTTGAGATACAGTGATCTGTATCTTCATCTTTGCTAAACTAACGTCTCAAAAAATAGCTTTTACAAGCCGGCAAAACAAGAATAATCAATATTGCTCGTCCGCATTTGAAGCTAATCGCCCGGAATCGGTCGATTAGAAATTGACTTCTTTACACCAATTCAAGCCGCTCTCTTTCATGGTGGACTTTCACTTTACACTGGTTATCAAATATTATGGGATCATAGTGATAATACTTGTTATAAAAAATGATGAAACACTTAACATACAGAGTAACGTTAGCCAGGAAATATTTTTCCCAAATTTTATTTACAATACCTTTAACCCGATGAGCAAACCAATCCGCATTGAAGGCATTGACGTAAAAATTCAAATTATTTTCCGTCAGGAACATATTGCCTTTGTATTGCCTCAATTCGAAAAGATAGGATTGCCCTCCTCCACGATGGATGATCTTATCAATAGTTACATTAAATCCGGTGAGCTTGTTAGCTATGAAAGATGGTTTTTAGAATATGGACAACAAACTCTGAATCCATTGATAAATAAAAAGCTGGAAAGAACTATTGACCATCCAACCTTCAATAGTCTTTTAAACTATGTTTTAAAAGATATTATTGATGACAGTCAGATTCTGGAACATTTTAAGAAGAAATAATTTTTTAACAAGGGAGGCACCAAAAAAATATAGAGGTTATTTTTTTCTCCATTGCTGCCATGCACCGGTAGACCACAGCGCTAAAAAAATCAAAACAAATTGAAAAGGCAATCGTAACCACCTCGTGAGATCTGAATTCAATCCAAATGCATCCCGGTGCTCCTTTAACTGTGCAACGTTGCCAGGAAAAACCAGCACAAAAAATAAAGCAACAAACCAACCAACTTGCGATTTGAATTTAGACAATAAGATCAATGAAGCCCCTAACATTAATTCTATAATTCCTGAAAAAACAACGACAAGATCCGTATTCATCGGAACCCAAAGCGGCACTTGCGCCTGAAACTCTATCCGTTCCCACGTCAAGTGTCCGCTGCCTGCTGTGAGCAAAATAAGACCAAGTACAATACGACCAAAATTTTGTGATGTGGTTGTTTTATAAATTTCGGAAGTCATTGCTAAGTTTGACAGAAGGTATTAAAATATAAGCAGCATACTCTTTTATAGGAAGTATTGTTATCTTTTCATATCTCCGAAAAGATGTTACACGTTCTACTGTGAATCACTCAATTAATAACAATGCAATATCTTTCGGCACCAAAGGCTTGAATATATAGCGTACAACGCCGTACTTTTTTGCTCTCAGTACATCTTTGTCGCTTTCTGAAGACGACATCATGACAATCTTTATTTTATCTTTATTAGGAAAAGTAAGTTTATTAAAAGCTTCAAGGAATTCAAAGCCATCCATTACCGGCATATTGATATCGACAAAAATAAAATCAGGCAGAGGATTTCCGGACATATAATAATCATTGAACATTTCAAGGCCTTGCCTGCCATTATCCGCTACTTGTATACTTTCAACTAGTCCGGAAAGCTGGAGATTTTTCTTATTGACAAAGTTTCCAACCTTATCATCGTCAATAAGGAGTATATATTTCATTGGAATGGATTCGAAACTCAATTATACGAATGATTTAGGCTTTTATAGCCATTGATTAGATCGATTAATTCATAAAAAAAGAAACTGCCTGCGCAGCCTCTTTACTATCAATAATTCAGTCAGATTAAAGTGCCGATTTAACAACATTACCATCGAGAATTACGGCCGTTTGCGCTAAAGCCCTACCTGTAAGAGATGCACCTGTACGAAGAGTAATGCCTGTCATAGATAAGACAGTTCCTTCAAAATGAGCTGTTGTGCCTAACGTAGTTTCACCAGACACCTGCCAAAAAATGTTTTTTGCCAGCGCACCACCAGCAAGAGTTACATTCATTGCCGAACTTACCGTTAGATTTCCATCTACCTGAAATATCCAAACATCTGTTGCGCTCAAATGATCTATCTTTTGATCTTATTAAAATGCATCGTGATAGTATATGAGGAAGATTATACCCATACCAGATACTCTGATGAACAGACTTTATCCGTTCATCCATGAATTTTATTTTAGAATTGTTTCCATATGAGCTAAAACATGCATCTAGAATCTTATTCACACAAGATGATCTGACCGAATTATCTAAACTTTGGCCGACATTTCAAGATCTCTTCCAGCGAAAATCATGGTTTGCTCTAGTTGTTAGAAGGTTCTTCGATTCAACCTTAAAATTTTCTTGGGAAGACAAACTTATTGACCTATTGATATCGCTCGAAGCTCTTCTCATTTCAGAAAAAGACCAAAGCTAAAACCAAAGGAAACATTGACCACAAGAAAGTACTCTAAGTCGCACCTTCTACCAACAAATATTTATTTGCGTTAGATACAACTAGTGAGAACCCGACGTTCCTTATCTAAGAGTAATAATCACTGAATTCAGGTACTTGCAGTCTTGCGATTCATCCCAGCAATTAATAACAGTCTTGATCACATGCAAGGGTATCGTGTTGTACTGTTGTTTCTGGTGTATTTTTTTGGGAGGAAGCAGACATTTGGAATCCGGGAGATAAACCAGCGACATAGCCTACTCCGGGATAACCTGAGTCGCAATATTCTGCATTAGAACTTTCAATTATAGAATCCTTAGTGAGAATTCCCTGGCAGATAAATAATAGAGCTAAACAAAGAAATAGTGCAGCGCTTTAATAAGGAATTTATTGAAGCTGATAACATGAACTCCTTTAAGGAACTTGTGGCAAGCAATGTGGTCAATCATGCCGCTCCGTAAGGAACTCCTGGCGGGCCGGAAAGCATGAGTTTTTCCTGAACAATATTTTAAGAAAAGGCTTTCCTGATATGTCTGTAGAAATTCATGATCAGATTGCGGAAGGAGATCGTGTAACAACCAGGAAAACAATTCGGGCTACGCACCAGGGAGAGTTTATGGGTATTCCTGCTTCAAATAAAAAAGTGGAAATACACGTCATTGATTTCATCAGTTTGGAGGATGCTCAATATGCAGAAGCATTGGGGTCAAGCAATCTGGCAGATGTTATAACTTTCATTTCGACGAAATAAATATCAGAGCTTACGTACTCAGAGTGCGTTAAGCTAGATAATATCTTCCAGTCGATAAAACACTTTAAGACCTCTTTCTTTAGCAATTTTAATGTCCTGATCGGCGCCCTTTGATTCGCCGGGGAGTCGAAGAACGGCATCGCATTTGGTTAGCAGCCGATCGGCAGTTGGATACGCAATTTCATTATATATCTCGTCACCAGTTTTTTTTGACCCTGCTACTTTCATTAGCGGGAGTGCAACCCATTCACCGATCATGGGTATGTGACCAGCTCTGAACAGGGGCAATGCTACTTCTTCGAGATATCTTAGGTTTTTCTCCATTAATTCTGGCTGATCATTGGTGCCGCTTCTATAGGGTCCTGCGATAAGTATGAGCATGTATATCTTATTTATTAGCACAAAGAAAATGACTTCGTTATTAAGAGCAGTTAATGTAGATTAACTTAAGGGAATCTCTAAAAACTCATTTCACCCTTCTCTTCTGGAGAAAGGCAAAGGGTTGAGGCAACAAGAGAAAGGTTTTTAGAGCCCTTAATTGTGTCCCTTTCTTTTGCGGATAACGCTTAAGAATTGCGGAGTTACACCAAGATAGGAAGCAATAAACTTTAAAGGTATGTGCTGTACAAATAGAGGATATTTTTTTGTAAAGCTGTGATATCGTTCTTCTGCTGGCTCCGTTAAAATTTGGCGCGTGCGTAGCTGCTCACGTATGTAGGAGTTCTGCATCAGTATTCTGAAAAACTTTTCAAACCTAGGGACTTTATCATATAATTTATCCAGATCAGTTTTTTGCAGCTGAAAGATTGTGCTATCCTCAATTGATTCAACATTCATGATAGCAGCCTTCTCCTTCACAAATCCATGAATGTCTGTTATCCACCAGTCATCAATGGCAAACATGATGCTGTTTTCTTTGCCCTTCATGTCAAATGAATAGGCTCTTAATGCTCCTTTGATAACGTAATTGATGTATCGGCAGGGCTGGCCTTCTTTCAGTATCAATTTGTTCTTTGATATTTCCTTATGGGTTAATAAGGAAACGAAATAGTCGATTTCAATTTTATCAAGACTTATGTGCTTACCAACATTTTTTAAAATGTTCTCGTAATTCATTTCTGATATATAATTAACGAGAAAGATAACTAATAAATTATTGGCGAAAAATTTATGTCAATAACCTTCCACTCTATAAATGGTGGTATTCGACGTTTTTAATTTTTGACTTGCTCCGATTCTCAGGTTTTTGCTTAATGAATAAATCTTAAATCCCGGAGATAATCCGGCAACATAATTTACTCCTGGGTATACGAATTCAATCTTTTCAAAAATGGGTATGTCTGAAATCTGATTATTCCCTGAATACTCCCCTATAGTTAAGTAAATGCCAAGTGGTATCACTGAAATTCTGACTGTCAATGTGATTTTTTTAATGATTTTTCCAAGCATTCCCTTGTAGCTCTTTTAGACAAAGGAATTGAGAAAAAAATGGTCTGACTTAATATAGATTAACAAAGGGAGTCAACTTTTATCCAGCTATCTCAGAAGACCGTTCTTCCAATTGATCCATTTTCATTCTGTCTTTTGACTTTAATCCGCGACTTTCTGTTTTAAACACTGCTCATACTTTCAATTCTATATCAAATGCACGAAGCTCATTTGATTTTCAACATAAATAATTTCAGTAAAATTGTGTATTTCCTCTGAAATTTATTGACAAAGACCAGAATTTTGAAGTTTGCAATTATGCATTAACATTGTCAATCAAACAAAGCATCGCCCGACGATAGAAATCACTTAAACTTCATTGCTTTCGCTCCAGCATTTTTAATGCAACTGGAAAAGTGATTGCCATCCCAAAACCGAAAAATAAGTGATTGACCGCTGCTGTGCGCATCAGCAAATACTCTTGTGGACCACTGGATCCAAAAAATCCAAAACCCATTCCTGGAAACATGAGCAGCGAAGGTATTAATGTGGTTAAAACTCCATAGAATAAGGGTGCCCACCAGGAAATATCAGTGAGTTTTAGCCAGAGCACTATAATGTAAAAATTAGCCGTTAATATAATACCAATGATGTAGTGATATACTAATACTCTCGCTATTGGCACTGCGCCGCCGCTACTAATTCGAATGTCGTCGACGATAAAGCGTCCTCTTATAGCTGACTCCAACCATTTTCCAACCAAACTTGGTGGAACACCCGCGGTTAGGTCATAAACACGTGATACAGCACTGGCAATATCCATTATCAGTGTGCTTACAGTACCGACGCAAATCAAAATAAGGACAGTCCTCATAATAATTTACTAATCAAACTTTACCATAGTACTTGAATGAATGACGTTAGCACCCTTTACTGAACATCTGCTCATCGACTTCGCCTTGTTTTTTTCGTTTTTCGACCCCACGGCGTCCTCAATAATCGTTACCTTAAATTGACTATCAAGTGCACTGTTTACAGAACTTTTGACACAATACTCTGCTAATAAACCTGTTATGTACAGTTCGGAAATTGACTCTCGTTTAAGAAAGTCTCGTAGTTTCTCATTTGAGAAAATATCGCTGGAAGATTTGTAAAAAATATTTTTGCTGACGACGCTCACCCTACTACTTATTTCAGTGCCTTTTGCCCCTTTTTTGCAAACGTTACCTGTTATCAGATTAAGGATGGGATTAGTCCATTCATTGATTGTGTAGATGACTGGCATTCCCTGCTGTTCAAAAATTTTAATAGACCTATTAAGACTAGTAACAAATGGGTCCACCTTGTCGATGTCCATATGCATCGTTGATTTTGATTTTAATAAGTTCTCCTGTACATCTATTACAATGAGTGCTTTCTTATTTTGTGCCATAATTGGAAGAGTCATAGTAAAGGCTGCTAACGTTAACAATTGGTTTAAATTCATTTTCACAGTGACGTTTACGGAAATTTTATTTGTGGAAGACAAGGACAAAACTATGGGGTCCAGATCGGCAATCAATCACGGAAAATAATTACTATTTATGATTGATCTGGGAAAGATGTGAAGCTTTAATTTCGCGGAATTTAATTCCAGAAAAGTCTAAATGCTTTCTTTATAAGTTCCATTGAATTTTTGACTTGCAACTTCTCAAGCAAATGTCTTCGGTGAGTCTCGACAGTATTTACACTGATATTTAAATTATCTGCAATCATTTTTGATGAAAAACCCTCTGCTATCTGTTTTAGCACCTGCTTTTCTCTTTTCGTCAGTTGATCAATGCCTTCTTGATGCCCCGACTCATTTAAAGAAATCTCAAAGGGTTTTACATGAGTGTAATTGGCGAAAATCAACCGGTCCAGCAATGTCAGCTTGTGCAACATTTTATCAATTGATCCATCGCTAGTGACTGATAAAATGTAGACAGTATGCTGAACCCAGATCCATTGGTTGTTTCCGTTTTTAAATCGATAGTTAACAGTCCCTGGAGTGGGATTTTGTTTACTAAAAAGAGCATGAGAAGACTTGTTTGTTTCCAGAATTTTATCCGCGAGCATCCGGCGGTCACCAGGATGAATTTTTGAAAACCAGTAATCAAGGCCACCTTTCTTATATTCACTTGGAGGATATGCGGTAAATGATTGATAATTCAGATCAATGTATGTCAATTCACACAAAGATGTTGAAAACAAGTAAAAACAGATTTGCTCATCATCAGTGGCTTTTCGAAAGAAAACTTCGGGAACGGCACAGTCTTGCCATACCAGCATCTTCAACTCTTCATACTGTTTATCCAAGGGAACTATTGTGCGTTTCATATGGGGGCATTAATAGGACACAATTTCTTCCGATCATCTTATTAAACCCATTAATACAATGTCAAATATCAAAGGCATGTATTGCCATTAAATAACGATGGGTTCACTTAGGAAATGCTACGCACTCTGTTGATAGCGTGGTATTTTGTAAAGCAAGTTTGCCATCTTCGAGCGCCAAATTCTGAAGTTTACTTCTTCCATGAAACCATCCTGGCTGCGGAGATACTTTTATGTAATAGACTTCTGATGCTTTTACTTCTAACGCGAAATCAGTCCTAGTTTCGGCCAAAGATGCGAAGTGGTGGGTTCCAGGATCCAAGAATGCATAGATAAACATACCCCCTCCCGTATTGCCAAGATAACGGTCGTCGCAGATCACAGGAATATTCATGGCCGAACCAAACATTGATGGCCGAATGACATAAACCAGTGCCTTTCCTTCCGGAGCCGTTAATTTTTTTGCAATCACGTCGTCTTTGGGTGAAGCTTTTTTTATAAGCACAATACAGCCGGAAAGCAGAAAGATGATGATGATTGTAACAGCGACGCTTAGTATTTTCGATTTCATTAGTTTATAATTTATTCCAAAATTATTTATATGTAAAAATCGACAAATCTCACATCCAATTTATCACGGAAAATAATGATGCAAAACAATATCTAAATAAATTCTATACTACGCATTGGGTGACTTTATGGTATCAACCTGCATTTTCTTCTTTTTGATCATCAGTTTAACAGAAGGACACATGATAATTGAATTAAATTTCTCCAAAAATAATTTAATCACATTCAGCTAAATTCAGCGACTTCAACTTTTTTAATTTCAATTTTTCTTCAGCTAGAATCAGGCTTACTTAAATATTCGAAAGAAATGGACCCAGCCTCTTTAAAACTGGAGTCTTACTGTAACACAACTTTCAATTTGATTTGAGGGTAGACTGAATGTATCTTTATAAGAGTGATGTTGAAATACGGAAAACGCCATACTTTGCCAGCACATGATTCCAACATCCTCGGTTATTATTAATGACACAATTTATTTTACAATTTCACAACTAGTTGCTCGCTTGCAACCTGTGACTTCCCAAATGAAACCCCGCCACGCTATCATCATCGTCATTGTCGCTGAGCTTTTGGTGGCCGCTCTTGGAATCAACAACTACGGATGGAACATCGAAGGCCTCCAGGCTACAACCCGATTTTCTGGGCGACTTTCTCTTTTCATCTTCAGCTTCATTTTTCTGCTCTATCCAAAAGACAATAGCATTCTTCGTTTCTATCTGTCCGAAAATTTTTTCCTGGCCTTTGCAATTGGCCATGGTATTCATCTCGGTGAACTGCTGAGTTATGTGAGTCTGTCTGGAACACCGCTCGTACCCTACCGTTTAGCTGGTGGATTTCTTGCATACATTCTGATATTCATCATGCCTTTTATTCAGCAGCGATCCGAAACAGGAAAACTTACTCCCAAACGATATCAATCAATTGGTTATTTCTACCTGTTTTATGTTTGGCTGATTTTCTTTATGACGTACGTCGGCCGCTTGCGCTCTGAACTTCGGAATGCCGGTGGCACACGTGAGGAATATCTGACGCTAATCGGTTGGGTGATCGTGATGCTGGGAATAAAGATCGCATACATGCTTTTCGCAAAGCCAAAACAATCAATAACATGAGATAATCTTTTGATGTATTCTTGCGCTTTATTGTTTCTGATCAGCTGCAGCGCTCCCAAGGAAAGGCCAAACATCATTTATATCATGGTGGATGATATGGGTTATGCTGATCTCGGCATCTACGGTCAGCAAGATTACCCCACGCAGACGTTGGATTCATTGGCGACAGAAGGAATGCGCTTCTTTCAGGCTTATGCAGCTGCACCTGTCTCTGCACTCCCACGCGTGTGGCATTCATGACCGGACGTTATCCTGCGAGAAATCCCATTGGCTTGCGCAAACCTTTGATCATCGATTCAACAGACATCGATCTTGGACTTTCACCGGAAATACCACCTGTTTCCTCTTTGTTGAAAAAATCTGGATATAACACGGCCCTGTTCGGCAAATGGCATCTCGGCTTCGATCAGAAATTCTCTCCTGCAGCGCATGGCTTCGATACATTCTTCGGCATCACGCCCGGTTGCGCTGATTATATATCCCATCGCTATGAAGGAAAGGACGTGTTGTATGAAAATTCAAAACTTGTGAAGAAGGATACCTCACCGATCTCATCACAAAGCACAGGGTTGAGTACATAAAAAAACAAACTGGCCATTTTTCATCAGCCTGCAATACACTGCTCCACTTTGGCCATGGCAGAAACCCGGTGACGCAGCGTTGAAGGTGAATTCAGTAGATCGGCCTCTGATTTTGTTGAGATGTGCAGAATATGGATCCGGCTGCTATACTTTCGACTTATCTCGATTACACTAATAGTAGCCTTTAAACAAACTCGTTCGTTTCGAATAAATGGATGAAATTTAATAGGAGCGTTGAAGAAAAAAGATAGTTGCCCGATTTCCATATTAACGATGGAGCTTACCATTCCATTTCTCATAAGTCACTTGCAAAGTCACCACCCGCCCAACTGCGTCACCTTAAACATTGATCTTGCTTTAACTCATTTTGAAACTATTTGGGTGCCAGGGTAAGAGAGACCTGAACCGAAATTCCATTCAAGACTTCCGTAAAAGTCAACCCCAGCGTCGTCGAACTTAGCACCCCGATAGTAAAATCAGTTTCATCACCAGCAACGTCAGTGACTTTGAGCAAAGTATCATTATTGGCCAGTGCCCACTTGCCGGTTTCAATCGACTGAGGATCCGTTGGGTCACACTTGGTCGCACCTTCATCTTCGTTGAATGCTCCTCCTTTTGAAAAAATCCAGAGATTGTCCTTTACACAAGCCAGCTCAAAGTCTGGCACTTCAATTCCGGAGACGGTACCTTTCACGATGCTCCACGATCTGGTGAGGAGCTCCGTTTTGGTGGGTTGTGGGTCATCTTTATGACAGGAAGCCAACAAAGACATACCCGAAATGCACACGACAACACCAATCGATTTCAACATTTTTTCAATTCTCATACTTGCCTTCATTTTTTTTGCAAAGAAATGACAATCATTGCTACACCGACATAATGGTTTTCAGTGATTTTTTATTCGAGATCATACCTTCGAAATGAAACTATAATATCACTAGATCTTGAAACCAAGTGAAACATAAAACGTACGGCCATCGGCCGGCAAGATCCCTGGTCCAGGATACATATTAATCCTTCGTCTAAAATATCGTAAGTCAGCAATATTATTCACGCCACCAGAAATATGATAATTCTTCAGGAACCGGTAGCTCGCCGCGAAATCAAACAACGTGTAAGAAGGAATTACGCCGACCAATGAAATACACTTGTGCCTGACTTCAAGGCTTGCACGATTGATCCAATCCGGCACACCTTCGACTTCTTTTCCAACGATGGATAAATTCTCAATGTTGTTGCTCAACGATCTCGAGGTGTATCGAGCATTGGTGTAGACGAAAGAACCAAACAGCTTTACATCTGTATTACGAATGCTGCCCGTGATCATTCGCATCAATGAAATATTGATATGCAGCTCAATTCCTTTTGCTACTGAATTACCAATGGACGATTTAATCCTGAATCAGTAGCAGAGTTGAGATATAAATCTATGCGCCTGTGTTTATCGTTAATTAGATAAGCTCCGAGACGTACAATTAGCGATAAAAAATTAAAGACTTTAAAAAAGTCGACTTTTAGGTACTGCAAATACCCAGAATCAAATAAATATAAAGCAAAGACTGAATTTTTCTTTAAATAAGTCGTAATCGCATATTGCCAAAGAAGATAGTCTCGTGTCTAAAGGCGGCACTGCAATTAATCTCTTTGTACGAGATATGCCTCGATTATTTGTGGACATTGATTTAACATATACATCAATTACCAACGATCGTGAAACTGCGCTGGGAAATATCTCAGATCCCCTTAAGCGAATTGACGAAAGTGTAAAGGCTACTAATCCAGGAATATCAATAACACATATTCCTTACGATCAGTGGTCTGACGTTAAATTAAATTGCCAGATTCCCAATGATCATGTTAAAATTGAGGTGAATACAATTACTTGTGGCATTATTCTTCCAACTAGAATAATGCAACTTACTGAAGTTGCCCAAAAAGATTTTGGAAAGTTCGCTGCAATCCAATTCGTAATTGTTCCTCTTTGGAGTAGTTCTCCGCCTGAATCAGTTGTCAATTTTTTCACACAAACCGATTTCAACACTACTGTTTTCAACTTTTTCGGACCACCTGGATGGCTTTAAGAGTCATTCCGCTATTTATTTTATTGCTATTGAGTTGGCGCAAATCAAAACGACAAAAATCTTTTTTGCTGATCGCATGCATCTGTATGGCAATAATGATAGCGTTCACCATTTTCTACATCTACCCTGTAAACGATATACTGATGCGACAGGCAGGGGGAGGAAAATCTGCTACCGAAATCCAACAAATGACTTCAGATTGGGTATGCGCAGATCGCTTGCGCTACCTGGTAGGTTGTATTGGTTATTTATTTCTTCTCAGGTCATTTCAACTTAACAACAGACCTGAATAATATTATTATTCATTCAAGAGCTCGTTAGACACCTAAGCGTCATTTCATATTTCGGAAACAACTCTCATTTAGGATAGAAAACAAAGGTCGGTATTTTTTTGATTTTCTAATTCCAGATGGTGAGTGTTGCAATCACAGAAAACCATGATTATTAACCACTAGGTTAGAGGAATTTCCATTTTCTTCGCTGTTTATTTTTCATTTTCAATTCCAGTTTATTCCTTGCGCAACAAAACACGGCTTTACTCGTTTTTTGAAAACATTTAGATATGGAACATTTAAATATTGAGCTAGAAGAAAAATTGGGCGAAGAAGCTGGCTTTATAACTTCGCTAATAAAAAGGTTAAAGAGAGACAAAAACAGATGTGTGTATCTGGTCTCCTGCGTGCACAACAAATATTTGTTTGTTGATGATTCTTTCGAAGCACTGACTGCCTATTCGTCCTCGCAATTTATGAAGGAAGGTCTTGAATTTTGGCTGGCCTTAATTCATCCAGAGGATAAACCGATCGTAATGGAGGCAATCATCCAGGGTCACAGTTTGTTATTTGATCCAACAATAGTGGTGAGCGAGATGAAACCGATGGATTTGGTTTACAGATTTAAAAAAAAAGACGGAAAGTGGATATGGTTATGTGAGACAAAATGGGTTGTTCCTTCAAACAAAGAAATAAAAGATTACATCATTGGTTCGTTCATTGACATATCCGAGCAAAAACAGAAAGATGATCTTCGACTTCTTCAACTCAAAGAGGAAGGCACGAACAATCTGCTGAAGGCTGCCCTTGAATATAAGGCTTCCAATGAAAAGCAATTAATTAACACGAACCAAATCATTGAAACGGGAAAGCCTATCGGAATTGATCAGCTTACTAAACGGGAAAAGGAAGTTCTGAAGCTTATTGGAGAAGGACTGTCCACAAAAAGAATTGCCGATAAGCTTTTCATCAGCATCAATACAGTTGAAACGCATAGAAGGCACTTACTCGAAAAACTAAATGTAAAAAACTCAATGGAGTTAATAAAGAAAACTGCAAAAGCGTTCTGGCTCTGATGATCCTTTTTCCTCATACGGCGTACCGGATAATCATCCGCTGGCTGAATCGTCGTTCAATAAAGTTTTTTTAAGAGAATTATTTCTTCCTATGTGATTTGCAATAAATTCTGCATCGCGCCCTACTCCACCGATTATTGCAGAAGTCAATGCAAATTGAAAAATCATTCCAACAAAATACAGTTGGTCACAGCTCTTAGAAATGCCCCTGTAGGTATTTGGAAAACCTGATTCGTCGGTTATTTTCGGGATATCAATCCAGGAAAAATCTGCTTTAAATCCAGTGGCCCAGACAATGGTGCTAACAGGAATTATTTTTCCATTTTCAAATTTTGGGTGACCATTTTCAGCACCTGTTAATCGAGGCATGCATTTAATTCCTGCAGATTCAACCTCTTTCATCAAGACATTAATAAGAGGGCCCCCTCCTGCTAAAACGCTCTTCCTCGCATTTCTGCCCATTGGTGTATTGATTGTTAGAACATTGCTGATAAACCACCAATAAAATCCACCTAAGAAACGGAACACAAAATCCGGAATATGGAAGGTCGGTTTTCCAGCCAGGAAAACCTCATGTATTTTTGACAGGTCAATGGCAATCTGCACGCCAGACGCACCTGCCCCCACTACTAAGACTTTTCCAGGCGGAATTGCATCAGCTCTTTTATATTCTGACGAATGAATATTAAATATCGTTGAAGCAAACGAATTACTAAAGCCAGGTTTCTTCACCACCTGGTGGCCACCCGTTGCGACCACTAAATTGTCACAGGTTATGACATCGTCTCCAGCGAAGATTTCATATTTAGAATTGAAAAATCTCACTGAAATTACTTTGGTTCTAAGTTGAACCGGCAAATTAAATTTTCGGCATATGCTTTTAGGTAGCTCGCCACTTCTCATTTGGTTGGAAACTCACCTCTGCTTGCAGGAAATGGAAGACCGGGAAGTCCGTTATATTGTGACGGAGTAAATAACTTTAAAGAATCCCACCTTTTATTCCAGATCTCACCCACTGCTTCCGACTCATCTAAGATTAAAAAGTCTACCGCCAATTTCTTTAAAAAATAACCAGTTGCAAGACCTGACTGGCCTGCACCGATAATAACTGTATTCTTATGTGTATTCATGTTTATTCAAAATATCTGCTCGATTTCTAATGATCTTTGAAAGTGAAGTAAAACCAATATGCCTTCAATTCAGATTCATGTTTTAACAGGTGACGAAATTAATCGTGCTTTAAAAACCGTCACAAGATTAGGCATAGAAGAATGTCAGGAGAATCACAGATATCAGTGATTTTAAAAAAAAAACTATCTTCTTAAAAAAACCACGGCGTTACTTCATTACAATGATCCGACCAATATCACGGCAAGCAGTGATTGATCTAAAGAGGAAGGTTCCAAATATTTGCGAAATGAAAGCTACAGCATTAAACTTCATTCGTTTTTTAAACACATTATCATCTGCTTTGGTGATGGGCATAGTCTTCGGTGTGTGGATTGGGTTTAACCCCTACCATTTATCTGCGGGTGCGTATATTGAACAACAGCAAAATTTAATATTGGGATTAAATGAGCTCATGCCAATTTTAGGACTTGGTACGATATTACTTACATTGTTTTCGGCTTACTACCAGCGAGAAAATAAAAGAACAGCATTCCTTTTAGTAATAGCGTCTATATTTTTTATAGCATCGGGCCTGGTCACAAGATTTGGCAATCAGTTAATCAATGCTGAAATGATTCTCTGGGATCCCCTAAACCCACCCGTTAACTGGACTCAACTAAGAGACAAATGGTGGACGCTGCATTCGTTCAGAACCGGAACTGCTTTAGCGGGTCTTGTGCTCGTAACTTTCACAAACACGAAGGTCGTTTCACCTTCCAGCTTCAAAAATGTACATCAATAAAAGTGAAAAGATCGTTTCTCTTTATGGCCGAGAAAGCGAAACATCAATGGTTTAACTATTTGGATTTAACTACAATCAATCTAGGGACAGGAGATCGAAGTTTTCTAAAAGGAGGCGTTTACAATTCCAAGTATCGTATCAACATCCCAAAAGAACTGGCTTGATGATAACACCAAAATACAAGGAGCAGGTAGATTTTCTTATTCGCATATTGCCGCACATCGCCAAAGAAAAGAGTCTTGCGTTAAAAGACGGTACGGCGATTAATCTCTTTGTACGAGATATGCCTCGATTATCTGTAGACATTGATCTAACATCTAAGTCTATTATCGATGATCGTGAAACTGCGTTAGCAAATATTTCTGCTGCACTGAAGCGAATTGATGAAAGTATAAAAACTGCTATCCCAGGAATATCAATAACACATATTCCATACGATCAGGGATCAGACGTTAAATTGAATTGTCAGATTCATAATGCCCATGTTAAAATTGAAGTTAATACAATTACTCGTGGCGTTATTCTTCCAATAAGAATGATGCAACTCGCCGAAGTTGCGCAAACTGAATTTGGAAAGTTTGCTGCAATCCAAGTGGTTTCGCATGGGAAATTATTTGGTGGAAAGATCTGTGCAGCCCTGGATCGTCAAACATCCGAGAGATTTATTCGATATCTATCATCTTTTCAAGAACGAAGGATTTTCAGAAGAAATAAGATTCGGGTTTACAATGTTCTTGATAAGTCATTACCGACCAATTCCACGAACTTCTCTTTCCTCATCTTGCAGATCATGCGACAACCTTTGAACAACAGTTTGCCGGCATGACGGATCTTCCTTTCACATATGAGATTTATGAAGAGACAAGAAAAAAGTTAGTTGTTGAAATACACAAAATGCTTTCAGACAACGACAGAAAGTTTCTTATCAGCTTTGAGCAAGGAAACCCCGATTGGGCTCTTATTCCAATTGAAACCCTCAAAGATCTGCCGGCAGTGAAATGGAAACTTCAAAACATTCAGAAGCTGATGAATGATAACCCTGAAAAGCACGCAGCAATCATCAAGGAGTTGAGTGAAAAACTGACGTCCGCGCCGGAAAGAGGCTAGACAATCTATTTTTTAACATTTTTTTCTAGAGCCTGAACAAGCTCATAGGGCTTCATTTTTAGAACCTCAGCTATCTTGAAAATTGTGTCGATAGATGGCATTGAGATACCTCTCTCCAATTTAGAGATGTACACTCGCTCGAGATCGCAATAGTCCGCTAGCTCTTGTTGACTCATTCCACTCTTCTTACGAAGCTCCTTAAGGGTCTTCGAAAATGCCGTTTTTAGATCGCCTTTCACGGGGGCAATCTATCGGAAGGCGCACCAGGTACTTGAATACTATAGTATTCAAGTTTACCTTAGTACTCTGAAGTTTAATATGCGGATTTTAAAACATGAAAAAAGATCTCCGGAGCTCCTCAAGAAGCAGTTCAAGATGGTTATGGATCATCTTGTTCCTATCAGCCAAAACGGGTATGTGTCAGGCCCAGGCTTTGATAAGATCTGTCGCGAAATGTTTAATACCAGCCTAAGAGCATCCATAAGAACAAGATTTGCGACAACATCCGGTAAAAACGATGGTTTCAATAATTTAAAAAAGCAACTTGGCTATAAGGTGCAGCGCATCTGGACCAAAGAAGAAATTCTTGCACATTACTATAGCATACACGAGTCTCTCGGAAAGCAACCTACTGAAAATGATATCATCGGAACCAGCCTATCAATGACAACGGTGTATCACCATTTCGGAACACACATGAAAGCGGTGGATGCTATGTTTAGTGCAAATAATATTGGACTCAAAGCTGTCTATCCACCGAACATTCGGCTGAACACACCAGAAAAGATTGGAGAAGATTTCTCCAAGTATCCGAGTCTAGGAATGCTTGAGGGTCCTGTTTGCGAACAGGATCTTGTAACATTGTGGGCGAAGATTCATCGCTTGATCGGATTTCCAGTACTGGAAAAAACACACCAGGAATTTCCAGATTGCCGCGCTACATGTACACGCGGAAGCCGGCATACACGAGCTAACATCGAGTTCAAGTATCTCTGCTCAGCAACCTTTAAAAAGAATAGGAGAATCGAAGCATATCGGGCGAAGAAAATTCATTTCCTGGTCTGCTGGGAAAATGACTCAATCAGAAACACAGAACAGTTGGCTCAAGCCGGCATTGAGGTAATATCACTCAAAGAGGAACTGCGAAAATTATTTCAGAATGGAAAACTCAGCTAAGTAACAACAGTGAAAAAAAGCTGCATCAACATACTGAACGATTATAAAATAACGCCGACTGTTCAGCGTATTGAATTGCTAACGCTTATGGTCGCTTTTCATGGTCCATTCTCGATTGAAGATCTGAAGAAAGAGGTGCAAACCGTTTCTATCGTGATTTCAGACAGCACGATTGTTACAACACTTCTATTATTTGAAAGTAGAAAACTAATCAAAGGCGCACCGGCGCTTAAAAGTGAAAAGGTACGAGGAAGGCCGATGACAGTTTACACGATGGAGTACGGAGATATCCATAAAGAATAAATGCAATTGTTAAAACCCCAGCTGTGCTTAAAGTATTTATTAGCGAATGTGTTTTTCTAAAGACTGATTCCTGGCCGTACAGGGTGATTGGGATTACTGTCTGGGTAAGTTTAGGTCTAATGATCGTCTGCATTAGTAAAATGCTGCAAATACTTTAATTACTAGCTGATCTAAAGAATCCTTTAGAAAAACTAAAGGTTCCTTTAGAGAAACGACGCAAACACAGAAAGTTTTTGTGTGAAAAGAAATAAAAAACATACACCATAACCCAGCGGTAATAGTGAGTTCTTAAATTAGTCGCCTGAATTATGAAAGTTATAGTTAGTTTGCTATTCGTATTCCAAGGATTGGTAGCCATCGCACAGGTCGTTCCAGACCTCATCGCGGGTGACCATTATCTTCCTTATTTATCAGAACAGCAAAAGCAAGAAGAAATTTTTAAACCACGCAAGGCTTATCCGAACACGAGCGAAGAACTGTATCCACATCTTTATAAATACACACACCGTGACTATCTCGCGCCATTAAAGGGAACGTCTGCTGACCCCGCAAACGTCTTTCCTAATTATTCCCAAAGCGGTTTTCAAAAACAAGTTGCAACTGCCGTGGTTTCTCCAAGTCTTTATAACCTTCAATCGTCCATTGAACAACGGAATCGAGGGGAAATAGAAGCCGACATGGCGGCCTATGAGTCAAGAAAAATCGAGTCTCAACGAATAGTCAACGAGGCAATGAAAGAACTGGATAGGCCAATAGTAAACTATCAGCTTGGAATTCACAATGGCCCTTTAGCAGACCGTTTTTCACAGGCATATTCTGAATTAACCAACATGCTTTAAGGATCGCAGAAGATTGATTTTTTAAAAGCGGTTTTTTTAGTTGAAAGCGTTGTTGACAAAACTCTTTCCTGGAACGAATTCCATTCAATGTTTCAAAATAGCAAGCAAATCATTTCTTCATTGCTAAAAAAGGAAAGGATATCCCCAACCGACAACCTGGCAAAAATCATGACTATTTATAAGTTCATGGCCGACACGACTAAGGTATTCGTTAGTTCAAAAGAAAAGGTAATAGTATCAAAACCAATGCTTTATGATTTCGAAGACTATGGCGGCAAAAAGGATATTACAAAAGTATTTGTCAGTAAACTTTTGCGAACTGGAACAGGACAATGCATGAGTTTACCTATGCTTTATTATTTATTCGCTAAGGAATTCAAAGTTGACGTTAATCTCGCGTTCGCTCCAGAACACAGCTATATCACTTTTAAAGACAATCTCGGTAAGACCCAAAACATAGAATTGACTGGCAGAATGTTTACGACTACGGATTTCTATTGGCAAACCGGATTTATTAAATCGGAGCAAGCTAAAAGTGGCATCTATCTCAGGCCACTGTCTGAAAAGGAGACCATAGCACATTTGCTGACAACACTTACCATTAGTTATGTGAGAACTATGGGGACAGACGAACGTGTATTGGAGATGGCCCTAACGGCTCAAAAGCACGCGCCAAATGATTTGGCAGCGAACATGATATTGGCAGGGTATTCTCGCGATTTATATAACCACATCTTAAGACAGTATGATGTTTACAATCTGGGTGAGGATGAGTTGTTAGCTGATGGGAAAGCGCAAGCCGTTAATAAGTCAATGAATCTCGCCTTTGATCATTTGATGAAAGACCTTGGGTATGCCAAAATGCCTGACTGGGCTTACCAAGAATGGTTGAAAGGCGTCAATGAACTTGCCGCAAGAAAGCAACATGTTGTAAGAAGAAGACAATTAGAGCAACAGCTTAACAAATAACCTCTACAAAAGAAATTAACAAAGCATATGGCAAAATATCTTATAATCGCCTTACTTACCTTTTCAGTTATCCCCGCATTTTCACAACGGCCAAATGAAATAGATAACTATAATCGTGCATTCAAAGAGTTGAATCAAATGATAAGTGGTGAAATACCCCTTTCGTTTAAACGAGCTGTTTTCATAACGGAAAATGCCTATCTGAATAATCAGCTTTCTTATGATGATTTTTTAAAAGAGATTGATATTCTTGCGCGAATGGCTAAAGCAATCGCTGCATCGGATGGATTAAATTATAATCTTAAAGATCGGGACCAAGTTCTTCACGCTGCATCCATTTTCAGGTTAATGAAGGACTCTGTTGTTTTTGAAAAGTCAACTACCCACAAAGGCTTTCGAAAAGATCCCTACTCATATGACATGGAAGATTTTTGGGGAGAGAAAGATTGGACAAAAATGTTTGTCACTAAACTTCTTTACACGCAAAGTGGTAATTGCCATAGTTTTCCTTCTCTCTATAAGATACTATCGGATGAATTAGGTGTGAAATCGTATTTAGCATTGGCCCCAAGTCATACCTACATTAAACAATGGAATGACAAGAATGGCTGGTATAATACAGAACTCACTACCGGTCAATTTCCAACTGATGCTGACATCAAATTAAACAGCTACATTAAAACAGAGGCTATCAGCGCTGGAGTCTTCATGGACACATTATCAGCCAAAGAAAATATTGCATATGTCATGACGGATCTTGCTCAAGGTTATGTAAAAAGATTTGGTTATGAAAATATCGAAACTCCGATAAGTTGGCTTAACAGAGCCTTAGCAATTTTTCCAGACTATGTTAACGCTTTAATTCTAAAATCGGAACTACAAAAAAAACAATATGAGGCAGTAATGTACGGGCATGGTACGGCTGACTTCACCAAACTTTGGTCCGATCCCCAAATGAAGAGACAGTTTGAAGAGATTGAGATCTCTTATTTTAAAATTCAACAATTGGGATATAGGCGAATGCCAAAAGAAATGTATTTGAACTGGTTATTTAAAGTTCAAAAAGATACTAGCAGAAAACCCGTTCAATTCGTCGCACCACAGCCTTTTAAAAAGTACAATTACAATGTTCAGGTGATAACTGGAGGGAATGGATTGAACTCTGAGTTCTTTGATAATGATTCCACAGCCCGAATAGGAACAGTTGAGATTAACTCACAGTCGGGAAAAATTATAAGATTTGTTGATTACAGTGCAGACGATATTAGGGACGAGGTGGTTAGTCGAATGTACGATCCAGCACTAGGACGATGGTGGGTAGTTGACCCCTTGGCAGAAAAAATGCGAAGGTGGAGTCCTTATGCGTTCGCATTTGATAATCCAATTCGTTTTATTGATCCTGATGGTATGGCCCCGACAGCTGCAGCAGGACCTTGTGGTGACCAACCTTGTCCCGCAGAAGCGAAATACCAACCTTCGCAAGCTACCCAGGAGAAGTTTGCAGCAGCTAAGGAAAACCTATCAAAGGTATTTAGTGGAGACATAGGCCTATCGGGAAAAGTACTGGGTGCGGACGGCAAAGCTCAGGTAGGACCAATAAAATTAGAAGGGTCAGCCAGTGTAGCAAAATTTAGTGGGAAGGTAACTGAGAACGGAGTCGAAGTAAAAGCTAGTGGACTAAATGCTAGTGGGTCAGCAAGTTTTGCCTCAGCTAAAGGAGCGGCTTCCTTTACTGGAGCCGAAGCAAAACTTACCGTTAATAACGAAGGTGCTACCGTCACCACGGATGCCCTTAAATTTAAGGGCGAAGGATCATTAGGAAACAATGGGTTTGAAATGACGGCAGATAATGCCGCGACTATTGGACTTGGGGGCTCCGTAAGCATCGTCAAGGCTGAAGGAAGTGTAAATCTTGGTCAGGCTGCCATGGGATTGGGAAACTTGATTGATGCGGGTTTATCTTACGTCGCGGATATATATAAAAGCACCGTAAAATAATCACCCTATGCAACTAAAAAATTATACAGAATTGCCAAAGAATCTATTCGGACTCCTTTTTTGGAATATTTTTAGTATTTATTTATTGATTTTCATTTTAGTTGGCATCCTAGCATTACTCGGTATCAAACCGATCGAATTTAACGGAGAACCAACTTATGGCATTTGGGGCCTGGTGACAGCAATCTTATTTGCGCCATTGATGTCTTTAGTAACAGCATTTGCTACGTGGATTTTGCTTATCGTTGGTAACTTTTTTCTAAAATTATTTGCTAAACTAAAATCAGACTAATTGTCAAAGTTTTCCTTGAGACGATAAGCTTTAGAAGCCTCTTTTAGTTCTTCATCCATTCCATCGTCAAAACTAAAATTATAGAGCTTCCAATCATTAGTTGGTTTATAAAATAACATAGAAAATCTCAAGGGTTGTCGGTCATACCTAACCATAAATGTGTAGAGTGCTAAATGATCACCGATGGACTTTTTTGTTATGAGGCTGTAACCAGCAAAGTCACCAACTAATTTCACTGTACTGTTCAATTTAAATTTCACATTCTCTATTTGATCTTTTGATTCAGACATCCATTTATTTGTAGAAAAGATATAGTCGACAGAAGTACTTGGACCTTTTTCTTTGTATAGCTTAAAAAATTCATCTATAATTTTCTGTGGCTCGTTTTGTGCGAAAGCTGAAAATGATAAAAGCACCATTGCAAACAAAATAATATTTTTCATATTGGAGTTAGGTTAGTTATGTACAAAAATAATTACTTATTTCCAGTAAGGAACATCCTCAAGGACATTAAAGTTAATTTGATACCACAATTAATCACAAAAGAAGATTAATAAAATGAAAATAATACCTTTTGTTCATTTTGCAAATATAGGTTTGACATTGCTTTTGATTTATAGGGTTATCTCGATAGATGATGATAAGGGACATCTTGTTTTTCTATTTTACTTTCCCCTTCTGATACTGGTTAACGTAGCCATGTGGATAATTTCCAAAATGAGAAAAAAGAATACTCAGCAAGTATTTCTGCTATCATCAATATGCATGTCATGTTTATTTATTCCAATTTACTTGGTGCTATTTTTATATTAGACGAATTGGAACTCTTTGCCTAAGATTTAGAAATAACCTCGGGAAAGTGAGATAAACTCAAGATTCCTAGTACCGTAAGCTTCCCCTAATTAGCTACGGTTGAAGGTATCGAATTTTTTTTATCGTGACAGAGAAGAATGTTGATACGTCGTAATAATTCGCTAGCGCTTCATTCGATTTTTTCCACTTTCCCTTTGTAGGTTAGTCTGAATTTACTCTTGGTAACCGTTAAAGAATCTGTTCCAGGTAATTCATTTGTTTTGTCCTCATTAAGTTTTCTTGTTACCAGGCTGTCAATAAAGAGAATTGTTTTGTCGGGGTTAATGGTCACGAAGTTCGTCCTGTAATAGCCAATGTCGTAAACTGCTGTTTGATAAGGTCGAAATGCATCAATCTCTTTGCCTTCTCTATTAATAATTACCAATATTGGTGAACCTAAGTCGTCAGGTATGTATCCAATTATCGCAATGAAGTCTGTGCTCTCAAATACTTTACCAAATACCGAAAAATAGTTTTTATTCTTAAGTGTTCTAAGGATTAGATTATTTGGTAGGTCGACCGATTTTAAATCGAAATTCCTGTCTGAGTTAAAAGATATGGGAGTTTGAATCTGTGGCAATTTATCACGTAGCTCAGAGAAATCCTTGCTCTCGTCAGTTTTTTGTACACTGCATCCAACACAAATTAGAAATCCGAATATTATTATTGTCCTCACGTAGTCATGTCCTTTCATGTTTTATTTCTTAACAATTCGTCCTTCGCCTGATGTAATGGGAAGATTCCCACAATATGTCAATCTAAATTTCCACTTGCCAGTAAGTTCATAACAATAGCCTCCGTATGACAAAAATGTTTTTTGAAATATATTCAGGGAATCAGTTTTTTCTATTACCTGATTTCTGTCGGACGCCAATTTGAACATGCAGTTGTCCGCCCACCATTCAATTATTCCTTTTGGATATTCTTGTCCAGATTTCGTAATAAAGTAACGGCCGCCTTTAATTGTTAACATGAAGTCAGCTTTTTCATATCCCTTCGTCTTATATTTGAAATAGTATTGTCCATCGTCAAGTTTCTTACATTCCTGTCCGAATGTCGTAAGGCTCTGAAAAGTCAGAACCATTGCCGCGATGATTAAATGTTTAAAAATCACTTGTCTCTTAGATACGTATTTACCATCCAAATGGCCTTGCACATAGCGTTTGGCTATACAGCATGACTTGTTAGCAGCAATGCAAATTACAACCTGCAGTCCTTCATCTCTATTCCCTCTTAAGTTTCTGTCAAGAACCGCACAAAGCAAATATCTTCTTTAGAGTGTCGTCGGCTATTTTCAAATCCGTCTTTTTATTAAGAATGAAAAGGGTATACCTACTTGTTAGTCTGTCAATTTGCTTTAAGCTCAAAAATCCTCCATCCAATGGGATAACACTTGTGTCCTTTTGAAAACCTATTGTTGAATAAATAATTAGACCAACTACATGAGGATACCTACCAAGTTTCATTTGAGCCAGAGGAAGGACATTGTTCACTCCATCGCTGAAAAAGAATAGCGGTTTTACCCGAATGAATATTAGGCCATTATGAGAATCCGGTAATTGTCGAGCTTTTTCATCAATCTTATTATTTACAATGCGTTTAGAATCATCGTAATCAAGCTCCAACCCTGAAATTTCATCAAGATTCAATTGATTTGATTCGATCCATTCTTTTAAATCATCAAGTCTCTCTTCTACCGCCAATCCAACAATGAAGTAGCTATTCTCAAAAATCTGGAACGACTTATTATTTATTACTTCTTCTTTACATTTATTCACGAACTCCTCCATTTCTTGGAATTTTTCTGAACCAAATTTAGCATTCAGCTTGCATGAGTAATGTAAATATGGCGGAGTCGTTTCTATCATACGAAACAGCACGAAATGGATGTCCGATTTTCCTTTTCTTTCATCGCTCTCATCTAGGATACTTAATTCACCATATATTGATTCACCATTGAATGGATTACTGATTTCCAGATCCGGCTTCTTACGGAACTGTACCTCTGGCTCAATCTTGATTCTTAAACCAGCCAGTAATATCATTCGAGCCAATTCTACTATTGGGACACCCTCAGATCTTGATCGATCCCTCGGTCGCAATTTGGATAGTAGAGATGAGTAATTGGAATCCATATCGCGCAATTCTTTCAAAACATTAACAAATGAAACAAGATCCTCAAGTTGCCACGGCGCCCTTTGAAAAATCTTTGCTGCAACAGCATGGCCTCTTATGTCCGATAACAGAAATTTCTCGCCAAACTCCGAACGCAAAAAAGCATAAGCTTCCTTTACTTCTACCTTCAATTCTGACGAAACTTCATCCATATTTTGAATATACGTCAGGTAATCATCCCATAAAGTGTTAATCCCTTTTTCCATACTGTAGTATTTGACAGACTTCTTTATCGGAATAATTCTCTCACAATGGAGTGCGTCGATTGGCGGAATGAAGGTAAAGCAGATAGTTTGACCGATTTCATCTACTCCTCCATTGCATCGTTGAACCAGCAAAATAGATTTCTCAAAATTGAGAGAACATTTCCTAGATAGTTGTCAAATCAAATCCTTCAACATAGCCAAGCCAATGTATTCGTGAATTACTTTTTCCAATCATAAACAAGCCCGCCACACTTACATCGTACTTTATTATTAACATTATCGAAATAATTCAGTGAAACTGCTCCTTTGCAATTAACATTATTGCAATAAAATAGACTTTCAATATTTTCTATGTCATTCCAAAAAGCTTTTAAGTCACCCATCTTAGGAGTAAATAGGTTGTCGTGAGATAATAGATTCCCAAGGACGTTCGAATTTGCAACCCTATCAATAATTGTCGTCTGAGCCCTCAAGTCGCTACTTTTCTTATTAATCAACGACTTTAACTCATTCAGTAATTCATCGGACATACGCTTTTCGTTTTGATCATTAAAACGAAAACTAGTCTTGGCCTCAAGCTCGAAACAAACCTTTTTCAGAGTCTGCTCAAGGTAGCTCCTGATGGAATTCCCCAATTGGGCCTCTTGATTATTTGTAATCTGTTGAATGATCAGTTCTTTCAGATCATTATGGCCGAGCTCTAAATGTGTTCCTTCACTTTCACTCCATTTTATTTCGTGAATATGCCAGTTTTTCCTTTTAGCCAGTTCTTTCACATAAGAGAACCATTCAATTTCGTGTGTTAATAGAATTATTTGGTAATCAGAAAACCTTTCAAGTAATAGATCAGCAAATCTTTTCCGATGGTTGCTGTCAAAACTGGAAATCACGTCATCTAAAACGATGAACTTATTGTTAACATTGAACGCCTTAACAGAGGCAAGGAAAAATGCGATCCCGTAGCAATTTAGATGAGACTCACTAAAGTACTTCTGAGGTGGAGAAACCTCTCTACCATTGAACTTAAATTGAACGGTTATTCCCTTCAACTCATCCTCTTCCTGCATTGGAACGATTTTAAGGTCCTCGAAGGATTCATCAGGATTCATGAATTGATAGTATTCATTGATCTCACAGGAAAATGTATTCAAAAAACTCTCCAGTCCTTCTTTTTGTTTTCTAACAAATTCATTATAAACAACCTCAATAGAATCTTTTTGTTTCCGTAATACTTCACGCTCAGCAAGTAATTTTTGAATATTAATAAATGCAGACCTGGCGAATTCGATTTTGACGCGAATATCCGCATTAGAGTCTTTTGGCAGTTGGTTTCTCAAAAGAGTACTTCTTTCCTCAATATCTTTTGGATAAGAAATATCGTCATCAACAAATTTTAAATCATCAATAGGTCTGACCATTTTTCCTGCCAAAATCTTGAGGCCGATCTCAGCCTGGTATAGCCCTAACTTGGTTCTCATAGCGCTAACACCTGACTTAATTAATGTATACTCCACACTGTTCATCAACGGCTCGGTTGACAACAATTCAAGTCTTTTAATGCGCTGTTCTACCGTTTGCCTAATGGACTCCTTGGCCTTTTCGTAAGTTTTGAGTTTTTCGGATGATGTCGAGATTTCACTAATCCGGTTTTCCAAACTTGTCAACAAATCTGCCTGACTTTTTGGTTGCAAACACAGCGGGCAATTATCTTGGGTGAATATCCTTTTTGTAATAATGCTTTTCCCTGTATTTAGCAATTCGAGAAGTAATATCTGTTTGATATTTTCAACATCATCGAGAAGTCGCTTAAACTCAGTATAGAATTTTGCATAGTCACTATGGACCATATTGACTTCACTTCTCAAAACACTCAGAGTGTCTTTGCAGCGTTGAAGAAAGGCTAGTTCGTTTATTACTTTGCTATCTGCTGGTTTTTTTATCTTTTCAATTAGAGTGCTTATGTCATTGAATGAATTAATAGCTACACCGGTATCAAGCGGCCTAACTATTTCATTAAGTTGTTTAAATAGCTGTTGTTCGTCATAAATAACAGCTCCTAATTGGTCAAGTAATACTTTTTGCTGGTTCGCTATTTGATTCTCAAAGCCCTTGCCTTTTATCTCGTTTCTTAAACTGTTGAACGTCTTTCGAACTGCGTCTTTGATCTTAGTGACTTCACCGTAGCCAATAATCTCGGACAAGTACTTTAGTTTATCCCCCTTTGTACCATTTATAAACTCCACCAGATTTCTGTATCGCAACAAGAGGTTTTCTTTACCTGATTTGTTAAGGTACTGTTGGAACTCCGGTGAGTGATTAGAAAATTCTGTAGCAATCTTTTCCCTCCTAAGAGAGAGTGTTTTCTCTGTTCCCAGGTTTGAAGTTGTAAACTCTAACTGGACTGAAGCTACTTCTTGTTCGGATAAACTAAAATTCCTTAAAGCGCTTTTGTCAATTTCCTTGCTGGCAAGATGTTCAACATCATCCTTGTAGAACCACTCTATGGCATCAGCTATACTGCTCTTACCAGTACCATTATCGCCATAAAACAATCCGGACTTCTCAGACAATAGAAGTACGATTTGATTCCTTATTCCACGAAATCCCTTTATTGATATGCTTTTAATTTTTTGCCCTGACATTCGTGTCTCTTAAAGTTTGGAGTTCATTTTTAAGATTTATGTCCGTTAATTTTCCTTGTTGATAAAGTCTCATAAGTATTTCGGCAATATCTTTGTCTACCTTATCCAATTGCTGGATTGTGCTGAAAAAATCATCCAGTATTTCCTTTCCAGACTTAATTTTGTTGTTCATAAAATCGCATTAATCAAAATAATCCCAATTAATCTTCAGCTTAATTGTTAAATCATTTTTCAATACTTCAGAACCTGTTCTATTATTGCAGATAGGGTAGACTCCGAAATGCTTTACAAAATCAAGCAGAAAGTAACTCTCCAAATCTTCAATGCGAAACTTCCAGGTTTCCTTAAGTACTTCGTAGTTGAAATAGCAGAAATAACAAGGAGAAACTTTTCGATAATTAATAAGGCCAATGTTCTTTGACTTTCCATCAAAATGACCTGTCAGGCGGTTGCTAATACTATTGGTCATTTTCTCGCTCATCCCGATGTAAAGTAGCCGCGAGGATTTAAATGGGTATTGGATATAAGTCTTTTCAGTGAAGATGAAATATAATCCTACAATACCACTAAGTCCCTTGAGGTTCTCGATCTCAAAGCCCTTTGCGGTATCGAAATTGATACTAAAACTTCTCATTAGATCACATTTTAAATTTTAAATTGATGTTTTATTAGTTAATTATTTGCTGGATGCGATTGAATAAATTCTGAAGCACTGGTATTGCCTTGAGTTCAGTTTCGGTCATTAAATCGATAATCTCACTTGCGAAATCAGGTTTCTTAAATCTCCGCTTATGATGAGTGATGAACTTAATACTTTCTTTGTCAAATCCTTTTGAAATTTTAGGGTAACTTGTTCTTATCTGCTTAATATGATTAATCGACCATTTACTGGTGGCTGTACGAGGATATAGCCGATTAAAAATATCTCTGACCCGATTGTCAGGATAGAGGTCTTCAAATTCCTGAACACCAGCAAAAAAAACATTACCATTAAGAAAGGCCTGATCAAATCCTATTTCGTTGAGCCGATTAACAGTAATTGAGGCACCGGAATTTGCATTTTGAGTATCGTTATCCAGTAACATTACCGTGCTATCCTTTTTATTGCCTTTTAATAGTTTCAAAAAGTTAAACCAGGAGCCATTCGACTGCAAGTTAACAAGTACTATACCATCTTCCGTTAAAGTTCTGCCAAACCATTTCTTGTAAATTTTCCCCATACTTGCCTCCTCGCTATCTCCCTCCACAATTAAAAAGCACTTTTCATAGAATATGCTGCTGTTCTTAATCCCCCTATGATTGAAATTTGATTTAGAAATTTTTGAATCTCCTGATCGCCTCCGGTACTTAAATAGCTGACAGTTGAAATTCCATCCTTTTGGCCGAGATGGTTTATGCAGTTCGCTGGGGCTCTGTCAATCATTGTGATTGAATGAGTAGCTATGATTGCCTGAGTATTTGTCTTTGGGTTATTGGCTACAGTGGAGATCGCATAGAACATTTTTCTTTGAGCCTCAAAATGTAAGTTTGAGTCAGGTTCATCATAAGCACGAATAACAGGTCTTCCCCGGGTCGAACTTGTTTGTACTTCTTTATCCCATTCTAAAATGGATAAAAACAATCGCTTTTTTGACCCTTCTCCTTTTTGGTCAATGAGTTTAAATCCCAAGCCTTCATCCAACTCTAAGCCTTGGAATCCCAGACCCCTGGAAAAATCAATATCCAATTTTCCCTTAATATTCAAAACCTTGGAGTTATACTTCTGTATTTTATTTAACAAGTTCTCCTCAATACTATTATTTAGTTTGCTTAAAACTTTCTCTCGGAGTCCTTTGACTGATTTAATTTTAAGTTCACCTGATTCATCATAAAAATGGTTAGCCACAATTGTATCTAAGGTTTTCCTGACCAAATTTTGCGGGTTCCCATATTCATGACTTCCGAAATACTGAAAAATTGGAAGGCTCTGAGAAATCGACCCAAAATTTGAAATCGACACTTCTTCTGTTTTTTTTGGCAAGGTTACCCAATTCGCTTTTATATAATCTTCTAATGCGGTTCTTCTTTCCTCTTGATTGGATTTGGGTGGCAGATCGTATTTTATTAATAGTGCTTTGGTGGGTTCCGCGGCCAACGTTAGATAATTCTCCAATTCGGCATCATCTAGCACTATCTTATTTGAAAATGCACTAAACGGTTGATTTTTTATAAACACTTTTTTTAGAAAGAATTTACCATCTATTATATAAGGCTTTAGAAAATCAGCAACAATTAAAGAGTCCACTTTGAAAGTAGCCTTAATACTAAATCGATCAGTGCTTTCCTCGTTTAAGCTAAAGTATTCTTCAGAAGTCGGGTTAGACTTTCCCAACAAGAGTTCAATCGCTTTGATTATAGTTGATTTCCCTGAGTCATTTTCCCCTATGAAGACAGTTAGATTATGAAATGGAATCTTAGTTTCATCTTTGAAGCACTTGTATCCTTGAATTGTTAATTCTTCGAGTATCATTGCCTATACTATATTTCGCGATAAATTACAATCATCCCCTTATCGCCCTTTACATAGCCATTTCTTGTATTTTCGAATGTGCCTTCCAGAATTACCAACGAAGTTGCATTTGCCAAGTCAAACATCTTCCATCCCATTTTTCCGGTTGAACTATATCCATCTACCTGAAATGCCCTGAGCCCTTCGTTACCTTTTGTTGTTAGTCCGTAGCAATGCGGTTCTACGATCCGCACTCCTCCATCATAGTGAAATTGTATCATATTATGATTGGCAATTGCCTGAATGATCTGCTGTTTCATAAATTTAAGTGTTTGGATTATCTGTAACAGTTAACTAAATCTACCCCAATCCCTTGCGATTATCGAATTAGTACTCCATGTAATGAATTCTGAAGGATCAAATTTTTCGTCAGTGAATTGCATGTTGGTGATTTGTTCTGGAAGCAGCGACAAAACATGATTCCTTGTGTCACTTTCGTAGTCCCAAAAATGAAATCTATTATCCTTATTTTTAGCAGTCCTGCTAGGGCCGTAATCTATAGGAGCGCAGAATCTAATAATATTTCTACCATCTTCTTTTGACAAAAATGTCACTCTGACTTTGGTCAATTCATGAATAGCATTAATAAAACCGGCCCTATACATTTCTGTCAGTTTTAAGTAAAAAGCCCATCACCAATGCTCTTTGGCACTGTAGTGATGGGCATGGCATAAAGATATTAAAATTCCAAGGATTTTTTGGATATAACTTTAAGGTTAGAGGATAAAAAGGCAATTCGTACCAAATCAGAGATCATTATCTTCCGACATTCAGTCTTTTTATTCCAAAATCATCACAATTCTTTCCGGGTGACTAAACATCACCAAGGCGAAAACTCATAACATCATTTATATATTACTGGGGAATTCTTTCCTGCTCCAACTGAATATTATTGACGGATATGCGTTGTCGATCATAACTTAATAACTGTTCCAGGTTAGCTCAATCAAATCCTTTCGCCTTATTTAAAGCTTTGCCTTTGTAAGTGTAAGTAATAACAAACGGGAATTTTGATCCACGGATTTCATTTAACATCCTCCTCCAAAGGCCAAGTACTGTTAATGAAAGTTCAAAAGGGTTAAGGGTTTCAGCAGATGACATTTTAAAAGCAAATACCCTGAACCCCATTTTGAAGTAATTTTCTGTCGTTATGTCAAGGTTTCTTTTGCCTTTGTCGAAGAGAAAAACAACTGTCGATGACGAGTCTGAAACGGTAAGAGGTTTGTCTGAAACGATTTGGATGTCGCTAGTAGACGTATCTATCTGATGTATCAAGCTTAGAGCTGATACAAGGTTTTTTGGATAGTTCTGGGCAATACATATCTGCATCATTTATCACGTGCAATATTCAACAGCAGCCAATATTTCATCTTCCTTCAGGTCATATTGATCTTTGAGAAGTTGGATTGAATCTGGCCCCGTGTACATTTTAGCGATGACCTCTGCCCAAACGCTCTTTCCTTCTATTACTGGTTTACCCTCGGCGACTTTTGGGTCTACTACAATTTTGCCCTTTCCTTTTGATGGGAACAATTTTCTGGCAAGACCTTCAGTATTAAATTCAATGTGCCTAAAGAATTCCTTAATAATTTCAAGGTTGTACTGACCAGTTCCGTCAAGAGTTATCGGACCGCTCGGGGAAACAAAAATAATGGAACTACCGGCTGCATCGATCTTTTTAATGTTCTCCGTTGCGAAGGGATACAATGCTCCTGTTTTACTTTTTAAATCCTCTCTGGCCTTCATAATTTTTTGAAGGCTGAATCTGTAGTCACGTAGTGTTCCGATTACTACTAATTCAATAAGTCCGTGAAAGCTTATTTTTAATCTGTCTATACCCAACTTTGCATCTCCATCCAGACCTACATAAGAGGCTGCGGAGAGTTCTTTGAACCAACGCCTAACCTTTTCAATACTGAGACCCGTTATTTCGGCAGCATCAAGAGTTGTGTAAATTCCAGTGTCAAGATCAAATTCGACCATCGCATCAAATTTATCAGAAAATAAAGACTGTTGCTCTCTAAATACAGGGGCTTTTGGCTTTCCTTTGGCCTTTACGGGCTTCTTCTTATCCAGCAGACTGACTTTTACCTCATCCTCGTGGACTTTGTGGTTGAGTTCTAAAAGGCGTTTTAGGATTTCTTTCCGAGCCTCGGAGTGAATGGTGTAACGCACCCTATCATTCTCTGGGAGGTAGTCTACTTCATAGAAATTGTGGCGAAGTTGAATATCCTGCCAGCCGTATACTTCCAATACAGTTCTGTCCATTTGCCCATGCAGTTCGCGGAGTTCCAAAATATCCTGATGAGCTTTCTTGCAAATCTGATCCGGTTGTTTGCTTTGTTTTTCAATATCAATGCTTGTTAAGTACTTCGAATGAAAAATGTTGTAGGTCTTAGTGAGGCCAATTTGCAAGTCAGCCATTAAATGTGCCCTATGTTGGTGATACTCCTCACCAATTGCCTCAAGCCCTTCATGTTGAGCAATCCCTGAAGGGAAAGGGAAAGTGTCAAAAATATCTGTTGACGTATAGCTCAAATCAGTCTTCATTGTCGACCCATATTTCCAAGCCCAAACATTGTGAAGTGTACTTTGAAGCAAAGCCAAATATTTTGCTTCCTCAAATGGGAAAATTATGGTTGCTTTCGAGTAGATGTAACCATTTGGAACAAATGTTATTGCGGCAGTTTTACTAGTTGCTGCTATGATCAGAAATCTTCTTAAAGGTTGAATTTTCGCATACAATTCTGGGCGTATTCTGAGGAATTGCCACCATTTTTCCTTTGCGAACCTATCATTCTTACTTTGTCTATCATTCATTACATTCTCTTCAAGATGTTGATAGGGTTCCTCAAACTCTCTTATTTTCTCTAGCGGCCAATCTCTAAAGAAAATAATAAATCGGCTTGGCTCTTGGTGGGGACTGTCATTTAAATCACTTCCATTCAAAAAGGGAAATATGACTTCTTTATTCTTATTGTTAACTTGAACCATTGCATCGGCCTCAGCTTTGGTTAGAATAAATCCATCACCCATTATATCAGATCCTTTGTAGCTCCATTCTCTATTACTTAACAATTGGTAAGGTTGAGTTACCTTTGGTTCATCATCAAAATACGTACTTATGTATTTTACTATCTTATTATTGAGCAATTTGTTAGTGACCTTTGTGTTCTTCCCCAAAGCAAATAGAGAAACCTCCAAAACCGCTTTGCCAGGCCACCTCAATGACTTGATAGCAAAATTAATTTCTCCCCCTTTCAATTCGATTTCATCAAGTCCTCCCTTCCTCGTATCACCTTGACAGATCGTGTTGGTCGTAATTATTGATAAGAATCCATGATCTTTGATAATTATGAAATTTCTTCTCAAAAAATATGTTACAAGATCAGATTGTCCACCAACACCCGGAAAGGAATGCCAAATCGATTGCAGGTAAGCATTACCAAAAGTGCCTGACACCTTGCTTCCCCCTAAGTATGGAGGGTTACCCAAAATGCAATCAAATCCACCTTGTTGAAATACTTCCGGGAATTCTAAGAACCAATGAAAAAATCGTTGCTCTTGTGCGATGACTGATGCGTAAGACGTCTTTGGGGATTGCCAACTTTTATAGCCCCGCAATATTTGTCTAAACTCTGCATCGGTCATCAGACGGTCTTTGTTTGCCTGAGTTTTCGGGATAAAGAACTGGGCCATTTGAGTATCGGCCATAGTCTTTAGAAAGGTATAGCCTTTGCCGGTCAAAAATCTTTGATAAGCGTGCTGTTTGGCCTCTACTTCCTCTGGCGTGCGCTCATGTAGTTTTAGAAAGCTTCCATATTCAACTAGAGCTTCCTGCACATTGCCTTGGACACTGCTTTCAAATTCTGTTCTTAGCTGAGTACCGGTGGTCGCGCGTTCTTTTCGCTCCGCTTTGTTTTGCTTCAATAAAGAGCTGGCAACTTCTTTGTCATCGCCTGGTAAAGTTTTAAAGGCTTCATCAGCGATGCCCTTCTCCAATTCTTCGCGGAGGCCCAAGCCCACTATGGCATCGCCGCATTTAATGTGATGGTCTAAAAATCCCAAAGGCTCTCCTGGGTTATGTGATTCCAACCACAAAGCTACCTTGCAAAGCTCCACGGCTAATGGGTTTTTATCTACCCCGTAAATGCAATTTTTAATTACGTCACGTATTGCCAGGCGCAAGGCTCCCGGAGTTGGTTGGTCTTCACCGGTGCGCACGCGCGCTACCTCAATGGCAATTCTTCGTGCCGCTGAAAGCAAAATGTGTCCGCTGCCGCAGGCTACATCGCATACCTTTATGGAGAGGAGTGCTTCTTCTTTATTTTTCTCCTTAAGTTTTTCTATGATTACATATTCCAGCGAATGCTTGATTAGTGGCTGCACTAATTCTTCTGGAGTATAGTGAGATTGAAACTCCCTACCCTCCTTACTTTTCTTAAATTCAAATTTTACCTCCCCGTTTGATACTTCAATTAAAACAGGATTAAACTCCAACAAACCCTCATACACCGAACCAAACTCCTCGACATTGAGTGAAGCATAATTCACCCGCATCACTTGTTGGGTATTCTTGTTCACAAACACGGTGAGGTTGCGCACACATCCCAGTACCACCTGATTATCCAATGCGCTGTCGTGTAATATACCAAGAGCATTTATTCCGAATAATTCTCCATTGAGTGGCTTAATGGCCAACGCCTCACCGTAACGTTCTTTCTCAAACAGTTGAAAGGTATGCTTCAATCCCTCCCAATGATCGAGGTAGCGGGCATCGGCCAGAAATCGTTTATCGACCATTCTCCGCAAACGCTCCACGCTATAAAACTGATAATAGATGTCGCGAAGTTTTTTGTTGTGTTGGTCGGGGTAAACCAGATTACGCTCCTCTGTTACCATTAAAAAAAGCAAGCGATAGATAAGTCGTAACTGGTATTGATAATATTTTTCTGGCGTGATCTCCTTCTTTACAACGGCATCGCGTAATACTTGGTTGGCCGGGTGCTTTAGAAAACCATTGGCAAATGCGCGAATGGATTTTTCAACAGCTTCACTCAGCCCTTCACGTATTCGTGCACCTGACTCAATTGAATCCTGATGATACTGTTCAATTAAACTCTCGGCTGTTTCCTGACGATTCCGTGGCAAACGAGATGCGTGCAATACCCGAAACAACAAAGCAAAATCGGCAAATGCCTCTTCCACCATCATTTGCTCGAGGTCGAACTCCAGGAATGAAAGCTTTACAAGGCGGCTACTATCACGAAGCAGTCGTATTTGTAATCCGTTGGTGATGACAGCGTATGCATACTCTGTAAGATTTACATACTCTTGTACCAGTGCATGAGGTGACATTTTTCGCGATGCGTTGGAGGGCTTTATATCCAGCGTTGATCGCTCTTCGGGAGCTTTCTGTACTTTGTCCTTAAACCCAACAATGTAAACCGGGAAGCGATCGAGTTTCGTTTCGCGGTGCGATATCGGATAGCTGTTACCGTTGTCTAATTTCTCCGCAGCCGCTGTTTCTAAATTGTAATCGAGCAAACCTAGAAATGGAATCATCCAATACTTACGAACTTCCGGCAGCCCCGTATCAGTATCATCCAAACCAGCAGTTCGGCTTTTGAAAATCTTCCACAGGTTTTGAGCATCGGCCCAGGCACGGGCAATCTCATCCTTAACTTTTATACCCGGTTCAAGGCCAAAGTCTTTCGGCAATTGTCCTTTGTACTCTCCTTCACTGATCTTTTCCAGAATATCAGCCGAAATGGTGTTCCCTTCTATACGGATGGCTTGAAACTTCATGTTTTCGGCGAGTTTCTGTTATCAGGAAGCAACACATAAAGTCCCATCACATCCATTGGCAGAATAGGAAGCACTACTTTATATTTGTTGCCGCCCATTACTTTGCGAAAGCGTTCATGAGAAGCCACGAGATTTTCGGCACGATCAAAGGCTACTTTGTCAAATTCCTTTTTGAGTGTTTCGATTTCATCTTTTTCTTGTTTTAAGAATGCTTTCCGTTGTTCCGGTGTAGTATCTCCTGTGGGTCCAGCTTCATCCAGCAATAACTTTGCTTCCTTATTGTTAAGGAATTTCCGTTCATCTGGTGAACCTTTGAACCCCCAGAGCATCATTTCTTCTGCTACCAGCTCATTCAAACCCACCTTATCACTAATCACGTTTCGAACCCGAAAAAGAACCAGTGTGGTCTTAATGGAGACAGAAGAGGTTCTAATCACGGCTGCGCGAGCTACTTTTAATCTTTCTCCATTATTCAAAGCAGCCGCCAGCATTACCTGGCAAAGTTGTTCTACAAGGGGATGGTTGCGACCAATATAATAGACGTTCTCAGGCGTTGGTGAATAAAAAGTAATTGTCAACGTGGAGCCTTCGGGTATAGTAGCCTTCAAAGATTCCGATAAATTGGCCGGATATAAACGATACCCTTTTTTATCCTTGTCCATTTGCACACCTAAGTAGGCCATACAGCCTGTTACAAAATGTTCTACATCTTGGGGATTCCCAATTGCCTCATCTACCTGATGCAAATCAGCTTCCATCTCGCTTGCCTTAATCGCATATTGCGCAAACAAATCACGCGAACGTTTTTCACGTTCCGCTGCTTCCTCGATAGCTTTGGTTGCCTTCAATTCAGATTGTGTGATCGCAGAATCAGGCCCAAAGTCAAGCGTTCCCTGCAACGACTCTTGAATCTTCTTCGGGTTGAGGAGTACCGTTTGCAACACTGCATCCATTATTGTTTCTGAGTTCTCAGGGAAGGGCATTGAGATTTTTAGAGAGCGTTTTATTTCACGAATCTTTCGTAATAGTACTTTTAACACAACTCCATCAATAGGATTATCTTTTCCATATAACAAGTATGCCTTTACTTTAGGGCGCTCCTGACCAAAGCGATCCACACGCCCTTCACGCTGTTCTAATCGGTTTGGGTTCCAAGGTAGATCGTAGTGTAATACTGCTGTGAATAATTGCTGTAAGTTGATACCTTCCGACAAACAATCAGTTGCAATTAGAACGCGTCTGGCAGATGCTTTCATTTCGTCTACACGATCCTTTCGGACCTCATCCGGGTCTTCACTGGTGATAACACGAATGTCAATATCCTTTTTATAAATCTTAAGTAAGTGTTCTTTCAATAAGCCACCTACATAATGAGCCGTGGCTATGTATCGACAGAAGATTACTGGATTGTATTTCTCTTCTAACCATTCAGAAACAATATCTGCTGCATTTTTTACCTTCAAATCATCTTTGAAATTGGACAACTTTTCTAATTGCGTTTTTAAGCTTTTTATTTGCTTTACTTCCGCGTCGGCCCAAGAAGACTTTTCGATCAGATAAGAGGGGGTGTTGTCGGGGTCAGTGCCCTGATCATTGTCCATCACCGGATTGACAAGCAAATCATTTTCTTCGCCTTCTTCCAGTTGCTTGTTCTGCAATCTCCGATCCAGCATTTCCAAACCTGCTGAGGGACTTGACATACAACCACGCATAAGTGCCAAAGCAGTCCAATACCGCATCCGCTCTCTTACTCCTTTTTGCTCCTTGGATGGCATGGCCAATTCGCGGGCAAAATCCAATAACTGATTATAGAAAGTAGCATAAGAGGGCGTTAGCGAATATGCAAACTCACCGGCATCCCGCTCTGGAAACAATGTCTTTTCGCCCATCCACTCCTGCACATCGGCCCGCTTGCGCTGCACAAAGTATTTGGCCAATTCTTTACGCTGATCAGGAGAAGCCGCCCTCAGATCAAGATTCAAAAAGTCCTTCTTGATTAATCCTAACAAAGACTTGAATTCCTCTGGCTTTCCCGAATGGGGCGTAGCCGTTAGCATGATTAAATGCTGACCTTCCTTACTGGCAAGATCATGGATAAGGCTATGCCGCTGGTGTTGACTCTTATTGGCTCCTTCAGGTTTTGCGCAAGTGTGTATTTCATCCACAATGCATAGTTCCGGGCATTCATTGATAAATACATTTCGCCTTGAGTCACTCTTGATATAATCAATTGAAATAACCTGATAGGGATAATATGAAAAGACACTTACATCACCTTGTATTTCTCGATCAAGTCGTGCTTGCGTATTGGAGCGAATGATCACAGCCTCAAGTCCGAACTTTTCCAGAATCTCACTTTGCCATTGATTACACAAATGAGGAGGACATATTACCGCAAAGCGACTGATCTCTTTTCTCTCCAGCATCTCTTTTGCGATTAGCAAAGATTCGGGTGTTTTCCCAATACCTACATCATCGGCTATCAACAAACGGATAACCTCCTGGCGAAGCGCCATGATTAGCGGAACCATCTGATAGGATCGCGGGCGAAATGAAAGCTTGCCCATAGAGCGAAACGGTCCTGCTCCACTTCTAAAGGAAAGACGGGCGGCATCATACAAGAGTTTGGCAGAAGCAAAATCCCCAAGGTCGTCCACATCTGGCTTCGGAAACTCGGCGGAAGTAATTTTATCCTCTACAATCTTCAACGGAAGATAGATACCAGTAATTTCATCATCCGAGCCTCCCAATGGTTTCAGGATAACTAAATCAGTATCTGATGAGGGTTGTACTACCCATTCTCTGCTTCTCGCTCTTACTAATGAACCAGCTTTAAACTCCATTCTTATCTTACTTTCTTAAATATATCACCACGTTCTGCAACTTTTTCCGAGAGGTTGTCTTTATAATAATACACCCAAACTTGTTCGCCTCTGTTTCTGATGGCATCTCTGACCTTCTTGTCTTGTTCCTTTGTTTCAGATTGGTCATGTGGAGTTCCATCACAAAATACCCAAACATCAGGTTCATAGAAGAAATCGGGCTGAGAATAGATTCCGTCAATTCTCTCTTGAGCACTGTCAGGTAGACGAAGTCCGTTCTTGAATAAGTACTCAAGGAATTTTAATTCAGTAGAAGAATTTTTATCGTATTGTTTTAGCAAAGATTGATAGTGTGAATCATAATCAATTTGATTATCCTTTAGACCGTACTCAACCTTAGCGTCCTGCATCATGGTGAGTGCTTCTTTGATTTCAAATCGATCAATATCCAAATGATATCGCTGGTTGTAGTAACTTAATAGGTCATCATAAGAGGCTGGGTCTTTATAGTTTTCTTCACTAAAACGGCATATCTCAATGGCCTTCTTCACAATTCGTTGAAAGGCACCATGCTCTTCAACAATTTGAGACAAAATACCTAAACTACCTTGCGCCGCTTCGTAAATGAAAATATTGGGATTTTCTAAATCGCCCATTAAGGAGACGCCCAATTCTCTTGGTTCAATTTGGTATATCATCTCAATAGCTCTCTTCAGCGCATATTGCAGGGTTACAATTCCACCATATGTCAGCTTTAATGATTTAATCGGTTGTAAATAAAGCGCGTCTGCCGTGTCCCATGTATAGATTTGAACATCAAATGTTGGCTCTGCCTCAGGATTTGGTTCTTCGGCCATTGACTTCCAGAAACCTGATGTCTTTCCAATTCTAAATCCTTTTTGCCGCGTATTGCGCCATCCGTTATTGACCTGCACCAGTTTGGCGGCCGGGATGTATTGAATGTTCAGCAATTGATCCTCGTCATTTTTAAGAATTGCTTTCTTGATCGTTTGCATACCACCGGGAACGCTAAAGAAGGTCTCAATATCAAAACCCTGGGATGACCTCTCTTCCTCCTCACAAGAAATACGATCGCGCATTTCAGCACGCGTTTCACTTAGCTCCAACAGGTGCGTATAGATTTTTCTTGTATTGTCACTTGTCAGCATCTCCTTAGAGAACGGGCATTGTTCCTGATCGAATTCTGCTTCATCAAGAAAATAGCCCGACTTCTTGCTCACCTTGGCTCTTTTTAATTCATTCTCTAAATCAGCCTTCATCATTTGCACGATGCTGTACTTCTGCGCGCTATGATAAATGATATTTCTCGGGCCAAACTCGCGAAGGGCAATAAAGCGCGGCCTTGATACATATTCGCCCACTTCGTTCTGCAGAAAGGTTCTAATCGGTAGTCGTGTAAAATTATAACCGGGCAAAAATCCTTCTGAGGCCAGATAACGGTAGGGATAGAATTCAGATAATGTGTTAGCACCTCTTCCTGTTTCGCATTTCAATAAGTCAATTTGAACTGTAGCTTGTCGCTGCATCCGTTGAAAATCCTTAAACTCCTTACTTAATGCCGTGTAAGTTCCCGATTCAATTTTTTGAGTTGCTAAGGAACGCATGGCTAATGCTGCAAAATATAGCTTCCGCCACCTTTCCACAGCTCCATCCAGTTCGTCTTTGAATCTATTGATTTGTTTGTCAACCCATTGATCGCGATACCAGTACTTTGAAATTAGTCCGCCTTCAAAATCTTTGACAATGTTGTTGAATGTGCTTTTGACTTTTGCCTTTAGGTTTTCAGACAGCTTGAGCTTTAACTCAACTTCACTCTTCAATGGAAGAGTAGATTTTGTGGCATCCAATAGATTAAAGATACTTTCATTCAGTTCGTCCAGTGTTATCTCAGAAAGGACTAATGAATAAAGATGCGTCTTTAACAATTCCTTATTGGCCAGATCCAATCTTGGTGGAGCGACAACTCCTGACACCATGTTGATTGCATTTTTGAAATAGTTTTTATCATGCGCCGAATACGAACCACAGTAAGTGTATACTAACGCAGACTGACCGCTTCGTCCAGCACGTCCACTTCGCTGCGCATAGTTGGCTGGGTTAGGTGGAACATTGCGCATGTGTACAACATCCAAACTTGAGATGTCAATACCCAACTCCATAGTAGGTGAACAAAACAACGCACTAATTTCACCCTCCCTAAATTTATCCTCTCTGTCTTGCCGAACGGCTGTGTCTGAAATCTGCCCGGTATGGTCTGCTGCTTTATACTTCTTCAGCTTTCTGAAGTCTGTCTCATAGACTGATTTGAAGAATGTATTGGCCTTCTTCTGCGCTTCCTTGTACGAGGGATTCTTTACTTTATCAACATCGACATTTTTACCGTCACCCATCACCCATTGTACATAGTCGATGTTCAACTGGTACACATAGGTATCCTGCTTATTTTCGTCTTTTGTTTTCTCTTGATTCAAGTATCCAGCTTTACTCAGCTGACCTAATATTTCGGCAGCAAACTCTTTATACTTATCACCCTTCAAATCTTCTTTATACACTTGTCTGTAAATCCTTTTAAAATACTTACCAATAGCACTATTATTACCAGCACTATCTGTAAAAAAGCGAAATGAGCGAGGAAGCGTGGCTAGCCTGATATAGCCAGCTTCACGTGGTTTACTATTTGATTTATAGTTCCAGGGGTCAGCCAACTTTTGATTTATGAGGGTGACATTATTCTCAATTCGTTGTGAGGTAAGATAATCTTCACACCTAATGGCATATTGTTTTCGGAAGTAATCCAAGACTTGTTGAACGAAATCTGCCCGGTCTTCCTGATCAAGGTCTTTTAAAAGAGTTACATCCTTCCATAAAGTTTCATCCTTACACGACTCTTCGAGGTAGTTGTATCTTATCTTTAGTAATCCACATTGCTCTAAATTTGGAAGCACTACTCGCCAGCTTCTCCGCAAATCTTCCAAAACCTGATAGACCAGGAAATCTTTAAACGCTTTTTCATTTTCTCGCTTCGGTCCAGGAAAATCAGATGGACTAACTGCAATCTCTTGCTGAGTCAATTCCAAGGCGTTAAACACCGCATTCCCAATTTGTTCAAAGCTTACTGTATTCCCGGTTGCATTGTTAACTGCATGGTAAATAGCAGAACGTATTTTTACAGTATCGATAAAGTCATTGAAGTGGCCTGCTTGGAGAGCAGCATCCTGTCTGTTATCGGTGAATGAAAGTACCTTCTGCTTTTTCGAGTCGTATCCACTAAGTGCTAGTTGCTTAAGAATTGCAAAAGTTAAAGTGGTTGTTGCTGTGCTTCTTCCCTCACTACCCAGTCTTGTTAGTTTAGTTCCATCATTGGTCTTCGTATCATAAAAAGAACCGCTTGTAGGATCAAAGAGCAACTTATAGGGCATGAACCATCCTTCATTAGTAAAGAAACCGGGCTGGTCTGAGTAATGGCCAAATTCATCGTACCATATTTTTTGTGGGGCCCTCTTCAGTACTTTTCTTTCAAACCCGGTTATGGCTCCGCTGTTAGTTCTCTTAAGCCATGCTTCTGGAAGGTTTTCCATGTCTTCACTGGGATTCCACACAGAAGTGTCGGTCAACAAATAACCCCTTTCCGTCCCATCCATTTGCTCATCTTCTGAAGCTGTCCAATCCGAAAATTCTCTTGGAATGAGTTGTTGGTCAGTGGCGCTTTTTGTTACACAAATAAACTCAGCTCCGCTTTCTCTGCTAAATACAATCGGAAATATCGGCTTCTTTCTATTCTCGTCAACAGTTATATATGAACCTGGCTCAAGCGTGATAGTTCTGTTCTCTTTGTTATCAAGCGTGATGTATACTGAACCGGTTTGTGCAATAAATTGGTGTAACTTAAAGGGAAGAATTGGTTTTGAACTATCAGTCTTGCTCACATTGTAGATACTTAGCCAATCAAGAGCCTGGTCAATCATTTTTTGCGCTTCTCCCTTGCTAATTCCAGCATCTTGTGAAAGCTCTTCTGATATCTGCTCTAATGTTTTTGGCTTGTTTCTTACAATAATTCCTTCATTTTCAGTTAATGCGATTTTCTGTTCAATCCATTGAATAGTCGCATTACTTCTAATGAAATCTTCATTAACTACTGTCGGTCTCTGATTTAAAGATTGCTGCAGTTCCCGCTTTGATATTTCGCTTGTGCTTAAGGACCTAATAATTGTTTCTGTAACAATTTGGTTTTCTGAAAAAGGCGAACCAAAAAAGGTTGTAGCTACTCCGGCAATAACTTCTCTCTGTTCTTTAAGAGTGCCGCCGGACACCATTGTGGCGGAAGTGCCGATACAATTAATCCGATTCTTTGACTGCGCCTTTATTCTTCGTATCAACAATGCAACATCCGATCCCTGACGTCCTCTGAATGTGTGGAGTTCATCAAAGGCCAAAAATCTCAGGTTTTGATATATTGAAGTTTTTAATGCAGCCTCTTTAGATCTTGTCAGGATCAGTTCAAGCATCATATAATTAGTAAGAAGAATATCTGGATTTTCTTCCAATAATAATTGCCTATCGTCTGCCTTCTCCTGGCCAGTGTACTGACCAAATGTGAAAGGAAATTTTCCACCCGTTGTCTTTTCATAGTACTCGCGGTATCCCTTTAATTCGTTGAACTGAGAATTAATAAGGGCATTCATAGGGTAAACAATTATTGCCTTTACCCCACGTGGAAGCGTCGGATTTCTTGCCAAGAAATTGAAAATGGTTCCGATGAATGTCAAGCTTTTTCCAGAACCGGTGCCGGACGTGACAACAAAATCTTTACCATCCGCGCCTAGTCTCAACGCTTTAACCTGGTGCGCATAAAGTTTATAATCCTTGAAAACATTCTGTAGATCAGGATGAATTATGCCCTCTTCAATTAAATTCTTTATTGATTCGGTCGTATCAAAAGCAGGATTGAATTGAATTAGAGGTTCTTTCCAAAGCTTATGGTTCGCGATAGCTTCACTAACCGTTTGCTTGATACTTTCATCTTTGATATTGATAAAGCTTTCAATGTAATCTTGATACTGCTTTAAAATCTCACCATGTAATTTCAGCGTATTCATAATTACTTAAGCTTTTCAACTTTGATTGACAATTCACAATTTCACTTTTCCACTAAATTTGTATTGCCCAAATGACCCAAATTAAATTAGCAATTTTTGACATTAACTGATTTCAAACTTTTCGTTAAACAAGTTGCTCAAATTCTCCTTCACCACCTCTTTCCGATGTCTTTATTTCTGCCAACCTTCATCTCAACTTCTCCTCCAGAGCTTTTAGCATCTCTAAGTGCTTGGTCGGATTGCTTTTTAACAAATTCTGGATGTTCAGCAATTTCCATTTCACTGCCGGAAGATGCTGGAGGTTATCAATCGGCATGAGGTTCCACAGTGGTTCTCCTTTTTTAAAGCTAATAAGAAATTTCCGGTCATCATCTGTGAGTGAACTGTGGACCTCGGCAATCATTCGTTCTCTTACAGCTTCGAACGTGTTATAAAAAAATGGTGCTGCTGTCATTCCAGCAAATTGATTTTCAAAAGTCTCATGTTGATCAATGAGATGCGGGCGAATTAGTTCGCCCATTGGCCTGGCATGGCTTAACAGGAAGGTGATAAAACCCAGCCTGACTTCCTCTGAAATCCCTTCGTTTGTTAACAAGTGATAGACATCAAACAGATCACGCGGGTGTTGCCTGTCAAGCGCTGCGCATATCTTTCCACCAAACAGTTCTCCGTGCGATACCACATTGATTGCCGCAAACTTTTTGAATTCATTTTGAACGGAGCCCGCCACCTGCATCATTCGCAGCGGAAAAATATTGCCACGTGTAGTGGTGTTCACTTCAATTTTTACATGGGCTTGTTTTGTCTGGCAGTTTAGTTTTACATCCTGCCCTTGCCCTTCGGGAACTCTTGTGATCGATATTCCCGGAACGGAAGCTTTGATACGCTCTTCTATGCGACTTAGAGCATCGGATATATTTTGCAATGCCGTTGCGCGATCATCTTCCCAATTGAGGTAAGTAAGGTCAATATCTACGGAGAGCCTTGGCATATCGCGCTCAAAAAGATTAATGGCAGTACCTCCTTTCAAGGCAAGACTATTCTCTTTTGCCACATGAGGCAATATGCTTAATAACAGATCTACCTGGGCGTGGTATTTGGCAAGTATCATGATTAAGCCAGTTCTTTAGGAATACTGATATGAAAGTCAGAATTATATACTCCACCCTTCACTACGCTTCTGTCTCCTTTGCCCACATCAATTTTTTTCTGATCCACAAAAGTGAGCCATTGATGTTGTGCCTTATGAGCCATATAAAGAAACAATCTTTTCACTTTTACAGACGAGCACTTTTCCAGTAATTCCTGTATAAGTTTTGGGCGAAGATTAGAAAGTCCTTCCACCAAATGATAACATTCCATCAAATCCAACTTGGCGGGAGCCAGGTACAGGCATTCCAATATGGCGCGTTCGGGTGCTGATATTGTGATGGCGAAATTTTTTTCTTCATGTGATGTCAGCCCAAGTTCTTCTGGAAGTAAGGATGTTTTTATATGTTGAACCGGATAGCCCCATAAATGATTTTTGAACCAGCGGGGCAATATGGTTTGCAGGGGAGAAAAGAGAAAAACAGTTTCCTCTGTCATCCTGAAATAATGCGCAAAGCCTTGCAGGGAAAGTGCCGTTAATGCCCCTGCATGTATGGGTAGTTTTGCTTGTTGCTGGATAGAGTACAATCCTCCCTGCCAGGTAACTGGTTCACCGCTACGTTTGAATGCACCGGGGCCGACGGTTTCCAACCAGCCGTTTTTGCGATAGCTCTTTTGAAGCTCACGGGAGATACCCAAGCTCTCCAGCCACTTCGGCAAGGCCGCGGTTCCCTGCTTATGCAAGTCAAGCATTTTCATTAATTTTGACTCTTTTTGGGTACTCATAATACCAAAATTAACATTTTTTTAATGTAATACGCCAATACTCTGTCAGAACTGAAGGGTACTAATTTTAGAAACTATCCATTAATTTTTATCGCTTTTGGGTATTTTAAATACCCATATCATGATAATTTTAATGAGAGACTGAAGCCTGGATTTAATGCCATTACTTTTCAATATAGTATAGACCCCAAATAATGGGGTTTATACCATACCAAAAGGTAACATTAGGGCGGTAATTGCTCTTACTTCCTGGGCTCCTTGGGGAGGGCGCTAAAGAATTCTTCCGCAGTAAGTTTATGGATTGCCAGCAATTTGACCAGACTTTTCATCGTGACATTGGTATATCCTTTTTCAATGCGCCAGTATTGTACACGGGGGATGTCGTGATCAAAGGCAAAGTTCTCGTGGCTTGTATAGCCCTTTTGCTTACGTAGCTCTGTAAGCTTAAAGCCGATTCGTTTTAAAAGATTTGATAAGGCTTCCTCTTTCACGGAAGCCAAATTGGAGGCAATTTTACCTAAATGTTACCTCATATAAGATGAGCTATTGCTTAGGCCTGAATAAATAGCGAACCACCACCAGAAAAAATGCTGCCACATTTGCCGTAGTTGTTGTGATCAAAGTGATCAACACCCAATCAGAGAGTTTAAAAATCAAAGGAGTGCCTGGAACTGCATACAATCCCTGAAACAGAACGATTAATAGAATTATTGCAAGCCATACCAATACCAACCAATATAATTTTGACGCATAGCTTTTTCGCTCATCACGATCTTGCTTCAAGCCCTTGAGTTCCTCACCCAGTTTTCTAAGCTCATTACTCTGTAACTCTCCGGATGAAAATAAATCTGGAGCATGTGTCGTCTTCACTCCTTTAAGAGGGTCACCTAATGCGTCTATTTCAGTTAGCAAGCTCATGGTTCGGTAACTTTTTTTCTTTGGTTTGAAAAATATTCTTTGATTAATTGATCGTCTATGTCCTTATTGGCAGGTATCTGATGCCCGAACTCTTTCGCGATCTTCGCCCAAGGGGCTTCTTCTTCGTGCGTCATGTTGGAAAGTTGAATGCCCGTGAGGGGTGAATACAAGTTCCAGATTCGGTTCAGGTATAACCCCAACTCAGTGCTATCATCATCTACTATTGAAGGGCCATCAAATCCAGATACTTCAATGGACTTCACAATTGGCTGGTTGCCGGAATATTTCAAACTGTGGTAAAGCGATGGAATAACCGGACCAAATCTCCAGGCCTCTACTGATTCATTCAATAATGGCTTTCCAGCTATCGCCAGGTACCATCCGTGCGCGAAGTATACGAGCTTTTGTATTTTCATCTGGTCAACCGGTTTACCTTCCTCTCTTCCTTTTTCGATAAAGAAGTTTGCTATTGCTGTTGCCGTGTACATAGATTAAGGGTTAATTGTAATTCATCGTATTCGCATTTTGCGCTTGTTGCGTTTCTTAGGTGTCTCATATTCTGAAGAAGGATCTTCCGCATCAGAAAGCTGTAATTCTTCTTTTATTGAGAACGCTTTTTCCAACTTGGTAGTGAGTTGTTCAATTTGATGCTTTAGGTCTTTTATAACCGATTTCTCTTTGAAGTCAAGCGTAAGCTCATGCTTATAGGTCTCGATCTTCTTCTGGCAACTGTGCATTGATTCACGGGTGTTCTCAATCACTTTGGGGAGGCGTTTAATGGAGTCAATCATATACCGTCCAGCCAAGGCAGGATTTTCATTTAGCTTACCCTCCGCATAATTGAAGACCATACCGGACTTGCTGATCACATGGACTTTCGACTGCACTCCCTGGTAGATAAGCTTGAAATCCAAAAGTTCTGCAATGTTGCTTTCTTCCTTGATTCCTTCTTGCTTAAGTCTATTGATCTTATCGTGGAGCAATTCTCCGGTGATTTTCCTATCCTCAATTGATTTGCCAGCTATGACAATAGACGTTTTTTCAAGGTCGATGGATTGGATAGGGTTCCAGTCAGATTCAAGTTTGGATAAAGTTGTCTCTTTCGTTTTGAGATCGCGTGTATTCAAGCCTATATAAAATTCTGCCTCCGATTTCCTTTTTAGAAATACTTGATACCCTCGTTCGAGGTCATATAACTTTTTCTCCAGTCTTACTTTCTCTAACAAATCAGTATTCCCGCTTAACAGCGCTACATACTCTCCGAAGTTCATACCACCTTCTTGATCAAATGCCCCCTCATCAATCTTGCGCTGGTCGATAGAACTATTCTTGATCTGGCTGATAAACTTCTGTTTATTAGAAAGAATATTGAACTGGTAGGCATCCAATGTTCTATTCACCGCATACACATAATTTCGAACGGTGTTATCTCGAAATTCCTTAGCCATAAGGTTGCCCTGACGGCCTCCACGACCCGTGCGTTGCTCCAGGTCGCTTGGCCGCCACGGTATATCCAGATGATGCAAAGCAATAACTCGTTCCTGAACATTAACACCGGTACCTAGTTTTTTGGTGCTGCCAATTAGCACTCTGACATCGCCATTATTAACATCTTTGAATAGTGTCTCCTTCTTACTTTTGGAATCATGGTCGTGAATAAATTGAATATCATCAGGGCGAAGGCCATGCCCTTGAGTCAATACCCGTTTAATCTCTGCATAAAGATTGAAGCTGGTCCCGGCAGGAGTTCCAATATCACTGAAGATCAATTGTGTTCCCTTATAGTGCTGGCTGTCTTTATACTCTGTCGCAACAGTCTCACATAGCCTGGCGATCTTGCTACCTGGCTCGAAGGAATACTGCTCAGCATTAATAAGCCTCATATCGATGCTCATCTTCTTGGCCAGGTTGGTGGCAATGAGCATAAAGGCACTCATTTCCTTTTCGTTAAGGTCAAGATCAACATAGGAAGGGTTTTTCGTTTTTGTGAAGCTGATGAGTTTCTGAGTGTATTGTTGCTGGCTCTCAGTAGGATCGATGTTGACTACAATATTTTCAACCCTTGGTTTTTCAATATTGAGATTGTGATCGTTGACAACATGGGTGATCTCAGCATAAAACCTCGCCAGTTCGGGTACTTTGATGAATTCGCGATAACGCTCTTTCATCTTCAATTCATTGGTTACAGAGAATTCGTAGGTCGAACTCTTCCTCGCATACATTTTGGCCCAGGCATCAAAGGAATTGATGTTAAGTTCTTTTAGTTTTTCAGGACGGAGGTATTTAAACAACAAGTACAGTTCCACCAAACTATTACTGATGGTCGTTCCAGATAAAACCGTTGCACCTTTATCTGCTCCCTTTTTCTTCTGGATGGTGCGGATGGCAAATTCCAGATTAAGGGCTCGCTGGCTTCCTGAAGGATCGCCAAGTCCGGCCACCTGTTGATGGCGGGTGGTGAAGTGAAGGTTTTTAAACTCCTGACTTTCATCAACAAAAATATGGTCAAACCCCATCTTGTCGAAATCGAGGATATTTTCATCGCGCTGAATAGCAGCATCAGCCATCATGATTCTCACGCTTAGGTTCTGCTTGCGACCCTCAAGGCCCTTGAGAACCCGTTTGGAAAGGGTTCGATTCTCTGACACAGCACGGAGGTCACCTTCCAGGTTGGTTAATTCCTGATCCAGTATTTCCTTCTTGATATGTGGTGATTGAGGAATGGCCATGAACATATCGTGGGTAATAATTATTGCATCCCAATCATTGGCGGCAATGCTGGCAAAAATGTGTTGGCGCTTTTGCTTCGTGAAATCTTTCTGCGGATCGGGTGCCAACACCTTTGCCGTGGGGTATGACTTCAAAAAATCACGGGCAACATCGGCGACGTTAGATTTCATACAAATGATCAGAGGCTTCCGGGCAATGCCAAGCCTGCGCATCTCCATAGCGCCAGCCACCATTATCAGGGTTTTGCCAGCCCCCACTTTATGATCAGCAATCCCACCGTCCTGTTGCAACAACATCCAAATAGCATCCTTCTGGTGCGATCGGGGTGAGAAATGCTTCAAACCAGTCAGGTGCAAATGCGATCCATCATAATTGCGCTTAACTGTGTTGTTGATGTTCCTGTTGTATAATTCCTCAATTCTTTGCGCCACATCTTCCCGATTATTCAAGAAATTCTCAAACTCGTCCTTTACCTCTTTAATCTTCATCTCCACGTTTTTCATCCCATCCAGGTCCGCCTTGTACTGTGGAGGATCAGTGTCGGGGATTCTTATCTGAAGATAAGGCTGTGTATCGGCCATAGCATTCTCCATGATTTTATTTCCCGAAATCTTTCCATTATAAGTAGAAGCTGCATATGTAATGCTCTCCTCATTGCTGTATCTGAGAACGTTGATCAGAAATAAATCCGATGACTCCAGGTATTTGATTTCCGTCTTCTCTTTAAATAAATGCTCGGCAAAACTTTCATAAATATCCAGCGGAATCCATCGCTCACCGATGTTAATATCAATAAGTTCACGTTTCAGATAGACAGGCCGCACTTCTTTGAGTCGCTCAAGGTGCGTGTCAATGTCTCTTTCGGTAAGCTCAGGAAAGTCACTAGCTCCATTGTCTCGAGTATTTAACTTTTCCCAGGCCTCAATTTTCCTCACCACGTTACCACTTAGAAACTCATCTTTCGTGACGTACTTTTCCTTTATGCTGCTTTCAATGTCCCTGAACAAAATCTCCTGATCGAGTCCTTCCCGGATGACTTCATTTCTTTCTTTTTGCAGAAGAGAAGCCAGAAAATCAATTTCGACTGAATTATTGGCGTTCAGCGAAAGCAGGACGGCATCTTTTAAAGATTCTGGCTTGGCATACGACCGCTCTACATTGTTTATTTGCCGGGAGAAAATATCTGCTTTCGCGTATTGCTTACCCTCCAACCTTTCCAGCGAAAGAACTTTGAATCCCTCAGCATCCAGTAAGAGTAATTTTTTATTTGAAGGATGATTAAGGTTTCCATAGCGGAAAACAAAGAGATCGTAGTTGGTATTCAACGCTTCCCGTAAGCCCTTCATTTTTGTAGCATCGCCGTCTACCTCTGATTGCACCAATCGCACAAGCGTATTGCGTAATCCAGTGAAAAGGAATGCCCGGTCCACATCTTTGATTAGTGGCTCAGGGGTAACAATCTTTTCTGTTCCCTGATAATCAATTAGTCCGACTTTTCCCCGATGAACAACTACGTTTCCTCTTTTGAGAATATCAAAATCCGGATGATCGGGTGGAAGTTTGTTAAGCTCCTTGGTTTGGGTCTCAGTTAAGTCTTGACCAAGAACCACCGTCCGATCTAACTCTTGATACCCCTTGTCTATGAACGAGGTGATCGATTGACGAATGTTCTCTTCAGTCAACCCTTCCTTCGGAAGCATATCGAGTGAATCGCCTCGATACTGGCCACCGGCTGCAAATGTTCCCAAGGCATTTTCGCCGTGCTCTTTATAATAAGCGCTTATGTAAACTTCTACAGATAAGCCCTTATCATCGGGAACATTAATCTTTTCAGAATCAATGAATAATTTCTCTGAAGGCGAAGCATTTCTCTTCCTGGAATTTTTGCGAAGAAGGACAATATCAGTTACCGGGTAAGTACCCGCTCCTTCAAATACATTGTTCGGAAGGCGCACTGCTGTGATCAGGTCCGCATTCTTCATCAGGTATTCCCGTACTTCCCCATTGCCGGGGCTATCCATCAGGCCGTTGGTCGTGACAAAAGCAAGCGCCCCGCCTTCCTTCAGGTTGTCTAAAGATTTTACGAAATAGTAATTGTGAATTCGTGTGGTTGCCTTAATCTTAACCGGCACAGCTTCCCTGAATATCTTGTCATCGAAAACATTGATGTTGCCAAAGGGGATGTTACTGATCACCAGGTCAAAATTTCTGTTCTTAAAATTTTCATAACCAGAATGGATGGCCTCCACATCAGGATGCAGGAATTTTAATGCTTTGTGGGCCGTGTGGTCTTTTTCTATTGCTGTTATTAAAGAGTCAGGAAAGCTCTTCCTTAATTCCTTAATGAAATTCCCTGTTCCTGCGGCAGGTTCCAGAATAGAATTTATGCCTACAGTATTTCGTTTTATTCCTTCCACCATTGGCTCAATAATAAAAGCGGGTGTGTAGAAAGAAGAAAGAACACTATTCTTCAGACTGGCAACTGCTGTCCAGTACTGGTCGCCAAAATGATCCTTTAAGAGGCTATGAAATTCGAGAACTTCCTTTTCATAACGGAGGTCTTCCGGAGTCCATGCTGAACGATTATCGAGCGGAAGAAGCAATTCTTTCAATGCGCCAAAGCCATTGAACTGCAATTGTTCCAACTCTTCCCTTGAGGAGTCTTGCTTTAGCAATTCGCCCAACAGTGTCAGACTGCTTCTATAAGCTTCGCGTTTCGAGAACTTATCCATCGTCTTCACTGATTCCGGCAAGACATTCTCTTAGCGCTATCTCTTTAGCACCCAATTCGTCAAAGCCGTAGTGCATGGCTGCTTCTATCTCCTCCAGGTAGGTGTCCACCCGATGACTGATGAACTCCGCTTCAGACATTGATCCAAGGAGTAGACTTTGGTTTTGTTCCGGCAAGTCATGTAATGCTTCCCGAATGATATTGCTGATTGGAAAGTCGAGGTTGGAAATTTCGTTTTGTTGATCTTCCATGATTTCACTTTTTAATAGAGAAGTTAGTTTTGATCCGATTCATCCATACGTTGAAGGAATTTGTCTTTTAGCTGGTCAAGGAAATTGGTTTTACCGCTTTTGCGGATTCGTATTTCCTGAAACACTCTGTAATAGTTGCCGAGGCTTACATTAAAAATGCTTTCAAAGGATGTTGCTATTAACTTGAGATCTGCCTTGCCGTTGTTGAATGTTTCTGTGGATTGTAAGGCATAGATTAGTTCAATAAGGGCTGTTTTAGGCCCGGTCCAGGTGAGTGTGGATTGTGAGCCCTCACTAAAGTCATTGCTGGTCTTCTTAATACAAGCAAGCAAATGCTCTTTAACCATTTGGTTAGCCAACAGCATGGCCAGTTTGCTATCGTAGCCTGTGGAGAACAGACCGTCCACATCTGGGTCAATGATTGCATTATGTTCACGCACAAAATACTTATCATCCAGGTGTGTAGCATTCGATAGGCAATACCGATAGAACTCGGGGTTCTCGTTAACGAAATTTTGTACGTGCCTCAATTCAATGTTATAGAATTCCAGCAATTCATCGTGGCTACCAAGCGGTTCTCTGATTTTTATGGACACCAGTTTTTCATAATAGTAATACTGACTGGCGAATACCGGTTTGATCTCTTTGAAAAATTCTATCTCTTCCTGCTTTCCGCTAAATTGGTAGCGATGAACAAAGCCTTTCAGTTCACCGAGGCATGATTTTATCTTAAATAAGGATTTGTTTGCCTTTGTTATTATTTCCGGACTTTCTCCGGCAATAACTTCAAGCTGTTCCTTCATGTTTTTATGAAGCTGATCTGAAAACGTTTTTATATCCTGAGTTTTCATAGTCTTTATTGTTATCCCGCTATTGCTTGCTTAATTTTTAGAATGTCTTCCTTGATCCTGAAATAGTTTTCCATGATTTCATATTGAGTAATTGTTCGGATGGCCGGAATCGGTTTATAAGCATCCTCTTCTTTTCGTATGGCGGCATGGTCGTTGAGGATTTCGGCATGAAATACTTTCAATTCAATTTTCTGGTCAGGATCGTCTGAAACAGTGCCTACAAACTCCCCAGAGGAAAGAGAAGCTATTTTAGATGGCGGGATGGCTGAATCCAGTTGTGTGGAGCGGCTCACAGATGTATCCGAAGCATTAATTGAAACGCTTTCTCGCTCTTGTACGATCTTCCCAAAACGTTCCGATAACAGTTTGGCAGTTTCACCTACCACCTGTCCGCTGATCACGTTTCCAACGATGTTCATGATCACCTCCGCCTGATCACGACCGTAGTCCTTTTTCAACTGGCTATAGTCCTGTACGGCCAATGTGGTCGCTACTTTGTTTGCTCTGGCGGTGGCTATCAGACTATCAATACCATTGAAATAGATGGTAGGGAACTCGTCAAATACTAAACTGCATTTTTGCTGACGCTTCTTATTGACTAGTTTGATCACTCTTGAAATGTAAAGGGACAGCACAGCTCCATAAATTTGTTGCTTCTGTGGATTATTCCCCATACAGACGATCTTTGGTTCCTTGGGATTGTTTATATCCAGCGTGAAATCATTCCCTGACAACACATAATAGAGTTGGGGTGAGGAAAGTCGCGCCATTCCAATCTTGGCACTGGCGACCTGACCCTCTAATTGCTCCATCGCCTCATTTCTAAAGGCAGACTCGAAAGGATTTATCAGGACTTCGATCTCCGGTTCAGTCCTCAAGAGTTTGAAAAGGTGCGGATAGTCCAATTGCATCAGTTCGATCACATGGGGCAGGGTGCAAAATTTGCCGTCTTCGTACTTTCTTAAAAACCAGATAATGGAAGTCACGAAGTTGATTGGCGACTCCACGAAGAAATCTCCCTGCTTCTTGATCCAGTCACGGTTGAGACCAAGCATAATGGTGCGTGAAGATTCTGTGGCATCGGTAATGTCCTCCATCGTAGCAGGGTCCAATGGATTACATCGGTGCGATCTGGAAAGGTCCTCGAAATTGATGACGAAGAATTTTGGTTTAATCGGGTACCTATTAGAGTTCTTTAGCAGAGTGTTATAGGTTATCCTTGAAAGATCATCATACTTGAAATCGTAGATGAACATGGTGAATCCCTTCCGAATGTGTTGGGTAATGATATGCCGCACCACGAAATAGGATTTACCCGCTCCCGGCGTGCCTATCACCAGCGATGAGCGGAACGGGTTAATAATATTGATCCAGCTTTTTCTTCGTTTGCCTTTCAGGGTGTACGCTGCCGGAAGATTGATGGAGTATTCATTTTCGAGCAACCGTTCTTCCTGAGGGAAAGACTCGTTTAGCTTGTTGAAGATGTCATCTCGCAGTCTAAGCTGTAACAACCTTGAGAGAAGGGTTCCACCAGTCAGTACAAGTATGTACCCTAGGGAGGTAATCCCGATGTAAAATCCTGTCCTGACAGTATCTACTAGGTCAAGTTTGAAAATGAAATGCCCCAGGAGAAACAAAGGCAGGCCTCCTAATATAAAATAAACCACAGTTTGGGGACTAATCTTTTCGTCCTTCTTTCCCTTGGCACCGATGAGAGATATAAGCAAAAGGCCTAAAACAAAAAGCTTGGATGTGTAAATCCCTTTGAATAGTCCAGTAGCAGAAACAGACTGAATCACCTGATCAGCTATCTCGAAAGTAAGACCAGCCGGTTCCAAAGCCCGGTGGCAGAAGAAATAGAAATGAAGTAAAAGAATAACAATACTCAACAGCCTGATAAAATCAATTATCTTCTGCAATGCTTGTTCGTTTTCGCCTGTATGAGCCATGTCCTTTTGTGGTTAAATTGAAAGCCCGCTTCTTTTCTTCCTTCTGCGTCTCCTAATTGCTGAATCTGGTGAGGTGAAATCGGAGGGTTTCGCAAACGTTAGATCTTCTATTGCCTGTCCAATCCCTGTATCCATTTCACTTTCCTTTCCTGACTGGATTTGAATTGCTGTGGGCTGTAATCCAATTGGATCAGGTGCTGTTAGGTTGGATAACCTCTCTGTTATCCCTTTAGCACCATAGGCTTTGCCCAAGTCGCTTCCATTGAAAACAACTTTGGCCTTGTTGTCCACGAAGGTGATGCCGTAGATTCTACCTTCTTCATTTCGCCGAAACAGTACGTAAATACCTTCCCGGCTCAAAGCCTGGACAAAAGCCGATTTTGTCACTGTCTTTTTGCTGCCAAAACAATCCTCAATACACTTAATGATTCTGTCTCTGTAAGGCCGTCTCGGTTCTTCATTTATTTTGAATTGCTTTTCCAGGTACGCAAGTGTTGGCTTTCCATAAATTGAACTTGCCTTGATCGGAACACCAGTCTTTTTGCCTTTATTGTCTAAGGCCCTGTAATGCAGTACTCGCTTCTGGAACATTCTTGATCTTTCGCTACCCCTGTCCGCAACAATATTGAACTGACTCAAAACAGCATTGAATTCTGGGAGGGACGTATACTTATAAGACCGTGTAACGGCTGCGACTACATTTGCAATGCTCCGTTTCGTTTCAGATTTGCCATACACTAACTTCTGCGCCCGGTCCTGATTTATAGTTTCCCGAGGATCTTGTCTGCGACCTGAGGCCTTAACGAGTTCGTATTTATCCTCTATCTCTTTTCTGGCTTTCTCCGATTGATTCCTTCCGATATTGTAGAGAATTATCCTGGTCCCGTCCCTTTGGATATTGGTGGTGACAACATGAATATGGGGGTGGCCGGCATCAAAATGTTGATACACCAGGTAAGGCTGGTGACCAAATCCGATCTTGTCCATGTAATTAGTCGCAATCTCCTGGAGCTTCTGTTCACTTAAATTTTCATCAGGATGAAAATTTATAGAGATGTGGACGGCCTTGGTAGTAGCCCTACGATTTTGCTGCATGAAGGCTTCAAACCCATGCACTTTTTCATAGAACGTAAGCCTATCCACCGGACAACCAAATGAATTCTCATGAATGCATTTCGCTGAGCCTTGCTTGACCTTGTTCTCATTGTAATTGAGAATATCCAACATTCGTTTTGCGGCGTTCACCCTTGTAACCATTTCTTGGAGATTTCTGAAGTTATTGTCAACAGCTTGTCCACCTTGTAGCCTACCTTCTTGTATTCTTCAGCCACCTTGAGTGAGGCGTAGAGCTTCTGTTTCACAATGTCTGTGCTATGGAATTGGTGGGTGATCTGGTTGATATTCCTGCCTATTGCATTGAGCTCCTTTCCAATCCCTGCCAGTTCAATTGCAGTAGATTCGAGCTTGGCGTCCGTGTGTTTCCAAATGATCTCTTCCCTGTACAGGATGCTCCGGGCCAGTTCGGCGATAGTCCGGCAGTTGCTGTTGGACAGCCATTCCTCCATTCGCTTGTAGAATGAATCTGAGGTTCTGATGGTGACCTTCCTGATCAATTTTGCGGACCTGTCAACTTTTCTCCGAGTCATAATCTGCTTGATTTTTGTGGTCTTGAAAAGCCGAGTTCCGAGGCTTTTTGCTGCTTAACTTCCAGGGCTATCCTGTACGAATGCGCCAGCATTCGTACATCTTGCCGAAACCACAAAACGGGTTTCTGCCCTTGGGAACTTGTGGAATAGCAGTCTCTGAAATTGGTTCCTAACATGGTTTTAAGAGTTTGGAGTTTTAGAACCAAAATGAGGGTTACTCTTATGCGCTTCGATCATCCTTTGGATGTCGTCATAGTCGTAGAAGAAGACAGCTCCAATCCTGGTAAAGGGCAGGGTTCCGTTTACACGAAGGTTTTTAAGGGTACCGGTAGACACCATCAGGAGTCTCCTGACCTCATCCGATTTGAGCCACTTCCGGGCGGGTATTGTCTGTCCTTGAGATAACAGCTTCTGTATCTCAGTAAGGAGTTCCTGCTTGAAATTTTGCAGGTCTTCGAGGGTTATGATGCTTGCTGCCATAGTCGAAATGATTATGGCACAAAGGAAAAGGCTGGGGGTGTTTGGAAACAGTTACAAGGGTTACAGGACCCTCGGTAAGTAGTTGAGGATCAGAAGGAAAATTTCTAAAAATAATGAGTGGTCTTCAATCGAATTCTTTCAAAAGAACGTCATGCCTCTTTAATTCCTTAACTATTAGGTCAGTCCCGTAAGACTTTGCAAATGCTAAATTTTCCAAAAGGGTCTCCACCCTAAATGCTCCATGATAGTTTTTATAGAAGTGTAATCTGTTCCTTTTCTGGTTGACATCTTTCAGATAGTTTAGAAACCGAATATCCAGCTTTATTATTGACTGATATCCTTCACTCAATGTCCAGCCAAATGGTAGGGTATTAAAGTTATTAAGTCCATCAAGGTACCATTCCGTAAAGGGGCTATTCTGAATGAATTTATTACCATTCAAGAACTCTTCAATCAGGATAGGTTCAGATTTCTGTTTTTTTGAAAGCCCTCCATTCTTTTTACTATCAATCATGTGCACCATAAATCCGCTTGAAAGTAAAAATGCCTTATTGTAGTTTTCAAAGGCTATGCAAATCTTGATTTGATCGATTAATTTTTCGTATTGCATCCCGTTCCAGTACTCAATTGGAGGATCGCTTCTGAAACTTTTTGAGAAGGCATCAAAATGCTCAAAGACGTAAACGCGTCTAAAAATCATGTTGGCGTATGAAAGTAGTTCCCAGGCTACTTTTAGCCTTTCTTTTTCACTTGTATAAGCCTCAGTTTCATGAAAATATTCTTGGTTCACATTCATTTTTAATCGCCAATTTGGGTCATTGTAAGTTCATCATTCAGAATCAATCACCCAAGAAATAAATTCAATTGAGTTCGTCCAATTATCACAAAAACATCTGATTGCACAATTTAAACAATATCCTATATCTGTAATTTCCTGTATGCGTTTGAGCACTTATCGCTTTTATACAGCTCCATCTTTCTGAGATTTAAGTAAAGAGAGGGCCTAGATTCAGAAATTAAAGAACTGTCACCAGGGCTGAAAGTACTACGATACAATAACATGGGTCGATCTTCCGCATGTTCCATTGTCTGCCATCCCTCTCTATCGTAATCATTCAATCTCCATTTACTATTTGACACTTCGTAGCTATTTTCTACTGCTCTGATGAAGATTGTGTCCCTGATGGTACGCATACCAACTTCTCTCCCCGTTTCTGGATTGGTGACTCTAAATGAATACTCCCTGACGTAAACGCCCGGAATTTCATTCCCCACTTGAGGACGATTTTCTCTTGGTCCACATGAGATGATCACAAAGCCAACTGTGAAAATGAAACGAAATCTTGGTACCATAATATTTACGTGTTTAATTGCTATTGATGTATCCTATCGCCGTATGCAACAGATTCCTGACAGAGCTTTTAGTATTGCTTTCAACATTGTAGTACTTCATCCGGAAGCTATCATACGATATGCTTTCTGATCGCTTGGTCTTGACAAATTTGGCAAGAAACCGGATAAGCTCTGATATGTTTTTATTCTGAATGACGCCGGTTTCGACAAACGCCTTGATAAAGTAAGCAAACTGCGCAACAGACATGTCGAATTCCAGCTTGAATTCCTTTCTCACAAAGGCCTCCTCGTTAAATGCTGATTTTGACACCAGTTCCCGTTTCCTTTCCAGGTATTGAATCTCCTCAAGTAGCCAGTCCGACAATTGGTTTTTCAACGGCTTGGATTGAAGATCGTAAGTAAGGCACTGTTTTGATGGAGTTTGGTTAATCACTTTGTAGCTGTAGGCCAATTTTTCCAACTGATCGGAAACGGCATCTGTCGCAGAGATCTGTGCTTTAAGGTGGTTGATGTAATATTCGAAATAGGCCCTACTATTGTAATTGAGGTGTAGAAGGACAGAGCGGATTTGCTCATCAATTGACCTGCCATCCTGATCTGAGTAGACAACCTCATGCAGCAAATTCAATAATTCAGTCGTGTATGAGAGCGTTCGGTAGTTTATTGCCTGACCTCGCCCTAATAAAATATTTTTGACCGGCATTAAGGGAAGGGATAATAGGACTTGGTCCATTTCGCCCTTGGATGGACAATTTTCAATGCGGTCTAGGGCCTCCTTCCATCTTTCTAAGGAATCTGCTATAAATGCTTCTGGTGCCTTTGTATCTTGATTGAAGTGCTCTGCGTACTGATATTGAATGTGGTTTTGCAGGTCATTCAGGTGATCGACAAAGAAATTGCTCATCTCCGTTAGCTGTGATTCTCTCCTCGGTGACAACCCATCAAACAACTCGTCCGAAAAATTGATTAAGGATTGTTGGTGAAATTGTACAAAGCGGGTTACCTGATCTTTTCGTTCGAATGAAAGCGTTTTCAGAGCAAAGGATTTCTTCGCTCTGATCTTCTCTTCAGAGAAGGCTGACTTGCCTTGGATAAATTGCTCTTTGAAAGCGGTCTTGGAATTACTAACTGAGTCAATTGCATCCCGTATCAGCGATTCGATATTTTTAAACTCATAGTCCACATTGAAATCGTTTCGTCACATACCAACAGATTCCAGCCAACAGACAATGAGACCGTAAACATTTCTATTTTCTGCGGACAGGACAATACGTAAAACCATGCAATTTGCTACATACTTTTATGTAGAGTCCCAAATTGGGGGCCCTAGAACGTGGTAGATGCGGGATTTATGCACTCAGACCTCCCAGGTGATTTTGTTTGATAGGCAGCCCCAATTATGCAGCTGTGTGTTTGCGTCAAGCGGGGTTGACGCGTAATCCAACGTTTTCGTATCTTTAGTCCGTTCGGTGTCGGGGACAGGACGCAGTTTCAAACTTCCCGCCCGATCGCAAATACTAACGTTAGCGGTCATGTAATGACACAACCCTTTAACAACTTATTATTATTATTATTATGACAAATAAAATCAGATTATCTTTTCTTTTAGTCATTTTTCTATTTTTTGCGATACCCGCAAATAGTCAGACAACTTATGGTAACGAAATAAAACAAGTTGCTATAATGCTTTTCAATTCGTTTGATAAAACGCAAAATATTTCGGGGAGATTTGAATTTAATGACACTTCAAGAGTTAAATGGAACAATCTTCCGTTAGGACTTAGACCAAGAATAGGAGCAAGTATCGGCAATATGAATGAAGACCAACGAAAACTTCTTCATCGTATTCTTTCTGTTTCGTTAAGTTCACAAGGTTATCTAAAAGCCACAAGCATTATGCACTTAGACGATTTATTAAATCGTTATACCGACAGTATTTTTTACAAAAAGGAAATTAGTGATGCTACTTATAGTCGCCTGAAGTCATTCTTATGGTCACATAAAAATTTCTACTTTGCTTTTTTTGGAAACCCAATGGATAGCATTTGGGGTTACAAATTAGAAGGACATCATTTATCTATCAACTTTACGTTTGTTAATGACAAAATTTCTGCAACCCCTTATTTTATGGGTACAGACCCAGCAGAGTATCCCATTTCTGAGTATGCAGGATGGCGAGTTCTCGGGCAAGAAGAAGATTTAGGTATCAAGTTAATACACTTTATGACACCTCTTCAACAAAAGAAAGCTACGATGAGTGGAGCAGTTCCGAGCGACATAATAACAGCCGCAGAAAGTGGAAAGCGTTTTGTTGACAATTGGGGGATTTTAGGGGCTGACATGACAAAAAACCAAAAAACAGTCTTGCAATATATCATAAGGGAATTTGTATTTAACCTTGAATATGAAAAGGCTGTTATTGAGTATGACAAAATCTTAAAAGCAGGAATTGACAAAATATATTTTGGATGGATTGGAGAATATGATGAAAAGAAACCGCACTACTATGTTTTAAATGGACCAACATTTATTATTGAATTTGACAATAATGGTGGACCGAGAAATATCCCTAATCACATTCATGTTATATGGAGAGAGAAAGGAAACGAGTTTGGAGAAGATGTACTTAAAAAGCATTACCAAATGGAAAAGCATTAGTACGACAAAATGCACGAACCGCTAAACGGCTGACAACTTACTAACAAAGACTTCCCACGTGGACAAGAGTTCGACTTGAAAGACACGCGACAATTTAACCATGAAATAGCTGTATCTCTAAAATAGCCCACCTAATTGGCACATTTGCTTGCCGCTCAATCCCATCGCGACACCAAAGCAAGCAAAAGAGCCCTCGACCAGTAACAACGTGTTTATGCCTCGGCAAGCATCATCTTAATAAAAAAACCTCTACGCGTTTGTAGAGGTTTTTTTTCATAAACGATATTTTGATCTACTTCTTATACCTCGCTTTACGCTGGTCTTCAATCACGCCTTTCCAGTTCATACCGTAAGCAAAGTCGTAAGTGTTGCCTTCGCTGTCCACATAGCATTTCATATCGCGGGGTACATCTTCAAATTGTGTTTCTACAGTCTGCATATCGGCTGGCATTTGCATAGGCAACAAAGCAGATGGCTCAGCACCACCGGTGAGAAGTTCAAACAAAGCCTGATCTTGTGCGCCAAAAGTTGCCAGCAATGCATTTGTATTTTTCTCAAATTCTGAAAATATGGTAGGGTTGGAAATGCGCACGGAAACAATCACAGGCTTGCCTTTCATCTTGGCATACGTGTCGTTTACCATCGCAAGGTCGGTGATGTTGGTGGGCTTCACTTTCTTTCCTTTATAGGTTCGGTTGGTGAACGTTTCCTGAGGATCGCCACCTGCAAGGCTGATGTCGCGTCCATCTTTTGAGGTGTACTCATTGTATTGTAAACTAATGGGCAGATAGCCGTTGCCACCTTTCGCCACGTCATCTGATGAATAGCCAATGCCAGATGCAGGGCTGGTAATTACTACCAGAGCAAAATCAGCTTCCGCTGGATTATCAGTAACATTAAAATATTTTTTTGCTACGTTTATGCTCACTGGGTAATCCCGTTTTTCGGGATAGGGTATACCCACAAAGTTGCGACCTGCCGGAGTGAATTTCTTCGGGATATAAACGGTCTTGTTTTTTGCAAGAGGCAATACATTGCTTTTGTTTTTCAACAACACGATTGATTTAAGCTGAGCTTCAAAGCCCATGTCCATAAACTCTGGCTTACCCACTGTTGCTTTGGATTCTTCAATGTTCAGATAAGGATTTTCAAAAAGGCCTACTCTGAAAATATTCCGCAACAAACGCACAGCAGATTCTTCAAAACGTTTTCTCATGGCTTCCTCACCCAATTCTTTCACGCCCATTTTGTAGGCTTCAATCACTGGTGCCATATCGTTGTTGCCACCAAACTGATCTACTCCGGCCATGAGTACTTTATAATGTCGTTCTGCAACGGTAAGTTTCTCTACACCCCATGACCTACCCCTACCAAGAATGAATCTATCCAATGGACCCGCATCTGCTGTTACAGACCAATCTGTACACACCACTCCATCGTATTTATTCTTATCGCGCAAAAGATCTTTTATGATATAAAGATTATAGGAGTTACCTTCGTTCTGGCCACTGGGGTCTTGCCCGTATGATATTGTATAGTAGGGCATCACGGCTGATGCAGCACCTGTTCCGTCTTTCAAATCAAATGCGCCTTGTGTAAAAGGTATCATGTGCTGTTCAAAATTACTTCCAGGATACACGGCATATTTTCCGCTTCCAAAGTGTGCATCGCGGCCTGCCTCACCTGAACCACCACCGGGCCAGTGCTTCACCATGGCGTTTACACTTTCATAACCCCAACCTCCTGAGATCGCTCTATTATGAGAGGTTTGAAACCCATCGATGTAAGCGCGTGCCATATCGGCTGATAGATAAGGATCTTCGCCAAATGTTCCGCTGAAGCGCGTCCAGCGTGGATCGGTTGAGATGTCTACCTGAGGTGAAAGTGCAGTGCTAAGTCCGAGTGCGCGATATTCAATAGAAGCAATGCGCCCAAACTCTTTCACAAGTGCAGTATCAAATGTTGCGGCCAAACCCAACGAACTTGGCCACATAGATATAGTGCCTCCAGCACCAGCATTATACTCGGCTTCCGCTTTAGCAGTATGGCGAGGATCAGAACTATTGTTTGTCGGAATGCCAAGCCCCAAACCTTCTACCAATGCTTGTGCGTTGTTGTTCCACTGTGCGGCTACCTCTGGGCTTTCTACAGACGTGATGAGCACGTGACGGAGATTATCATCGGTAAGAAATTTAGTTTGCTGATCGGAGAGGTCTGATGATTTAGCTCCGCTTTCGGCAAATGATTTTCCGTTGAACGTTCCCGGAGAGGGCCCACCAGGAGGAGCTGGGATAGGCTGATGACGACTATATAACATAAGCCCTGCGATTTGTTCGGTAGACATTTTAGAAGCGAGGTCTTTGGCGCGGTCGTCTGTTGGCAAGCGCCAGTCTTCGTATTTGTCCAGTGTGCCATTTTTGTTAAGGTCTTTGAAGCCCAGTCGGTCTACGGTGAGAATTTTTACACCAGAAGTTGTGGAGTAGGCGAGTGTTTGGCCTTCTTCATTTATTACGGTTTTGATTGTTCCCGATTCTGTTTCTTTCCATTTAGGTCCGCAACTGATTAACGTGGCGGGAATGAGGATAAGCCCTAAAGCATTTCTAAGAAATCTTTTCATGGCGGTCATATTTAGATAGATTTTATTCATGCGTGCTTTAAACTTAACTATTTTTAGCCTGTAAAAAATATTTATTCTGCGAAAGGAAACTCCATCTTCGTGTTCTTTGCGCGGTTCAATTTCAGCCCGTGACACAGAGACCTCCCCAGGTAAGGCACTTATCCTTCAATCTATCTCCGCTGCATCTACATGTTTACTTTCAACTGTTGTCATGTCGATTGGCATCTGCATGGGCAACAGGGCAGACGGTTCAGAAGCCCCCGTTAGGATGTCAAAGAGCGCCTGGTCCTGGGCGCCGAAGCTCGCGATGATGGCATTTGCATTTTTTTCAAACTCAGCAAAGACGGTTGGGTTGGCGATATCGATGGCTACGATGACTGGCTTCCCTTTCATTTTTGTATAGGTATTGTTCACCATTGCGAGGTCCGTTATATTCGAGGGTATCACTTTCTTTCCCTTGTAGGTCCTGTTCGTAAATGTTTCCTGTGGATCTCCCCCTGCCATGCTTTGATCACGTGCATCCCTGGCGGTGTATTCATTGTATTGAAGACTTATGGGGATATAGCCGGTTCCTCCTTTTTTTACATCGTCCATGGAGTATCCTATTCCGGAACGGGGACTGCTGATAAACACCAGGGCCATGTCGGCCAGCGCAGGGTCGTCGGTAACGTTAAAATATTTTTTCGCGATCTCAATGCTCACCGGGTAATCAACTTTTTCTACAATGGGGATGCCCAGAAAATTCCTTCCGGCAGGTGTAAATTTCTTAGGAATGTACACGGTCTTGTTTTTTGTCAGGGGCAGCACTCCGCCCTTGTTCTTCAGCATCACGATGGACTTGAGCTGTGTTTCATACCCTTTGGCCATGAATTCAGCTTTGCCACGGTACTTTTTGATTCTTCAATATTCACATAGGGATTTTCAAAGAGACCCAGTCTGAAAATATTTTTTAAGAGGCGTACGCTGTGTGGAAAGCCCTACCTGCCTATATGTGTGCAGTTCGGCAACCCTATTTTCTCCACATTTTCATGTGCTCTTTAAATTTGGGGAGTTCCTTGTTGATCTTTCCTATGTTGAATTTTTTAGGATTATATCTGCCTGCCCACTCCCTCATTTCCAGATATTCCGGATGGTTCTTGTCCTTCAGCGTTTCGAGCATGTTCTTATATCCATGCATTCCTCCACAGTCTTCCGGTGGACAGTTTAATTCGCCCTCAATGCAAACTGGATATTCGTTACCATCCTCATTGTTTAACATTTTCTCCACTTCGATTGTATGCTGCCAGTTGTCTCCATAGTCGTATGTATACAGGAATTTCATCCCAACCTTGGTGAACAGTGTATCAAGAGTTACTTCATTTGCATCAGCCAGGTTTTCTGGTGCATTGTCATCAATGAAGCCAATTGCATAGTCGTCCACTCTGAATTCAAAAAGGTGCGAATTTTTCCAGCCCATTGAAATCTGCAAGATGTGATGCAGGTCAAAAAATGTTATGGAATTTGGAATGAGAACTCTCCTCCAGATTTGAGGGTCTGTATCTGTGAGGGTAACCTTTAATTGAATTGTATTTTTCATTGGTTATCAACTCTAGTCGCTATAAACAAACCTGCTTAGGGTCTTTCTAGGCTCGAAATTAAGCCCTTAAGTTGTTTGTAAAATACGAAGAAACGAATCGAAGTTGAAGTCAATTATTCGGTGGGAATAGGAGCTCTTTTCTAAAACTATACTCCAGGCGACCAATGACTTGCTTCCAATTTATAGATCAGTTCCGCCTTGTTTGTGACTGAAACTTTGCAGAAGATATTAGAAACGTGTTTGGCAACGGTTTTCTCAGATATATTCAGTGCAGAACCTACTATTTTGTATGGCTGGCCCTTTATTACAAGGCTTACAATTTCGGCTTCTCTGTCTGTCAAGCCATATTTTTCGCAATTAAGCTCTATTAGTTGCCCAAGACTCTGTCCTGATGTGAGAAGCATATTGTACTCCTGTCTTGATTGATGGATCGACGATCGGATGTAAACAATAGTCATTATCAAAAACCCTGAATTTGTGATCGAATGTTCCAACACCTGAAAATCGCCGAAAAAGACAATAACAGGTAATACCACCCAGCAGAGCAACGCCACATAGGCAGCAAGAACAAGTTGAAATTTGGCTTTTTCAGAATATTCCTTCTGGTGGAACTTGAAAACAAATGCCCGTGTAGTGGCTACAATGAATGCAACACCATATAAGAACGGGATAACAACTGCCAATTTTCGGCTCAATATAAGATCGCCCGTGAGATAGTAAGGAACAACAAACAGGAAAACAAAGGGGGCAAATAGAAACATTAGCGAACCAAATGTTGCAAAGAACATTAGTTTCTTGAGATTAAATGCCTTGTAAAAATAGTAGACAAAATACATCGACGTTGTAAATGCCACCAAATAAGCAATTACTGTTTGAAGCATGACGGGAATCGGAATATTTTCGTCTGGAAACAATCCACTTGTAATGTTGTAGAGAATTAAAAGTACCAATAAGAGCAAATACAGAAGGCTCTCTCTATCGTCTGTCCTTTCCAGAAAACGAACCATCTGAAAGAACAGCATAATAATCTCGAACACGGTTATCGCGAACGTAACCATGTGCATTTGTGTACCCATGAAGTTCATAAAATGCGCAGTTTAAATCCATCCACCAATTATTCAATCCGACTCAAGCCGGAACATTCAATGAGCATTTCAAGTCAAACTCTGGCCGTTGACTCTACGCAACAGGTATAGCGTATATTTAATATCTAATGAGCTAAATATTTTAAATCCATGATTTTGGTACCAGGGGAGGTTCCTCTCCGTAGAGGTTTCCAGGTAGATAGGTCTTTTGTTAATATCAGACTCCTCTATAATTTCTTTCAACAAGCGGCTACCAATCCCCTTGTTTTGAAGTTCCGGCTTCACCCCGATGAACCAGAGGTAACTAAAAGGTTCTTTTGGGTGGAATGATTTAATCTTCGTTTCCCTGCCCATAACAGTTCCAATTCTTTTCAGGCCAATGACTGATATTGCAAGTTTGGCATCCCAAAGTAGAGCACTCAACGTGGTCTTTATTCTATCCGGATGAAGTACTAATGCGCAGGCTTGTTCGTCATCCGAAATCCAAACTTTGCCGAAAGCATTGCATACATTAAATGAATAATCCATCAATCCCTTGATTCGCTCTTTGCGATGATTCTCCTGCATGACTACATAATTGACACTCTTATTCTCGTCAAAAGATTCTGACAGGATATCAATTACAAGTGCCTTCTTACTTGGATCAGCCTTTTTCATACAAAAGTTGTTTCTGAAGGAGGGTCATGATTAGCGTGGTTTTGGCTAAGGAAAATTAATTTCAGTGAGTCACAACTGGCACATCACAAAAGAGGAGCAGCCATTTTCTGGCGATAGCTAATGCGGTTTGTCGAAAGTTTCGCAACCAACACGAATTACAGACGGTTGACGAGCTTAGCTTATCAATTAAGAATTCCTTCCCTGTACTGACAAATTTTTATTTTAATCTTCCGCGGGACAAACTGAATTCAATTTTTTAAGAAGTCCATAAGTATCAGTCTGTGACAATAGAAAAAAATTAGAGCATGAATTCATTTCGCTTCATTTCACGATGATGCTTGAAATTTCAAAGAGTAGGTGACTGAAAGGAGAAAAGTGCCCCGAAAATGCCCCTAGAAATAAAATAAGGCCCAGCATTAATATGCTTGGGCCTTATTTGAGGTCTCGAGCGGATTCGAACCGCTGTAGGAGCTTTTGCAGAGCTCAGCCTAGCCGCTCGGCCACGAGACCATTTCTCCGCCGTAGCTTTTAGCAATGGCGTAATTCATCCACTTAGTTCACGTTTGCCAAAGGCTCTGGTGAATAATCTTGTAAAACTAACACTTATGCCACTATACGCCAAAAATGAAAGAAATAGACTTTGCCTCCAAATGGCTCTGATGCCAGATTTAGCCTTTGTTCTTTTTCAGCATTTACTAATTTTGGCAAAAACCACTTTCATGAAAACGATCTGCATATTCCTATTAGTCATTATCAGCTCCGTGGCATTCGGACAGTCAGTTGAAGAACTTGATAACAAAGGCGGCTTTAAAGATTTCAAGGTCGGCGAAGCAATTGATACGTATAAAGACAAAATTAAATTCACCAGGACGCTCGAAAACGCCGATACAAAACTATACCTGGTGAAGGATCGCGTCAGTGTAAAAACGTACACAGGAGAGGTGGAACTGAAAGTATATAAAGAGAAAGTTCAGGAAGTGATCGTAAGCTTTAAGAATTCTGCGAAACCTGATTTCGAAGATATCCTTGCATCATTAAAAACATTGTATGGCGAGTACCAGCTCGTAAAAAAGAAGACGCCCGCCCAGGAGCAGTTTGAAAAGGTCTACAACTGGATAGGGAAAAAGATTTCGTTGCAGGTTGGTTACGATGAGAATAAAAAGTTGACAGAGATGAGGTTTATTGATCAGAAAAATGGGTTGAATAAGCTTAAAGATGAATTTTGATCTTCAACCCTTCTTACCTTCTACACCCTTCTCCGTATCGGAGAAGGGTGTAAGAGGTTCTACCATTTCTTAAACTCCTTTATGGGAGGGCCAACTTTTTTAAAACCGTGATCTTTCCTGAACTTGTTCTATTCTTCTTCTGACAATTTAGCCCCGTATCCTTCGCTTAACTTTTTAAAGAACTCTTCCATCTTGCCAGCCGGCTGGAAGGTCATCAGTAACTTTCCTTCCACTTCTCCGATTTTCGCAAAACTATGTGGCACCAACCGCGGTCCAAATACAGTGTCTCCCGCTTTAGCATGATGAATAGTATCTCCTACTTTAATAAGAAATTCACCCTGAAGCACATACCACAACTCATCCTGATCAAAATGATAATGGTGTGAAGGTCCACCCTCTTTTACTCTGGTAGACTCAAATAAATACATATCTCCACCAGAGTCTTTTGTAGATACTTTTGTAAAGAAGGTATCACCTTCCAGAAGATTTATACTGGCATCATTCCTGTCCTTCCTGCAGCTACAAAAAATCCTTTATCGGCCCTCCATGCGGCAATTGATTTCGCAACAACAACGAATGAAGTTGCTATCACGGATATACCTGTAATACATGTTTTAAGAAAACTATTTCTTTTCATAAATGAAGTTTTTGTTGGACTCAACAGTACAAGATTTTTGAAGTCGCGAAAGAAGATTCGACGAATGACCCTCATCCCCCTACCGTTCTCCCAAAAAAGGAAAAGGGCATGGGATAAGGTACAGAACAAAAAAAGGGTGACTCATTCGAATCACCCTTTCTCTTATCAGAAATAATTATTACTTATTCCTTGTCATCTGATTTACCACCAGACATCTTCTCTTTTAACGCACTCAACGCTTCCAAATCTCCCAGTGTTGATTTCTCATTTGCCTGATTGATATTGGAAATGGTCTTGCCCTTCGGCTCAGCTTTCTTCTTGGCTGCCACCGCAGTAGGTGCTGATGCTTTTTCTTCTTCAGCTGACCAGAGAGCACGGTGGCTCAATGTAATGCGCCTGTCTTCTTTAGAGAACTCCAATACCTTGAAGTCCAGTGTTTCGCCAATCTCTGTCTTGCTATTGTCTTCTTTCGCAAGATTCTTAGTAGAACAAAAACCTTCGATGCCGTATTGCAACTCAACTACCATACCCTTATCATTCTTGTTAACGATCGTTCCTTTATGAACTGATCCTACAGAGAAGATATTTTCGAAAGTATCCCAAGGATTTTCTTCCAAATGTTTATGGCTCAAGGCAAGACGACGGTTTGTACCATCAAGTTCAAGAACTTTCACTTCAAGTGAATCTCCAACTTTCACAAACTCAGAAGGGTGTTTCACTTTCTTAGTCCAGCTTAAGTCAGATACGTGTACCAGCCCGTCGATTCCTTCTTCCAACTCAAGGAATAATCCAAAGTTGGTAAGATTGCGAACAATGCCTTTATGTGTTGTACCTACTGCGTATTTAGTAAGAACATCCTGACGTGTCCATGGATCTTCCGTCAATTGCTTGATGCCTAATGACATCTTGCGTTCTGCACGATCAATCGTTAATACAACTGCTTCGATAGCATCTCCAACCTTGATGAAATCCTGTGGATTTCTCAAATGCTGTGACCAGCTCATTTCACTTACGTGAATCAAGCCTTCAACTCCGGGTTGTAGTTCCAGGAAAGCACCGTAATCGGCAACATTAACAATCTTGCCCTTAACCTTTGAACCAATTTGGATTTCCGCTGGAAGAGATTCCCAAGGATGAGGAGTAAGTTGTTTCATACCTAATGAGATACGTTTCTTGTCATGATCAAAATCAAGAACAACAACTTTCACAGTCTGGTCAAGTTTAAGCAACTCTTCCGGATGTGAGATACGTCCCCATGAAATATCTGTGATGTGGAGTAATCCATCTACACCACCAAGGTCGATGAATACACCGAAGTTGGTCATGTTTTTGATAACACCTTCCAATACCTGACCCTTGTCCAGGTTTGTAAGAATAGCAGCCTTCTGTTGTTCCAGATCTTTTTCGATAAGGACCTTATGAGAAACAACCACGTTATCATTCGTATAGTTGATCTTAACAACTTTCACTTCAATGTTCTTATTGACATAGATATCGAAATCGCGGATAGGCTTGACATCGATCTGAGATCCAGGCAAGAATGCCTCGATACCAAACACGTCTACGATCAAACCGCCCTTTGTCCTGCGTTTCACAAAACCTTCAATGATCTCATCTTTATCGAGAGCAGTCTGCACATATTCCCATCCCTTGACAAGCTTGGCTTTTCTGCGTGACAGAACTAATTGTCCCATTGCATTTTCACGCTCTTCGATAAATAAATCGACCTGATCTCCAATCTTCAGATTTGGCATGTCTTTGAACTCTGCCAACGGTACAAGACCGTCTGATTTGAAACCGATATTCAAAATCACATCGCGGTTATTAATACCCACGACTGTTCCTTTAACAACTTCGCTGTTATTAACTGTTGCTACTGTTCCTGAGTAAAGGTTCAGCATGTTTTCGCGATCCATGGAGTTATATCCCTCGCCAAAACCTTTGCGTTCGAACGCATCCCAATCAAAACCTTCCAGCGATACTGACCCGGTAGAGGCCGTCTTACGAGCCGTCACATCGCGCACTACGCGGTTAAGACCTTCTTCTTCTTCAGCACGTTTTTGTGCTTTGAAAGCTGCAAGCTCATCGTGTTCAAGCTCAACTTCCGCTGTTTTCACATCCACATCAGCATCTGCACCTTTTACAGCGAGTGGCTTTTTTGGAGCGTCTGACCTGGTAGCTTTTTGATCGCCACCTTTTTTTTCAACTTTAGCCATACAATCTGCCTGTTTTATACATGCAGCCGGCCCAGGCGAGTCCGCTACAAATTTGTTTGAAATACCATTTTGAAACCTATCAGAATGGCCTCCTCGTGATGAGAGGGCCGTAAAGATAGGGAATTTGGGGAAAAACTTAAATGTTAGGAACTTGTCCAGACACCATAAAATAAGGAATGTAAAAAGTGAAATGTTAGCTGCATAAAAACTTATACATTATACTTTTCACAAATTCTTTTGATAGAAGATACGGTATGCAGTATTATGGAACATCCTCAATCCGTAGTGTTCCCAATGCATACTCCAGCAATATTTTTTGGAATAGCAAGGTCACTTCTGCCTGTGCTTTCGATGAAGCCGCAACGACATATGCTTGATTGGCTGTTGCCACTGCTACCTGACTTGCAACACCAAGCTCATAGCTTTCTCTCTGAACACGCAACGCAAGCTCACCTGCTTCCATCTGTGATAAGCTCGCTTTATAGCTGATGATTGCAGTTTGATAATTTTTAAAGCTTCGTTGAACATCGATCTTGACGGTCTTGAATAAATTGTCACGGGTAAGTTCAGCATTCTTGTAACTGACTTTCGAAACAACCCTATTGGTCCGCGTAAGTAATCTGTCAAAAATCGGGATGTTTACCTGAACGCCATAATTAGATTGAGGGTTATTCTTCACAAACTGATCACGAAATGAAGGTTGCTGATCGTTGCTATGAAAATAGGTTGAACCATATCCTGCAAAAAGTGAAACAGTAGGATAATAACCAGAAGAGTTTAAACGCATTGTATACTTCCAGCCTTCTGCAATATACGTTTGTTGCTTTAAGTCAGTGCGGTTGGCTAATGCAATTCGATAAAGACTATCAAGTGAATGTGTTTCAAAATAAGTAATATCTGATTCCCATGTTGGGACTTCCAATTGAAAATCAATCGATGGGTCTAACTCAAGTGTTTGCGCAAGTGTGGCCCTGTCATTTTCAAGAAGGATCTTCGCACGCAACGCCGCCACTTCTGCATTCTTCAGTAATGAGTTTTGTGTAAACTCATCAGCCTGTGCCCGCACACCAACATCTGCCTGTTCTTTTGTCTGATCGAAAATAACTTGTTGTGTACGCGTATTCTCATTAGCGATATCAAGCAATTGGTTGTCCAGCAGCACTGTTAGATACTGAGATGCAACGTTAAAAATAACGTCCTGATTAGTACGCTGAACGAGTGCTACCTGAGCAAGTAAGTTCGTATTATTTTGTTTGATCAAATTAATCCTGTTAAAGCCATTGAACAATGTGTAATTCGCGTTGATAGATGCCTGGACATTATCAGCCTGCACATTACTTCCCACACCTGTTACGGGGTCAATCTGCAATCCATTAGCACGTGTGGCAGAACCTTGTGCGGATATACCAGGCAGATATCCTGCATATCCCTGAAGCTTCCTTGCTTCCGAGGCATCAAGAAAATTCTTCTGCGTGTTCAAAATGACATTCTTCTCTAACGCAATTTTTACTGCTTCCTGAAATGTCATTTTTGTCGCCACCACAGGTGCTGACGGAGTTTGTGGATCTTGTGCAAATAGATTTGCTGCAACCATTGAACCTATTGCTACCAGTAAAATCGACCTTTTCATCTTTGCTGTTTACTTAACTAATTCATCCGATTCAATCGTACCATCAACAACTGTTACAATACGCTTTCCCCGCTTCGCATTCTCCTCCGAGTGGGTTACTTGTATAATAGTAATTCCTTCTTCATTCAATTTTTGAAAAATATCCATGATATGTTTTCCCTGGTCTGAGTGGAGATTGCCAGTTGGCTCATCTGCAAGCAAGAGTTTTGGTTCACCAACAATTGCACGCGCAATGCCCACTAATTGCTGCTGACCTCCGCTTAATTGTTCCGGGAATAAATCTTTCTTCGCAACCATGTTGAAACGATCAAGTAATTCAGCAACCATACTTTTGCGTTGACTTCCATTCACGCCTTTATAAAGCAATGGAGTTTCAATGTTTTCATACACGGTAAGTTCATCGATCAGGTGATAGGCCTGGAAGATAAATCCGATATAGTTCTTATGCATTTCACTTTTCTGACGCTCTTTCATTTTATGAACGGGCTCATCGAAGAAATAATACTCCCCTGCTGACGGTTCATCTAGCATTCCAATGATATTCATCAGGGACGACTTCCCTGCCCCGCTGGGTCCCATGATCGTAAGAAATTCTCCCTGATTTACTTCCAGATCGATGCTCTTTAGAATAAACGTGCGCTGAAAGCGTGAGTCAATATACTTGTCAATATTTTGAAGTTTGATCATGTTTTTAAGGGTTGTTGCCTCCCCGTAAGGCGTTCAACCCGGGTCCTAATGCCAATAATAATGCCACCTGCATATTTACCATTAGACGGCTTAATTATAAGAATAGTTACGCAGAATACGTCCGGGAGTGAAAAAAGGTGTCCGGGAATGGGCAACTCCAATCAATTAAATCAAGAGCAATTTTATTAGCACACTTGCTCTGGCAGATGAAAGTCATTCGGTACGGGGAGCATTTGTCTGTGGATATGTTCTGGGTTCTGGGTTCTGGGTTCTATGTTTCTGGGTTCTGGGTTCTGTCTAAAAAGAAAGCCAGGTCACTTTGGAATCTTTGCCACGTTCGTTAACCGAAACAATGATGAGGTCCCCATATTCACTATCATCAAAAGCAGGGTATTCGTCTTTATGCCCTGTGAGGTAATTAATAAAAGCAGGTGTTGTATTTGAATGTCCCACAACGAGAACTGTTCCGCCTTTAAACTTTTGAATGATTGCATCGATCTCTTCCAACTTAGAGGGGTTATAGCTTTCAACTGTCAGATGTTTTGCCATGGCCAATGGAGTGGCTGTACTTCGTGTACGTTTGAACGATGTTGAATAGATAGCGTCAACCTTTGTTTTCGCCAGGAGCTTTGATAATGATTCAGCGCGAAGCTTTCCGGCATTGGAAAGATCAGGATCAGAGATGCCATCATTCCCTTTTTCAGCATGACGAACAAGAATGAATGTAGTTACTTGCTGTTGTGCAAATGCTGCAGTGCTTGCGTATAAGGCTACTATAAAAATCAGTCGGTTCATCTACTTCAATTTATCCGATAATTCTTTAGGAACATTACAACCTTCCTTTTGTCTTGTGTCCACGAGATGAAATATCTTCCACTTTCCACTGGCATCCTTGAAGAGATGAAATGCATCGATACCACAATGGGTGAATGTAGCATTTACAAAGAAACCATACGGTACCCACGCTTGCGCAAGGTTGCCATCCACTTCGATCTTTGGTGACCAGATCAATTCGTTCCAGACATCGCTGTGCGGCGTACCTACTGCTTTTAAAAAACCTTCAAGCCCCTCTATTCTTAATGTTGGTTGGCCGGCTTTATCGATAAGCACAGTGCCAAATGTTGGTTTGCCATAAAATGCAGAATGCACCATGGCGCTGTCGCCTTTCTTCATTCCTTCAAATAATGTCTTGATCGGCTCCATGACTGCTGTGTCGTCTTGAGCCGAAGCAGTCAGTGATACCGATAGAAATAAAACGGATAGTATTCTCATGAGAGTTTATTTTAGATAAAGTTGGGAAGGAAAGTTCAACAATAAAAGATAAAAGTTTAGTTTACAGTTGACTTTAGTCTTTCATCATTATTCTTTCAGCTTCTTCAAAAAGTCTTAAATTGCTACTTCTAAAACGCCCAAAAATGAAGTATTTCACGTTTCTTATTGTTTCAGCAATGAGCTTGCAATTCTCTTATGCAGATCGCAAGGATAGTCTTGAGATCCAATTGAAAACTGCTCAACGCGAAAAGAAGGTCAAAGTAATGAACGAGTTGTTCAGGGAGTACATCAACTCAGATCCTGTGAAGGCTATTGGTTACACGCATGAAGCATTGAAACTTGCTACTGCAATCAATGATCAAAAGGGGATTGCGGCATGCTATAACAACATAGGAATTTCCTATAAAAACCAGGGAGCGTTGGATATCGCGTTGCAGAATTATGTATTATCTTCAGCCATCTACGATTCGTTAAAGAATGAAGAAGGAATTGCTACTACAAAAAACAATATCGCTAACATTTATATGTTGAAAAGAGATTTCAGCAAAGCGCTGCAATACTTTCAGGAATCTCATGGAGCATTTATCGCATTAGGTGATTCAAACAAGATCATCGGATCAATGAATAACCTGGGAAATCTTCATAGTGAGCTGGAATTATATGATCAGGCGCTGATATTTTATACAGAAGCGTATAAGATGAGTGAGAAAAAAGGCGTCATCTTTGCCGATCCACTAACCAATATCGGAAATCTGTATTATCGCCAGAAAAACTATCAACGTGCAGTAGAGTACTATGTTCGTGCGCGTGATATTGCTAAAACTAAAAATGATAAAATAAGCGAGTTGGGACTTGAGGCAAATATCGGCGAAGTTTATGCACAGGCAGGTCAGTCAGCGGAAGCGGATAAATATCTTGGAGACGCGTTAAAACTTGCAAAGGATCTGAGTGCCTCATTTTATCTACCACAGATCTATAAGAGCCTTGCTAAAAGTTATTCAAAGCAGAATAAAATGAAGGATGCTTATGAAACCATGGTGAAGTACGATGATGCGCGTGAAAAAGTTTATGGTGAGGAAAGCAGCAGACGCATTGCGCAAATGGATGTAGCGCTTGAATTACAGGAACGAGAGAAACAAGTTGACGAACTCGAAGCCGATGACAAAATAAAAACACTTCGTTTAAGAAATACGCAAATCGTTATTACGGCTGTTGTCATCGGACTTATCGCACTTCTTGCATCCGTGAACCTGGTTTACCTTCGAAAGAGGATGAGGACGAAATAATAGTTGATTCGGTAATTTGTTGTACTAAAATAATAATATGATCTCTCATACTGAAGCGAGGCAAATTCTTGAATCAATGACACAGAACGTAAGCTTGCTGCGACACATGCGTACAATAGAGCTTGTAATGGAAGCATACGCTGAAAAGCTTGGCGAGGATAAGCAAGAATGGTCACTTACCGGCTTATTACACGATGCTGATTACGAAAAGTTTCCGGAGCAGCATCCCCAGGTAATAGTTGATAAATTGAGAACGGCGGGAGAAGAGAAAATTGCACATGCGATCTCTGCCCATTATACGAAGTGGGGAGTTTCCTATGATACGCTGCTTGACAAAGGACTTTTGGCATGTGATGAGCTTACCGGATTTATTGTTGCTTGCGCCCAGGTTCGTCCTGAAGGAATTGAGACACTTGAGCCAAAATCCGTGATCAAAAAACTCAAAGACAAAGGGTTTGCAGCAAAAGTAGACCGTGAAGAGGTTTATAAGGGCATTGAGCTTTTTGGAATGGAGCTTTCAGCCCATATCGCTTTCATTATTGACGTTTTGAAGAAAAACAAAGCGGAATTAGGTATTTAGAACACGAAATTCAAGGGTTTATTTTTGTGGATTGGTATGATCTCTTACCTTTGAAAGAAGTTTAACAAAATACTCTATGTTTTTTGATCAAGTAGCGGGAGACGGAGCGAATTTATTCATCCTCATTGTGGCCATCATTTTCGGATTTATCAACGCTCTTGCCTATGTTGATTCAAGCAGAGTGAATAAAGATCAGGAAGAAAAGGGACAGGGGAATTAAAAGTGTTCACTCGCACATGTATTTACGCGTTCACATTGAGTATGCGAATGACTTAAATTGAATGATCTTCTGAAATGATCTTAACACGATGCAACCCTCAAGAGAGGGTTTTTTGTTTGAGTGCCGCCAGGTGTCAAACGCCTCTTTCATCCGGCAAACACCTAAGACACCCAAGAGTTCAGTGCCCTCCTTCGTTATTAGCAGGAGCAGTCTCAGGGTAAGGTGACTTATAATTCTCTTTGAAGTCTTTTGGACCATCCTCTCCTTTTTTGTGATAGTCCTCAGAGTAGTAAGTAAGGTACTGATGGAAGGCATCAGGTTTTTGATATCCTGGTATAGGACTGATCATTCGAAATTCTTCATCAAGGAAAACAACCGTCGGATATGAAAGCTGATTGTTGAGAAGCGCGGCGGCTAGTTGATGAACACCGCCGTTTCCCTGGGGAATGAATTTAAATGTTGTACCGCTAAAAATGATATCACCTCTCTGTTCAGCATCAAATTTTACAGGATAAAATTTTTCGTTTAGAATTCCAGCGATCGTTGGCTCGCTGAATGTATTCTTATCCATCACCTTGCACCATCCGCACCAGTCTGTATAAACGTCAATAAAAATCTTGCGCTTTTCAGTTTTGGATTTCTCTACGGCTTGCTCAAATGTCATCCACTTCACCGGACCGTCGTGATGTTCCTGAGCCCAACCCATCGAAACAATCGCCATCAATAATAAAACAAGATATTTTTTCATGATACTGTAGTCCGTTCCAAAATCAATTAACAAAGATAAATAGAAAAGAGGTTCTTTAAAATCTGTATAATTAACGGGGTAGGTCAGTAACCATTGTAACAATGAGTGGTATTACTGGATGAAACTGCTTTGTAGTCGTGATATCCTTCCAATTTAACGGGAAATAAGGCACTGGGCATTAGACATTAGGCAATGGGTGTTAGGCATTGGGCATTGGGGAAATAACAACGATGAAAGATATATCCTACCGTATTTGGGTTTTGATTTTTGGGATCTTGGTGGCCGTGATGATAGGGGTGGCTGGATTTCCGGGGGTCTTCCAAAATTGAATTTAAGATTTGCCGCTTCGGATACTCAAAGGA
>Ga0123336_10000114_pt1 | contig 80868 bp, 74 predicted proteins | sample SSSSmetaG_FD_96466 | JGI IMG/M metagenome (GOLD analysis project Ga0123336, IMG submission 96466) | Glacier valley bacterial and archeal communities from Borup Fiord, Nunavut, Canada, to study Microbial Dark Matter (Phase II) - ​SSSS metaG | ecosystem: Environmental > Aquatic > Freshwater > Ice...
CAGCTTTCGGACAGCTTTTCGCTTGACCGTATCCAGTGAGCACGGTTACGGTCTTTGGGTTATGCCTTGCCAGCCCTGACGATCCGGCCCGATCCGAAGAGGCACCTATAGACGCGAACCAAGTGGAGGACCCGGCCCTTGAAACTAGCGACGTCCGCGCAAAGCCTCTTCGCCGTCGGGATTCTGGGGGGAATCCTGTGTTTGCCCCACACTTCGAGGGCAGACGCCCCCAACTACGAGCCCGAGACCGCCATGCGGTCCGCGCCCACCAACCCGTCTAAGGCGCCAGGCAAGAAACGCAAGCGCGCACGGGGTCCTGTCTTTCAGGGCCAGCTGGCTTCACAGCACGAGCTCCGCGATCTGCCGCTAGACAAGCCGTCCGGCCACATCGAGCTCTACGCGGTCAATTTCCGCGAAACCATCGACATCGACCTCTACGACGAAGACGGCGAGATCGACCAAGACGCCGTCGACCAGCTCAATCACGTCTTCCGCTGCCGTCGCACCGATACCGAAAAGACCATCGATCCCCGTCTCTTCGAGATGCTATCGCGGGTGTACGACAAGTTCGGCCGCCGCATGGAGCTCGTCTCCGGCTTCCGCAACCAGAAGCGCACGTCGTCGTTCCACTTCCACGGCTCGGCCTCCGACATCCGCATTCCGGGCGTCTCCGAAAAAGAGCTCTACGCCTTCGCCAAAACCCTCGACACCGGCGGCATGGGCCTCGGCATCTACCCGCGCGCCGGCTTCATCCACATCGACATCCGCCCCGAGCCGTCCTTCCGCTGGGTCGACAACAGCCCGCCAGGCACCAGCGACATGGGCCGCTCGCACGCCAAGTCCGGCAAGTCCAAGCCCAAAAAGACCTCGTAGCCGACTGGCACTCGCCGCGTGAAATGGCTGGTCTGTTTCCTCTTGCTGACGCAGACAGCACAAGCGCAGCGGGTGCCACTTCCGTTGTGGGACACCTCGGGGACGGCCATCGAGCATCTCGGCGTGACGCCTGTGCCTCGCCGCGACCTCGTTCGGCAGATCACCGACGAAGGCGCCATCGAAATCGGCTTCGTCTATGACCACTCGGGACTCTCGACGATCGACTTTTGGCGGTGGAATGGCCGCTTCTGTCTCTATGTGGACAACCACTACTGGGAGCTCACTCAAGCCGAGGCCGGCACCATCATGGGCACCGAGGTCCGTCGGCCGTTCGGATACACTTGGCCGACCGGCCTTTTGCTGCTTCTAGGCGTCGCTTTGGTCGCGGTCGTCGCGTCACTGATACGCCGCATCAAATGCTGAGGCGGATTTTCGGTCACAGTTGGCTTCGTCGCGCCCTCGAATGATCATGTGCCCGATGATCTGGCTCGACCGTTTGCAAACCCTCCGTCTCGACCGAGCCGCACTCCAACGCAGTCGGCCAGGCATCCGCATCGTTCCAACCTCGGGCGGGCTCGTCAGAATTCGCCATCAGCCCAGCACTTCGGGCCCGCAAATCCTCCTCGGCACTGATGGACCCAACGTCATCGAGCACTACGACACGCTCCTTGGCCACTTGGCCGGCAAGGCAGACGTGGTGATCTTCGAGCCGCCTGGCACTGGCGGATCGGCTTCGGCGAGCGGCTTCGATTTTCGGCTCGGCTCGTTTGCCACCGTCGCTGAGGAGCTTCTCCAGACATGTGGCCCGCGGACCTTGGTCTTTCCCTGTTATCTCGGGCTCGTCGGCAGGGTGGTCGCCCGTCGCTCGCCGCATCTCGCGCCGAGGCTGGTGCTGCCCCAGACCGTGAGCTGGGACGACTTTGAGCGCTGGGCCAACAAGGTCGACCCCAAACGCTGGCTGCGCACATGTGGCGTCGGCCAGTTGCTCGTCGCTGTGCGCCGACGCCAGATCGCCCGCGCCTGGTATCGCGCTTCGGTCGGGCACAAGGACGCCCGCGCCGCCCTGATTGCCACCTCTGGCCGCAACTTCGACGACGGCGGATGCTTTTGTCTGGCGTCGCTGATGCAGGGCCTCACACCCGAGCTCGACGACAGCCCAACGCCTGTCCCCACCGCCGTCGTGTGGGGCGCCAAGGACCGCACTCACGCCAAGTCCGATCCCAGCCGCTCCGTCCTCGGCGCCGAGGTAGTCCGCTTCGACGACAGCGGCCACTCGCCCGACCTCGAGGAACCCGCACGCTTTGCCAGCTGGCTCGTCGGATGGCACAGATGAGCACAGACCTCGACGCGCTCCGACTCAAAGCCTTGTCCGGCGACGCAGCGGCCCTCAATGCGCTGTGCCTCGCGCTGTCCGATCAGGTATTTCGTCTGTGTTTGCGAATGCTTGGCAACACACGTGACGCCGAGGACGCCACCCAGGACGTGTTGGTCAAAGTCGTGACCCACCTCGGCCAGTTCGAAGGCCGCAGTGCGCTCACCACCTGGGTTCATCAGATCGCGGTGCGTCAGGTGCTGTCGATGCAGAAAAGCCGTGCGGAACTGCTGTCTCTCGACGAAGACCGGTTCTCCCAGCTCCTCGACCAGGGCCTGGCCTTCGGCGCCAACCAGCCGCCAGCGACGCCGGAAGAGCGCGCTCTCGTCGACGAGGTCCGCCTTTCCTGCACGCAGGGCATGCTGCTCATCCTCTCGCGCGAAGAACGGCTGGCCATCGTTCTCGTCGAGCTACTCGGCTTCGATTGCGCCGAAGCAGCCGAGATTGCCGAGGTCTCGCACGACGCCTTCCGGCAACGCCTCGCCCGATCGCGCGCGCGGCTGGGCGGCTTTCTGGAGTCGAAGTGTGGCCTTCGAAACGAAGCCGCGGCGTGCCGTTGCCATCGCCAGCTCCGCGCCAAACAATCGCTGGGCCTGAAACCGCGTCTCTCGTCGCTGTGTGGCCACGAAAAGCCGCATCTCTCCGCCGAGGTTGGCCTCGCCGCAGCCGAGTTGCGTCATCTCCACAGCATCGCCAGCGCGTTTCACACTGACGGTCTGTTCGTGGCGCCGGAGACCCTGCGCCAACGCCTGCGCACTCTGGTCCCGTCCGCGCTCTGAGCCGTCACAGTCCGCCGTCACCAGCCCTCCAACTCGTCAACGTCTTTGGAGGCCTCATGAAACGGATCTGGCTCGTATTCTCAATCGGCGCCTCAGCCTGCTCTACCTTGCCCAAACCCGAGATTCCTTCGTCGCTGGCCCTGAGATCTCTGCCCACCGCGGTGGTGGTCATCGTCAAGGTCAAGCCGCCCTGGTACGCGCCACACGGCGCCATCGTGCGGAAATTCCGTCAACTGGTCCCGCAGTACCAGGCGGCGGCGGGCCTCGAGCGCAAGCAGTTCAGCTTCGCTGCCAACGGCCACTACGGCGGCGTGTACCTCTGGACCGAGCGCGCGACCGCAGAGCACTGGTTTGGCCCGGCCTGGCACGAACGCGTACGAAAAGAGCGCGGCGTCGAAGGAGACGTGCGTGTTGTTTCGGTGACGCGCGGCCTCGACGCGCCCACACCAACCGGGGCCTTCGAAGGCCCGATGGTAGTGGCCATCGCCCCCGACGGGCTCGACCGCTAACAAGGCGCCGCGGGCCTGCTCTCGGCCTACGAAGGCGAAGGTCAGGTCGTGTCCACCTGGCTCGATCGCCCGCACGCCGAAGCCTTCCTTTCCGACAAACGCCCAGAATCGCTCGACACCCCGATCGGGCTCGCCAATCATTAGCGCCCATTAGCGCCCACTAGCTCAGCGACGGTAAAAGGTTGGCTGACGGTCGGCCAAGGAAGTCACCCTTGTTGACAGTGTCACACCCGGTCGCTACGTTCGGCCCGCGTCCCACCTGTGGCCAAACGATCTCCACCCGACGACCAGCTGAACCTCTTCCGAATGAACGATATCCCCCCAATCTCCCTCAGCGACGAGACCCAGCGCCGCTATCTCAACTATGCGCTGTCGGTCATCACCTCGCGCGCGCTGCCCGACGTCCGTGATGGGCTGAAGCCCGTCCAGCGCCGGATCCTCTTCACGATGTACTCGGATCTGCACCTCACCTCCGACGCTCGCTATCGCAAGTGCGCCAAGGTCGTCGGCGACGTGATGGGCAGCTATCACCCCCACGGCGACTCGTCGATCTACGACGCCTTGGTCCGCATGGCGCAGAGCTTTTCGCTCCGTTACCCGCTCGTCGACGGCCAGGGAAACTTCGGCTCTCTCGACGGTGACACCGCCGCCGCCTACCGTTACACCGAGTGCCGTCTGCAGCCCATCGCCGTCGAGCTCCTGGCCGAGCTGCGCCAGCGCACCGTCGACTGGCGGCCCAACTACGACGGCACCCGCTCGGAGCCGGTGGTCCTGCCGGCGCGCATTCCCAATCTTCTTTGCAACGGCACGCAGGGCATCGCCGTCGGTATGGCGACCTCGATCCCGCCGCACAACATCGGCGAGGTGATCGACGCCTGCATCGCCCTCGTCGACGATGCGGCGCTCGAGTCCAAAGATCTGCTCAAGTACATCAAAGGCCCCGATTTCCCGACGGGCGGCCTGGTGCTGGCCTCGAAGAAAGACCTGCGCGAGATCTACGAAGCCGGCTCGGGCTCGCTCAAGCTGCGCGCCGAGTGGGATGTCGTCGAGAGCAAGGACCCGAAGACGCGTAAGTCGACCACGACCCTGGTGATCAGCTCCATCCCGTATGGGCCGACCAAGCAGGCCATCGTCGAGAAGATCGGCGACATCATCCGCGAGCGCAAGCTGGCCCAGCTCGTCGACGTCCTCGACCAGTCCACCGACGACGTTCGCATCGAGCTCGAGATCAAGAAAGACGCCGATCCCGCTCTCGTGATGGCGTATCTGTACAAGAACACGCCGCTGCAGACCCACGTGCAGGTGAACATGACCTGTCTCGTGCCGACGGACAATCCCGAGGTCGGCCGGCCCGAGCGGCTCAATCTCAAGCAGTGCCTGCAGCACTTTCTCGACTTCCGGCTGCTCGTCACCACCAAGCGACTGCAGTTCGATCTCGAGGAGCTGCAGCGACGCGTCCATCTTCTCGAAGGCTTCGCCAAGATCTACGACGCGCTCGACGAGGTCATCCGCATCATCCGCAAGTCGGAGGGCAAAGCGGATGCCGCCGACAAGCTGATGAAGCGCTTCGAGATCGACGACGACCAGGCCGACGCCATCTTGGAGCTCAAGCTGTATCGGCTCGCCCGCCTCGAGATCTTGCTCATCCAAAAAGAGCTCGGTGAGAAGCAAAAAGAGGCCAAGCGCCTCGAGGTCCTCCTGGCCAACGAGGGCAAGCGCTGGCAGCTGGTGCGCGACGAGCTGACCGCATTGCGCGAGAAATACGGCGACAAGCGCAAGACGAAGATTTCGGTCTCCTCCGACGAGCCCGAGTTCAGCGCCGACGCCTTCATCGTCGACGAGGATGCCTTCGTCATCGTCACCCGCGACGGCTGGGTGAAGCGCCAGAAAGACGTCAAGGACGTCTCGGCCACGCGGACCCGCGAGGGCGACGAAGTGGTGGCCGTCCTGGCCGGCAACACCAAGGCCGCGGTGGCGTTCTTCACCAACTTTGGCTCGGCCTACGTGTGCCGCATCGTCGACATTCCGGCCTCGAGCGGCTACGGCGACCCGGTGCAGAAGCTGTTCAAGTTCAAGGACGGCGAGCGTGTGGTTTCCGCCCTCAGCCTCGATGCGCGGGTCAAGACCAGCGCCGAAAATCTGCTGGCCATCTCCAAGTCCGGCTACGGCCTGCGCTTCTCGGTCGAGGCCCACAGCGAGATCTCCACCCGCGCCGGTCGTCGCTTTGCCAAGGTGGAGGACGGTGACGAGATCGTCGCCGTCAAGCCCGCCCCCGCCGGCACTCTCGTCGCGGTGGTGGCCAAGAGCAGCCAGGTGCTGGTGCTGTGGATCAACGACGTCAACATCCTCGCGGGTCCAGGCCGCGGCATCACGGTCATCAAGCTCGACGACAGCGATCAAGTGGTCGGCTTCAGCGTCGACGAGCCGATGACCGTGGAGAGCGCCAAGGGCAAGACCGAAGAAGTCCGGCCAGCCGCCAAGAGCGCCGGCGCGCGTGCCACCAAGGGCCAGAAAATCTGGTCCCGGGATGAAGTCGCCCGGGTGGTGCCTGCGACGTTGGTGGTTCCGCAGCTCACGCCCAAGGAGATCAACTGATGGCTACGCCCAAGGCCTACACCGGCGAAAACATCACGGTTCTCGAGGGTCTGGAGCCGGTCCGCAAACGTCCCGGTATGTACATCGGCGGCGTCGACCACCGCGGCTATCACCATCTGTTGTGGGAGATCGTCGACAACTCCATCGACGAGGTCATCAACGGCTTCGCCACCACCATCTGGGTGACGCTGCACGCCGACCATACCTCCATCACCGAGGTCGACGACGGCCGTGGCATCCCCGTCGACATCGTCAAGAAATACAACAAGAACGCCCTCGAGCTCATCCTCTGCACGCTGCACGCCGGCGGCAAGTTCGATGGCGACAACTACATCCACTCCGGCGGTCTCCATGGCGTCGGTAGCTCGGTGGTCAACGCGCTCTCCGAAGAGCTCGTCGCCGTCGTCAAACGCGACGGCCAGACCCACGAGCAGCGCTTCTCGCGCGGCGCGCCCACGTCGAAGCTCAAGGTCCTCGGCAAAGCCCGCGGCTCGGGGACGTCGATCTTCTTCCGGCCGGACAAAGAGATCTTCGGCGTCAAACAGCATTTCGACGCGGCGGAAATCAAAGAGCGTCTCGAGTCGAAGACCTACCTGCACCGCGGTCTCCGCGTCCACTTCACCGACGAGAAATCTGGCGAGACCTTCGACTTCACGCACGACGGCGGCATCCGCGACTACCTCATCAAGATCATCGCCGACCGCGAAAAGCCGGCCATCCATCCGACGCCGTTCGAGCTGCTCCGCACCGAGCCACGCCTCGAAGTCGCCTTGTTCTGGACCGAGTCCACCGACGAGCTCATCCGCTCTTACGTCAACGGCATCCCGACGGCGGGCGGCGGTACCCACGAGCAAGGTCTGCGCTCGGGCCTGGTCAAGGCGGTGCGCAACTTCGTCGAGACCCACAACCTCGCGCCCAAGGGCGTCAGCATCACCGCCGAGGACATCCGCGAGGGTTTGGCGGCGATCTTGTCGCTGTACATCACCAACCCGCAGTTCCAGGGCCAGACCAAAGACAAGCTCAACAACCCCGAGGTGGCTGCCGAGGTCGACGCTGCCGTCCGAGGTGGCCTCGAGAAATGGCTCACCGAGAACAAGAGCGTCGCCGAAGGCATCGTCGGCCGCATCGTCCTCGCCGCCCGCGCCCGCGAGGCCTCACGCGCCGCCGCACAGGTCGTGCGTAAGACCGCGGTCAGCCACCGCCTCAACCTGCCTGGCAAGCTGGCCGACTGCAGCTCGACCAACCCCGACGAATCCGAGCTCTTCATCGTCGAGGGCGACTCGGCAGGCGGCTCGGCCAAGCAGGGCCGCGATCGCCGCACGCAGGCGATCTTGCCTCTGCGCGGCAAGGTGCTCAACGTCGAGCAAGCCTCAGCCGAAAAGGTCCTCAACAACGCCGAGCTCAAGAACATCGTCACCGCGCTCGGCTGCGGCCTCGGCACCGAGTTCGACGCCACGAAGCTGCGCTACGGCAAGATCTTCATCCTCACCGATGCCGACAGCGACGGGCACCACATCTCCACGCTGCTTTTGACCTTCTTCTATCGGCACCTGCCCAAGCTCATCGATCTCGGCCACATCTACTTGTCGCTGCCGCCGCTCTACAAGATCGAGGTCGGCAAAGAGCGCTTCTTCGCCCTCGACGAGGCCTCCAAAGAAGCCATCCTCAAGAAGGTGGCTGGCGGCAAGGCCAAGCCCGAGGTCAGTCGCTTCAAAGGCCTCGGCGAGATGTATCCCGAGGAGCTCAAGGGCACCACGCTCGACCCCAAGCGCCGCTTGGCCCTCCGCGTCACCATCGACGAATCCGAGCGCGAAAGCACCGAGCGCGTCATGAACGACCTCATGGGCAAAGACCCCAGCGCCCGCTTCCGCTTCATCATGGAACGAGCAGAACAAGCCTCCGACATCGACGTCTAGCCCGCGGCCATATGCACGCCTCACCGGGGCCGCTGGACAAGGGGGCTCGGCGGTGACATCTTCTGCGAGATGTCGTCGCCCATTCGCAAGCCGCATTCGCCGCGTTTCGTCCGCTTGTCGGCGGAGGCGATGGCGTCGCTGTTTGGCGAGCCGATGCAGCCGCGCTTCACGATTTCCAACGGGCGGTTCGTGGCCCGGCAGCGGGTGGCGATCGTCGGGCCGCGCGGTCGGCTCGATGGGGTGCCGGTGGTGGGTCCGGCCGTCGCCGAGACGCAGATCACGTTCGGCGAAGGGGACGAAGAACGGCTCGGGCTCGATGTGGATGGCCGCGGCGTGATCTTGGCTGGCTCAGCAGGCGAGCTCAAGGTCCCGCACTGAGCCTGTCGATGCGCTCGGTGCTGTTGCTACTCGTCGCTGCGGCCACGGCGTCAGCAGCCGAGTCGGCGCAGATCGACGTCGCCGAGGACATCGTCCGCCGCTCTCTCCTCGAAACCACGCCGGCCGGCCGCTGGCAGCTCACCGACGAAGCCGCCCTCATCTGCCGCAAGATCCTCGTCGCCAACCCGCGTGAATCGCGCGCGTATCACTTGCTCGCCGACGCCTTGGCCATGAGCGATCCCACCCGCGCCGATTACTGCCGCCCGACCGAGTGCGCCGAGGCGGTCGACGTGTTGAAGCGGGGTAGGGCGCAGGATCCTTTTCATCTCGAAGAGCGCGCGTTTTCGTTCGAGCTCGGCATCGTTCTGTCCCGCCTCGGTCGCTTCGAAGAGGCGCTCGCCGAATATGATCGCGGCAACCGCCTCGAGACATTCGAGACGCCGGCCGGCGCCGGCCAGACCTACTACAACGAAGAACGTCGTCACTCGCGCGCCATCCTGCACGGCAATGCCGCCGAGTCGCTGATGGCGCTCGGCCGCCTCGAGGAATCCATCGCCCGCTACCGTCGGGCCGAAGAGCTCGGCACGCCCGGCGAAGAAGAATGGGAGCTGGCCGAATGGGGCCTCGGCGTGGCCCTCGACCGCGACGGCCAGAGCGACAAAGCGGCCGAAGCCATCGAGCGCGCGCTCGGCACCGACCCCACGTTGTTGCGGCTGCGCAGCGAGCACGTTTTCTTCGAGCCGCCCGGCGACATCGACTACTACGTCGCGCTCGGTCACGAGGTGGCCTACCGCCTCTTCAAGGCGCCGCTCGACCGCGCCCGCGCCATCGCTGCCTGGCGTCGCTTTGTCGCCCATCCGTCGGTGCAGCGGCCCTTTTTGGAGCGCGCCCGTCGTCATCTGGTGGAGCTGGCCCCGTCACCGACGGTCACGGTGGCGACCATCGAGGTCGCCGGCGTCGCCCACACCACCAACGAGCCACGCCTCCGCGCGGACGCCGAGATGGCCACGTTTCTGAACAGCACCGTGCCCGAGCTGCAGTTCTGCGTGGCCCGCGCGCAGGCCGAAAAACCGGGGCTGGCCGGCCAGATCAATCTGCTCGTCACCGCCGCGTACACGGGCGAGGTCGAGGTCCAGATCCTCCAGAACCCCATGAGCTCGTCGATATTGGCCAGCTGCGTCCAGCGCGCCGTCGGGCTGTCCCACATGCCGCGCCTTCCCACGCCTTCGCCGTTCAAGCCGAAATACGACATGTTCGTCGCTGCGCTGCGCATCTCGCCATGATCCGGCTGGCGTTGGCCTTGCTCTCCTTACCGGCGCTGGCACACGCAGGGACCCCGTCGGCCCTGTGGGACGACGTGGTCCATCCCAACCGCATCCGCTGCATCAGCCTGGTCAGCGACGCAAGGCACACGCTCGAGGCCCGCACCCACGTCGCGCGCCTGCAGGCGTATCCACTCTTACTGGAGGCCATTCGGCTCTGTCCCACGTCGCTGCCGGCGTACATCATGCTCGGTCGCGAACGCACGCTCGACGACGATCTCGTCGGTGGTCGTGCAGTCCTCGAGAAGGCCCGCGCTCTGTCCCCCGATGGTGACGACGGCGATCCGCAGCTGTCCTTCCAGCTCGGCTTTGCCCGCTCCAGCACCGGCGATCTGCAAGGTGGTCTTGTCGAGTACCGGCGCGCCGAAGCGCAAGGCGGCCTCGGCAGCGACGAGTGGCTGTTGCAATACGACCTCGGCGATACGCTGGTGGCCCTCGGCCGACTCGGTGAAGCCATCGAGGCCTATCGCAAAGCCACGCGTCTGTCGTCGGAGGTGCTGCCACGCTACGCGCTCGCCGTGGCCCTCGAGCGCGATGACCAGCTGGAGCGCAGCAGCAGAGAGCTCACCGCTGCGATGGCCCGCGATCCGCAACTGCAACAGCTCCGCTCGCCGCGCTTCTCCTTTCTGCCGGCCGAAGAGGTTCACTACTACCTGTACTTGGTCTTCGACTCCCGCGGTCAGCGCGTCGAGGCGCGGGCGGAGCTCGAAAACTTCCTGCACGCGTTGCCAGGCAGCCCTTACGCAGGACGCGCCCGTGCTCATTTGCGCAGGTTGTCGGACCAAACTCAACCTCGGCCACCTGTCCGCTAGTCGAGTCGACTCCCAGGCCTTATATTGAGAGGGTGGATGTCCGCCCGCGGCAGATCGCCATCGAAGGTCCTCCTGGAGTGGGGAAGACCGCCTTGGCGCAATTGCTCGGCGAACGATGGTCATCCAGTGTCGTGCTCGACATCGATCCCAACCCGTTTGTCGACGGCAGCAACCCCAAACGCGGCGCATTTCAGTCGCGCATTTTCCAGCTCTTGACGCGCCATCAGCGCCGCGACGCACTGCAGCAGACCGATCTGTTTGCGCAAGGGGTGGTCTCCGATTATCTCTTCTCCTGCGACCGCCTGATGGCCCAGTGCACCCTCAGCCGCGACGAGCTGGCGCTCTACGACAAGGTCGGCTCGCTCCTTGGCCGCGAGCTGCCGCGTCCGGATCTGGTCGTCTACCTGACCGCGCGCCCGGAGGTGCTGCTACAGCGCCTCAAACGCCGCGCCACGTCGGTGCCGCCGCGCGAGCACCTCGATCGTCTGGTCACCGCTTACGCAGAATTTTTCTTTCACTATTCGGATTCACCGCTCCTCGGCATCAACACCTCGGAGATCGACTTTGTCGAGCACCGTCCGCAGCTGGACGACCTCGCAGCGGTCATCCAAAAAACCAAAGCCGGAGCGCAACACTACAGCCCGCTTGGATCTCCCTAGAGACCGAGACGGAGGTGCCCCATGGCCCGACCCAGCAACCCGAAAGTCACGGTCCACGCTCTCCGCAAGATGAAGACCGATCATCGCAAGATCGCGATGGTCACCGCCTATGACGCGTCGTTTTCGCGCCTGGTCGATCAGGCCGGCTGCGACGTGATCCTCGTCGGTGATTCACTCGGGATGGTCATCCAGGGCGGCGGCACCACGCTGCCGGTGACCATGGAAGAGATGATCTATCACTGTCGCTCGGTGGTCCGCGGCGTCGAGCGGGCCCAGGTGGTGGGCGACATGCCGTTCATGTCGTATCAGGTCTCCGTCGAGGATGGCCTCCGCAACGCCGGCCGGCTCGTCAAAGAAGGCGGCGCCGAAGCGGTCAAGCTCGAGGGCGGCGCCGAGTATGCCGAGCTGGCCTCGCGCCTCGCCACCATCGGCATTCCAGTCATGGGCCACATTGGCCTCACACCGCAATCGTTCCACGCCATGGGCGGCTTCAAGGTCCAGGGCCGCAGCGACGACGGCGCCAAGAAGCTCCTCGACGACGCGGTGGCCCTCGATCAGGCCGGCTGTTACGCCATCGTCCTCGAAGGGATGCCGAGCGATCTGGCCACGCAGATCAGCGCAAAAGTCAGCTGTCCCACCATCGGTATCGGCGCCGGCCCCGGCTGTGACGGCCAGGTGCTGGTCATCTATGACTTACTCGGCATGAACGAAGAGTTCCGACCCAAGTTCGTCAAGCGCTACGACAACCTCGCCGTCCGCGTGCGGACTGCCGTCGAGCAGTATGTCACCGAGGTCCGTGAGGGCGAGTTCCCCGACGTCGAGCACTCGTTCTCCAAAGAGGCGCCGGTGCGCGAAAACGCGGCGCCATACAGCCAGGTCAAAGCCGCGGCGCAAGGCTCGGTCAGCTCACTCGACTCCACTGGCGGCGTCGTCCCCGAACGCGATCCGGACGCCACCGGCGCCGCCTGCATTCCGCTCCCGATCCGCCCGCGCAAACCCTGATTCATGCCCCCCCGCATCCTCGTCAGTCCCGCCGACATGCGGGTCGCCAGCGACGGCTGGCGGCGTGATGGCCGCCGCATTTCCTTCGTACCAACCATGGGCTATTTGCACGCCGGGCACGTGGCCCTCCTCGATGAAGCCCGCCGCCACGGTGACATCGCCGTGCTGTCCATCTTCGTCAACCCGACGCAGTTCGGGCCCAAAGAAGACCTCGCCCGCTATCCGCGCGATCTCGACGGCGATCTGGCCAAGGCCGCCGGCGCGGGCATCGACTACGCCTTCGTCCCGACGGCGGAAGCGATGTATCCGGCCGGCTATCAGACCTACGTCGACGTGCGCGCGCTCTCGAGCGGGCTCTGCGGCGCCAGTCGACCCGGGCATTTCACGGGCGTCGCCACCGTCGTGGCCAAGCTGTTTGGCCTCGTGCAACCGCATGTCGCCTTCTTTGGTCGCAAAGACTTCCAGCAACTTCGCGTCATCGAACGCATGACCGCCGACCTGCACCTCGGCGTGGAGGTCGTCGGCTGTCCTATCGTGCGCGAGCCCGACGGTCTCGCCATGTCGTCGCGCAACGCCTATCTGTCGCCCGACGATCGGGCCCAGGCGCCGGCGCTGCAAGCGGCATTGCGCCTCGCCGCCGACGCCCACCGCGACGGCGAACGCAGCGTCGAGGCCTTACTCGCCCGCGCCACCCAACATCTCGCGACCACGCCGTTCCAGCTCGACTACCTCGAGCTCCGGCGCCACGACGATCTCACCCTCTTTGCCGTTACCGTCGACGGTCCAGCCGTCCTGGCACTCGCCGCCTTCATCGGCCCGCCCACCCGACGCACCCGCCTCATCGACAACCTCGAGCTCGGCTGACCGCCAGTTTTCGCTCAGCGGCTGCGGATCACATAGACTTTGCCCATGAGACGCGTCGGTCGCTTGATCAAGAACGAGCTGGTCACCGGGTTGGTCCTCCTCGCCCCCGTCGGTGGAACGCTGTATCTCGGCTATCTGTTGGTGAGCACGCTCGATGCACTCTTCCCCGACTCGCTCAGGCCCAAGGTGTTCGGCTATCCGTTGCCTGGCCTCGGGGTGGTCGCTGTCATCCTGCTCGCGCTCGGCGTCGGCGTCTTTGCGCACAACTTCATCGGCAAGCGGCTCGTCGACGTCTTCGACAAAACCTTCACCAAGATGCCGCTGTTCGGCTCGACGTACGGCCTCATCAAGCAGGTGTTCGAGTCGGTGTTCTCGCAAGGTGCCGAGAGCTTTCAGCGTGCGGTGCTCGTCGAGTATCCGCGCGCCGGCTGCTACGCCATCGCGTTCGTGACCTCCACGCACGTCCCCGTTCGCACCCCCGACGGCAAAGAGCTCATCAGCGTGTTCCTGCCGACGACTCCCAATCCCACCTCGGGCTTCTATCTTCTCGTCGAGAAATCGCTGGTGCGCGATCTCGAGATGCCGGTGCAGCAGGCGTTCAAGCTGGTCATCACCATGGGCGTGGCCAAGGAGCCGGAGCTCCTCACCACCACCTCCAAGCTGGCGCGCGACAAGCTCTGATGCGCGTGACCGTCCTCGCGCTGACGCTCGCGCTCGTCGGTGTGGCCAATATGGCTCGTGCCGACGACAAGACCGTCCGCGCGCGCGCCCACTCCGAAGCTGGCCGGGCCCTCTACAGCATCGGCGACTATGACGCCGCGCTGCGCGAGTTCGTCATTGGCTATCAGCTGGTGCCGAAGCCGCAATTTCTCGTCAACCTCGGCCAGACCTACCGCAAGCTCGGCCAGATCGACAAAGCGCGCGAGATGTACGGCAAGTACCTGACCGAGGCACCGGAAGACGATCCACATCGCGCGTCGGTGCTCCAGATTCTCGGCGAGCTCGACCACGAGGCACCCGTCGCTCAGCAAGTTCGCATCACGCCACCACCGACGGCACCAATCGCCGTGGTGGCCGGGCCCGAGCTGCGTCGTTTCAACCGCCGACATCTTGGCTGGATCCTACCGACGACGGCGCTGGTGCTGGCCGGAGTCGCAGTCGGCGTCTATTTCGGTGTCCGCCCCAGCGACGGCTGTCAGCCGGGCCTAGCCTGCATCGACAGCACGCACCGCGCTCCCTGAACGCTACGGTGCCGAATACCGCCAGAACCCGCCGCGGAAGTTCGACGAGTAGACGAGGTTGTGGTCGCGATCCGCGCCCAACATCCAGCCGCCCATGCCGGTACCCACCGGCACTTTCTCCGTCACTGTCCAGGTCGTCAGATCGCTGAGCGGCGCCGAGCTGTAGACGGCATCGTTGAGGCCGATGGACGAAAAAATCGCCTTGCTGGTCACTGCCATCGCGCCAGATAGCCCCGCACCGGCGAAGCCCGTCCAGCTGGCTCCGTGGTCGACGCTGTGCAAAATGCCGCCAAAGCTGCCCGGCATGAAGTAGCTGCCGTCGCTGGACTGGTAGATGTACGGGGCCGCGCCGCCCCTGAGGACCTGGACCCAGTTGGCGCCAGCGTCGGTGGTTCGCCACAGACCGCCAAACGGCTGCGCCACCAGCCAAGTCTTGGCGTCGAGCATGACCTGGCCGCCGAGCTCCGTTGAGTCGGGGACATTGGCATTGTCGATCACCGCCCAGGTGGCACCACCATCCTTACTTTCGATGAGGCAGGATGGATGCTGCGAGCTCTTGCAGGTAAAATGCGGACTGACCACCAGATGCAGATGGTCGGTAGGATCCATCGAAATCCATTCCACCGCGTCGCCGAAGATCTTGAGTGTGTCCGCCGGCAGCACCTGGGTCCAGTCCACGCCGCCGTTGGATGTCTTCCACAGGCCAGCCACGCCGTAACGTCCGTCGGTGTATAGGACGTTTCGGTCGATGGGGTCGATGACCATGGAGCCGTTGCGACCGTTGTTGATGTCGCCGTGGCTGATGAGGGTCCAGTGCGCGCCGCAGTCGGTGGTCTTGAAGATCCCCTGTGCGCTCGTCCCGAGATAGACGGTGGCGTTGTCTTGCGGATCGACGACGAACGCATGTGCGCCGTAGTTGTCGCCGGCCGGCGTCTTGAAATCGGCAGCCAGGCTGAGCCCGGGAGGGGTCACGTCCTCCCATTTGCCGGTGCCGGGTATCCCCACCGGACACGATTGCACGAGGTGCGGCGGAGTCAGATCGGATCCGCCCAGATCGAAAGTCTCCGTCGCTGGCGACCCGCCGCAAGCCGTCAAGAAAACCACCGCCCATATCTTTGCGCCAGTCATGAAGTCTCCCAGATCATCCGTTTCCGTTCGGCCACTGACCCCACGGCAAGGCAGGGTACTGGCCGCCCAGCGCCTTCAGAAATTCGATCAGCGCCGTCCGATCTCCGTCGGACAGCGACTTCGGCACCAGCAACGGGTCGACCTCGCCGACAAAGCGCGCCCGATCTTTGCCACCACCGGCGAGATGAAAGTCGACGATCTCGTCGAGGGTGGCAAAACCGCCATTGTGGCCATACGGCGCCGCGCCCACCAGGTTGCGCAGCGACGGCGTACGAAAACCACCCAGCACCGGGGCGTCCTGGTCGATCACCGGCGCCACACCATCGAAAAACCGCCCGGCGGCGTTGAACGGATTGCCGTCGAGGATGGCGATCGCCGCTTGCCGCCCGGCGTCAGGCGCTTGCCCGTCCAGCGCCGCGATTCCCAGATTGTGAAATTTACCGTCGCTGAGCTGCGGCCCGCTATGACACGATAGACAGCCCGCGTCGACGAAGACGCTCATGCCACGTCGCTGCGGCGCAGTCAGCGCGGCCAGCTCACCGCCGAGCGCGCGATCGATCACCGACGGCCCGGTCGCCAGCTTGCGCACATACGCCTCGATGGCCTTGCCGAGGTTGGCCACCACCAGATTCACCACGTCCTGGTCGGCCGGCGCCATCGCATCGAATGCGGCATCACCTGGCTTGCCCCGCGCTGGAAACCGGGACAGGTCGCTCACCTCGGGCAGCGGGCCAAACGCCTTCTCGTATTCCGCCCCATGCAGCGTGTCGAGGAGATGCACCAGCTCAAGACGGCTACAGTCCATCTCGGCCGGATTTTCGAACGCGAACAGCGGCTGTGACCACAATGTGTCCGCGCGCCCGTCCCAAAAAAACGTCGCGTAGCGCGCAGCATTGAACAGTGACGGCGCATTGCGCACGCCAGGGCCAAGACCGGCCGTCGAGATCGGCTGCCCGTCGGCAAACGAACGCTCCACCGAATGACAACTCTCGCAGCGCACGGCCTGGGTCTCGGAAAACCGCGCATCGAAGAAGACATGAAATCCCAGCACCTGGGCGTTGATGTCCTCGGTGTGTGCATTGCCACGCGCCGCCGGCAGCTCGCCAAGCAGCGACGGAGCCAGCTGCGCCCGAGCCGCGTCATCCCCGCCACACGCCGCCAGCGCGAGGCACAGCACGGCCAGCTTCATGGCTTGTGCGTGTAGCAATCCACGTCGGAGAACGAGCTCGGCAGCGCCACACCCTCCTCGAACCCGACATTGTCCCAGGTGTGCGGCTCGGCGTAGATCGTGTTCTGCAGATAGTGCAGCTGACCCGATCGATCAGCGAACGACACCGTCAGCTCGTCATGCTCGGCGCTCGAGTGATAAAGCGCATCGTTGAAGCCCACGGCCGCCTCGGCCATCGTGAGCCGCTCCGTGCCAAAATCGTTGCAGATCCGCTGCTCGCCGTTGACATACATGATGAGCCGCTGCCGCGAGATATACATGTCGAAGTGCACCCGCGGTGCCGACTGCAACAGATCGTCGAGCACGCCGACCTCGGTGACCTGACCGGCTTTTTGCTGCCGATACCAAGCATTGGGATAGCCCGGATTTACTTGTTGCGGCGACACATCCACCGCGCTCTGATTGAACGGCACGTTCGCCTTGTGGATCAGCACGATGACGGAGCTTTGCGGATTGGTCGACCCCGACTCCGGCACGCGCGTCGCCAGACCATCGTGCGGAAAGACGACCAAGCAGTTCCAGCCTGCCGTACTGGGGTTGGCGCCGTCCTGGCCAAAAAATCCGGAGTTGAGTGAGATGAACTCGGTGAGCAGACCCTGCGAGTCGAAGGTCTTACCGGCTTGTTCGGCGCCACACAGCGACAGCCACCAGTAGCGACGGTTGGTGCTGTTGGTGCTGTTCTCGAACGTGACGTGCAGATAGCCGTTGTCGGTGAAGTGCGCTGGCTGCCGCGGGATGGAAATCACCGTCCCCATCACGTCTTGCCCGAGGTCCGGCAACAGCGTGTGCAATTGACCGCGATCGATGAAGGCGTGGTTGCCTTTGATGTTCTCGGTGTTGGTCGAGTAAAACGTGAACTGCCGGTTCTGATACGCTGCAATCGAGTAGCCGTAGCCCGTGGGCTCGTGAAAGGTGCCGTTGTCGTTGGTGCCGCCCGGGACCCAGGTCAGATCGTCCGGCTGCGAAAAATCGGCAAAGAACGTCGCTGTCCGTCGCTGCGCCGCTGCATTGGCATCGAGTGGCTTCACCTTGACCGTCCAGCGCTTCAGCACCCGCGGCGTATTCGGCGCCGCCGGCTGGCCACCCACACTGGCCGGACCTTGCCCGTTGATGATGAGGCTGCCGTACTTGGCCCGCATCGACGCCTCGCTCGAGATCGGCACCGGCGCCAGCAGCGGCTCATGCGCGTCGGGGCTGCCGATCTTGATCTGACCGTCGGTGCGGGCATACAGCCCAGCAAACGGACACAGCTCGTCGATGGCTTCGACCACATACTCGGTCTCCGCATGCAGATCGGTGACTTCGATCTGCTGGATTACTTCCGCCACCGGCAGCGCTGGTGCCGCGCGTTGCCGCTGCCCGGCGCAAAAGATCGTCGCCCCGGTGATGATCTCCCGCTGTTCGGCGTCGGTGGTGACCGTCACTCCATCGGAGACCACATAGGCCCGATAGTCTTTGGCCCCAGCCACCGGATCGATCTTGATGACGGCGCTGTCGAGGTTCGGAATCACCACCGCCGATGGATCTACCGGCGGCACCTGCGCCGGCATGCGCGCGCCCCCACCACTGCATCCCAGCATGCCCACTGCCAGCCACGCGATCGTTCGCATGCCCGCAAGCGATTCACCTTCCGTGCCGCCGCCAATGCCCGAAAATCAGCGGCTCGCGCAGGATCGGTTGCACACGAGGTGCAACCGATTGAACACGAAGCTCAGCGCCCTGATTTTCGCGGCCGCGGAATCCCGTATTCGTCGAGCCGCGACACCAGTGTGCCGCGCGAGATCCCCAACCGCTCGGCGGCCAGCTTTTGGTTCCCCGCCGACTCCATCAACGCGTCAACGATACGCTGTCGCTCGTCGCTTGCAGGCCTTTCAGGCTGGCTCTCCGGCGTCACCGGTAAGCCCAGCTGCACGACCTCGATCACCGCGCCAGGGCACAGCAGCACCGCCCGCTCGATCACATTGCGCAGCTCGCGCACATTGCCCGGCCAGGCATAGCCGCGGAGCGCCGCCATCGCATCTGCCGACAACACGCGACCCGAATCAGCCAAAAATCCGCGGGTCAGCTCGTCGAGCTCGGCCATCCGATCGCGCAGCGGGGGAATGGTCAGCGAGATCCCATTGAGTCGAAAATATAGATCTTGCCGAAACGCGCCCGACTGCGCCGCGCTCTGCAGATTCCGATTGGTCGCCGCGATGAACCGCACGTCGATCGGCCGCGGCTTGAGCTCGCCGACCGGATGCACCTCACGCGACTCCAGCACCCGCAACAGCTTCACCTGGATCCCGGCCGGCAGCTCGCCCACCTCGTCGAGGAACACCGTTCCGCCCCGCGCGCTCTCGAGCAGGCCCACCTTGCGCTGCACCGCGCCGGTGAACGCCCCCTTGGCATGCCCAAAGAGCTCACTCTCGAACAGCTGCTCGGGCATCGCGCCACAGTTGATGCGCAAAAACGGCTTCGAAGCCCGCGGGGAGAGCCGATGCAGCCGCTCGGCCATCACCTCTTTGCCGACGCCGGTCTCGCCCAGCAACAGCACGCTGATGGTGCCGACTGCAATCCGCTCCGCCACCCGTCCGAGCTCCTGCATCGGCAGCTGCTGCATCCGATCGAGCGCGGCCGGGCGTCGCTCGGAACCGTCGGGCTGCACCACCAGCATCACCGTCCCCACCTCGAACACCTGGTGCATACCGATGGGGCAGGTCTCCCCGACAGCCAGCTCACGCGCCCCCACCCGGGTGCCGTTGGCGCTGCCGAGATCTTCGATCATCATGCTGGCGCCGGTGTACAGCACCGCATGTTTACGCGACAGCGACGGATGATCGATCCGCAGATCGGCCGTCGCCGAACGCCCGATCACGATCTGCCCCTCGGCCGGCAACGTATGCGACGCAAACATGCCCTCGCCAATCACCCGCAAGATCGCCCCACCGACGGACGGCGGTCGCACCACACCGATCGTCGATTCCTCGTCTGCGTACTTGGAGTACGTAGGGTTCTCTTTCTCGTCGCCCACTGCGGTCATGATAGCACTTGGCCTATGCTACGTTGACTTGGTGCCAGGCTCGACTGCAAAACCGCGGGGCGCCATCACCTTGGGCGGCTACCGACTGGTCCAGCGTCTCGGCGCCGGCGGCATGGCCGAGGTCTGGCGCGCGGAAGGTCAAGACGGCAACCCCGTCGTGCTCAAGCGCGTCTTGCCGCACCGCGCCGATCCGCAGCTCGACGAAATGCTGGCCCGTGAAGCGCGCCTCGGTTTGGCCCTGAGGCACCCCAACATCGTCGAGACCCTGGAGGTAGGCGAGGCAGACGGACAGCACTTCGCGGTCATGGCCTATGTCGAGGGCCGCGATCTCGTCGAGGTCATCCGTGCCTGCAAGCCGCCACCGGGTCTGGGCGCCTTTGTCGTCCTGGAAGTGTGCCGCGCCCTCGGTTACGCACACGCGCTCAGCGACGAGAACGGTCAGCCGCTCGGCCTAGTCCATCGCGACGTTTCGCCAGCCAATATCCTCGTGGCCCGTGACGGCTCGGTGCGTCTCCTCGACTTCGGTATCGCCAAGCCGCGCCTCGACGCTGAGCGCACGCGCACCGTCACCGGGGTTCAGCGCGGCAAGCCCGGCTTCACCGCACCCGAGCAGCTCGCAGGACAGCTCGACCAACGCGCCGATCTCTTCGCTGCCGGCGCGGTGTTACACGAGAGCCTCACCGGCCGTCGCCTCTTTCGCGGCGCCACGCCGGCCGAGACCCAGGCCCTGGTGCAAAGCGCCACTATCGGTCCACCGTCGGCAATCAACCCGCGCGTGCCGCCCGAGCTCGACGCGATCTGCCTCCGCGCGCTTGCCCGCGATCCGGCGGCCCGCTATCAGTCGGCAGAGGATATGGCGCTCGCGCTCGAGGCCGTCACCCGCCAGCTCGGCTTCGGAAAGACAGAAACCGCAGCGCTGCTGGCGCCCCTGTTTACCGTCGCTGAAGATCAAACGTCGCCGGCTGCCAAGCCGCGGCCGCGCGCGCGATCTCGCCGCGTTTGGTGGTTGGCGCCGCCCATGGTGGCCCTCGCCGCACTGGCGTGGTGGGCGCTGTCCCGACCGGCTCCACGCCCATCTCCTGTCGCTGCGGCACCACAGCCTGTGCCGGTCGAGGCTCCCGTCGTTCCCATGGTCGTGCCGCAACCGCCGCAAGCCACCCCCACGCCTCGGGCGAAGCAGATCTCAAAACCGCCAGATCCGCCAAACCGTCGCCCCAAGCCCGTTCCCAAGGTCACGCAGCCCACGCCGCCCCCGACGCTGAACGGTAAAGACGTGCTGAAGGGCCACGGGACCGTCGATCCATTCGAGTAAGATGACCGCCATGCGCTCCGTCGTTCCTGCGATGGTGCTCGCGCTGGCCGGCTGCGCAGCGCCGACCACCGTGCTCGTCACCCTCGACAGCGACCCTGGCTCCACAGCCAAGGTCAGCGTCTTTGATCGCTTCGGCGCCTTGACCCTCGACAGCGCCCTCGGCCTCGGCGGCAAGACCGCCTTCGTGACCCGCCTGCCGGCACTCGATCAACGCATTCGCATCGCTCTCGTCGCTGGAGGCCTCATTGGCGGAGTGGGCTTTGCCGCCCGCGCCCACGCCGAGGTCGCCGTCACCATGCCGCTCGCCAAGATCGGCCTCGACTCCAGTCATGCCGATCGCGATGGCGACGGCCTCGTCGATGCGATCGACAATTGTCCCTCCATCGCCAATCCCACCCAGCTCGACAGCGATGGCGACGGCCTCGGCGATGCCTGCGGACCCGGCGCCGTCGATCCGTCACTGCCCGGCGGTTGCGTCGCTGCCGGCTGCATTCACCAAGCGAGCCCACCCGATTGGCTGGGCATGCCCGGCTTCCCCAGCTCGGTCTCTCTACTTGCCTCAGCGACGGGACTGGACGGCAACATCTACGTCATGGGCGGCACCTCCGATCCCATCGGCGCCACTTACACTGCGACCAGCGCGATGGCGATCTTCGATCCCGGCAGCGGCAAATTCAGCGACGGCACGCCGCTTGGCGTGGCCCGTGGCGAATTCGGCGCCGCCCGTGGCTCCGACGGACGCATCTACGTCGTCGGTGGCAGCGACGGCAGCGCCCAGCTCGCCGCCGTCGAAGCCTATGATGTCACTGCCCACATCTGGTCCACCGCAGCCGCGTTGTCCGCTCCCCGCGCCGGTCTCGCCGTCGCCGCTGGCCGCGACGATCGTCTTTACGCCGTCGGCGGCGAAAACGGTGGAGCACTGTCCACCGTCGAGGCCTACGATGTAACGAGCAACCATTGGTCGCTGCGATCCCCGATGCCGACCGCACGCGCTGGCCTCGGCCTCGCCCTCGCCCGCGATGGACGTCTCTATGCCGTGGGCGGCGGCGACCGTGACTTTCCGATCAACACCGTCGAGATCTACGATCCAGCCACCGACCAATGGACCACTGGCCCGTCGCTGCCCACCGCCCGATCCCAGCTGAGCCTGCTCGCCGGCACCGATGGTCGCCTCTACGCCATCGGCGGCTGGACCGGCACCGCCTCCACTGGTCTCGTCGAGGTCCTCGACCTCGCCAGCAACACCTGGTCAGTGTCGGCACCAACGCGCAACGCGCTCGCCGCACGCGCCGCCGCCGTCGCCCCCGACGGTCGGCTGTGTACCTTCGGCGGCACCAACTTCAACCCCATGCCCGACGGCGAATGTTTTGGTCCGCGCCTTGGCTGGTCGGCGACCGTGGCCGCAAAGGCGGGCTCGTCCCTCGTCGCCACTGGCACCAACTTCGCCGCTTTGGCCCCGCTCAAGATCTACTTCGGCGCGCTCACCACCCCGCTCGGATCGACCGTCACCGACGCCGCCGGCGAATTTCCGCAGCTCACCGTCGTCCTGCCCAGCGTCCCGCCCGGTCGCTACCCCATCTACGTCACCGACGAGCTCAGCCACTACCCGACGATCCAAGCGGTCGACGTCCTCCCCTGACCATGCGCGTCCTGTTCGTCTGCAGCCGCAACCGACTCCGCTCACCGACGGCAGAGAAGGTCTTCTCCGCGCACCCCGGGCTCGACGTCAGCTCCGCCGGGCTCGCCCCCGACGCGGACGAGCCGCTCACCCCCGAGCACCTCGACGGCATCGACCTGGTCTTTGTCATGGAAAAGGCCCACGCACGCAAGCTGCGACGGGACTTTCAGCCCTACCTCAAGCGCGCCAAGGTGGTCTGCCTCGACATCCCCGACGACTACACCTTCATGCAGCCCGAATTGGTGACGATCCTCAAGGCGCGTGTGGCACCGCATCTGTGATGATGATTCCGAGCCGAATGGCGTGCAGATCGGCCGAATCGGTCGTATTTATGGAGTGTGGGACAAGCTGAGTTCGAAAGGCGCGTGCTCGAAATCTGGATGCGCACGCGCATCCCGCTGACGCTGGCCAACATCGTCTATTGCACCCACGCGCCCCGCAAAAAGGCGCAGCGCTGGCTCGACGACATGGTCAAAGAGGGCGTCGTGGAAGTCGACGCCGACGACGCCGGCGAGCTCATCTGGGAAGTCCGTGGTGCCGCTCGTGCCGCCAAGGGCCCCACCGCCGTCGAGGACTGGGACAAGGTCCCATCGACCGAGCTGGCCACCACCGGCAGCAACACCAGTCTTGCCGCCTCCGGCGCCGCGTTGTTGCTTGCCTCACGGGCCGGCAAGCTTCTGCCTACCCGCAAAGACGGCGACAAATCGCTCGTCGCCTCGGGACTCTTGTCGTTTTTTCTCGGCCCCATCGGCTGGCTCTACGCTGCGCCGCTCTCGGAAGCCATCCCGGTCATCGTCATCTACGCAGCCATCTGCGCGATTTTCCCAGGCTTTCTGCTGAAGATGTTACTGCCGCTCATCGGCCCCGTCTCGGCTCTGGCTGGCGTCGCCTATGCCTGGAAACACAACTCCAACGGCAAGCGCACACCGCTGCTCGGCACCTCCGAAGACCCAGCCTTACCTCCCAAGCGCTAGGCAGCCAGACGGGAGACTTCGGCCAGCTTGCCGGCCAGACCCTTGCGGTAGAAGCGGCGGGCTTCGGCCAGCATATCGTCGACGGCACGGTTGCCAACGAAGCGCTTTTCCAGCGAAGCCGTATAGGACGACGCAGCGCGATTGGCGAGCTGGTACCGACCACGCTCCTCCAAGCTGAGGTCGCCGGCAAACGCGACGCGGTCGAACAGCCGATGACGCAAGGCACCTTTCTCGGGCGGCCCGCCCGACTGGGCCCAAAGCAGCAGCAGCGACACCAGATATTTGTCGACCTCGGCCTGCAGCTCCATCTCCACCGCCGATACCGGACGCTCGGCCGCGGCGCGATGGGCCAGATAGACAAAATGGCTCACCCCCTCGACGACCAGCAGAAAGTCTTGCAGGTTCCGGTCGTCGAGGCACTGCCCCGGATCGCGCGCCGACAGGTTCTCGAGCGTGTCCTCAGCGACAAAGAGCCCGATCTCCATCTCGTCGGCGGTCTGCCGTACCAGCAGCTGCTCTTTCGGTGCCCGGCCAGTCGCCGCAGCGACGAGAAAATCGCAGACATCCAGATGGGTCTCGACGCGGTACATCGACTCGAGCCCGCCCTGCAGAGCCCGCAAGACTTTCACGACTGGCCTTCACCCGTCCTCGGCAAGAGACCGTGGACACGAAGGCGGCGCTCCATCCACTCGCTGCCGGTACGCAGCCAGCGCTCGTAGAGCTGCACCACCGTCAGGTGGGAGGTGGACGTACGCTCGGAGATTTCGCCGAGCACGTCGACGAATGAGCGAAACTTCTGCCCCAGCTCATCGTAAACCCCGCCATACACCTTGTGTTTCCGGTAGTGGGTGGCGAGCTGGGCATAAGCCGAACCGCCCATCGAGATGTAATAGTTGGGATCGATCGACCGGCGCCGCAGAGAATCCGCAAAAAAACCAGAGACATACAGTGACTTGTCGGCGATCTCGCGCAGGTGTTTGACGCGGTCTTCACTGGAGGCGAAGGTGGCGGTCGCGAGCTTGAGTGCCAGCGGCTCGTCATCTACCGGCGTGGTGGTGAAGTCAGACAGTAGGTTGACGAGGTAAAACTCGGTGGGCTCGGTGGCCGAAAGGCCCTGAGCGCGGATAGCTTCCGAAATCACCTCGTGGAAGAATTCCTGAACCGACGCCGTGCTTTGTAACTCCATCGCCTGGCCCTCCAAACTGCGCTGCTTCAATACTCATATGTTGGTTCGGCCAAAATCAAATACCTGAATCGTTTCAAATGCGTTTCCTCTCTGATGCAGCGCGTCCAGAAGCAGATGAAAGGAAGGTGCAGCGGGTACTGTGCGTACATTTGACGACCCGTTTAAAACGTCGAAAATGCGTCTAATACGTCGAAAATCTGTCTAAAACCGAGCTCTCGGATAGATCACATCCCCGTGACGGGCCCGCCACACAAATTTGGCCACACAGGGCTTGCCTGGCCCCAAGACCAGTCTTAGGATGTGCGCCGTTAGCACTCACGCAGAGCGAGTGCTAACGATCGGCCCGCTCATCCGCTCTGAATCCCGATATGGAGGCACGCGTTATGAAACTTCGTCCCCTTCAGGACCGCCTAGTCGTCAAGCGCATCTCCGAAGAGGAGAAGACCAAGGGTGGCATCATCATCCCCGACTCCGCCAAGGAGAAGCCGCTCGAAGGCGAAGTCATCGCCGTCGGCAACGGCAAGGTCCTCGAGAACGGCAAGCTGCACCCGTTGGCCGTCAAGACCGGCGATCGCGTGCTCTTCGGCAAGTACTCGGGCACCGAGGTCAAGCTGCACGGCGAGGAGCGCCTCATCCTCCGTGAAGACGAGATCCTCGGAATCGTAGAGCACTAGCATTCAACCGTCGGGTCTCTGACTCGGCTGAAATCATTTTGTGACCAGGAGATAAAGACATGGGAGCCAAGGAAATCGTATTCGACGAGACTGCGCGCGCGCGCATCCTCACCGGCGTCAACACGCTTGCCAACGCCGTCAAAGTGACCCTCGGGCCTCGCGGCCGTAACGTCGTCATCGAGAAGTCGTGGGGCGCCCCCACGGTCACCAAGGACGGCGTCACCGTCGCCAAGGAAATCGAGCTCGAGAACAAGTTCGAGAACATGGGCGCGCAGATGGTGAAGGAAGTCGCGTCGAAGACCTCTGACGTCGCCGGCGACGGCACCACCACCGCCACCGTCCTCGCTCAGGCGATTTTCCGTGAGGGCAGCAAGATGGTCGCCGCGGGTCACAACCCGATGGAGATCAAGCGCGGCATCGACCACGCCGTCAAAGCCATCATCGAGCACCTGAAGTCCCAGTCCACCCCGACCAAGGGCCAGAAGGAAATCGCCCAGGTCGGTACCATCTCCGCCAACGGCGACGCCAACATCGGCAAGATGATCGCCGAGGCCATGGACAAGGTCGGCAAAGAAGGCGTCATCACCGTCGAAGAAGCCAAGTCGATGGAGTCGACCCTGGACGTCGTCGAGGGCATGCAGTTCGACCGCGGCTACCTCTCGCCGTACTTCGTCACCGACTCGGAGCGCATGGAGGCCGTCCTCGAGGACGCCTACATCCTCATCCACGAGAAGAAGATCTCCAACATGAAGGACCTCCTGCCGCTGCTCGAGCAGGTGGCCCGCTCGGGCAAGCCGCTCGTCATCCTCGCCGAGGACGTCGACGGTGAGGCTCTGGCGACGCTGGTCGTCAACAAGCTCCGCGGCACCTTGCACGTCTGTGCAGTCAAGGCCCCGGGCTTCGGCGATCGCCGCAAGGAAATGCTCAAGGACATCGCGGTCCTCACTGGCGGCCAGGCCGTCACCGAGGATCTCGGTCTCAAGCTCGAGAACCTCACCATCAAGGATCTCGGCCGCGCCAAGCGCATCACCGTCGACAAGGACAACTCGACCATCGTCGACGGCGCCGGCAAGAAGACGGAGATCGACGCGCGCGTGAAGCAGATTCGCGCTCAGATCGAAGAGACCACCTCCGACTACGACCGTGAGAAGCTCCAAGAGCGTCTCGCCAAGCTCGTCGGTGGCGTTGCGGTCATCAAGGTGGGCGCTGCCACCGAGACCGAGATGAAGGAGAAAAAGGCCCGCGTCGAGGATGCGCTTCACGCCACCCGCGCCGCGGTCGAAGAGGGCATCGTCCCGGGCGGCGGCGTTGCGCTGCTTCGCGCGTCGGTCGTGCTCAAGGACCTGAAGGTCACTGCCGAGCAGCAGTTCGGCGTCAACATCATCCTGCGTTCGGTCGAGGAGCCCCTCCGTCAGATCGCGGAGAACGGCGGCGTCGAAGGCTCGATCGTGGTGAACAAGGTCCGCGAGGGCAAGGGCTCGTTCGGCTACAACGCCGCGAGCGACACCTACGAGGACCTCATCGAGGCCGGCGTCATCGACCCGACCAAGGTCGTGCGCTCGGCTCTGCAAAACGCGGCGTCGGTTGCGTCCCTGATGCTCACCACCGAGGCTCTCATCGCGGATCGTCCCAAGGAGGAGGCCGCTTCAGGCCACGCTCACGGCGGCGGCGGCGGCGGCATTGGCGGCATGGGCGGTATGGGCGGCATGGGCGGCATGGGCATGTAGTTTTGCCCCGCCTTCAGTAGTTGAAATCCAACCCCGCCTGGTGTCTGCCAGGCGGGGTTTTCTTTTGGAAAATGGCGGCAGATCCGCGTCTTTGGGAAGTAACGCTTGCGTGTCGCGTAACACCTCGCGAATCATGCCAACTGTCGTGAAACAACGCCTTCCACTGATCGTCATGCGCTCGCCGCCGGCGCCTCAGCCCGACGAGCTGTCGGAGGAGACGTTGCTGGCATACCTCGAGGGTGACGGCACTCCAGAAGAGCGCGCCGGCTTCGAGGCGTACCTCGACCGCCATCCGCTCAGCAAGGCCCGCTTCGAGATTCTGTCGGCGGCATTGGCCGAAGAAGACGGCACCAGCAGCGACGGCAGCGGCAGCTAACTCAGCGCGAGAATCGCCAGGTGACGCCGAGGTAGGCGACGTGGCGCAAGAACGACACCGGCGCCGCCGATAGCTCGTTGGTGAATACCGAGTAGCGCGCCTCGACGGCCACGCCACTTTTGCCGATGGGCCGCTCCACGTCAGCGATGAAGGCGTTGCGGTTCTCGTCCTCGATGCTGACCAGGGTCTGGCTGTTGACCTCGCGCGACAGCAGCACCGGGTCGAGGTACTTGTTGGCCAGGAGCTGACCCTTCAGCGTCACAAAGATCTGCCACGGCAGGCGTGCGCCGAGCTTGACGGTGAAGATGCCGCGCAACAGCGACTGGCCAAACGAATTGGAGCTGGTGAGCTGCAGCGCGTAGCCCGCCGACAGCAGCACCGGCCCGACCCAGGTCAGCTCGAGGCCAGCTTGATGGAACCAGTCCCGTCGCTCGGCGCTGCCCACGTCGAGACAGCGGGCCTCGATGGGATCGCCGGGCGGGCAGACATTGCGATCGATGAGCCCAGCATAGAAGCGACGTTCGAGCTGGTAGCCGGCGGCGAGATCGAGCTCGCTCTTGCCGTGCGCGACGTCGAAGCGCACCAGCACTTGTAGCTGCGCTTGCGCTGATTGAAAGTCGAAGCTGGCGTCGGGCTTCCAGTGAAAACCGCGGTACCCACCCGACAACGTGATCTGTGCAATGTCAGCGTGACCGACGAGCCGTAACTGCGCCGAGCCACTGCGAAAGTCGCGGTGACGATCGCAAGATCGCACGGTACAAACCAGTACTTGCTGTTGGGCGACGTCGTAGTAGTCGCCCGACACGCCGAGTGAAAAGCGCGGATGGAGCCGGATCTGCTCGTCGACGCCGAGCTGACCGACGATGGTGTTCTGATCCTGTACCGCGCCGTCGAGAAACACCTTGCCGCCGATGAGGCCGGAGACGCGGAGCTGGTTGGGGCCTTTGCGCCAGCCGAGTTGCAGCCGCGCGGTCGAGCGCAGCACCGCGGCACCGACGACGGGATCTTGTGTCGACGCGCCAGCGACCACCTCGGCACGCGTGGCGTTGGAGTCATACTCGGCGCCGAGCTCGAGGCGAAGCGCCAGCTTGAGAACGGCGCAAAAGATGAGACCCCACACGGGCGGCGATTGTTACATGGAGTGGTTACTTCTGGTTACGTAGCGTGGCGGCTTTGCTGCTCAGCGTCTGGGCGCGCTGGTCGAGCTCACGCGCCAGCCCCTCGAGCTCGGTCTGGGCCCGACGGAGCGCGCGTACCTGACGATCGAAGTCTTCGGAGCCGTCAGCACGGCGCAGCTCCTCGAGCGTGGTGGGATCGACCAGGTTGCGCAGCACGACCGCAGGCTCCGAAGCAGACGGCGAAGGGTTGGCCGTCACACCGCCCGTCCCACCAGCGAAGCTGGGCGACGGTGTGGCAGCGGCCGGAGCGTTGTCGGCGGCTCCGCGCTCGCTGACGGTGGCGCTGCGCGACGGTTGGGCCGTGCGGCGGCTGTAGGTGGCATCGCCGAACAGGTCCTCGTCGACGGCGTAGGCGCGCTCACGCAGATGGCGGCGGCGCTCGGCGTCGTCGATGCGCAGCGCCATCCGCTGGACCTCGCGACGCAGCTTGTCGCCCGAGTCGCGCAACAGGTCGGCCTTTTCCAAAAGCTCGCGCGGTCCATCGAGTGGGTCGACATCGACACCGCTGACCACCTTGCCCTGGGAGCCCACCTGGGCCAGCAACGTCACCTGGGCCGTGCGCAGACGCGCCAGCTCGAGTCGGCGGGCCGCGCCGAGCTCGGTGGCGAGCGCACGATCACAGGCCACGACCAAAGCCCGCCGACCGTCGCTGACCGAGGTGCTACGGCGTCGGAGCTCGACGGCAACCGCCTCGAGCTTGTCGCTCTCGGCTTTGGCTGCGGCGAGGAGGTCACCGAGGCGCAGATCGTGGCGCACGCCAGCCGGCTCGCGCTTTTCGCGATCCACCGCCGCCACCAGCTCCTGGCTGTGGACCGCGAGGCGGGCTCGCTCTTGGTCGAGCTCGGCTCGCGTCGCCTCTCGCTTGCGGAGCTCGGCACGCGCGGCGTCGACCGCAGGGAGCTGCTGCCCATGCGCTCTCGCCGAGGCAGCAACCCCGATGGCGAGCACGAGCGCGAACAGCATACGCATGACGATCCTAAGCATAGCAAGGCCCGAGCCGAAGCCAAGATATGGAAATAACTAGGTAACTACGTGGACGCACTCTCAGAAAACCGTCACTCGATCCGGTATTTTTCGAGTTTGTAGTAGAGCGCCGAGGTCTTGATGCCGAGGATGCGCGCGGTCTCGGTCTTGACGCCTTTGGCCTGCGCAAAAGCCTGCTGGATGAGCTGCTTTTCCAGATCGTCCAGCAGATCGGGCAGCGCCACCTGTGACAGCGACGGAATCGGCAGCTCGGCCGCCGCCGGCCGCGGCATGCCACTTGCGCGCAGAGCATCCGGCAGCGCCGACGGAGTGATCTTGTCGCCATCGGCAAACACCAGCGCTTGCTCGATCACATTGCCGAGCTCCCGCACGTTGCCCGGCCAGCGATAGGCAAACAGCCGCTCGAGGGCGGCGTCGTCGATGCCGGTCACGGCTGGGTTGGTACGCGGCGCGAGCTTCCTGATGAGATGTGCTACCAGCGTCGGTAGATCATCCCGACGGTCTCGCAGCGGCGGCAGCACGACCGGGATGACTTGCAGTCGATAGTAGAGATCCTCGCGGAAGCGCCCCGCAGCCACCTCGGCCTGTAGATCTTTGTTCGTCGCCGACAGCACGCGGACGTCGACCTTGATGCTGGTCTCGCCGCCGACGCGCTCGAACTCGCGCTCTTGCAAGACGCGCAACAGCTTGGTCTGCATCGATGGCGGCACGTCGCCGATCTCGTCGAGGAACAGGGTGCCACCGTCGGCGAGCTCGAAACGGCCGAGCTTGCGTTTCGCCGCGCCGGTGAACGCACCCTTTTCGTGCCCGAACAGCTCCGACTCGAGCAGCGACTCGGCCAACGCACCGCAGTTGACCTTGATGAACGGCTGAGCGGCACGCCGGCTGCGCGTGTGGATGGCGCGGGCGACGAGCTCTTTGCCGGTGCCACTCTCGCCGTAGATGGCCACCGAGGTGTCCGTCGGGGCCACGCGCTCGATCATCGAAAAGACGCGTCGCATGGGCTCGGTCTGACCAACGAGCTCGCCGAACTCGGTGGCCGCCTCGCCGCGCAAGTACGCGTTTTCTTCCTCGAGCCGACCCCGCGCCCGACGGGCGTGACGCAGATCGAGGCCGCGCTCGATCTTGAGCCGCACCACCTCGGGCGCGAAGGGCTTGATCAGAAAGTCGAAGGCGCCGAGCTTCATGGCCTCGACGGCGGTCTCGACGGAGCCGAAGGCGGTGATGATCATCGCCGGACAATCGGGGTCGAGCTCGCGCACCTGCCGCAGCACCTCGACGCCGTCTTTGCCCTCCATCTTGAGGTCGGTGATGACGAAATCGGGGTGGCTGGACTTGAAGCGCTCGATGCCTTCGGCGCCTCCCGAGGCGGTGACGGGGGTGTGGCCCATCTTCTTGACCACATGGGCCAGGCCGTCGCGAATGGTCTCGTTGTCGTCGATGAGCAGGATGGTCGCCATCAGGAAGCCTCGGTGGGGGCGAAGGTGATGCGGAAGGTGGTGTGGCCGGGACGGCTGTCGACGTCGAGCCGGGCGCCGTGATCGCGGGCGATGTCGCGCACGAAGGCGAGGCCGAGGCCAGTGCCCGATTGCTTGGTCGTGTAAAACGGCGTCCAGATCTTCTCGACCAGCTCGGGCGCGATGCCGGGGCCATTGTCGACGACGGTGACCGCGTGCTCGCTGCAATCGATGCGCACCACCCCTGTTCCCGACGGTGCAGCCTGCACTGCGTTCTGGACCAGGTTCAACAGCGCCCGCCGCAGCTGGCCGCGATCACAGGCAACCAGGACGGGCGTGCTGCCCAGCTGAAGCGCGACACCGCGCTCGGCCGCCGAAGCCAGACACAGCTCTTTGATCTCGCCGCACAGCTCGGCCAGATCATGGGTGGCGAGCTGCGGGCGAGTTCTACGCGCGTACTCCAGAAAATCGGAGACGATGGTCTTGAGGTGCCCGAGCTCGCGCTCGATGCGGTGCACATGGCCAAGACTTTCTGCGTCGGTGAGCTCGTCGCGCAAAAGGCCGGCATAGAGCTGCATCCCGCCGAGGGGATTGCGGACTTCATGGGCGATTCCATGCAGCATCATCTGCAGTCGCTCGTCGCGCTCGCGTAGCGCCAGACGCATTTTTTCCAACGTCTCGGCCACGCGGCCAATCTCGTCGCGTGACGGCACGGCGACGATGGCGTCGAGGTCACCGGAGCCGATCCGCGCCGCGGCCTCTTCGAGCTGCTTGACCGGACGCACCAAGAGACGCGCTACCCACACCGACAGAAGTACGACCAACAACGCCGCTCCGAGCCCGACACCGACGAGACTGCGTCGAAATCCCGCCAGCTGCGCATACAACGACGCCGCCCCCTCGACGCCGACGGCAAACTCGGTGGGATGGCCGTTGTCGTCGAGGATGGCGGCGTAGCCCGACTTGTAGAGCGCGCCGTCCCGACCGCGAAACAGCACCGACGAGGACGGCGTGCCGGCAAACGCGGTGCGCACCTCGGCTCCGTCCGTGGACAAGCGAAAATAAGGCTCGCCGATCGGCAAGGTCTGGTCGGCGTCGACGCGCGCCGTGCCGTCCTTGGCAAAGATGAAGACCCGTCCGAGCCCGGTGGCGCTGCGCAAGGTCTGAAGACGCCGCGCCAAGTTGAGGTAGGTGCGCGTCTTTTCGTCGCCTTTGCCGAGCAACGCCACGCTCTCGTCGGTGACCTGCGCAGCGACGGCAGAGGCGACTTGTTCGAGGCGCCGGCCGAGCTCGTCCTCGAGCGCCCGTCGCGCCACCCAGTGCGCCACCAACCCAAAGCCGCCAAACGCCGCTGCCGTCGGGATGAGGTAGGCGAGGAGAAGCTTGGCCAGAATCGGCACGCGACGCTGCACGGCCGGAGTATAGCCGCCTCAGCGGGTGGTGAAGGCCATCTCTTCGCGCTCGGTGTCCTCGACGACGGACACACTGTCGTTGTGCCAGTTGCCCTCGCTCGACGACTTGAAATGATGGGCCTCGAGCCAGCGATGCGCGGCCAGCGACTGCGTGGCGTCGACGACGAAGACCACTTCGGCGCTGGCGGGCTCACCCACCGACGAACGGCGCTTGCCATGAGCGAACACCGCGCCGGTCTCGGTGGCAAACTGGGCCAGCGGCGTCAGCCGCAGCTCACCCTGCAGCGCGTGCTGCATACGGCTGAGGTCGCTGGTCTGATCCTCGACGCACACGGTGGTCTCCGCGCTGCTGCTGAAATCGCCAGCGACGATCCGAAAGGTACCGAGGACGTTCTCTTCCTGCGTGGAGATCGTGCCATCGGCATCCCGGTTGATGTGATAGTTGCGATGCGCGAGCATCGTTTCCATCCGTCGCAGTACGGCTGCGCCGTCGCTGACCTCGACTGCGCTCAGGTAACAGTGCCGCCCCATCCCGCCGTTCTTGCGCCAGATCTCCTCGAGCACCGTGATGCGCCCTTTGGGCAGCGCCGCGCTCCAGGCCGGAGTCTGGCTGAACCAACGCCGTGGCATCTGCAACGTGCGTGGTTGGGCTGCGGCGACGCTCGCCCACAAGCTGAAGGCGAGGACGACGCTGGGAAAAGTCATGGGACAGGCTACGGGAAGACCGGCGCTGCGTCGAGCCCCGTGGACTCTGGCCAGCCGCGGAGCACATTCAGACACTGGATGGCTTGACCCGCGGCGCCCTTGACGAGGTTGTCGATGACCCCCATGGCGATGACCCGGTTGGCGCGGGCGTCGACGACGGCGGTGACATGGACGCGGTTCGAGCCACGCACGTGGCTGGTGTCGGGTGGGGTCTCGACGACGGACACGAAGGCGGAGTCGGCGTAGGCTTCGCGTAGCGCGGCCAGATACGCGGCGCGGGGCCGGCTGCCGTCGGTGGGCGTGGCGTAACAGGTCGCCAGAATGCCGCGGGTCATCGGCAATAGATGCGGCGTGAACGTGATGCGCACTGGTCGGCCGGCCGCCAGCGCAAGCTCTTGCTCGATCTCCGGCGTGTGCCGATGCTGGGCGACTTTGTAGGCACGCACGCCTTCGCCAGCCTCGGGGAAATGGGTCGCCTGACTCGGGTTGCGGCCGGCGCCAGAAACACCGCTCTTGGCGTCGACGATGAGCCCGTCGGGGGAGATGAGCCCGGCCGAGACCAACGGCGCCAGCGCCAACAGTGTTGCCGTCGGGTAGCAGCCCGGCACAGCGACGAGCCGCGTGCCCGTCAGCGCAGCGCGGTGACGTTCGACGAGACCGTAGCGCGCTTCCGGCAGAAGCTCAGGCGCGCCGTGCGGGCCGTACCACGCGCTGTATTCCTCGGGGTCACGCAGCCGAAAATCCGCCGACAGATCGAGGACGACAAGGCCCCGACCGTACAGGCTCTTGGCGGTGGGAATGCTTTCGCCGTGTGGCAGAGCCAGGAAGGCCACGTCGGCGACGCCCGCGATCTCGTCGGCATCGTAGGCGCGAAACTGCGCCAGGGCTGGGCTCAACCGGCCGGTAAAATGCGGAAAAATATCAGTGACTTGTCCGCCTGCCGCGCGATGGGCATAGAGGCCGACCAGCTCAATCTGTGGATGGGTGAGGCAAAGACGAATCAGCTCGGCGCCGGCATAGCCAGAGGCGCCGAGAATGACCACGCGGGTTTTTGAAGACATGACGGAAGACATGTGACAGCGAGGACCGCTGTACGGAGAAGCTTAGCGCTTGGAGAACTGGAAGCGGGCGCGGGCGCCACGCTGACCGTACTTCTTGCGCTCTTTGATGCGTGGGTCGCGGGTCACGTAGCCGGCTTTCTTGAGCGCCGGGCGGAACGTGCCGTTGATCTTCATCAGCGAGCGGGTGATGCCGTGCTTGATGGCGTCGGCCTGGCCCGAGAGCCCGCCGCCACGCACCGTCACGTAGATATCGTACTGACCAACGGTCTCGGTCAGCTCCATCGGCTGGCGGAGGACCATCTTGGAGGTAGCGCGACCGAAGTAGTCGTCGACCTCACGGTGGTTGATGACGATCTTGCCCGCGCCGGGCATCATCCACACACGGGCCACCGCGCACTTGCGGCGGCCAGTGGAGTAGAAAGCGTTCTTTTCGACGTTGAGAGTAGCCATGGGTTATCCTGATCTACCTGATCTAGCGATCTGGCTGGAGCTTGAGCTCGTTGGGAACCTGGGCGGTGTGCGGGTGCTTGTCGCCCGAGTACACCTTGAGTTTCTTGTAGATGCGGCGACCAAGCGGCCCTTTGGGAAGCATGCCCCACACAGCGCGCTCGATGAGCTCGTTGGGGTTGCGCTCCATCAGCTTCTCGGCGGTGAAGGTCTTGAGACCGCCGGGGAAGAGGGTGTGCTGGTAATAGAGCTTGGTCTGCATCTTCTTACCGCGGAGTGCCACTTTGGCCGAATTGATGACCACCACAAAGTCGCCCGAGTCGACGTTTGGCGTGTAGGTCGGCTTGTGCTTGCCGCGGAGAATATGCGCAATCTGAGACGCGGCGCGCCCCAGGGTGAGGCCGGCTATGTCGACGATATGCCACTGACGGTCGGCGTAGGCTGCTTCGGTCTTCTGGACGAAGGTCTTCATGGTCATGGTCCCTGCAATACTCGCGTTTCACCCAGGAGGCGGGCGAAGGGTCCTTCTAATAGACGGCCGGTCCCTGGGTGTCAAGAGCTTTTGGGTAAGCCGGCCTGAAGTTGTGACCACTGTTGTGTACTACTACGCCGCTTCCGCTATGCTGCCTGCCCACGTGCCACGCATTCTCATCGTAGAGCCCGAAGGACTTGGGCGGGAAATCCTCATCCAGGCGCTGGAGTCGGCCGGACATCAAGTGACCCTGGCCGACGACGGCAAGGATGCACTCGAGCGCTGGCGGGCGGATCGCCACGAGCTGGCGATCCTGGACCAAGACACGACGGGTCTTTCGGGGGCCGAGCTGGCGGCGCGAATGAAAGCCGAGACGCCGCATGTGTTTGCCCCGGTGTTGCTGGTCATCCCCAACAGCGACGTGGGCGACCGCATTGCGGCACTGTCCGTCGCGGACGACGTGGTCAGTCGGCCGTTTTGGCCCGCCGAGCTGCATGCGCGCGCCGAGGCGTTGTTGCGGATCCGCCAGCTGGTCGACACGCTGCGGTTGTCGCGCGATGGCGACACCAAGGCCAGCGCCGACGGGACTGGCCTCAGAACCCGCAGTTTTCTGTCCGAGCGGCTCCATGAAGAGTGGAAGCGCGCAGCCCGCTACAACGAGCCGCTGGCGTTTCTGGTGCTCGCCGTCGACGGCTTTGGTGAGACGGAGAAGGCGCGTGGCGGGCCGTTCTCGCAGCGACTCATGTCGGCGGTGGCGCAGGCCGCGCTCAAGATCTTGCGGCAGATCGACGTCACCGCCCGCTACGGCGACGGCGAGGTCGCGGCCCTGTTGCCCAACACCCATTTTGCCGGCGCCATGACCTGCGCCGAGCGGCTGTTTCAGTCCATCTCGCGCCTGGTGGTAGACGGCTTTTCTCCGACGGTGTCGATGGGGATCGCCTTCTATCCCGGCAAGGACGTCGGCGGCCCGGCAGATCTCCTCAACCAAGGCGCGGCGGCCCTGGCACGGGCGCGTACCGAGGGACCCGGCCGGATCTGCCTCGTGCAACATCAGGGCTATCTGTTCCAGCCCAAGTAGTAGACTCCCCGCGTATGGGTCGACGCGTCGGAATTCTGTGCAAGACGGACAAGCCGGAGGCGGTGCAGATCGCCGGTCGGCTTGGCGAGTGGTTGCACGGGCGCGGTGACGAGCCATTTGCCGTCGGTGGGCCAGGTCCGGGGCTGACCATGTTCGACGAGAGCCGGGTGGGCGAGCTCGCCCTTCTGGTGGTGCTTGGCGGCGACGGGACCATCTTGCGCGGCGCGGCGCTGGTGGCGCAGCACGGCGTGCCGATCTTGGGCGTCAACCTCGGGCACCTTGGCTTTCTGGCGTCGTGTGCGCCGGCCGACGCGCAGCTTGCGGTCGAGCGGGCGCTCAGCGGTCAGCTGGCCGTCGAGGAGCGCATGCGGTTACGCTGCGTGGTCCGTCGCAGCAACGGCGAGACGGTCGAGCGCATGGCCTGCAACGACGCGGTCGTGTCGCAAGGCGCGCTGGCGCGCCTCATCGAGCTCGAGGCGTGGCTCGGCTCGGGCCCGCAATCGGCACTCATCAACCGTTATCGCTCCGACGGGCTCATTGTCGCCACACCGACGGGATCGACGGCGTACAACCTGGCTGCCGGCGGGCCCATCGTCACTCCTGATGTGCGGGCGATGGTCGTGACGCCGATCTGTCCGCATGGCCTCACCAACCGGCCTCTCGTGACGCGGGCAGATCTCAGCATCCGCATCAAGCTTGGGCAGCCCGCCGAGCATGTCACCGTCACCATCGACGGGCAGTGGGGCACGCATCTCGGCTGGAACGACGAGCTGGAGATCTCCGAGGTCAACCCGCCCTTGCGGCTTCATCGCAGCGCCGACAGTTATTTCGAGGTCCTGCGTCAAAAACTGCGCTGGGGCGAGCGAGCGTCATAGCCTCCACGCAACGTTTGTATTCAGAAAGACGATAAAGCAGCCATGCTCACGCATCTCAGAATCCAGAATCTGGCCTTGCTCGACGATGTCGAGGTCGAGCTGGGCCCAGGCTTCAACGTCCTCACCGGCGAGACCGGCGCGGGCAAGTCGCTCTTGGTCCACGCTGTCGAGCTGTTGCGCGGCGCCAGGGCCTCGGCCGACGTGGTGCGCGCTGGCGCCGAGGAGGCCAGCGTCGAGGCCATCTTCGAGCCGCCGCACGGGCCGGCCAAAGAGGCGCTCGCCGAGCGCCTCGAGCATGTCGGCATCGATGCCGCCGAGGACGGGCTCATCGTACGCCGGGTGATCGGTAAGTCAGGTCGCGGTCGGGTCTACATCAACAACACGCCAGCGACGGCGGCGGCGCTGGCCGAAGTGGCGGGCGTGCTCATCGAGCTGGCCGGTCAGCACGAGCACCAGACCCTGTCCGATCCCAGCCGGCATCTCGGCATTCTCGATGTGTTCGGCGGCCATCAGACGCTGCTCGAGGCCATGGGTGCAGCATTCGCGACGCTGGAGTCGGCGAAAGAGGCGCTCTCGGCGGCGACTCTCGACGAGCGGGCCCGCCTCGAGCGCGAAGACTTCCTGCGCTTTCAGCTCAAGGAGCTGGAGGAAGCCGAGCTCGTGCCTGGCGAGGAAGACCAGCACAAGCAGGCACGCGATCGGCTGCGCTCGGCGGAGAAGCTGGGTGGCGGCGCAGCCAAGGCGGAAGACGCGCTCTATGCGCGCGAAGGCGCCATCGTCGAGGAGCTGGGTGCGCTCGGCCATGAGCTTGGCGAGCTTGGTCGGATCGATCCGGAGCTCGCTCGGCTCGGCAAACAGGTCGACGAGGCGCGCGCGCTGCTCGAGGACGCAGCGGGCGATCTTCGTCGCTATGCCGACGGCATGGAGGCGGATCCAGAGCGCCTCGTGGCCACCGAAGATCGGCTGCACCTGTTGCAGAAGCTCTTACGTAAGCATCAGGCGGACACGGTGGCGCAACTGGCCGCGCGGCGCGATGTGCTGAGCGCGGAGCTCGAGCAGCTGAGCTCTCACGAGGCGCGTCATGCCGATCTACAAAAGGCGCTCGATGCCGCCCGCAAAGAGGCTGCGAGTCGGGCCGAGGCGCTGACCGCCGTGCGCAAGAAGGCGCAGAAAAATCTGTCGACGCGCGTCGAGAAATCGCTGGCAGAGCTGGCCATGGCCGGCACGCGCTTCGAGGTCCAACTGGGACGGCTGGCGTCGCAAAAAGGCGATCCGGAGGCGCTGCTCGTTGACGGTGCGCGGTTGTCGGCGTCGGGCTGGGATCGCGCCGAGTTCTTGCTGGCGGCCAATCCGGGCGAGGAACCGAAGCCGCTGCGCCGGGTGGCCTCGGGCGGCGAGCTGTCACGCATCATGCTGGCGCTCAAGCGAATCTTGTCCAAAGCGGACCAGGTCGGCACTTATGTCTTCGACGAGATCGACACCGGCATCGGCGGCTCGGTGGCCGATGTGGTCGGCAAACAGATTCGCGCCGTGGCCGACGAGAAACAGGTTATTTGCATCACCCATCTGGCCCAGATCGCCGCCTATGCCGACACCCATTTTCGTGTCGAGAAATCCACCGACGCCGGCCGCACGCGCACCTTGGTGAGGCGTCTGCCAGCACCCGATCGAAAAGAGGAAATCGCGCGCATGCTGGGCGGCGCCAAGATCACCGACAAAGCGCGTGCCCACGCCGAGGAAATGCTAAAAGCGGCGCGCTGAAAAGTAGCTCCGTTCGTCAGAGGATGGTACTCGCGAAGTAGTGTCTCGAGCATCCCGGCGTACCGAACGTGAACGAGAAGACGGCAGACGCCGTCGACGTGAAAAGAGCACCTGGCGTGGTCCGGCCGGGGTGCTGTCGGTGTTCGCGCTGCTCGGCATGGTCAACGCCTATTTCTTTTTCTTCCGCGGCGGCACGTCGCTGCGGCATCTCTTGCGACTCACCGAGGCGGGAAAGACTCCGCCGGCGCTGATCGGGCCCGACGCGGCCGCGTCGCCGCCTGCGCCTGCGCCCGAGGCGGCGGTCAAGCCGTCGCGCACGCCGACCCCGCCACCGCTCGAGCCGTTCGACGAAGGCCGCGCAGTGGAAGGGACGGTCGGCGTCGACGAGAGCCTCGAAGCCGCCATCAGCGAAGCCGGCGTGTCGGCTGGCGACGTCAGTGCCGTTGCTGCGGCACTCGACAAGATCTGGCCAAGGCGGCCCAGCGGCGAGCTTGGTTACGTGGTGCGCTTCGACATCGACGAACGGCCCCAGGTGGTCGACGTGCGCAAGGGTAGCCTCGGTGTGCGTATCGTGCGCGGCCACGGCACCGCTCCCAAGTGGACCGCGGCGCTCGACGGGCGCTCTGTGTCGCAGAAGACCGTCGAGGTGCACGGCGCGGCCGGCTGGTCGGTGTTCGAAGGCATCCAGCGCGCGGGCGAGCAACCGGCGCTGGCCCATCAGCTCGCCGCGGTCTTCGCCTCCGAGCTCAATCTCAACACCGACGCCTATCCGGGCGATCTGTTTCGTGTCGTCGTCGAGAAACACCTCATCGGCGGCCGACTCGATCGCTACGGACGTATCCTTGCCGCCGAGTGGCGCGGCCGGGCGGGGACCTTTCGCGCCTTCTGGTTTCAGCCGTCGGTGGGCGAGGGCGGCTATTTCACCGAGCGGGGCGAGCGCGTGTCGCGGGTGCTGGTGCGCTCGCCGCTGCGGCTCTGCCGGCCACCAGCCACCTTCGACAAACGGCATCTGTTGCCGGTGCCAGCGACGGACAAGGGATCCCCAGCCGGCGCGGCGGCGTGGAGTGCGCCGGTGGGTACGCAGGCCGTGGCGCTGGGCGATGGCAAAGTGCTCTCTGCCGGACCGCGGCCCGGCCTCGGGGTGGTGGTCGTCATGGCCCTCAGCGACGGCGCTGAGGTCACCTACGCGCAACTGGCCCGTCTTGGCCCGTCGGTGAAGGCCGGCCGATCCGTGCGCACGCTCGACGTGCTGGGCACTCTCGGCACCCGCCCGCTGATCCTGTCACTACGCCGTCTCGACGGCGGCCCCGTCGCCGATGCACTTCATCTCAAAACGCCCCGCCTGCCGCCGCTGGCCAGCGATCAACGCCAGGAATTCGCCGACCGTATCTCGCCCCGCCTCAAGCAACTGCTCGCGCTTTAGGGTTCGTTGACGCCAGTCGTCGTCGGTGTCGTCAGTTGTGATTCGCCGCACGCAATCTGAAGCGCGTGCGCCTGGTTCATGTCATGATCTTCTGTCGGGAATATCCGACCCTCGGCTACGGTATATTCAAGCAAGGAGAGCTCATGTTGCGCGTGCTCCTCGGCATCATCGAAGGCGTGTTGGTCGGCGGTCTCGTCGGTTACGGGTTGTTTTACGCCAACATTCCGTCTGGCGTGTTGGCCTATGCGGCGTGTGCGGTCGTCGGTGCGCTGGTCGGCCTCATCGCTGGTCGTGCGCCGTGGAAGGCCGAAACCATCTGGACGCCCCTGGTCAAAATGATCGTCGGCGCCGTCGTCGGTGGCGGCCTCGCGGCCCTCGGTTTTCACTTCATGCCGGCCAAGACGTTCACCGTTCCCAAGCTGGGTGAGCTCAACCTCGCGTCGGGCCCGGTCTTGGCCGTCGCCATCGGCGTCATCTACGGCATCTTCGTCGAGGTCGACGACGGCGGCAGCAAAGGCGTCGAGTCGGCGGACGGCAAGAAGAAGAAGTGAAGTGAGCCGAGCGCGGAAGGCTCACGCCTCCAAAGTGAGTCAGTAGTCGACGCGAACCATGGTGAGTCCCATGGCCGGCGCGGTGACCCCGGATTTGGTGCGGTCGCCACCGGCAACCAGCTCGGGTAGGTTTTGCGGCACACGTTTGCCCCAGCCGACCTCGACGAGCGTGCCGGTGATGATGCGCACCATGTTTTTGAGGAATGCGTCAGCTTCGATCTCCAAAGTGACGAGGTCGTTCTCGCGCGTCACGGCCAATCGGCTCACGTTGCGGATGGTGGTGCGCCGCTCGCAGTCGGCGGCGCGAAACGCGGCGAAGTCGTGGCGCCCGACGAGAAAGGCGCCGGCTTCGTGCATCTTGGCGGCGTCGAGCGCGCGCGGCGTGTGCCAGGCGAAGCGCTCGAGATGGGGGCGGCGACTGTCGCGGTTCCAGATCTGATAGCGATAGAGTTTGCCGCGTGCCGAGAAGCGTGCGTCGAAATCCGGCGCGGCTTCGAAGACATCAGCGACGGAGATTTGTCGCGACACCAGCTGATTGAGCCCGCGCCGAAAGCCGTGCAGCGGGATGTTGGCCTCGGTGTCGAAGTGGGCCACCTGACCGAGCGCGTGGACTCCGGCATCGGTGCGCCCGGCGCCTTTGATCACCGTTGGTACCCCAGTCATTTGTCGCAGCGCGTCCTCGAGGCTGGCCTGGATGGTGGGCGCGTTTTCCTGACGCTGCCAGCCGCTGAAGCCGGTGCCGTCGTACTCGACGATCATTCGCAGCCGGCGCACGGATCTAGAACTCGAAGGCCAGCCCCGCGTTGAGGGTGGTGTCGGAGAGGTTGAGGCGATTGCTTTGGCCAAAGCCGTTCATGTTGGCGTAGTTGAGCTCACAGAAGAGATAGGTGTGGTTGATGCCGATCTCGGCGTCCATGGCACGCGCGGTGCCAGGGTCGATGACGTCAAGCAGAAGGGCCAGGCCGGGCTGGACGACAAAGCCGAAGGTGCCGCCGTACCCGTCGTAGGTGCCGCCGCCCGGCTTCGGAATGGAGACGATGCCGCCCGCGCCGTTCTGGATGAACCAGGCGGCGTAGGCGAGGCCGAGCTTGGCGTAGGGGACGAGCGGAACTTTGTAACGGAGAGCGAGGACGTCGAAGCGATAGACGAGCATCAGCGCGACGGGGACGACATTGAGCGCTGTGGTGTCGCCCGAACGGGTGCAGCTGCCGTAGACGCACGGCGCGGTGCCACTCGCGTCGCTGTACTGGAACGAGTGGGTGGTCTTGCGATAAAAGCCGACACTGGCAGCGACGGCAAAGCTGCCGAACTTGTGCCAGAACTGGAAGTCGAGTTCGAGCGTGGTGAGCAGGCTCGGCGACACCGTCTGCGGCTGTTTGGCGTACTGGTTGGTGAACAGATCGCGGAAGGGGGTGGCGCCGTTGAGCCCGTCGCTGCTATCGAGGGCGGGCGTGTACGGACCGAACTTCAGCTCGAAGGCAAACCACTGCGGCGACACGAAGTTCTTGCCGGGATTCTCCCAGCGCTTGGGTGCGCTGCCGCTGCCGATGTCGGCCTGCGCGACGACGCTGGTGGCCAGCAACAGCGACACGAGGACTGTCTTCACGACACCGCTCCCACCAGGCGCACCCGACGGCGACCGCGCCAGACCAGCCAGGCAACCAACGCCATCGCCAGGAGGGTCTTGTCGATAGGCGACACATAGGTCAAAAAGGCGGCCACGGCGATGACTGGCAACAGCACCACCCGGACTGCGCGCCGAGCGGTGTCGTGCTCGGCGATCCAATCGGCGGCAGGCGGGCTGTGCTCATAGTACCAGTCCACGAACACACGCCCCTCGGGCGTCGGCAATAGCCACTCGTCGCGGAAGTCGCGCAACACCCGCACCCAGCGGCTCTCGTAGGACCCGTATGCCGCGGTGGCGACGAAGCAGAACCCAGACGCCCGGCCACCGGCGTTGTAGTAGCGGTGATAGAGATCCTCGGTGGGTTGCGGCATTCCGGGCACCACGTCCGAGGCGACGGCGTTGCCATACTGGTCAATGGAGACGACGGCGAACTGGTAGGTGGTGTTGTTGGTGAGTCCGGTGAGGCGTGTGGAGAACGAGGACGCCGCAGCAGCGAGGATGTTGTCGCTGCACAGGTACCTCGGGTCGAAGGTTTTCGCGAAGGCTGCGACGTCGGCGCCGCCGTCTGGGTTGCCGTTACCCTGCGCCTCGGCACCGAGGGTGCCGGTCAGAGGGACGGACGTGCCGGACAGATCTGGCGTGTCGGTGGAACCAGTGCCGAGATCGACGCCCGTGGTGCTTCCGGAGTTGGGCAGGGTGCGACGGACCAGCGTGCCGTCGATGCAGGTCGAGTAATATTGTTTGTAGCCCTTCGCCTGCAGCGACGGGACGGGATCCCCATTGGCGTCGGCGCACAAGATCTGGAAGGACGTCGGAAGGACGCCGGACGTGATGGGTGGCCAGGAGAGCGTGATCGCGCCGTCGCCGGATTGGGTGACGGGGCTGACCATCGACGCCCCCTGGCTGACCACCGTCAGGTTCAAGGAACACAGCGTGTAGTCGGTCTGGGGCGCGGCGCCGCTCGGCACCAAGATGACAAAGATGCCGCGCGCCTCGTTGATGGTCTGGGGGCAGGTGCCGTCGCCAGGGCTGAAGAGGTGGGTGGCGTCGACAGGGATGTTGATGAACAGGCCGCCGTTGTTGGCTCCGTTGGCGAAGCTCTGAAAGGTGGTGCCGTTGAGGGCGGTGAGGCGATAGCACTGGTTCTGATTGGAGGTGGTACGGGTGGTGTAGTTGTCGCAGCCGGTGCCGACCCACACCTCGACCGTGCCCGTGGCACCAACAGGAAGTGTCGTGGTCAGGACTTGCAGCTGCAGATAGACCGTCGCTGATTTGCACTGGCACTCGGCGTCGCCGAACACGTAGGGCACCGAGGTTGGAGCGACGCTGGTGATGTTGCCGGTCCCGCTGGGGTCCTGGGTGGCGAGACCGACATTGGCGGTGATGGTGCCAAACATGCCCGAGCCGACTTTCATGCAGGAGCCGGCGCTTTGGGCATGCGCGACACCGCCGAGGGCCAGCGTGACGAAGAGTGACACTGTGGAGAGACGCATCAGGAACGGCGTGTGCAAGTGGAATGCCGCCTATAGAATCAAGGGTTTGCGCCGTTGCTTGCGCGCTTCGAAGGTCATCTAGTCACGCCTCGATGGAAAGGCGCGACAAACTGGCACAAAGACTATCACATCGGCGCTGATGGGCCGCTTTTGGCAGGGGGCTGGACGACCTGGCGGGCCAGGCGATCGAGCTCGGCTGGGTCCACGGGCATCGCGCCAAAGCGGGCGGCGTAGTACAGCGCGACCAGCTCGGTGAAGGCGGCAGAGCCGGAGTCTTTGCCTTCGGTGGCGCGGCGGGCCAGCTCGGAGGCAGTCTCCGACGGATGACGGGACCAGCCCCGACGCAGAAGGGCCCGCTCGGCGCGCTCGAAGGCCGACTGCGCGCGCGCTTGCAAGGGTCGCAGCGACGGTCCACCTCGCGCACGACGGCGCCATCGCCAGGCGGCAGCGACGGCGGCGAGCAAGACGAGACCGGCGCCGATCGGATTGCGGTGCCGCTTGACGCGGGTCCAGATGCCCTCACCCGGGGTGTTTGTACCGGCGCCAAACCACCGCCGCACCGACGAGACCGCGTCGGCTTGCTTGCCCAGATCGTACTCGATCACCCACTTCAGCCAGGCGAGCTCGACCGTGTCCATGACCTGCCGGACCGAGTCGAGCCAGCTGCGCTTGGCGGTCCCAGGTGGGGCCACTGGCGTCGGATCGAAGGTGACCCAGCCGTGGCCGTCGATCCAGACCTCAACCCAGGAGTGGGCGTCACCTTGGCGCACCGCGAGGTAGTGGCCGTAGGCGTTCCATTCTCCGCCGAGGAAGCCATTGACCGTGCGGGTCGGGATGCCGACCGTGCGCAGCATGACCGCCATCGCCGACGCAAAATACTCGCAATGGCCGGCCTTCTGGACGAACAGAAAGTCCTCGAGCGGCTCGTAGCGTACGTCGTGTTTGAGGTCGAGGGTGTAGCGATATTGCGTCTGCAGATGGCGTTCGAGCGCGATGGCTTTGCTCATCGGGCTCTCGTGACCATCGGTGATCTTGTGGGCCAGGACTCCGATGCGCGCTGGCAGCTCGGACGGCAAGGCCAGGTACGGCGCCAGCGACGCCGGCGGGGGGCCAACCGGCGTCTTGCGCGTCAACAGCGACGGGGACGGTAGGCTCTCGTCAGAATAGGCCGTGTAGCGCAGGGCGCTCTTGCGCTCGACCGAATAGGTCCGAAAGGTGGTCGGCTCGACGTGTTTCTCGACGGCGATGACCTCGGCCGGGCCACGCGCCTCCAGCTCGAGGACGGTGGTGGAGCCAGGGTTGGCCGGGCGCCCGAGCGCAAAGGCGATCGGCTCTGGAGCCGCGAACAGGATCGGCGTATCGAGTGGCTCCAGATAGATCTGCTGTACCCGCGCAGCCTCGATGCGTTTGCGGACCAGCTTGCCGTCGATGCGCTGGCCAGGATCGACCCAGGCGCCGACGAGTGACAGCTCACCATGGCGACGGAGAGGCACTGGCGGCGTGGCCGTGGTGCGGTTCCAGCGGCCGCTCTTGTACTGGTCGAAGGTGACGCCGCGAAAGCGCATGCCGCCAGGTGGCAAGCCGTCGGCGAGCTCGACGCGCATGACCACTTGCGGATTGTCTTTGACCAGACCGTACTGGCCGAGCTCGACGCGGTCGGAGAAGCCGACGGTATTGACGCCTTTGCGAGCACGGCTGACGAAGAAGCCAAAACCGACGCGCGGGATGAGGAAGAAGGCCAGCGTCGAGCCGAGAAAGACGCCGATCGACACCAGACTGGTGCCGAGGAGAAAGCGGGCGCCGACGATGCGGCGGGAGTTGAGGATGCGGTCGACCTCGACTCTTTCGGACTGGGCGGTGTCGGAGTGTTTGACGAGGTAGTTCTCCTCCATTTCCCGTCGGAGATGGAAGAGGGTGAGGGTCCAGGTGGCGAAGACCACGTAGGCCAAAAAACAGAGCGCGTAGCTGAGGTCGGTGGAGAGGGCTGCGCCAGCGACCAGCATCAGGAACGACACCGCATAGGCCTGCAAGTAGTCGCGGGAGGCACGCCGGTTCCAGACCTTGTTGACCATGAGGAGGCACAGAAAACGCACGCCTGCGGTCAACAGCTCGCCGGAAACGGCTTCCAGGACGGAGACCGCAAAAGCCAACAAAGTCGCCAGGTTCCAGAGCAGGTTCCAGACCCGATGGCGCATGACCGCATAGCGCGCCGGCTCCGCGAAGAAGGACAGCGCGAGCGCGATGGTGGTAACGGCGAGGATGACCGGCGACAGCTCGTGCGAGAGGGCCAGCGCAGCGAACGCGGCGCTGATCATGAGATACGAGGCCACTTTGTGAACGGCCGAGAATCGCATCAGGCCTCGAGAACGCGCGTCGACAGGTTGCGCGCGGCGGGGGCGGCGTTGTCTGGGCGTACGGCGTACGGCGCTTCTTCGGAGATGGCTTCTAGCAACGCCAAAGTGCGTAGCAGCGACGGGATCTGGCCGGTGCCACGCAGCCACGGCGGCGCGGCCGGGCCGCCACGGACGCACAGCCGCACGGCCCATCCGCGGCTCAGATAGTCGACGGCCAGCGTCGCGGTGATGCTCACCGCACGCTCCAGTTGACCACACAGGCGCTCGTCGGTGCACGCCTGCCCACCAGGCAGATGATTGTCGAGAAACAGCGACACCCGACGGGCGGCCTCGTCTTCGTACTCTCGGACCATGGTGCGTCCTTTGCGCGCCGTCGACGGCCAGTGGACGTCGTGGGGATCGTCGCCCTCACGATACTCGTGCAGGCCGGCGAACTCGCCCCGTCGCCCAGCCAGGCCGTGCAGCTCTTCACCCTGCGCGCGACTGGAGCGCGGCAGCGCCCGACCGAGCGGCAAGAGCTCGGGATAGACGATGACCTCGAGCGCGGCGTCGACGAGCCGCGACTTGCGAAAGAGTGCGAAGGGAAACTTGGTCGAGACCCGGAAGCCGGAAAACTGATAGCGGCCTCGACGGGGGCAGGTGTGACGATAAGAGGTCGCCTGCAGCTTGCGCGGCGGGAGCTTCAAGAAATAGCACTTCTTGTCGAGTGGCTTTTCGTCGATGAGATCCTCGACCTCGACGGAGAAAGACGGCAGGCGCCGCTTGTCGTTGCGCAGCGAGATGCCCATCAGGAACGCCTGACGGGCATGGACGCGGCCCGGTGCCTGGCGGGCGACCTCTAGGCCACGCAAAGAAATCTCCGAGAGGACGCCCGACGCCAGAATCAGCGACAGCAACATGCCGAACAGCAGGTAGAGAAGATTGTTGCCGGTGTTGATGGCGGCGAAACCGACACCGAAGGTGATGCCGACGAAATATTTGCCCTCGCGCGTGAACTGCAGCCGGCGTGGTGGCCGGAGCCAGCGACGAAGCCGAGCGCGAAAAGTCATGTTACGTCGGAACGGGAACGCGCTCGAGGAGGTCGGCGAGGATGCGCTCGACCTCTTCGCGGGCGCGGCCGAGGGAGTCGCCCCCAGCAGGGATCACGCGATGGGCCAGCGCCGGCAGCGCGACCTCTTTGAAGTCGTCGGGCACGGCGAAGTCGCGGCCAGCGACGAGAGCGTAGGCCTTGGCGGCGCGGTACCAGGCCTGGAAGCCTCGTGGTGAGATCCCCAGCGACAACATCGGCGATCGACGGGTCTCGGCGATGACCCGCTCGGCATAGGCGAGGAGCGTGTCATCGACGCGGACCCGGTTGGCGGCGGCCTGCAAGGCGTGGACCTCGGCAGCGTCGACGACGGGCTCGACTTCCTCGGCGGGATCGAAGCCGCTCGGCGCCAACACCACGCGCCGCTCGTCCTCGGGCGACGGATAGCCCATGCGGATGCGCAGCAGAAAACGGTCCATCTGCGACTCGGGCAGCGGATAGGTGCCGAAGTGCTCGAGCGGGTTCTGCGTGGCTACGACCAGGAACGGACGGTCGAGCTCGTAGGTGCTGTTGTCGACGGAGACGCGGCCTTCCGACATCGCCTCGAGCAGCGACGATTGGGTGCGCGGCGTGGTGCGGTTGATCTCGTCGGCGAGCACGACGTTGGCAAAGATGGGCCCACGACGGAACTCGAAGCGGCCGGTCTCTTGGTTGAAGAGGTTCACCCCGACGATGTCGGAGGGGAGCAAATCGCTGGTGAACTGGATGCGGCGGAAGGTGCCGCCGACGGCGCGAGCCAGCGCGCGGGCCAGCGTGGTTTTACCGACGCCGGGGACGTCTTCGACGAGAAGGTGACCACCAGCAGCGAGGGCGGCGAGCGCCAGGCGAACGGTCTCACGCTTGCCATGGATGACACTACACAGCGTCTGCTCGAGACGCACCATGGCGGAGCGGGCGTCTCGCGGTCGCTCCACCGTCTCTAGGGACACAGGCGGCATCAGATGCTCGGAACAGCATAGCACAGCTTTTCGGCCGCACCCTGAAGTCCGCTATTTCGTTGGCTTGGCAGGCGCAAGTCGGGCCGAAGTGGGCAGGGTGGCTCTGAGGCGAACCTTGCGGGTACGACGGGCAGCGGCGAGGGCGGTTGCAGTCGCAGTTGCAGATACGGGGGCGGACCCGACGACGCCGAGAGTCCCGCCATGCAGCTCGAGGAGCCTTTTGGCCAGAGGCAGCATGAGGTTGAGCCCACGGCCAATCGACGGCGGCGCTGCGGACCGCGTCTGTTTTGGGCCCTCCGTGCGTGAAAACCCGTCGAAGAGTCGGTCGGCCTGGTCGCTGGCCAGCTCGACCGGTAGATCGATCTCGAGGACGAAGAGCCGTCCGTCGCGGCCGGCTTGGGGGAGGTCCGGATCGGCGATCTGGCTGGCGCGCAGTGTAAACGCCTTGCCCTGGCTCACGTCGAAGGCGTGGTTGATGAGGTGGGTGACGGCTTGGGTCACCCGCAACGGGTCGATGTGCATGGTGGCGATGCCGGGCATCAGCTCGATGCTGACCGAGTCGGCCAACGCGGCCGGCCGGCCGCGACGGGCCTCGGAGAGCGCGCTGCGCAACAGCTCTGCCGGCGGCACCGTCTGCCGGTGCAGCTCCATGCGGCCGCTTTCCATTTTGGCGGTGTCGAGGATGGCGTTGAGCTGGCGCAGGAGGTGATGGCCGCTCTCTTGAATGACCTCCAGGCGCTTCTTTTGTCCGTCGGTGATGGGGCCTTCGATGCCGCGCAGGAGCAGCTCCGAGAAACCCAGGATCGAGTTGAGCGGCGATCGTAGGTCGTGGCTCATGTTGGCCAAGAATTGCGATTTCAAGCGCGAGGCTTCTTCGCTGCGCTCGATGGCCAAAAAGCTCTCCATGGTGAAGCGCGGCACGCGCTCGAGGATGCGGTTGGCGGCGCGCGTGATGCGGCGGACCTCGGTGGTGGAGATCGATCCCGGCCGAGAGCCGGCATGGTTGGAGTCTCTGCCGCTGGCGACGCGGTCCATCGACGCAGCCACCTGGCCGAGCTCGCGGCCGACGGTGAGCCCGGCGGTGACGGCGCAGGCGAGCGCGATGCAGAGCAACGCCAGCGCGGTCCAGAACGGAGTTGCGGAGCCGATCGAATGCGGCCGGAAATAGACACGCACCGCCGCACCGGCGAGCGCACCCTCGAGCGGCGCCTCGACATACGGCATCTGACCGATGGCCACCGCGGACTCTTCCGGGACCAACGTGCCCGATGCCAGCTTGACCACAGCGAGCGCACCGGTGCCGAGCTGCGTCCGCGAAGCAAGCTCCAGCGCTGGGCCGATCGCCAGATCCGCCGACGCTGCGACCAGCCGCGTCGCCGTGGCGTGGGCCCGGGCCTCGGCAGTGGCCAGCGACGACTGATCGAGGAGCGCGGCGCCGAGGACAGCGGCTGGTATCAGTGCGGCGAGGGCCACGGCGCCGAGGCCGTAGCCGATCTGCAGGCCCATCGGTGCACCGAGCCCGGCGGGCAAGGTTTCATCGCCGATGTGCAACAGCAGGGGCGTCAGCAGCAGCCGCCCGAAAGAATAGATGCCCACCGGCGTCACCGACAACAGCGAGCCGCACAGCAAAAGGACCCCGAGCAGCGTCGACACGGGGCAGTCATGTTGGCCAAGCGCCACCAGCACGTAGCCCAGCCCGATGAGCTGGGTCACCCCGGCCAGCACTGCCAGTCGCACTGGAAGGCCGAGCGCCCGTGTCCTCGTCTCCGTCGGAGAAGCCGGTCGCAGCGCCACCAGCAACAGCAGCCCCGCGCAGCCGAGCGAGCCCAGACACAACACCAACACACTGCGCTCGAGGACGGTCACCAGCGACGGGGGAAGACCCAAAAGATGGCGACTCACCCAGGGCAAGCCGCCCATCACCATGATCTGCAGCGCCGTCTGCGCCAGTATCAGCAACGCCGCCGCCCGGATCTTGAAGCCGGTCACAGAATCGCCCCCACGCCATGGATCGGCGTGTCGTCGAACAGGTCGGCGTCGGGGTGTGGACCGCCGAGCGGGACCGAGACGCGGAAGGTCGAGCCCATGCCCAGCGTCGACTCGACAGCGACAGAGCCGCCGTGGGCTTCGACGAGACGTTTGCAGATGGCGAGGCCGAGCCCGGTGCCGTGCGCGCGCTGCTTCAGCGAGCCAAGCTGCACGAACTCGCGGAAGAGCTTGGGCAGGGCGTCGGGGGGGATGCCTGGGCCGGTGTCGCGCACGGCGAGGGTGACCTTGGCCGCTTCGACGGTGACGCGGATCTCGATGGAGCCTTTGTCGGTGAATTTTACGGCATTGGAGACGATGTTGGTGATCACCTGACGGAGGCGTTTTTCGTCGCCGACGATGACCGTAGGCTGCGCGCCGAGGTCGAGGCGGATCTCGACGCCTTTTTTCTGCACGATCGGCCGCTGTAGATTGGCGACGTCGGAGACCACCTTGCCGAAGTCGACCTCACCGAGACGCAACAGGATCTGGCCGGTGGCGATGGCCGATACGTCGAGGACCTCGTCGATGAGGTCATTGAGGTGCTTGGAGGCCGACAGGATGGTGGCCACGTCGTCGCGCTGCTCGGTGACCAGGACTTCGGTCTTGTCGTCGAGCAGCGCCTGCGTGGCGGCGATCACCTCGTTGAGCGGCGAGCGCAGCTCGATGGAGACCAGGGCCAAGAACTCGTCGCGGGCCTTGTCGGCGGCCTGGGCGCGCTCGAGGGCCGTACGGTAGTCGTCGAGCATCGGGCGGAGATAGGCGCGCAGGCGTCCGAGCGCGGCGGTCAGCTGGCCGACCTCGTCGAGAGAGGTGGGCACGAGCGGCTGATCGAGGGCCAAGGCCAGGTTGCGGGTCGAGCGGCGCAAGAGGTCAATGGCGTCAGCGATCCGATCGAGCTCGCGTGCATTGGCCAGACCGAGGAGGAGGCCGAGCAGTGCGGCGCCAGCGACGACGATGATGCCCGCCAAGAAGAAGCCGAGAAAGACTGCCCGATCGAGTGGTCGTGGCGCGGCAGCGACGAGGACGCGGGCGGCGGGGGGCGCTTCGGAGATGGCGTCGTCGACGCACGGCCAACGGTGATCGGCGACGGAGCAGTGACCGGTGCGCAGTCCGGGACCCGGCGGCAGCTCGGCGCCCGGTTCGCCCGTGTCGGCGCCAACTCCGCGTAGCACGCGTCCGTTGCCGTCGAGAAAGAGGATCGCACCGGGTGACGGAGCCAGTCGTTCGAGGACGGCGCGGTCGAGGGAGGCGCCGGTGCGTAGGCGGGCTTCGACGATGAGCAACGCGTCGTGTGCCTCGCGCTCGGCCTGCATGTCGGCGTCGGCGAGTCGATGGCCGAGGACATGGGCGGCGCCAAGTGACCAGGCGCCGAGTCCGAGAACGGCCGCGGTGCCGAGGAGCAGTGGGCGCAGCGGCAGGCCATTGGCGATATCGGTGCCGCCGCCCATGCGCGTGGCCAGCTGCCAGCCACAGAGACCCGTGACCACAGCGACGGCGGCTGCGCTGCCGAGCGCCACCAGCGCCACAGCCACGCCGGCCTGCACCCCGACCTGTTGCACCACTGCGAACGGTGCCGCCGCTCCGATGAGACCGCCGAGCGTGACCGCCAAAGCCAGCCGCAATGCGCCACGCGGACGCGGCGTTCCCGACGGTGCCAGCGCGACGGCGGCAAACGCACCCACCACTGCGGCGATGAGCTCGGCCCAGCGCACCACCGGCACCAACCGAAGCCCCGTGAGGGTCGGCGCCAACGCCCAAGCGGCCAGGCCAGCGACGAGCGTGGCGGCAAAAGCAAGGATCGCACTTGGCCCTACAAAGCCGCCAATTTTGGAGAAACTGGCGGTGTCGGCGCTAGAGCCCCCCGGTGGCGGCGGCTGTACCTCTGAGGGGGGCGAGGCCATCTGGACTTCCGCCGTCAGAATATCTCATCTCGTGCCGGTCAGAAAGCTTTCCAGCGCCGAGAAGAAGTCGCTCGGTTGCTCCAGCATCGGCAGATGGGCCGCCCGCGGCAGCAGCACGGGCTCGGTCCCAAGACGTTTGCCGAGGCTGCGCTGGCTCGACGGTGGCGCCAGAAGATCGTCTTCGCCACCGATGATCAATGATGGCAACGATGGCCGCGACGGCAAGATCGGGGGCGGCACAAAGGTCTGGGCGACGCGGAAGTCGGCTTCGGTGACCTCGGCATCTGCGGCTGCCAAAAGGCCCGTCCAACGATCGATGAGCTCGACGGGCGTCGACGGGCTCCACAACAGCGGCCGTAGCACGTCGTGTAGATGCGCAAAGTCGGTGCGAATGGAGTGCATCACCGACGGCGGGACCGATAGCTCGAGACCGCTCGCCACCAGCACCAGGGCGGCCACCTTGTCCGGCCAAGCCGTCGCACAACTCAGCGCCACCTGGCCGCCCATCGAATGGCCCATGATCACGGCTTGCGTGATGCCGAGGGTGGCGCAGACCGTTCCGACGGCGTCGCGATACTGGTCGACGGTGACTTCGGCGGGTGGGTGCCAGGGATCACTCTGGCCATGGCCCGGTAGATCGAGGGCCACAATCCGTCGCTGCGGCGCCATGCGGCGCACTGCATCCATCCATACCACCGACGACGCGCCGGCCCCGTGAACGCAGACGAGTGGGGCGCGCTTGCCCTCCCCCTCGTCGCGTACCCGGAGAATGCGGTCGCCGATCTTGAGGCGACGCACGACTAACGCTGAGCGGCTTTGAGCTTCTTCACTTCTTCGATGAGCTGCGGCAAGGCCACTTCCCAGGTGCCGACGAAGCCGTAGTCGGCGACCTGGAAGATCGGCGCCTCGGGGTCTTTGTTGATGCAGGCGATGACCTTCGAGCCCTTCATGCCGGCCAAGTGCTGGATGGCGCCAGAAAGTGCAATGGCGATATACAGTTGCGGCGCGACGACTTTGCCGGTCTGGCCGACCTGGAGGTCGTTGGGGACCATGCCGGCGTCGCAGGCGGCGCGGCTGGCACCCATGGCGCCGCCGAGAAGATCGGCGAGCTGGGCGACGGGCTCGAAGTTCTTGCCCTCGCGCAGACCACGGCCGCCGGAGACGACGATCTTGGCCTCGGTGAGGTCGGGCCGCTCGCTCTTGGACGTGCTGACCGACACGAAGCTGGCGCCGCGGGCATCGACGCCACCGACGTCGAGCTTGGTGATGGTCGAGGCGCCATCGCCAGCCGTGGCCGGGGCGAACTCGGTCTGGCGGACGGTCACGACGATCACCGGCGAAGAGACTTCGACGTTGGTGAGGACGTTGCCGGCCATCATGCCGCGACGGAAGGTGTTGGCGGAGACGATGCCGGTGACGTCGGCGACGAGGCCGGCGTCGAGCAGGCCAGCGGCGCGCGGCAAGAGATCTTTGCCGAACGTGGTGGCGGTGCCAGCGACGATGGTCGCGCCCTTTTCCTTGGCGGCGCGGGCGACGACAGGCGCGTAGGTCTCGGCCAGGTAGTGCTCGAGGCCCGGGTTCTCGGCGACGAGAACTTCGGCGGCGCCGAGGTGCGAAGCCTCTTCGACGACCGCCGAAAGATTGGCGCCAGCGACGAGGAAATAGAGCTGACCACCGGTCTTGGCGGCGAGCTCCTTGCCGAACGTGACCGCGGGTAGAGAGGCAGTGCGGAGCGCGCCAGCGGCGTGCTCGAGGACGACGAGAACGTTGGCCATCAGATCACCTTGGCTTCGTTGTGCAGTTTTTGGACGAGCTCCTCGATGGAGGCCACCTTGATGCCCGCCTTGCGTGCCGGCGGAGCCTCGACCTTGACGATCTTGGAACGCGCGCCACCAGCGACGCCGAGCGCCGCCAGGGTGGTGTCTTCGATCGGCTTCTTCTTGGCGGCCATGATGCCCTTCAGCGACGCGTAGCGCGGGCCTTCCTGGTAGGCGGCACCGGCGCTGACGCCCTTGACGGCGTTGGGCAGCACGATGCGCAGATCGACCGTGAGCACCGCCGGCAGATTGACCTTCTTGGTCTCCACGCCGGCATCGACCTCACGGCCGACGAGCAACGCCTTGCCACCGTCGGTGGCCTCGACGGTGCAGGCAAAGGTGGCCTGGGGCCAGTCGAGATACGCTGCGAGGCGCTGACCGACGTCGTTGGCCTCGGAGTCGGCGGCGAGCTTGCCCATGACCACGAGGTCGGGCTTGTGCTTTTCGACGAGCGCCTTGATGGTCTTGGCCACGAGCTCTGCGTCGAGCGCGTCGTCCGAGCCCTCGACCAGAATGGCCTTGTCAGCGCCCATGGCCAGCGTCGAGCGCAGCTGTTGCTGCACGTCCTTGGGACCGATGGAGACGACGATCACCTCGTCGCCAGCATTACGTGCGCCGCCGGAGCCAGCCTCGGTTAGACGCAGCGCAGTCTCGACGCCGTACTCGTCGAACTGGTTCAGCTGCCAGTTGACGGCCGACTGGTCGAGGGCGTCGCCCTTGAACTTGACCTTCTGCTCCGGGTCGGGGACCCGTTTGGCGGTGACCAGGATCTTCACGAGGACACTCCTTGGTAGGTTGTTTCTAGCAACGCGTTAACGGGCCCGAAGGCCCTCGATGAACAGCCGACCCATCTGGTCTGCAGCCCGTTGTAGCTCAAACTTGTCCCGCTTGACCAACCAGCTGAGCGCAATCTCGTCGAGAGCGCCGAACAGCGAGCGCGCCACCAGCTGCGGATCGATGTCCGTCCGCAAGAGGCCCGCGGCCTGCCCGTCGGCGACACAGCCGGCGAGGATGCGCAGGTACTCGGCGAACTTGGGGTTGGCGTATTCCTTGATGAACTTGGACGACTGGCGCAGCTCGACGCAGATGACCTCGGCCATCGCCGGGTTGGCCTCGACGAGCTCGAAGTGCAGCGCGATGATCTGGCGCAACCGCTCGATCGCCGAGCCAGGGCTGCCGAGGGTGCGGCGCAGCTCGGCGTTGACCGAGTCCATGCGGTCCTCGAAGAGGCTGATGAGCAGGTCGTCCTTGGACTTGAAATAGAGGTAGATGGTGCCGTCGGCGACCCCGGCAGCCTCGGCGATCTGCGAGACCTTGGAGTTGTAGAAGCCTTCTTCGGCGAAGACGCGCACCGCGGCGTCGAGGATGCGCTGGCGCTTGTCGGACTGGGGCGCGGCCTGTTTGGCGACTTTGTCGACCTTATCGCTTTTGGCGCCTTGCCGCGCGGTCTTGCCAGCCGTGCGCGTCCCGACGGGCTTCGTGCGGGCGGCGGTCGGCTTGCGCGGTGAATGATTGTTCATTCAGTGCGGATCTAGCGCGTGCCCTCCGACCCGTCAAGGTGCTGTTTCGCTGATTGGGGAATTTCTCGGCCTTCTAGCGCGTCCCTTGACTTGACGCTTTCGAGACGGCACGGTGAGCCCGATGCGAATTCCGGTTTTGGTGACGCTGGTTCTGTTCACGCTGGGAGTCAGGAGCGCAGCCCGCGCCGACGCCAGCCTCCCGGTCGACCTGTCCCCGTTGCGCGACGACGAGAAGGCCAGCTTCTACAAGCTGCTGCTCAAGTATCCGTCCGCATGCGGCAAGGCGCACTCGCTCGATGTGTCGCTGCGCTCCGACCCCAAGTGCAAGCGCTCGGTGTTCGCTGCGCGTTACTTGGCGCGCTTGTTCTCGCTACACCTTTTGTCGAGTGAGGTCGAGGAACACTACGACGAGCGCTTTGGTCCGGTGCCACGGGTCAAGGTCGACGTGGCCAAGGCGCCGGTACGCGGCGACGCCAATGCGCCCCTCGCCATGGTGGAGTTTTCCGACTTTCAGTGCCCGCACTGCAAGCGCCTCCAGCCCATCTTGGAGAAGGTCCTCGACGAGTACCGCGGCCAGGTGAAGCTCTACTTCAAGAACTATCCCATCACCCGCATGCACCCCGATTCAGCGACGGCGGCTGCGGCTGCGTTGGCCGCCGGGAAGCAGGGCAAATATTGGGAGTTTCACGACAAGCTCTTCGGCGGCGACCAGGAGCACGAGGACATGCAGGTCCTCGAGAAATACGCCAAGGCGCTCAAGCTCGACCTCAAGAAGTGGCACAGCGATCTCGACGCCGCGCGCAGCCAGGTCGATACCGATCACGCCGACGGAGAGAAGCTGAACATTTCGTCGACGCCGACCCTGTACATCAACGGTCGCCAGTTCCACGGTCCGCATACCTTCGAAGAAGTGAAAGACTGGATCGACGAGGAGCTGAACCGATGAAGACGCTGACGCTGTTGTTGTCGCTGATGCTTTTTGCCACCGCCTTTGCCGGCGCTGGCAAGGGTCAAAAAGCGCCGAACTTTTCGATCACCACGCTCGACGGCAAGAAGCTCTCTTTGGCGTCGCTGCGCGGCAAGGTCGTGCTGCTCGATTTCTGGGCGCAGTGGTGCGAGCCCTGCAAGAAAGAGCTGCCCGAGCTACAGAAGCTGTCGCAGGCCTACGCGGGCAAAGGCGTGGTGGTGGTCTCGGTCAACATCGACAAGCAGCGCGAGAATGCCGAACGCATGGCCAAGCAGCTCGGCGTCAGCTTCGACGTCGGTCTCGACCCGGCCGGCACCGTCGCTGGTATGTACGATCTGCCCAAGATGCCGACCTCGTTCGTGCTCGACAAAAAAGGCATCATCCGCTTCGTGCACGAAGGCTTTGAAGGCTCGGGCGATGTGACCCGCTTCAAGCAAGAGCTCGACGAACTCGCCAAAAACTAGCGTGGCCAAGACCCGTCGGGCGACGGTGAAGATGTGCCAGCGCTGGCCAAGCTGGCGGCCAAGACGATGCGCGGTCAGGGCTGGGGCATCCGCACGCTGGCCGCATACATCTCCGCTGTGGCCAAGGCTGCCGCCAAGAAGATCGGCTGGGACACCATCGAGCTCCACCTGCGCGCCGGCAACGACGACGCACTAGCGTTTTACAAATCGCAGGGCTTCAAGCGAACCGGCACTTACGGCACCTACCGCGACGGAGCGACGCGTCTCGTGATGAAGTCCAAGATCTAGCTTTGGCCCTTGAGTGCCTCGGCCTGAAAGTGCGTGCGCAAAGCGTCGATGATGGGGTCGAGATCCCCGTCGAGCGTCTCTTTGATGTTGTGGCGCGTGAGGCCAATGCGGTGATCGGTCAGCCGATCTTGCGGGAAGTTGTAGGTGCGGATCTTGTCCGAGCGATCGCCGCTCTTGACCTGCTCGCGGCGGAGCTCACGCTCGGCGATTTCCTGCTTCAGGCGCTCGATCTCGAACAGCTTGGCGCGCAGGATCTTCATCGCCTTGTCTTTGTTCTTGTGCTGCGATTTTTCGTCGGTGCAGCGGACCTGGATGCCGCTCGGCTTGTGCAGGATCTGCACGGCGGAGTCGGTGGTGTTGACCGACTGGCCGCCGGGGCCGCCTGATCTAGAGACCTTGATCTCCAGATCTTTGTCCTCGATCTTGACGTCGACTTCTTCGACCTCCGGTAGCACGACCACCGTCGCTGCCGAGGTATGAATACGGCCTTGGGTCTCGGTGGCCGGTACCCGCTGCACCCGGTGCACACCCGACTCGTACTTGAGCGCAGAGTAGACCTTGCCGCCCGTCGCGGTGATGAGCGCGATGACTTCTTTGAAGCCGCCCGCCGCGGCGTCCGAGGTGGACAAGATCTCCAGCTTCCAGCGCATGCGCTCGGCGTAGCGGCTGTACATGCGGAAGAGATCCGCGGCGAACAGCGCCGCTTCCTCGCCGCCCGTGCCGCCGCGGATCTCGAGGACGATGTTCTTGTCGTCGTTGGCATCCTTCGGCAAGAGCAAGACCTTCATGCGCTCGACGAGTGCGTCGTGCTCGACCATGAGACGCGCTTGCTCCTCGCGGGCCATGGCGCGCATGTCGGCGTCGCGCTCCTCGAGGAGCACTTTGTTCTCGTCGAGCTCGGTCTTGACCTTCTTGTAGGCTTTGTAAGCCTCGACGAGCTGGATGAGGTCGGCGTGCTCTTTCGACAGTTTCTGGAACTCGCCGCGGCGCGAGATGACCTCTGGATCGGACAACTGTCCGTTCAGATCAGCAAACCGCCGCTCGACTGCCTCAAGCTTGTCGAAGTTCATGGTAGTCGGAACCCTGAGAGGGTTCCGAACCTCCGGCGGTCGCTGCGCGCCCTAGCTCGCTCGCTCGCGTGCCTGCAAGCAGGCACTTTCGGAGGCGGAACCGCCTTTGGAATCTTACTGGCGGCCGTACTTCTTCTGGAAACGCTCGATGCGGCCAGCGGTGTCCATGAGCTTCTGCTTCCCGGTGTAGAACGGGTGGCAGTTGGCGCAAATGTCGACGGAAAACGCGCCGCGCGACGAGGCCATCGGGTAACTCGCGCCGCATGCGCAGGTGATGGTCGCGGCGCCGTAAGCAGGGTGAATTCCAGTCTTTGGCATGACTACATCCTCCAGGGAACGGGTTACTTAATCCTTCTTTCGCCGTTGGTCAAGGAGTGTCGGCGCCAAGGTGTAGGACCACGAAGAACATGCGCCCACCCCAGGGCCGCTCTTCGCCGCTCGAGAACTGCCGGCGGGCGATCCGCGCCCGGGAGGCCGGCGACAGGGCACCAAGAAGCTGCATCACCGACGAGAACGTAAACGTCTCGGCCACCTCGACCCGGCCCGTCGGCGAGTGGTAGACATGGAGCGTCTCGTCCCCGGCGTCGCGGAGGCCAAGCACGACGCGCTGTTTGGCCACCCGTACAAGCTCGTCGACGGCACGCGCTTTGTCGGAAAACAGCACGCCCAGCGAGCTGTCGAACACGCCCGCCACGTCGAACGCGCGGTCACAAAACGGCAGCGCTAGGGCGTTGCCAGCGATATAGGCCACGTCGCTGGGGTCGTGGGCAACGGCATGGCGGACACAGGTCACGCTGATGTCCAGCGCCACCACGTGGTTGCCATCGCGGAGGAGCGCGCCGCCGAGCCGCCCAGCCCCGCAGCAAACCTCGAGAACCCAGGCACCGGCATGAGGCACATGGGCGTCGATAGCGGCGGCTTCGTCGGACCAAGGTCCAGGAGGGACGCCGACATAGTGCTCGGCGGTGTAGGTGGCGTTGAGTGCGCGGAGGGATGCTTCGTCGCTGCGATCGATCTCGTAGCGGGCTACTTCGTCGCCGATCTCGACGATGCCGTCGGGAAGCAAGCGTTCGAAGTCCTGCTCGTGACGGCGTCGCACCAAGACCGCGACGACGGACCCCACTCTGGCTGGGGCCCACAACGTCGCGCCATGGTGTACGGAGTCGGCTACGAAGCGCACGGCTAGCTGGACATCGACTCCACGAACTCGGCGTTGCTGTCCGTCTTGGCGATCTTGTCGCGCAAGAAGTCCATGGCGTCGACGACGTTGAGCGGGTGAAGCAGCTGGCGAAGCACCCAGACGCGGTCGAGGACGCGGCGCTCGGTGAGGTTCTCTTCCTTGCGCGTACCCGACTTGTTGATGTCGAGACACGGGAAGATGCGGCGCTCCATGAGCTTGCGGTCGAGGTGGATTTCGGAGTTACCCGTGCCCTTGAACTCCTCGAAGATGACCTCGTCCATGCGCGAGCCGGTGTCGACGAGCGCGGTGGCGATGATGGTCAAAGAGCCGCCTTCTTCGATGTTGCGGGCGGCGCCGAAGAAGCGCTTGGGCTTGTGCAGCGCGTTGGAGTCCACGCCGCCGGAGAGGATCTTTCCCGACGGTGGGATGACGGTGTTGTAGGCGCGTGCCAGGCGGGTGATGGAGTCGAGAAGGATGACCACGTCCTTCTTCATTTCGGCGAGACGCTTGGCTTTTTCGATCACCATCTCGGCTACTTGCACGTGACGTGCGGGTGGCTCGTCGAAGGTGGAGGAGACGACCTCGCCCTTCACCGTGCGCTGCATATCGGTGACTTCTTCGGGACGCTCGTCGATGAGAAGGACGATCAGGACCACTTCCGGATGGTTGGCGGTGATCGAGTGGGCGATGTCCTGCAAGAGCACGGTCTTGCCGGCGCGCGGCGGGGACACGATGAGGCAGCGCTGGCCTTTGCCGATGGGGCAGAGCAGATCGATGATGCGCGTCGAGTAGTTCTTGGGGTCGTGCTCGAGCTTGAGGCGGCGCAGCGGGTAGAGCGGCGTGAGGTTGTCGAAGGCGATCTTTTCGCGACTGGCCTCGGGCGGCTCGTTGTTGAGGCGCTCGACCTTGAGAAGGGCGAAGTAACGCTCGTTGTCCTTGGGCGGCCGGATCTGGCCCTCGACGGTGTCGCCGGTGCGGAGGCCGAAACGGCGGATCTGCGACGGGCTGACGTAGATATCGTCGGGACCCGGAAGGTAGTTGTAGTCGGGCGAGCGCAGGAAGCCAAAGCCGTCCGGGAGGGTCTCGAGGACACCGTCACCGTAGACTTCGCCTTTTTGTCCGGTGCTCTGGAGGAGCGCGAAGATGAGGTCCTGACGGCGCATGCCGCTGACGCCCTCGATGTTGATCTCCGAGCCCATGTGGATGAGCTCGGTCATCTTCTTGCGCTTCAACTCGGTCAAATTCATGGCGTCTCCTGGGTCACCATCGTGGGCACCATTCGTGGGCGTTTCGGTCACCATGGGGTGGCGACTACGCGCGCGGTAGGCGGCGCTGCTGGCGGGTGGGTTCGGGGTGCGAAGGGTTGTAGAGAGAAGTTGAGTTTCGGCCGTCACGCTAGAGGCTGAGGGCCCAACCTGTCAAGCGAAACCCGCTGTTACGCGGCGGAGGGGTCGGAGCTGATATCGCTGTCTGTGGCGCTGTCTGTCATGCCGTCTGTGATGGCGTCTGTGGCGGTAGCCACGACGGTGATTTCGGGCTCGTCTTCATCCAATGAAGGCATAACCGGTGTCTCGTGGACGGGCTCGATGGAAGGCGCCGCTGCAGCCGGAGCCGCACCCTCGGAGTTGCTTTCACCGTCGGGGTTCGGCAGCTCGCGCAGGATCTGGTTGAGACGCTGATGGAGCTCGATCTCCTCGCGACGGTCGACTGCTTCGCCAGCGGTGAAGAGCTCGAAAAAGAGTAGCTCGTTGAGGCCGCGGTGCAGATAGTCGACGCGGTTGTCGGTCGGCGCCATGCGCAGGTTGGCCAAAACCGTCTCGGCGGCGATCGTTCCGTCGGAGGCGAGCTCCACGCCGACAAACAGCGGCGCAAACTCGGCAACCGAGCCGAAGAACGACTCGAGCCCTTTGTGAAGCGCCTGTTGCTTGCCTTTGGCCGAGACCGCGACGTGGATCTTGCCGAAGACATAGTTGAAGGTTTCGATGATGCGCTCGAACATGTTCTCGAGGCTGTCACCGGTCTGGCCGACCTTGACCGGCAGCTTGGGCTTCTGCTCGGGCAGCTGGACGTAGCCCGATTGCAGGAGCTGATAAAGGATCTTGGTGGCCTCGAACTCGCCGAGGTGCGACTGGCGCGAAATGGCGGCGATGTCGCGCTCGCCGTCGGCCAGATCGAGAAGGCGCTGCTCGCGGGCACCCAGGCGCTCGGTCGGCTGCGGATGGCGACGTACCAAGATCACCTGTGCCGACGGCAGCTTCTCGCGGAAGTAGGCGAGCTCGTCGATGCGCCGCACGCCCTCGAACAGCAACGTCTTGGTCGAGAGCTGGAGCTGCGAGCTCGGGCCGTCGTCGTCGCCAGTGCGGTAAAAGTAGAAATTGCCGCGGATCATGACGAGGACGCTGTAGAAGATCTCTTCGATCTGCTTCCTGACATAGGTGTACAGATCGTGCGGTGTCAGTGCGCCTTTCTCGACGAGGAGCTGGCCGAGTCTGGTGGATCCGCCGGCGGCCTTGACGGTCTCGGTCAAGGTGTCTTCCGAGACCATGCCGTAGCGATAGAGGATCGCGCCGAGGCGATCTTCGGGCACGTTGCTGGCCGCGGTGCGGATGTCACCGCGCCGGAAATAGATGGTCTTGCGGACTGCGCCGTCGACCACTGCGAGCTGACCGGACCAGTTGTTGTTGTGGATGAAGTTGATGACGTCGACCAGACCGCCGACACCGTCGATTTCGCCGGCGAGGGCCACACGGCCGGGCGGGATCAGGCTCGACGAGTCGCGGGCGTCGCCAGCGACACGTTGCAAAATCACGATCTCGCCGCTGGTCGGTACCACCTTGAATCGACCCGGAGTCTGCGACAACCGTCGCTGAGCACCCGGATCGATGGTGATACGCCCCTCGGCGTCGATGGTGATGAGGTTGTTCCTCGATTCACTCACGGGCGTGGAAGATTTTATCAGGCTTACACGCAAGGTCGCAACATCACTCAGGACAGATTCGTATGGCGGCAAAAACGGCAGAGTTCCGCTAGAGTCGGCCAAACATGGCCCACATGGCGGAAACGGGTAGTCAGATTTTGGGCTCGTTGGGCCCGGCTGGGCGACGGGCGGCCGTATGTCTTTACGTCCAGGAGCTGTTGCGTGGGACGGTGCTCGAGCTGGGTGGAGATGCCGAGTCGGCGCGCCTTTTGCGGCAGATCTTGGGGCCGCGGAGCCCCGTTGTGCCGCTCCAAAGGGCGTTTGGGTCCGCCGAACACGGTCTATTTGGCTGCGATGGGCTCGCTGACGGGTCGGTAGATGTGTTCCTGGCGGCGGATGTCGCGGCGTCTAACCTCGCCGGCGTGGTCGCTGCTGCCGGCCGCGTCTTGAAGCCGGACGGGATCCTGATCGTCGGCTGCGAGAGCCGGGATCGGCCAGGGGCGTCCCAGGGGCTTTCTTATTACGACGTGCTCGACCGCTTCGAGGGCAAGTTTCCGTCGGTGACGATGGTCGGGCAAGCGCCGTTTTTCGGTGCGGCTCTGGTGGAGTACGGGGTCAAGGACCCAGAGCCGCTCCTCGACGGGATGCTGGTGCCGAAGGGCGAGCGCGTCGAGTGGTATCTGGCGATTGCCGCCAAGTCGGGCGAGCGCCGCTCGGCAGGCGGGTTTGCCCTGGTGCAGCTTCCGGTCATGCCGCCTCCTGCCGTCGCTGACGCGCGTTCGAAGCCACGGGCGCAGACCGTGCCGGCGTTGCCCAAGGCCGCTCCACAGACAGCTCCAGTCACCGACGAGACCGAGCTCGGGCGTCAGCGCGAAAAGGCGCTGGCCGAGTTCCAGGCCGCAGCCGCGCTCCACGCCAAGGAGATGGCCGAAGCGAAGACGCAGCTCAAGGAGCGCGACGCCTACATCTTCGAGCTGGAGCGCGATGCCAAAGAGGGCATCTTGTGGCACGAGCAGATGCGCCGCGTCGAGGCGCGGGCGACGGCAGCCGAGCAGCGCGAGCGGCAGGCGCGGCTGTTGTTGGCGCAGTCGGAAGGGCGCTTTCTCGGTGCGATGCGCGCGCCTTCGTCGGAGCCCACCTCGACGAGCAACGAGCCGGTTGCGCCGACACCGACCGACCTCGATCCAGTGGCCCGTGTCGCCCAGCTCGAGGCCGAAAACGCCAAGCTGCGTCGCAAGGAAGAAGAAGCGCGGGCCGATAGCTGGAAGCACATGAAGGCGCGCGCCGAGGCCGAGCAGCAAGTCACCGCGCAGCGCGAAGACACCGTTCGCAAGATGAAAGATGCGCGCAAGCTGGCGTCGGTCGAGCTGATGCGAGCCATGGAAGAGGCCACCAAGAAGGCCGTCAGCCTCAAGGACGAGCTGGCTCGCACCGAGCGCGAGCGCAAAGATTCGAAGGCGCGCATCGAGGCCCTGGAGGCCGAGATCGCGGCGCTGCGCAGCGATAAAGGTGTGCCGGCGCCTGCCTCGTTTCCGTCGACGGTCGACCTGGCGCGGGCCCGTGAAGAGGGCGACGCGGCGGTGCTGGCCGTGCGTGCCGCTGCCGCGCAGTCCGTTCACGACGAGGAATTGGCGCGCGCCGCCGCCGATCTCGCCCGTCAGCGCGACGAAGAGCGCTTCGACCATCTGCGCCAAACCGTGCAGGGGCTCGAGCGTGAGGTGCAGGACAAGCGCGCCGAGGCGATGTCTCGTCAGGGCGAGCTCGAGGCCGAGCGGCTCAAGGTCAACTCGCTCGAGGAGCGGGTGCGCCAGGCCGAGGAGCGCATGGCGGCGATCGCGACAGCGGAGCGCGTGATGGCCTCCGTGCCGCCGGATTCTGAGCTGGGCGACGCCAGGACCAGCGTCGTCGCGCTCGAGTCGGAGCTCGCCGGGGCGCGACTCGGCGTGGCTGAGCTGGGCATGCGTCTCGAGCGCCAGGAAGCGGCGATGGAACGCACGGCGGCAGCCCTGGCCCATGAGCGGGCGCGTGCCGAACGGCTCACCAGCGACGAGAGACGAGCGATGCTCGAGCGTGGCCAGCTCGCCTCGCGCGTGGCCGAGCTCGAAGCGCTGCTGCGGGCAGAGGCAGCGCGGCTCGAAGATCCGCGGGTGTTGGGGCTACGCGAAGAGCTGCGTACGCTCGAGCTCGCCGTCCGTCGCGAAGTCGACCACGTGGCATCCATCGAAGACTCGCTACGTCGGTTGTAGCTACAACCTCAGCTACAGGCGATGCAGGTCGTCGTCGACCTCGTCGAGGCGACGGCGCGCAGTCTCGGCATCTGCGCCGAGAAGATGCATGGCCAGCGCGAGCTTCGGTCGGCCGTTGGCGCGCTTGAGCAGGCGCGCTGCCTGCGTGCGGCCGAGACCGCTCAGCTCGACGAGAATGCGCGTGGCGCGATCGCGGAGCTTGCGGTTGGTGGCGGTGACATCGACCATGCGGCCGCGGTAGACCTTGTGCAGACGGATCATCGACGTGGTCGAGATGGCGTTCAAGATGATCTTGGTGACGGTGCCGCCCTTGAGTCGCGTTGAGCCTGGCAAGACCTCGGGGCCCACCTCGGCGGCGATGACCACGTCGGCGAGTCGCTCGTGGCTGGCATCCTGCACGCAGGTGACGAAGATCGTGCGCGCCGCCTGCTCTTTGGCGTAGGCCAAGGCTGCTCGCGCAAAGGGCGTCACGCCGGACGCAGCAATGGCGCAGACGATGTCGTTGGGCCCGAGGCGAAGCCGGAGCAGGCGGGCGCGGGCAGCATCGCTACGATCTTCGGCACCCTCGACGGAGCGGGTCAAGGCACGGGGGCCGCCGGCGACGATGGCCAACACCTGGCCGACGGGCGCGCCAAACGTCGGCGGCAGCTCGGCGGCGTCGAGAGCGCCCAGGCGGCCGGAGGTGCCGGCGCCGGCATAGATGAGGCGGCTACCGGCCTTCAGCGACGCGACCACCGCGTCGACGGCACGCACGATGTCTTTGCGACAGCGCATCGCGGCCTGCTGCGAGCGCGCTTCTTCGTCGAGAAGCAGCCGGACGATGTCGTCGGTGGAGCGGCGCTCGAGGTCGGCGCCGTCGGCGAGCGCTTGCTCGGTGGGCAGGCTGCCGTAGTCGGCGCGCTTGCCTTTCACCGCGGCAGGCCCAGCACGTCCTGCATGTCGTAGAGCCTGGGAGGCCGGCCGCGTACCCATTGCGCCGCTCTGACCGCGCCACGGGCAAAGGTCTCGCGCGACGTGGCTTGGTGGGTGAGCTCCAGGCGCTCGCCTTGGCCCAAGAAATAGGCGGTGTGCTCACCGACGACATCGCCGCCACGCACGGCGAGCACGCCGATCTCGTCGTGGGTGCGCGCGCCGACGAGGCCTTCACGTCCAAAGCGGCCGACTTTGCCGAGATCGCGGTTGTAGACGGAGGCGAGCTCCTTGGCCATGCTGAGCGCCGTTCCTGACGGAGAGTCTTTCTTGAGTCGATGGTGCAGCTCGACGATCTCAGCGTCGAAGCCCTCGCCGAGCGCCGCCGCAGCCTGCCGCAACAGGCCAAACAGCACGTTGACCCCGAGTGACATGTTGGACGACATCACGACCGGGACGCGCGCTGCGGCACCGCGCACCACGGCCAACTCGGCCTCGCCGCAGCCGGTGGTGCCGATGACCAGCGCCACGCCGCGTGTCGCCGCCAACATCGCCGTCGCTGCCGTCGCTGGTGGTGAGGTGAAGTCGATGAGGACGTCGATCTTGTGGAGCGCGGCGTCGAGGTCGTCGTCGATGGCGACACCGAGTGGCGCGATGCCGGCGCGGGTGCCAGCATCGGTGCCGCGATGCGCGCTGCCGGCTTGCTCGATGGCCGCCCCGAGCTCGACGCCGGTGGTGTCAGCGACGGCGCGGACCAGCATGGAGCCCATGCGACCAGCGGCGCCGAGGATGCCTATCTTCATGCGCTAGACCAGGCCCAGCTCAGCCAACACGCCACGCAGCTTGTCACGACCGGCGGGCGACATGGGCACGATCGGCAGGCGGACCTCCGGATCGAGACGGCCCATGAGGCCGAGCGCGGTCTTGGCCGGCGACGGACTGGCCTCGAAAAACATCATTTCGGTGAGGGGCAGCGACTGCGCGTGGAGGGCGCGTGCGCGACCGTGATCGCCGGCCACGATTGCATCCCAGGCGCCGCTGATGAGGGCCGGCGCGACGTTGGAGGTGACCGAGATGCAGCCCCGCGCACCGACGGCGTAGAGTGGATAATTGATGGCGTCGTCGCCGGACAGCACGACCAAACGATCGCCCAGGCGACCGATGATCTGCTGGGTGCGCGTGACCAGGCCCGAGGCCTCTTTGATGCCGACGATGCTGGGGATGTCGGCGAGGCGGACCACGGTCTCCGGCAGAAGGTCGCAGCCGGTGCGTGCAGGAACGTTGTAGACCACCATCGGCAACGGCACGGCCTCAGCGACGGCGCGAAAGTGTAGGTAGAGGCCTTCCTGCGTCGGGCGGACGTAGTAAGGCGTGACGACCAAGATGCCGTCGGCGCCCGCGTCCTTGGCGGCTTTGGAGGAGGCGATGGTCTTGTGGGTGGCGCTGCCGCCGGTGCCGGCGATGACCGGTACGCGTTTTTTTACGACCGCGACGGTGGTGCGGATGACCTCGACCTGCTCGGCGTCGCTCAGCATGGCCGCTTCGCCAGTGGTGCCGCAGGGCACGAGACCGTCGATGCCGCCGGCGATCTGGGCCTCGATGAGACCTTCCAAGGCTTTGTGGTCGACGGCTCCGCCGCGCATGGGAGTGACGAGGGCGGTCATCGTTCCGGTAAACATGGATCCTCCGAGGTGAGACGGCAGAGGCACGCTACCCTGCCGAGCGCATGGCGATCAAGCCACCAACACGCTATCTTGCGTCGGTGCCAATCCGGCTCGTGCTGCTGTTGGTCTTGTTGCTCGGCGGCATGGCCGCGCTGTCGACGGTGATCTTCGTCGCCGGCGTCGACGAAACGACGCTGGCCTTGCAGAAAAAGCGCCGCGATCTGACGGTCGATGAGCTGGTCGTCGACCGCGCCGGTGGTTGGCTGGCGGTGTACGGCTGTGTGCGGCATGATCTGGCAGTCGGCGTCAACCGGGCGCGCGGACCGTTTCGGCTCGGCTCGACGGAGCTAGAGCGTGGTCGACGTGACAACCCCGACGCGCCGGCCGAGGCCGACCGGGTCTTCACGCCGCTGTCGGCGCTCGACGATTGCGATGAAGAAAGCGCGCCCAAGAAGATCTTTGCGCTCATCGAGGACGACGACACGCTCGGCGATACGATCAGCTTTGCGTATCGCTCGAAGGTGTTGCCGCCGCCGGTCAAGGCCATCGTCACTGGCGTTGTCGGCCACGGTGCCGGACATGGCCGTGCGGCGTCCCAAGGCAGTAAGTTCCTGACCGAGACGCTCAAGCTCGACCTCGACGGCAGGCCGCTCTTGGTCAAGGGCAAGCAGCCCGGCGTGCGCTGGATGGCCTTCATGACCCTCGCCGCCGGCGCGCACGGCTATTTGTTGTGTCTGTTGCTCGTGGTCTGGGCCGTGCGACGTACGCTTCGTCGACGCGCCATCCTGTCCGGTCAGGTCAGCGAGGCGGAAGAGGACTTTTTTCGATCCGAAACCGTCGACTGACCGTCGGCGAGATAGCCTTGTGCCTGGAGCTGGAACAAGTGGGCGTAGCGCTGGCCGGCGGCGATGAGGTCGTGGTGCGACCCGTCTTCGACGACCTTGCCGTGCTCCAGAACCAGGATGCGATCGGCCATGCGGACGGTCGAAAACCGGTGTGAGATGAGAAACGTGGTGCGGCCGGCGCTGAGCGTTTGAAAGCGCTCGAAGATGGCGTGCTCGGCCTCGGCGTCGAGCGCCGCTGTCGGCTCGTCGAGAACCAGGATGTCGGCCTCTTCGCGCATGAAGGCGCGCGCCAGGGCGAGCTTCTGCCACTGCCCACCCGAGAGCTCGACGCCGTCATGGGCCCACTTGCCGAGGCGCGTCTGCAGCTTGTCGGGTAGGCCGTCGATCACCTGGCTGGCGCCGCCGCGCTCGGTGGCCCGCAGCACCCGATCTTCGTCGCTGAGATGATCGACGCTGCCGACGCCGACGTTCTCGCCGACGTCGAGCTGGTACTCGTTGAAGTCCTGAAAGATGACGCCGACGCGGGCCCGGAGCGTGTTCGGATCCCAGTCGCGGAGGTCCTTGCCGTCGAGTAGAATGCGGCCCTCGGATGGATCGTAGAGCCGGGTGAGCAGCTTGATGAGCGTGGTCTTGCCAGCGCCGTTCTGGCCCACCAGCGCCACCGACTGGCCCTTCGGCACGAACAGATCGACATGGCGCAGCACCCAGCCGTCGGCACCGGGATACTGAAAGCCGACATCCTCGAGACGAATGCCAAGCTCGTCGCGCGGCTCGGCCCTCGGCGCGGCACCCACTGGCGGCGCGGAACGCGGATCCATCTCTAGATATTCGAACAGGTTCGACATGTAGAGCGTGTCTTCGTAGAGGCCGCCGATGGCGCCGAGCAGCGACTGAAACGACTGCTGGCCCTGGCGGAACGCCAGGAGATAGAGCGTCATCGCGCCGAGCGTTATGCGGCCGAGCGCCGCGGCCACAGCGACGGCAGCGTAGCAGCCGTAGAACGCCGCAGTGCCCACCAGCGACAGGCCCAACGCCCACACCGAGCGACGGACCGCAAGTCGCCCGTCCTCGCGGAAGAACTTCTCGCCGAGCGACCGATAGCGGCCGAGAAACAGCCCGCCGAGGCCGAACAACTTCACCTCTTTGACGTGATTGTCGTTGGCCAGCACATACTCGAGGTAGTTGAGCTGCCGGGCCTCGGGCGAGCGCCAGTTGCGCAGCCGAAACGCCGATCGCGAAAAGATCATCTCCACCACCGTCGCTGGTACGGCGCACAAGAGGAGCGCCGCCGCCGCCCAGGGGCTATAGCGGACGATGACTGCCAGATAGCCAACCAAGGTCAGTGCGTTCTGCACCAGCTGGAAGCCTTCGGTCACCACCGACAGTGGGCGTGAGCTGGCCTCTCTGCGCGCGCGGGTCAGCTTGTCGTAAAACCGCCCGTCCTCGAAGTGTCGGAGCTCGAGCGCCTGAGCCTTCTCGAGGATGAGGCCGTTGATGTCGAGCGCCAGCCGTGCGCCGAGGAGCTGTCGGGTCAGCGCCAAACAGCGCTGGGTCACCGCTTGCGCCGCCACCACCAAGAGCTCGATGCCGACCCACACCAGCGCCGCGTGCCTGGAGCCGGCCAGCACCGAGTCGACGATGCCTTTGCCGGCATAGGCAATGGCCACCGGCAGCGCCGCCGCCACCAGCGTCAGAAAACCGAGAATCAGCGTGGAGCGCGGCGAGCTCTTCCAGACAAGCCCGAGGGTGCGCAGGGTGAGCCGAAGCCCATCCCGGAAGCGCGTGCGGGTCGGGGGTGGGGGAGCGGTGAAGCGGGGAGGCGCCATCGGAGCAACCTAAGTCCGCGGATGCCGGGGTGCCAGGTGCGCTACCGGCGTTTCCAGCACGTTGCGGCGCAGCGTCGGTCGGGCGATCTGGCCTGCGGGTGCGTCGCCGAGCTGCTCCTGGCCGGCCACGTTGAACGGCAGCTCGGGCACCGTCCTCCGAAAAACGACCGTGGTCGAGCTCGATCCTGGCGTTTGTCTGGCAATTAGCTCCAGAGTCGGTGGTCGAGCTCCGGGAACAGATTGTCGCGTGACTCGAGGTCGGCCAGCCACTCGGCGTCGACCTGGCCAGCGACGAGCTCGCGGTCGAGGCGACGAAACCGAGACAGATGCGCTTTTACCCGGTCGCAGGCGTAGCGGACGGCGGTGGCGGTCTTCATGATGAAGGCCCAGTCGGACGACTGTAGCAACAGCAACTCGCGGCCGGCTTGATTGAGCGCGCGTCGCTCGAGGTCGGTTGGGTGCGGATGTTTGCGCACGAGGTCGTGCATGCGTGTCTCTGCCCGGTGCACGTGGCGATAGATCCAGTCGTTGCTGCCGTCGATCCACACGCCGGCAAAGCCGCCGTCGCCCCACGACGACGGGCACGGATCGGCCACCGCTTGCACCGGGTCGTGGTCGAGCACCTCGGGGCAGGTCGCCAGTCGAAACCGCTGTTGCTCGGCGGCGCGCCGCATCACCCGATCGAGGAACGTCGGCCCTTCGAACCACCAGTGGCCGTAGAGCTCGGCGTCGTACGGCGAGACGACGACCGGGCGGCGCGGAAGCTGGTGGCTCAGCGTGTCCATCTGGTCTCCGCGCGCAGCGACGAAATGGGCTGCGTGCTCGTCGGCGCGCTGAGCGGCCAGACCCGGATCGTACGGCTGCTTGTGGGCCAGATCGACGTCGCCGCCCGTGACGCGGAAATATTTGTAGCCGGTGTGCACCCGAATGCCGTCGGGGTGGACGAAGGGCCCGATGACGTCGAGCGGCAGATCGAAGCCCAGATCCCGATAGAAATCGCGATACGCGGCGTCGCCGGGATAGCCTTCTTTCGACGACCACACCTGCTTGCCCGACTCGGTATCGCGGGCAAAGGCGGCCGCGCCGGAGTGGGTGTAGATCGGCGCGTGCAGGCCTAGCGGCGGGCGCGGACGGGCAAAACCTACGCCGTGTGCGTCGACGAAGAAATAGCGCAAGCCGGCGTCGGCGACGAGCTGGTCGACGCCCTCGGCGTAACCGCATTCGGGCAGCCAAATGCCACGCGGAGGCCGCCCAAAGCAGCGTGCGTAGGAGTCGCAGGCGACTTCGAGCTGCGCCCGTCGTGAGGTCGCTTCACGCAACACCGGTTGGAAACCGTGGGTGCCACCGACAGTGATGATCTCCAGAGACCCCTGCTCTTGCAGCTCGGAGTAAGCCCGCACCACGTCGCCGCCGATGCTGTCGTAAAGGCCACGGAGACGCCGAAAGCGGTCGTGATAGAAGTGGGCCAGCGGCGCAAATGCGGGGTCGCCGGCCGTGCGCTCGAGCTCGCGTTCGCCGAGGACCACCAGTCGATCGAGATACGCGGCGGTGCGCGTCTTCAGAAGATCGTCGCGCAGCATGGAGCACAACGGCGGAGACATGGACATCGTCAGCCGGTGCGGCACCTGGTCGCGCAACAGGCCGCGCAACACCTCCAGCATCGGCAGATAGGTGGCGACGGTGGCCTCGAACAGCCAGTTCTCCTCGAGGTGGTACTTGTGCTCGGGGTGCCGCACGAAGGGCAAGTGCGCGTGCAGGACCAGGCAAACATCGCCGGACATCAGGCTCTCCGCGACGACGAAGGCGTGTTGTCGAAGCCCAGATGCTTGAGCCAGTCGGGCAGGACGCTGCCGACCTGGATGGTCCCTTTGGTGATGCCGCGCGGCCACGACAACAGGCGCGGCCGACCACTCGCACCGTCGAGGCGGACCTCGAGCCACTGATTCTCCGAGGTGGGTGCGCCGGCCTCGCTCCACGGCATCCGAACCGCCTGCGACTCACAGAGCGGCGCGAACAGACCCTCTGGCGATCGCACGCCGAGCGCCACGCGGACCTGCGCGCCGGGACGGCCGATCTCCAGATAGCGACGGCCATGAGCCCAGCCCGGCTCGACATCGCGCAGATGCCGCTTGATGCCGTCGGGAGCGGTGACCAGCACGAACAGCCTGAGCGTCAGGCGCGCGTCAGGCGAGCCGAGACGCTGGCGGGCCTCGGCAATGTCGCGTTCTGGCGCCTCCCAGTAGACGAAGAGCCAGCGCGGATCACGGGGCAGGGCCTCGCAGGCGAGCTCGTCGTAGGTTTCGGGCGGCTCCTCGAGGTCGAGCATCGTCCACGGCTCGGCGGCGGCGGGGGGCGAGGTGCTGGTGACGAAGCTCGGGCTCGAGCCTGATTGCGACCGAGGTGCCGCGGCCCGGCCACGCAGCTCCTCGATGAGCGCGTCACGGTCGAGATGGTTGACCAGATCCTCGGACAGGCCAGCGGAAAGAGCGCGGGCCCGAAGCGCGGGCAAGTCCAGGAGAAGAACGTCAGCGCGGTCCATCGGCCTCAGTGGGGGTGTTGGCGGCACAGTAAGCCCGCGTTTGATCGACGTCGCGCTGGATCTGATCGACCAGCGCGGCGACGGAGTCGAACTTCTGCTCGCCGCGAAGTCGGCGTCCAAAATAAATGCGCAAAGGCTGATCGTAGAGATCACCATTGAAATCGAGGAGATAGGCCTCGACAGAGATCTGGTGACCAGAGCCAAAAGTAGGGTTGGTGCCGACACTGATGGCGGCTGGTCGTGGCGCAGTGCCAGGTCGCTGAGCCCAGCCAGCGTAGATGCCGGTGGCGGGGCGGAGCTCGGTGTCGGGACGCACGTTTGCCGTCGGAAAGCCAAGCTCGCGGCCGCGCTTGGCACCGGGGACGACGACGCCTTCCAGCTCCGGGGCACGGCCCAGGATCTTGCGGGCCGCCTCGATTTCACCGGCGGCGAACAGTCGGCGGACCTCGGTGGAGCTGGCCACCACGCCGTCGACGGATACAGGGCCGACGACCTCGACGCGGATGCCGCGGGCGGCGCACAGCGACGAAAGCACCGCGGTGGTACCAGCCCGGTTGCGGCCAAAGGTGAAGTCGTAGCCCACCACGACTGCTTTGGCGTGCAGACCCTCGACGAGAACCTGGTCGACGAAGTCTTCGGGCGAGCAGGCGGCAAAGGCGGCGTCGAAGCGCTGCAGGCGCACCACCTCGACACCCCGCTCGGCGAGGAGCTCCAGCTTACGGGCTTCCGTCGTGATGAGCTTGGGGGCGCGCGCGGGCGCCAGCACCGTCGCTGGGTGCGGCGAGAACGTGAGTGCTGCCAGGAGCTGGCCGGGCCGACGCAAGGATCTGGCCACCTCGAACAGTCGCTGGTGGCCGCGATGGACGCCATCGAAGTTGCCGATCGCCACCACCGTGCCGGCAGCGACGGGAGCGCGTTCTTGGGTGGAGCTATCGTCCGAGAGGATGAGCAAGCGGCATGGTCCTACCGTGGGCCTCGGTGGGTGTCAACCTCGCGCCGTCGCCGTAGCTCCTCCTCGAGCAGGTGGGCCTCCGGATCTGGGCCGAGGGCTTTCGCCTGGGCCAGCCAGCGATCGGCGTCCTCGAGTGCGCCGCGTTGTAATGCCACACGGCCAAGCCCCACGAGCGGCGCTGGATCCCGTGGTGCCCGCTTGCGCGCAGCGTCGAAGGCGGCCTCGGCTGCTACCGCGTCACCAACGAGAAGGTGCCAGCGGCCGAGGTTCATCCAGGCCGGGATGCGACCTGGTTCGCGCACAACCACTGGCTGTACCAGACGAATTGCGCCGGCCACGTCGTGGGCGCGGGCGCGGAGGACGCCGAGGCTGGTGGCGGCTGCACCGTCGCTGGGCCGGACGACCAGGGCGGCTTCGAAGAGCTGTTTGGCGGCGCCATCGTCGCCGCGCAGCGACGCGGCGCGCGCCAACGTTCCGAGCGCTGCTGCCCAGGTTCTGCGCAGCAGGGGATCACGACCGGGCCCGAAGAGTGAGGCCAGCTCGTCGATGATGAGGTTAGGTTCCGTCGCTGCGGCGGTATTGGGGGTGAGGGCCTCCCACCAGGCGCCCAGCGCGACCTGCGTCGGTGGCACCGGCGGACTGTCGGCACCGGGCTCCCACAACACGGTGCGCGTGGTCAGCTCGCGCTGGACCAGTTGGCGCAGAAACTCAGGTTCGGCGCGGACCCGCTCTGCCGTCGACCATGCGGCCCAGGGCTTGCCGCGAAACGGCGTTGCGATCTGCGCGCCGGCGCGCGCGGTGCGAGTGCGTACCAGCGTCGAATCCCAGAGCTGCTGGCGCACCATCCAGGTCAGGTCCGGACGCGCGCCAGCGACGAGCATCTCGTACATGATGGTCGCCGAGCGATCGTCGGTGGTGGTGAGTAAAAGTGCCCGTGCCGGGGCTGCGTCGAGGGCTCGACGGGCCGGCCGCGAGGGAGCTGCGTCGAGGTGGAGCTTGGCGTCGAGGTCCCCAAACATGGCCGGGCCGGCGCACAGACAGCCGAGGACCGTCGCTGCAAACGGCGCGCCTCGCCCGAACCGCAGGGCGGCGGCGAGAACGCCAGACGCGGCCAGCAGCGAGACCACGAAGACCGTCGGGACGCCGTCTTGCAGCTCGGCCATCCCCATCGGATTGATGCCCAGCGAATAGACGCTGTCTCCCCCGACGACGACCAGCAAGACGACGCCGAGCGCGCGCGTCTTTTCTCGTCGCAGCAAGGCCCAGAGACCTCCTGCGGCAGCGACGAGGGCTGGGACTCCGAGCTGCGATTCCAAAAGGCTGCCCCACAGCCGCACATGGTCGGCCCAAATCGCCAGGCTCGACGGCCAGATCTCGTCGGCAAACGAGGCGCGTATGCGGCTGGCGCCGAGGTGTTGGAACAGCTGCGTCAGCGTGCGCGGATCAGCCCAATCGGCCGCGGGGCCGCGCCAGGCACGCAGGGGCAGATAGGCGACCACGGCGGCGCCGAGCCCAAGAGCAAACGGCGCCCACAGCGGCCAGCGATCGCCGCGGCGCAGGCGCCACAGACCCCAGACCAGCAAGGCTGGCCCGACGAGGATGCGGAGCTGGCCGTGCAGGCCCAAGGACAAGCCACCGACGAGCGCAAGGAGCGGCCCGGCGGCGCGGAACTGCTGGCGCCGCTCGAAGAGCCAGAGCAACAGGGCGATCGCGGCGAGGGTCGGCGTGTAGACCTCAGGACCGGTCGCGGCGCGAAAGAAGGTCAGGTTGCCGAGGCACAACAGCGCGGCTGCAAAGCCGGCTGCCGTCGCTGTGGCACGGCCAACGCCGAAAGATTCGCCGAGTCTGAGGACGATCGCGTGTAGCCAGGCAAGTGCCGCCGCTGCGCCCAGCGCGGAGAGGACGGCGACGCGAAAGGCAACTTCACCGACGGGAATGAGCGTACAGAGCTTGCCAAGCAGGCAGTAGAGCGAAAAGCCGGTCTCGTGGGCGACGCCGAGACCGAAGACGGCGCTGGTGAGCTCGCCAGCGTCGCCGAGACCGACTGACGGTGACGCCAGCGCACACAGGACGGCAAATGCGACGGCGAATACCGTCGCTGGGGAGCTGAGACGCAAGGAGTGGGATGGTACTACGAGGCTGGTGGGACCGACGACTTTCGCAAGTGCCTTGTGTGCTACGGGAAAATCCCGCGCTCCGAGTAAGCCGTCTCGATGCGGCCGAGCGCGATGCCGTACGCGGCAGTGCGGTAGTCGATCTTCCGCTCCTCGGCGAGATCGCGGACAGCGCCATACGCGCGGACCATGTGCTTCTCGAGCTTCTGCTCGACCTCCTCGAGGTCCCAGCGCTCGGAGCGCTTGTTCTGCAGCCACTCGAAGTACGACACGGTCACGCCACCCGAGTTGGCGAGGATGTCCGGCAGCACGTCGATGCCGCGCTCGAAGAGGATATTGTCCGCCTCGGGATAAGTTGGCCCGTTGGCACCTTCGGCGATGACCTTGACGTGCAGCGCCTTGGCCTCTTTTTCGCCAATCTCCAGCTCGAGGGCAGCCGGCACGAAGATGTCGGCCTCCTGCTGGAAAAACTCATCGCGGGTGATGGCCTTGGAGTGCTTGTAGCCGACGACCGATCCGGTCTTGGCGACGTGGTCCGAAAGCTTGAAGGGGTTGAGGCCCTCGGGGTTGGCGATGTAGCCCTTGTAGTCGCCGGTGGCGACGAGGGTCGCGCCGAGCTTGGACAAGATTTTCGAGGTGTGCGAGCCGACGTTGCCAAAGCCTTGCACCATGTAGTTGGCGCCGTTGAGGTTGAAGCGGCGATCTTTGGCCCACTCCATGAGGCAATGGACGACGCCCGATCCCGTCGCTGCTTCGCGGCCATAGCTGCCGCCGGAGGCGATGGTCTTGCCGGTGACGACGCGCCGCATGGCGTTCTTCTCGTGGAAGCCGACCACGTTCATGTACGTGTCCATGATCCACACCATGGTCTGCGCGTTGGTGCCGACGTCGGGGGCGGGGATGTCGAACTCGGGCCCGATGTTGGCGCCGAGGGCGTGCGTGTAGCGACGGGTGATGCGCTCGAGCTCGGTCTTGGAGTGCAAGCGCGGGTTGAACTTCACGCCGCCTTTGGCGCCGCCATAGGGGATGTCGTGCAGCGCGCATTTCCAGGTCATCGCCGCCGCCAAACCCTTGACCTCGTCGAGGGTGACGTCCTCGTGATAACGGATGCCGCCTTTGTAGGGGCCGAGGATGTTGTTGTGCTGGATGCGGTAGCCCTTGAAGAGCTTGAGGTTGCCGTCGTCCATGCGCACCGGGAAGTGGACGATGATCTCGTTCTTCGGCTGCGACAGGATGAGGGCGATGTCCTTGCCGAGGTTGATGGCCTTGGCGGACTTCTCGAGCTGATACTGGATGATCGCGTACAGGTTGCCTTTGTGCGACTCGGTCTCGGTCTTGGGCGCTGGATTTGCGGTCGTCGACATGGCAACTTCCTACGACGGTGCCCTGCACGCGTCAACTTCATTCTCGTCGGAGAACTTGCCGCACCGCGTCGGTGGGCGCATGATGCACCGCGTGATTTCGACACTCGTATCCATATGGCAACGTGCGCGTGAGCTGCAAAGTACAGCGTGGTGACTGGGGCCTTACGTGAGGTGAACTCGGCGGCGGTTGCAGCGCCTGGCAAGCTGCGTGATCGGGTGCTCGCGGCGTATACGGAGGCTGCGCGCGATTGGGCGTCGGCGCCGCTGCGGGTCGCACAGGCGCTGCGGTCGATGCGTGAGCTGCATTCGCGCGAACGGCGTTTCGTCGGTGAGGCGGTGCACGGCATGATCCGCTGGCGACGGCGGCTGGCGTTCGTGGCGCTCGGCGTCGAGGAGGCGCCACCTTTGCCGCTGTACCTGGCGTGGTTGGCGTCGGAAGGCGCCACGCTCATCGACGCCGCCATCAATGAAGGGCGGCTCGATACACGGAGGCTGCGCGCGCCCGACGCGGTGATCGATCAGATCGCCGACGAGCTGTCGCGTATCGGGGTTCGTCACAGCTTGCCCAACTGGCTCGTCGCGCGCCTGCGTGAGGCGTATGGCGACGAGACCGAGGCGCTATGTGCGGCGTTGAACCAGCGGGCGCCGTTGGTGTTGCGCGCGAATCTGCTGAAGAACAGCCGTGTCGAGTTGTTGCAGGCGCTGACCAAAGAGAAGGTGACCGCACAGCCGCTCGGGCTCGGTCCGCTGGCGGTGGGGCTCGAGCAGCACCTCAACGCGTTTGGCTTACAGGCATTCACCGACGGGCGCTTCGAGGTGCAAGACGTCGGCAGTCAGATCCTGGCCGAGCTGTGTGCGCCGCCGCCTCGCGGCGTGGTCGTCGACGCGTGTGCTGGGGCCGGCGGCAAGACGCTGGCGCTCGGCGCGCTCCTCGGTAACCGGGGCCGCATCACGTCACTCGACGTGCACGAAAAGAGACTGGTCGAGCTGCGGGACCGCGCACGGCGTGCTGGGCTGACCAACCAGCGTTCGTTCGTCGTCGACGAGGCCGAGCCGCTGCGTGAGCTGGGCGATCTCGTGGGTGCTGCGGATCGCGTGCTGTGCGACGCACCGTGCTCGGGGTCGGGCGCGTTACGACGCAACCCCGAGGGACGCTGGCGGCTCACCAGCGACGAGCTGGAGGCGCTACCTGCCAAACAGCGCGGCATTTTGGAAGCCTATGCACCGCTGGTGCGCGTCGGCGGTCGGCTCATCTATGGGACGTGCAGCATCCTGCCGGAGGAGAACGACGCCGTCGCTGACGCGTTTCTGGCGGCGCATCCCGGCTTTGTCGAGATGCCGCTCAAAGAGATCCTTGGCGGGGTTCGCGCGGCTGAGATTGGCGACGGCACGCGTCTCAGACTGCTGCCCAATCGACATGACAGCGATGGCTTTTTCGCAGCCGTGTTTCGGCGCGTTGGCTGACGCGAAAGGTGCCTGCCTGGGGTCTAGAGTTGACCGTCACGCGGACACTGTGACAAAAACGCACACTTCGCGGACATGAATTCAAATACATAGCATTGGCACGGTACCTGCTATGGGTGGGTTCATGCGCACCTTTGCCTCCATCGGTTTCTTGGGCCTGCTGGGTCTTTTGGCCCCATCCGTTTCTTTCGCCACCACCAACTGCACCGCTTCGCGCCTGTTGATGGTGCTCGACCATTCGTCGTCGATGAACGAGAAGCTGGTCGCTGGTGGCCCGAGCAAATGGACCATCGCCGTCGACGCCATCAATACGTTGGCGACCAAATACGAGTCCAAGATCGAGCTCGGGCTCAATGTCTTCCCCAAGCCCAACCAGTGCTCGCCCGGCACCACCGTCGTCAATCCGGCGCTGGGCAACGCCGCGGCCATTGCCACCGCGCTGCCCGGTGCGCCTCCCGCCACTGGCAACTACACGCCGATGTCGCAGACCCTCGACGTCGCCGCTGCCGATCCGTCGCTGGCGGATATGGCCCATCGCCCGTCGATGGTGCTCATCACCGACGGGTGGCAGTGGTGTTCCGACTACACCTCGGCCATGCGCACCTGGCCCATCGACGCGGTCAAGCGCGCCAAGGCGGCGGGCATTCAGGTTTACGTCGTCGGCTTCGGTGCCGCGGTCGACTACAGCACGCTCAATCGCATGGCCGTCGAGGGCGGCACCGCCATCCCCGGCTGTGACGTCAACGCCAACACCGCCGGCGCCACCAACCGTTGCTACTACCAGGCCGACAGCGCTGGCGCTCTCGACGTCGCTCTCGACGCCATCTCGGTCTCGGTCTCGGCCGAAATCTGCGACGGCGTCGACAACGATTGCGACGGCCAGATCGACGAGGGTCTCGACCGTCCCTGCGCCAATGGCTGTGGCGGCGGGACCGAGACCTGCGTGGCCGGTGTGTGGCAGGGCTGCACCGCACCGGTGCCGAAGGCCGAGATCTGCGACGGCGTCGACAACAACTGCGACGGCACCACCGATGAGGGTTGCACTTGTACCGCGGGCTCTACCCGTCCATGCGGCTCGGCGGTCGGCGTGTGCGCCCAGGGCGTGCAGACCTGCGACACCGACGGAGCCTGGACCGAGTGCGTTGGCGTGGTGACGCCGAAAGCCGAGACCTGCGACGGCGTCGACAACGATTGCGATGGCGAGATCGACAACGGGCCGGCTGCGGCGCTGTGCCCCAATGGCGCGCCTTGCGACCACGGAACCTGCCAGCTCTCGATGCCGCCCACCACGCCGCCGGCCTCGACCAATCCGCAGACCGAGCCCGTGCCGGAGGGTGCGCCCAAGGACGGGTGCGGCTGCACCGTCGGTGGCGCCGAGCGCCCAGCGCCAGTTGGAGCCTTCCTGCTCCTCGCCGCCGTCGCTGTCCTGGCTATTCGCCGTCGCCGCGCCTAAAAACCCTCTGACCTCATGATCTCTTGAGCTCGCAGTTCCATATCTGAGAAGCCTTTCCAGATTTGGAAGAGCGAGGTCAGCGGGATCATGAGGTTTTTTACTTGAGCGTGGTGAGCTGAAGTCGGCCCATGGGGTTTACGACTCCTTCGTCGAAGACGAACTGCGAGAGGTAGGTTGTGCCGTCGGTGGCGGAGGCCAGGTGGGGAAAGAAGCCGTAGCCTGGAAAACCGTTTTGTAGGACCGAGGATGTCCAGCCGCCAGCGCGGATTGCTAGATTGAGGTCGGCGGTGCGGGCGTCCTGGTAGGCAACGCGGATTTTGTCGCCTGCGAGTAGCGAGGCCGGGCCGACGGGGTGCTGGCCGTCGTTGCGGTCGCCGCTGTCGATGACTTCGACGGCAGCTGGCGTGCCGTTGGTGACCGATCGATAGAGGAGCTTGTTGGCGATGGCGTCGACGTAGGCGACATGTAGTACGCCGGCGGCGTCGAAGCCCGCGGTGCAGAACTGGCCGACATCGGTGCCGGAGGAATTGCCGTCGAGAAACGAGACGGCGAAGGTCTTGTCGGCCGACTGGGTGGCCAGCTTGAGGTCGCCCTGGGTGCGGTCGTGATAGACGAGCGCGAGCGCGTCGTTGGAATCGCGGCGCGCCTGCGTGAAGAGACCCACGCCTTCTGGCCAGTCGGTGGGGCTGGTGACGGCCAGGAAGGTCGTGCAGACGCCGGCGATGCAGGCTTGCGTCGCTGAGCAGGCGCTTGGGCAGGTGGCCGTGACGGCGACGCAGGTCGACAGCGACGGGTCGCCATTGGGCATCC
>Ga0123336_10000117_pt1 | contig 79977 bp, 65 predicted proteins | sample SSSSmetaG_FD_96466 | JGI IMG/M metagenome (GOLD analysis project Ga0123336, IMG submission 96466) | Glacier valley bacterial and archeal communities from Borup Fiord, Nunavut, Canada, to study Microbial Dark Matter (Phase II) - ​SSSS metaG | ecosystem: Environmental > Aquatic > Freshwater > Ice...
AGGTATGAGGTATGAGGTGTGAGGTATTTGTCGCGACACTATCACCAGATTAAAGCCTTAAAATTTGTAATTCATTTTTTTGAAGATTAAATTTTATTTACAGGTAAGATATGTGTAACCACGGAGGCAGGGACACAGGGAGGAACACAAGGACAATTTAAAAATGGGGAACCATGTTTCTCTTTGCAACCTTGCCTCCGTGGCTAAACTGCCTCATACCCCACAACCTTATACCTCAAACGCTTCAGGTCTCATCTGCGGAAACAGCAGCACATCCTGTATCGACGGCTGACCTGTTAATAACATGCATAGCCTGTCTATCCCGAAACCAATACCTGATGTTGGGGGCATACCGTATTCAAGCGCGCGTAAAAAATCATAATCGATATACATGGCTTCATCATCACCTCTTTCCATTAGTCTGGCCTGCTCTTCAAAACGTTCCCTCTGTTCAAGCGGATCGTTTAATTCGGTATAGGCATTTGCCATCTCTTTACCATTGATTATTAACTCGAAACGCTCTACCAGACCAGGTTTGCTGCGATGTTTTTTTGTTAAGGGACTCATCTCGATGGGATAGTCAATTATAAAAGTAGGCTGCACAAAATGACGCTCACATTTTTCACTGAAAATCACATCGATCAGTTTGCCTTTACCCATACTTCTATCAACACTTAAATTAAATTGCTTACAGGCATCAATAAGCGCAGTTTCGTCCATTCCTGTAATATCTATTCCTGTAAACTCTTTAATGGCATCGTACATCGTAACGCGCCGGTAGGGAGCTTTAAAATCTATCTCCTTTTCGCCTGCCGATACTTTTGTAGAACCGTTGGTTGCAATTGCAACGCGTTCAAGCATCTGCCCGGTAGTTTCCATCATCCAGAAATAATCTTTGTAAGCCACATAAAATTCCAGTACTGTAAATTCGGGATTATGCGTTCTATCCATACCTTCATTGCGGAAGTTCCGGCTGAATTCATACACCCAGTCAAAGCCACCGACGATCAATCGCTTTAAATAAAGTTCATTAGCGATACGTAAATAAAAGGTAGTATCCAGCGCATTGTGATGTGTAGTAAAAGGCCGCGCAGCCGCGCCACCGGGGATAGATTGCAATACCGGGGTATCTACTTCTAACGCTCCGTTTTCATTTAAATATTGGCGGAGGGCGTTCATCATTTTTGTTCGCTTATAAAACGTTTCCTTAACAGCCGGATTCACTATCAGGTCGGCATATCGCTGACGGTACCGGAATTCAGGGTCCGTTACTTCATCAAAGGTCTCACCATCTTTTTGTCTGACAACTGGTAATGGTTTTAATGATTTTGATAATACAATCAACCCACGTACATGAATGGATGTTTCGCCGGTTTTAGTAGTAAACACATAGCCTTTTACACCGATGATGTCTCCAAGATCAAGCAGGTGTTTCCATACTTTATCATACAATGTCTTGTCTTCAGCAGGACAAATTTCATCTCTCTTTACATACAACTGAATTTTACCGGTAGCGTCCTGGATAACGGCAAAGCTTGCTTTACCCATATCCCGGATACTCATGAGGCGCCCGGCGATACAAACATCAGTAAAATCAGCTTTGTTCTCTTCTCCTTTATAGTCTTGCTTTATAGCTGCTGCTGTGATATTTACCGGATAAGATGGGGCAGGATAAGCATCAATCCCTAAATTCTTTAAGGCTGCGAGTTTGTCTCTACGGATAATTTCCTGTTCTGATAAGTTGGCGTTACTCATTGATAATCTTATTCTTTTAAATTAGGAGGCAAAGGTAAGAGAACAGAAGTTTATAGTATAAATGGATATAGTTTCAATTGATTGTTCTTTTCGTAATTTCCCATTCTTAATATTGCTACTGTATGATAAGATCTCAGATAAAGGGTGTTGGAATGTACGTACCTGAAAATGTGGTTACCAATAACGACCTTAAAAAGTTTATGGATACCAGTGATGAATGGATACAGGAAAGAACAGGCATTAAGGAGAGGAGGTTCGCTGACCGTACAGAAGAAACTACTACTACTATGGCGGTAGAGGCAGCCAAAATAGCGCTTACACGAGCCGGTACTACAGCCGGCGAAATAGATTTTATCGTGTTCGCAACATTAAGTCCTGATTACTATTTCCCCGGTTGCGGGGTACTGGTGCAACGTGCTTTAAAAATGAAAGAGATTGGTGCGTTAGATGTGCGTAACCAGTGCAGCGGATTTATTTATGCACTGAGTGTCGCTGATCAGTTTATTAAATCGGGAATGTATAAAAATATCCTGGTAATCGGAAGTGAGAAACATTCGTTCGGACTTGACTTCAGTACAAGAGGAAGAAACATTAGTGTAATCTTTGGTGATGGTGCCGGGGCGGTGGTATTACAGCCTGCCAGTACTGACGCACAGGGCATCTTAAGTACACACCTTCACAGCGACGGAGAAAGTGCGGAAGTACTGGCTATGTTCAATCCCGGCACTCATGCCAACCATTGGCTGCCGCAACGGGTCGCGGACTTTCAGGAAGCAGAGATCAGTAATATGTTTATGAGTCATGAGATGATTGATAACGCGCAGAACTTCCCTGCTATGGATGGCCCTTCTGTTTTTAAAAAAGCGGTGATAAAGTTTCCGGAAGTGATCATAGAAGCATTGCAGGCAAACGGGTTAAAGTCTTCCGATATAAGTCTGCTGATACCACACCAGGCAAATCTTCGCATCAGCCAGTTTGTGCAACAGAAATTACAGTTGCGTGATGACCAGGTTTATAATAACATCCAGCGGTATGGCAATACTACTGCGGCTTCTATCCCTATTGCCTTATGTGAAGCCTGGCAGGATGGATTGATCAAAGAAGGCGATCTTATTTGCCTTGCTGCTTTTGGTAGTGGGTTTACCTGGGCAAGCGCCCTGATCAGGTGGTAATGTCTAAATTGTGATTGCGATGATTAAAAGGGTAATCAGTAAATAGATAATGTCGATCCTTTAATTCATTTACATAGAATTAAGACAAGTGCCCATGTTAAGAAACAATTAAAAGCGAATGCATCGGAAAATTATTTATCTTATCAATCCTGTATCAGGCACAAGTGGCAAGGTCTCTTTAAAAGACATTCTTGTTAAAGAAACAAGCAACAGACGAATACAATATGAAATCCTTGACACCAGCATTGATGGAAATTATAAATATCTTGTAAAGAAAATCGATCAGGAAAAAGTAACTGATGTGGTAATCTGCGGAGGGGATGGTTCTATTAACGCTGTTGCCTCAGCGCTTATTGGAGTATCAGTGAATATCGGTATTATACCTATGGGGTCAGGTAACGGTCTTGCATACACTGCTAAGATTCCCGGAAATATTTACAGCGCATTAACAATTATTTTTGACGGCAAAGCTTCTTTCATAGACGGGTTTTATATTAATGATCATTTTTCCTGTATGCTTTGCGGAATTGGCTTTGATGCAAAGGTGGCTCATGATTTTGCTAACGAATATAAGAGGGGATTAAAGACGTATATTAAGATTACCCTTGCAAATTTCTTTTCCGCAAAGCCTTATGCATTTCGAATTTTTGCCGGAGACAGATTCATTGACGCTGAAGCATATTTTATAAGCATAGCGAACAGCAACCAGTTTGGCAATAACTTTACCATTGCTCCCAAAGCCACTCTCAATGATGGTTTGCTTGATATCGTAATTGTAAAAAAAATGAATAAACTGCTGTTGCTGTTGTCTGTTTTAAAACAGGTGAGGGGTATTAACGTTATCCGGGAATTTATTGATTCGCCGGGTGAGAATAATATTTTATACTTTCAAACCTCCACTCTTACTATTATTAATCATAACGATGCCCCTTTGCATATTGATGGCGAGCCGGAAGAAACCGCTCCGAGGTTTGTTATTAAAATATTGCCTGGTGCTATCAGGTTGATTCAGCCTTAGCTGACGTTTTTGCTATCAGCCTTCAGCTATCAGCTATCAGAAGAATGATAATCAGACATTGGTTTTCTGATAGCTGACGGCTGATAGCTGACAGCAAATTCCTTAAGACATGTACTGATTGACACACTACCAGCCTGTTTATTTCAATAACTGCTTAAATTTATCAAAAGCTTTTACATTGTTTTCATTACCTGTCGCCTCTTCTATATTTTTCTTTTCTCTTTTAGTAAGATGAAAATTCAATGCGGCGGTAATGTCTTCGTTACGGGGTACATACTGAAAAGAAAGTTTATAAAATTTATCGTTAATAAAACTTTCCAGGCTTACTATTTCGTTCTGGTTATACTCCTGCATTTTATAATAATTATACTGCAGTAGCAACATAGGCTTGGTAATGATTTCAGAAATATCACCCGACTCATAAGGATGCTCCCAACCACCGCTTCTTCTGTCACGTATCTGTATCAATACAACTTTTGAAGTATTTTCAGCCAGCCATTTTCTGAAAACAAATAAAAAACGCAAGGCTGTTTCCTGTCCATAATTATCGCGCAGGCCGGCATCCATTACATCAATTACAGGGTTAGAAGGTAACCACACGTTTGGTAATACATAAGGAAAAGTGGCATTCATTCTTAAAGCAGACAGTAACCGGAGATTCATTGGATTTTGTTTTGAAAAAAGTGCACCGAAATCAACGGCATCAGGATCCATTTCAGAAACCCTGTTAGTGTCAAATGCCGGTTTCATTAGAAAGCTTACCGGCTGGGTACTGACAATCATCTTGCGGCTATCCCTGGTGATAACGGAGTTGAATAATATCAACGGGATTCTCGCGTTGAACTCATCCTGTTGTATATCTTTCAATTGTTTATTTAGCAACCATTGTGTATTTTCCGCCAGCTTTTGTTCGAATGCATATCCCCTGTCTTTAATAAAATAATAATCTCCTACTTTAAATTTTTGAGAAGGAGAAGTCAGGTCTCTTGCTATGAATGATGATAACATCGGGTTAAGAAGATCGCCGGAAATGTTTTGCAGGTATTCTTTATTCTGTAAGTTAACCGGATCGCCTGATGATTTTTTCAGCGCCAGTTCACGGAAGTAAGAAGCTCCTAATATCCCGCCTGAGGCACCGGTAATCATAAAAGTTTTATCCATCAGTTTGCCATTACATAAACTATCAAGGTATTGTAAAATGCTCAGCGTAAATGTGGCGCTTCGTGTGCCGCCGCCACTGCTTGTAATAATATAGAATACAGGTTTTTTTTCTGTTTGTTTTTTCTTCCAGTTTTTTAACACCTGTATCATGTGCTTCTTGTCCTGCTCTATCTGTTCAGGAGTGCATAGATCCTGAAGTGATTTGTGGTTATACAAGGGTCTTTCTTTTCTGTTACTATAATTTAACCCATAAGCTTTGTTGGTGGGATCTATAATTTCATACTTGTATAAAATATTAATAACCACAAACAATATAACCAGGAAAGGTACGCTCCAGCTTTGCAGAAAATAGGAGAATGCTCCCGCAACAGCAACAAGGATTGAAAAAAATATAGTGATGCTTGCTGCAGCAGGCAATTGAAAGACATGCCTGTCAAGAAAAAATCCAACGATGATAAGAAACACGAAGGCCACGAAAATAGAAATCACTGCGGCGAAATGATGACGGCTGAAAACTTTTTCTATGAAGGTGCTGCTGTAATGTGATACGTTCCTGACGGGTCTTATTGTTTTAGGATCATGAAAGTAAGATTGTACTTTCATCAGCTTGCTGCCACCACCGGTTTGAATTACAAGAGACTTCTCATCTGAGTGCAGGTTTTCATTACTATTTCCACCGACAGCCATGTGCCTGTTGATCGTTTTATCGGCACGAAAAAAATAGTAGAATGATATAGAGATACTAAAAATCAAGCCGGCTAAAAAGCCTGTTGTTAATAATAGTATTTCCCAAACTGTTAGTAATTCTTTATACCTGCCGAATATTACGGCGTTTACAAAATAGAATAGTAAAAATATCAGCGGGATAACAGCATTGTTTATACAATATTTTAAAAAGGGATTGGTGGTGGTTGCTAAAAATTTAAAATGCCTGCTAAAAAGGATAAAGGTTGTAATGTTCCAGCTCATTATAAAACTACCTACCACACTGCCTACGATACCAGTGCTGAGAAAATTAACGTTTCCTAAATATTCTGGCGCCAGGTATAAAGAATCCACGCCATACATTTTCATGAAGGAGCCATTTACGGAACTGAATAAAATAAACCAGAAAATAATAAGTACCTGAAATTTTTTGAAGTGAAGCAATACTAATTGAACAGGGAAGGAGTAAAATATTGATCGTATGTTTTGCTTCATCGGATAACGTGAGGTATGAGGTATAAGGTATGGGGTCGGGAGGTTTGAAAAAAACAGTTTGAAATAATTAATCACTGATGGTTTAATGCTTCATAACCCACCTCTACTGTATTAATGTTAGAAAGTTAACATTATTATACCGATTGATTTGCATCAGCAGACTAATTGATAAGATTCTTAATACTTCATACCTCAAAGCTAGTGCTGCTTCCTGGCTCTTAGCAGGTACAGCATCCAGATCATCACCAACAATGTTGACAGTCCGATAACCTGGTGAAATTCTGCGATCCATTCAAATCTTCCCCAGCTGTTTGGTATAATATAAGTGCTGCTTAATACTGCAAACATTCCTAAAATTACCTGCAAAGATATTAATGCAGCAGGGAGCCACCTGGTTTGAGTAAAGTAACTGCAAAGGGTGGTAATGCGAAAAGATTTAAAAGTCCAGATAATGATTAAGACAAGTAACAGGTAAGCGAGTCCACGGTGGACAAAGTGAATGGTAATTTTATTTTCAATAAAATTTATAGCGGCAGGAGAATACTTAAACAAATTACCTGGTATCCATTTTCCGTTTATGGTTGGCCAGGTAGGTGCGGTAAGAGCTGCTTTATGGCCTGCCATCAGGGCGCCAAACAATAGTTGCAGAAAAATCAATCCAATAGTTACCCGTGTTAAAGTGCGTAATGGGTTGTTAAAAAATTTTTGCCTGAAGGGAACCGATAATCGGAGGCCAAACCAAAATGCATATGAAATCAATCCAAGAGCCAGGATAAAATGTATTGCCAGTTTAGTAGGATTAACATAAACAGCATCGCCGGAAAGTCCGCTGGCAACCATTATCCAGCCTACCGTTCCCTGTAAAGCGCCTAGTAAGAATAGAATCAGTAATGGCCTGATCATTTCCTCTCTAAATCTTTTTTGAATAAGAAAAACTACAAAAGGAATTACAAAAACGATCGCTATCAGCCTTGCCCAAAACCGGTGTAGCCATTCCCAGAAAAATATGAACTTGAAATCTTTTATGGTAAAGTCAGTATTAAGCAGTGAGTATTGAGGAGTATGCTGATACTTTTGAAATTCGATTAACCATTGAGATCCGTTTAAAGGGGGAAGCGTTCCTGTAATTACATTCCATTCGGTAATAGATAATCCTGAGCCCGTAAGACGGGTAATGCCGCCTAATATTACCTGGATGATGAGCATGCCTATGCCGGTGTAGATCCAAATTGCCACCGGCTTATAAGAATGTGAAGTTAGTTTACGCATAGCGGATGCAAAGGTATTCAGGATTGATTAATATTTGATCATTGGCTATCAACTTCAGGAGGTAAGCTTATTTAACTACATGCTTATTTTGTAGTTATCAGGTTCAAACCTATCCAAACTTTTTCATTAATACCTATTTCGTCTAGCTTTTACCTTTTATTAAACGTCCTGACAACAAAAGTAGTAATGATAATTATTAACGGGATAGAGGCAGCGCAATAATCAAAAGCATCTCTATGGCCGTGGATGTGGCTATTAGCTGGTGGCCCAAATATAATTGTGCATTTTTAAAAAATAGTTGCAAATTGCAAATGGTTGGATTAAAATTTTGAATTTGATAGCCGTATCTGTTAACCTTAAATTTGCAGCGTTGTTAAAATCTTTTCATCAAAGGTCGTTGATAGAAGCCGGTTGCGATGAAGCCGGACGTGGATGTTATGCAGGACCTGTTTTTGCAGCTGCCGTTATATTGCCAAAGAGATTTCGTAATCCTTTACTCAACGATTCCAAACAATTAAAAGAAAGCGAACGCGACGAGCTGAAACCGTTAATAGAAAAGGAAGCTATAGCCTATGCCGTTGCAATGGTTGATGTGGAGGAGATTGATGCCATAAATATTCTCAGGGCATCGTTGAAAGCTATGCACATGGCGATTGAACAACTAAAAATATTACCAAGTTTTCTTATTATAGATGGTAATTATTTCACTCCGTATAAACAAATCCCGCACCGTTGTTTTATAAAAGGAGATGGCGCCTATGCATCTATCGCAGCGGCCAGCGTTCTTGCTAAAACATCCAGGGATGCTTATATGAAACAGTTGCATCATGACTACCCTCATTATTCATGGTATAACAATAAAGGATATGGGACGGAAGAGCACCGTAATGCCATTACATCCCACGGTATCTGTAAGCACCATAGGAAAAGCTTTAATATACAACCATTGAGAAACCAGGTTACGCTGGGAGAACTATCTGTTTAAAAATTGGATGGTAGTTAGATGGCGCGGATAACGGCTACTAAAAAAGTGTCAATGTTGATTCCCTCGTAACAATTGATTTCATTCAACACCTTCAAAAAAATTGTTCTTAACCCCTTCCCACTCATTTCGCAAAATACTGAAATAAACAGAATCCCTGCGCCTGTTATGCGGCATCTGCATGTGACTTCTCAAAACACCTTCTTCTGAAGCTCCAATTTTATGCAAGGCCTTTTTAGCGCGTTCATTAAGGTTGTCGGTTTTTATTTCTACCCGCTCAAATTTCATTACTTCAAAGACATGTCTTAACAACGCGAACTTACAATGACGGTTTATTCCTGATCCAAGAAATGCTTCGCCCAACCAGCTCCAGCCTATTTCGATCCTTTTATCTAAAAAAGATATATTGCCCAGGCTGGTACTTCCACAAATTTGTCCGGTATTTTTATCATGGATAGTAAAAGGTACTCTTTTACAGCCAGTACGGTCAGTGATTGCTTCATCCATCCATTGTGATAATTGCGATTCGTCATTCAGTTCTTTTGTAAAATACTTCCATAAGAATGCAGACTGTGTGATAATGGAAAAACTTTTTATATCTTCTTGCCGCATCGGACTAAGTATTACCCGACTGGTTTGCAACGTGAAGCCGACAGGAAAATTATAATCAAAATTTGTAAGATTACCTGTTGGCATTATAATTATTTAAATGATTTTAGTAAATTATTTCTTCCCAGGCTCCAAGACCTTGTCTTACCAATGCTGGCGGATCAACTGTGCAATCTAACACTGTAGAAGGAATCATTCCACCTAAACCGCCATGCACGACAATGTCTACCAGGGCTTTGAAATTTTCATACATGATCTCGGGATCTGTATACTCTTCTACCATTTCTCCCGGTAGCGAGGTGCTGAGAATCGGATGTCCCAACTCCCTGATAATGGTGCAGGCAATATTATTATCAGGGATACGCAAACCGATGGTCTCCTTTTTGCTCTTTAATATTTTAGGGACTTGCTTACTGGCTGGTAATATAAAAGTGTACGGTCCTGGCAGGCAGGTTTTAAGCAGCCGGTATAAGGGTGTTGAGATACTTTTGGTATAAGTACTAAGATCACTAAGGCTATTGCAGATAAAGGACAGCTGTGCCTTTCTGGGGTTTATATTTTTAAGGCGGCAGATTTTTTCTATTGCCTTATGCTGAAAGATGCTGCAGCCTAAACCATAAATAGTGTCTGTAGGATAAATAATTATGCCTCCATCGAGTAAACACTCGATGATTATTTTAATATTTCTTGGTTGTGGATTATCAGGATGAACGTACAACAGCATAATCGAAGTTATTTAATTTAACAGGGATCAACGCTGAAAAATTTGTACAACTTTTCTAAGGTTGTGATTGTTTTTGATATAATACAGAAGCTAATTAACAATGAATTAATATTAGTTTTGTGCACAAATCGAAATAATTATGCAACTGGCATCTATTGACAAATTCCAGGATATAAGTCAGGTTGACTTTTACAACAATTATTATAATCCGATGAAGCCTGTTATCTTAACTGAACTGGCAAAGGCGTGGCCTGCTTATGATAAATGGAATTGGGATTATTTTCAGCAGGTAGTTGGCGACACTGAAGTAGGCGTTTATAATAATATCAAAAGTGACGCTTATACGCCGGTAAACAAAGCAGACGGTTACATGAAATTCGGTGAATACCTTGACATGGTAAAAAAGGGTCCTGTAGAACTGCGCATTTTTCTTTTTAATATCTTTCAGCACGCACCACAGCTTGTAAGCGATTTCACATGGCCTGAACACCTGATGAAGGGTTTTGTAAAAAGGTTTCCTATGTTATTTACAGGGGGGTCAGGTTCAATAACACACATGCATTTCGATATTGATCTATCCCATATTTTGCACACGCAGTTTGCAGGCAGAAAGAGAGTGTTGTTGTTTCCTCACCAGGAGCAATATAAAATCTATCGTAAGCCATGGGAGGTTATGAGCTTTGTAAATTTTGAAAAATATTTTGATGATCATAACAGCAAGCTGGATCTCAACAAATTTCCGGCCGTCAATCTGGCGAAAGGCTATGAAGTTATCCTGGAGCATGGAGACACGCTGTTTATGCCGGCTGGTTACTGGCATCACATGGAATATCTTGACAGTGGCTTTGCTATGAGTCTTCGTGCGCTACAATCTTCCGTAAGCGGTAAGCTTAAAGGCGCCTGGAATTTATTTGGTATGAGAAGCATAGATACTATGATGAAAAAAACTGCACCTGAATGGTGGTATAAATATAAAACAGAAAAAACTTTTGAAGCCGCCACTAAACGGTTATCAACACCGGAAGCATTGCATTAGGATCGTTATTGTAGTATAAACACGTTATTTAAAGATTATTAATAAAATATATTAAAATAATATTGCTTTATACAGAAACAGTATTTACATTTAACGCCGCTTATGTGTTGAACAAGGAAAGTAATTCAGCATCTGCAAATTCGATTCTCTTTCTAGCCTTATCATCCAATTCCTTTTTAAGAACATCTTATTTAATCATTCCTATTATTAGCGATAATTTTTTGAATGAATAATAATCCATCAGACAATTTATTGAACTGTATAAAAGCATTCAAACAGGTTTAAAAATCCTGTTTCAGATCCACCGGTTATTAAAAATTGATAAACCGACATAAACCTCTTTCTTTTTGTGGTTTCAGAGGTAAGCACAGGCCGACGATTTCTATCGTCGGCATTTTTATATTAGTCCTCTTATTTAAATACAATAATATTTAGAGGAAATCTGCCTTACAGGTCTAAAATTAAAAAAACTCCCACAGGGAGCTTAGTATGTTGTTGGCCATGATATATTTTATTAGCAAATCAATGGCGAAGTAATAATGTATGGACGATTCTTTGTTATAAGCCTTCGGCTTTAAATCTCAGCTTATTATGATCTGTCTGCTGATTGTTTATAATTACAGTCTCCCGGTTATAAATTGTATATTCAAAATTAGTCCCATACTAAATTATTGTCCAGGTTTCACGACCACTTAATAATTTATCCAGATTGCCTTTACCCTTAGTTGCCATTACTTCTTCAATCTGCATTGCCATTACATCTTCGTAACAAGAACGCTGTGTTTTATAGAACACTCCAAAAGGCCTTGGCAGGTGCTCAGTCTTCATAGGATCATCAAACATTCTAACAAGGATCTGCGCTTTGTTAAAATCATTTTCATCATGAACCCATAGATCATCTGCACTATAACCTTCTCCTGTTTCAACAACAATAGGTCGAAAACCATCTAATTTAATTCCCTTATTTCTTTCCGTACCAAAGACTAAAGGCATACCCTGTTCCAGGAATAATGCTTCATTTGGTTTGGATGATTTTTCAGTAAAAATTTCAAAAGCTCCGTCATTAAAAATATTGCAGTTTTGATATATTTCTAAAAATGAAGATCCCTTATGTGCATTGCTGCGTTTGAGCATATCCTGTAAATGCTTAGGATCCCTGTCCATCGTTCTCGCGATAAATGTTGCGTCGGCACCCATCGCCAGTGCCAGAGGATTAAAAGGATGATCGATGCTTCCGAAGGGCGTTGACTTGGTTACTTTGTTTTGTTCGGACGTAGGCGAATATTGTCCTTTTGTTAAACCATATATCTGGTTATTAAAAAGCATGATGTTTACATCGAAATTACGTCGTAGTAAATGAATGGTGTGATTACCTCCGATACTTAAACTATCGCCATCTCCGGTGACGATCCAAACGCTGAGTTCGGGTCTTGAAGCCTTCAGGCCACTGGCGATTGCAGTAGCCCGGCCATGAATAGAATGCATTCCGAAAGTATCCATATAATAAGGAAACCGGCTACTACAGCCAATGCCGGAGATGATAACAATATTTTCCCTCGGGATGCCAAGCACGGGCATTATCTTTTGTACCTGTGCAAGTATAGAATAATCACCACATCCGGGACACCAGCGGACTTCTTGGTCTGTGGCAAAATCTTTAGCAGTTAAGACGGGCGGATTTCCAGCAATCAGTTCACTCATAAAGTATACTTGTTGCAGTAAAGTTAGTATATCAGAAAGAACAAAAGTTGAAATATTATTTTTTAGCGTTACGATATAAAAAGATCCTGCATCAACTTATGTTGCGGATTAACAGCGTACTTTAAAAAATCTGTTATCCCCTGTGTAGTTAGCACCTCCTCATCTATGAAAAAATTACCGGTGACTTTATCAGCAGGCTGCTGCAAAATATAGAAAGCAGCGTCTGCTACAATTTCCGGTGTGCGACTTCTTTGCATAAGAAAATCACCACCCAACAAATTTTGCACTGCCGCCGTAGCAATGGTTGTTTTTGGCCAGAGTGCATTAGCAGCGATTTTATCTTTTTTTAATTCTTCCGACAAACCAAAAACTATCATACTCATCGCATATTTACTCATCGTATATGCCAGGTGCGGAGCAAACCAGCGGGCATCCATATTCAACGGCGGAGACAGGTTAAGAATATGCGCGTTCACCCCTTTTCTTAAATGAGGAATACATTCTTTGCACATTAAAAATGTTCCGCGAACATTGATGCTTTGGATAAGATCAAACCGTTTGGCTTCCGTTTGTTCCGTAGTGGCTAAATTGATAGCGCTTGCATTGTTAACCAGGATGTCTATACCACCAAATTCTTCCACCGCTTTATTTACTGCAAAATGAATACTTTCTTCAAACCTGATATCAAGTTGAAGTGGAAGTACTTTACCATTTCCGGCCCTGGAAATTTCTTCGGCAGCAGTATAGATAGTACCGGCCAGTTTTTCATTCGGCTCTACCGTTTTAGCGGCTATGATAATGTTGGCGCCTGCCTGTGCAAGTTTGATTGCAATAGCTTTGCCTATGCCCCTGCTTCCTCCCGTGATGAAAACCGTTTTACCTGAAAATCGCATGGTGATAAATTAAGATGAAAAAGTAGCTATTTTTTTTGAGAGTGGAGGTGAGGTGAGAAGATTAAAATGCCACAACAGGCGATTAATAAAAAAGCCCTGAAGAGCTGAGTCGTCAGGGCTATCGGTGTCTTAAGATTATATCTTAACTTATTAATGTATTGCTTCTGAAAGATCAACTTTCTTTCTTTTGTTACCTTTCACCATTAATACTACCGGTACGCACACAAGGAACAATATACCGAGGTAAAGAAACACATCCATATAAGACAATACGGAAGCCTGTTTCGATATAACGTAATCAAGAGACTGGTAACTACTCTTCAACGCGATATCGGGGGTCATGCCTTTTGCTATAAAGCTATTTTGAAGACCCATTACTCTTTGGTGCACCAAGGGGTTGTTCACATCCAGCTTACTTACCAGGTCACTGCGATGCTGTATATTCTGAGTTGCCAGGAATGTAGTTATCAAAGCTACTCCAAAAGAGCCGCCAAGCTGGCGCATCATCCCTGTGAATGCCGCGCCCTGGCCAATCTGCTGTCCTTTTAATGTTGATAAAGACAGCGCGGTGATAGGAATGAAAAGCAGCCCCAGCCCCATACCACGTAGAATCAGCATCCAGAAAAAATCCGGTGCCCCTGTGTCTGGTGTCAGGATTTTATATCCCCAAAAACTGTAACCAAAAAATATGGCCATACCGATAGCAACCAGGTATTGCTGCGGGACGCCTTTTTGTAATATTTTTCCTATTATAGGCATCATAAATGCCGTAGTTAATGCTGCCGGTATCATCAGCATACCTGATTGCTGAGCTGTCCAGCCAAGGGTAGACTGAGTATACAAAGGAATAATAAATGTAGAGCCATACAAGCCAAAACCTAATAGAAAGGAAAGTATTGTCCCGACCCTGAGGTTGCCGTTTTTTAATACACGCAGGTCTACGATTGGATTTTTGTAAGAATATTCGCGCCAGATAAAAAAGAAAAATCCCAGTATAGCGGAAACCGTTAGTAGTATGATCACTTTACTACTGAACCAGTCGTCATCATGTCCGCGTTCAAGCACATACTGTAAAGAGCCTACGGAAATAGCAAGAAGTACAATACCCCACCAGTCGATTTCAGAAATGGATTTCTTTTCTCCGTATTTAGGACTACGAACAAACTGTAAGGTTAGCAATGTTGCAATAACACCGATCGGTATATTGATATAAAAGATGTATGGCCAGGAAAAATTATCAACAATATATCCTCCCAAAGGTGGTCCTAAAGTAGGGCCGATGATTACTCCTAATCCATAAATAGCCTGGGCCATTCCTCTTTTTTCAACGGGGTAAGATTCGGTAATGATCGTTTGGGAAGTTACCAGCAATGCGCCTCCGCCTACTCCCTGCATGAACCTGAACAAAACCAGTTCCCATATTCCGTTTGCGTTTCCGCATAAAAAAGAAAAAACGGTAAAGATCATAATAGAAGCGGCAAAATAATTTCGCCTTCCAAATTGCTGTGACAGCCAACTTGTCATTGGGACAATAATAACATTCCCAATGGCGTAAGCTGTGATAACCCAACCAACTTCCGTCATGGTTGCACCCAGGTTACCACGCATATCATTAAGCGCTACGTTAACAATAGTAGTATCAACGATCTCAAGCAGCGCACAAAAAATGGCTGTGATTGTAATGATCACTCTTCTGGAGCCATATTCAACGAGGGAATTTTGTTGTAGCATGTAGGTAAGTATTTAGGTAGGGGGTATGGGCTTTCTAGATCTATTGAGGTTGATGATTTTAAACATATACCCATACCTCACAGCTCATACCTTATTACTGAGCATTAGTCCAGGTGTACATCCACATTAACATTCATACCCGGACGAAGTTGCTGAATGATTGAATCTTCGAGATTTTTAAATTCAATTTTTACCGGAAGCCTTTGAACCACTTTTACAAAATTTCCGCTGGAATTGTCCGGGGGCAACAGCGCAAAACGAGCGCCTGTTGCCGGAGCATATGAAGATAACGTTGCTTCGAAACCATGATTGGGAAATGCATCCGCATGAACGATGACCTTCTGACCAAGTTTCATTTTATCAAACTGTGTTTCTTTAAAATTAGCAACCACCCAAACATCTTTGCTTAGCACAATGCTAAATAGAGACTGACCGGCCGTAATGTATTGTCCCGGCTGGATATTTACTTTTGAAATCAATCCATCTGTCTGTGCTATCACCGCTGCATAAGAAAGATTTAATTTAGCATCATCAACATCCGCCTGGCGCTGTTTGATGATGGCACTCGCTACACCAATTTGTTGTGAAGTGGCATTCGTTGCAGAAGATACAGCATTGGAAGAACGGCTGGCTTGATTTTTCTGCTGTTGAAGCACCGCAAGCTGGGCCTCGGTGGTCTGCTTCTGCGCCAATGCCTGTTCGTATTGCTGTTGTGTTATTGAGTGATCTTGAATAAGATTAGCATACCTGTCATAATCCTGCATAGCCCGCTGGGAATTGATTTTTGCAACTGTAATCTGGGCGTCGATGGTTTTTACACCAGCTTGAGAGGTGGCTATGTTAGCAGTAGCCGCGGAAGAACTGGCTCTTGCGGCAGTTAAATTACTTTTTGAGGTAGCAAGCGCCGCTTCAGCCTGCTCTACTTTAATCTTGAGATCCCTGTTATCCAATAAAATTATTGTGTCGCCTTTCTTTACCTGTTGGTTGTCTTTTACATTTACTGCTACAATGTATCCGGAGATCCTTGGTATTACAGGGCTGATATTTGCTTCTACCTGGGCATCGTCTGTTTCTTCATGATACTGCGCATGAATGTATTTTGTAATTCCAAACCATCCACCAAAAATTACCAGTAATGCGAGCACAATAATAAAACCTTTGCCTCTTCTCTTCGGAGCTTCCGCTGCAGGAGATACTGTACTGTTTACTTTTGCCTGATCCGTTCTTGTTTCCATAAAAATGGCTTATTAATTGAATGTGAGTTATTTATTTTCTGTTTGGTTGTTTAACAGTCCTGCTGATCGCAGCAATTTATTATACGCAACAACGGCATCCGCTTTTGCAAATGCAAAATTCAACTTAGCCTGCAATTCAGCAACTTCTGCTTCCAGCAGTTCAGTTGTAGTAACAAGTGTGTTGTCATATTTATTTTTCGTGATCTTGTAATTCTCCCTGGCCTGTTCGATTGCCTTATTATACACTTCAATTTTTTTCTGACTAAGGATAACGTTCTGATAACCCTGGTTTACCTGTAACCGGATAGCATCATTCAATATATCTTCACTAGCCTGTACCTGCTGAACCCTGGCCTGTGCCTGCTCAATTTTGGATTTTGTTTTCCAAAAGGAACCGATGTTATATTGTAACCCTACACCAATGTTTACTGCGTTGGTAATAGTAATCAGATTGGGAACATAAGCAGCTATGTAACCTCCTGTGAGCGAAAGGCTGGGATACATTTCGCCTTTAACAGATTTGACACCGGAGATAGCGGCTTTTTCCCGAAATGCCAAAGCGCTGGCATCCTTACGATTTTGAATGGCTAATTGTTCCCAGTCTGCAACACTTTTCGCTTCAGGTGTTTTCGTTAAACTGGAAAAATCAGGCAAAAGAATGGTTTCTTCGGGAAGCCCCAGCATTAGATTCATATTAACCGTAGAAAGCTTGAAAATATTTTCTGCATCTAATAAGGAGAGTTCAGTATTAGAAGCCTGTAAGTCTGCCTTTAAAAGATCATTGCGTGCAAGCAAGCCATTTTTTTCAAGGTTAGAAAATTCTCTGGCACGTTGTTGTGCCTGGTTAAGGCTCTCTTTAACAAGATCAGCCGCGGCCATGGCTTTGTATAAATTGCTAAATGCATCAATGGTATTAAGGATAACAGCTTCCCGATCATTCTCGGCATCCAGTTGGGAAGCTTTGGCAAGAAACTTTGCTGATTCAATCCCATATTGTATACGAAGCCCGGAATAAACAGGAAGAGATAAATTTACAATACCATAAGCAGCCTGTGATATGCTGGGTGTTCCTCCTTTACTGCTATTGCTGGAAGTACTGTCTTTCGCCGATTTTAGATTTACATGGGGATTGTTAAGATGGAGGTAAGACCCGGTAACATTCACATCAGGAAGTTTACGTTCCATAGCTTCTTTAACTGCCGCGGCTGACTCATCAATCTTAGCCCGACTGCTTTTTAACTGGTGACTATTTTTTAAACTTAAATCAATAGCTTCCTGCAGCGTAAGATTTTTTTTTGTTTGCGCCGCCGCCTGATCTGTTACAAAAAAGCCGGTAATCAGAACCGCAGATAACAGCAGTGGTTTTCTAAATTTCATAACTCTTTATTACTTTATAAATAATTTATCTTTCAATAAATGAGCCTGCATTAGTTGCTGCAGGTGATCGATAAGCCGCTTTCGGAAAGATTCCTCATCCTTTATATCTTTTTTTTCTTCCCTGCCACTGTAAAAATTGGATGCTTGTATGTAATGATTAATCGTACCAAATATGGAAGAGATCGTTAAATCAGCATCGATTTTTTTAAAGAGGTTTTTTTTCATCCCTTCCTGCAGAATTTTTTTTATTATCTCAAAATTTTTAGTAAACAACTCCCTGATAATATCGTTCATCTCCGGGCGTGTATTTAACAGCAGCTCCTGGTGCACTACCCGGTGAAAATGCGGGTTGGAAAGAATCCGGTTAGCATATTCATCAATTATAATGTTAATCTTATCCATCTCGTTTAAAGATGTATCGCTTAACAACTCTTCCAGTCTTGTCTTAAGGTATGAGGACTTAAACGCTATTATCGCTTTAAATAAATCTTTTTTAGACCCGAAATAATAATTTACCATCGCTACATTAACACAAGCTTTCTGTGAAATATCACGGATTGAAGTGTTATCAAAACCACCTTCTGAAAATAATTCAATAGCTTTTTGAATGATATGTTCCCTTTTATCCATTGCGGGGGCAAAACTAAACAATTGTTTGATTTAAACAACTGTTTAGTTTATTTTTTTAAAGATTTTATTATTAGTGGTTTTAGATTGTAGTGAGGACTTCGTACTTATGAATAACTATTAAAACGATCACAAGTAAACTATAAGGCAGGTGATAAATAATTGAGGGTTATACTGTATCAATCCAAAAGTATTTCATTTAGCTAAGTGACACCTGACAACCAGGATAATTATCCGGCAGACATCCTTGATCAGAAAACCAGCATATACCAGCTATGCTATTTGAGATCGTTGTTAAAATCTTTCGGCACCGGGATAGGTCCATGGGCTTTTGTAGTATTGAACCAACTGAAGTTCTGATCCGCTTCGAGTCCTATTCCATACCTTATTATTCCACCTGGCTGGTTTATGCGTACAGGTTTGTCAGTATAAAAGATTTTTTTCTGCTGGTCCCACCATAATTCATCGGAGTGCAGGGTATCGCCTTTTATATTAAAAATAACTACGCTGTCTCTCAGATACACCTTGTGTTCATTTTCCTTGAACTTACCATAGCGGGCGCTAACCTGGCTTTCAACGCGTAAAGTATCGTTGTAAAAATCAACATGTAAGGAGTGGGGAAAATCGTAGTAAGGAGAATCGACGATATAGTGCTTCATTAGAGGCGCCGTAAGTTTTGACTTCATCTTAGCCTGCTGGCTGTAATAAGCCACAACATCTATAACGGTTTCAACAGAAACTTTCTTCTCAGTAAGCGCTTTAACGTCTTTTATATCGTTTTCGCATGAGCTCAAAAGAAAAATGAAGACAGCCGGTAACGAGCCTTTTTTTAATAGCGCAAAGAAACGTCCAGGCATGAAATTAATCGTACTTCTTTTTAACAAACCAAAGGTCGCTCAATGTTAAACCCAGTGTTATACGAAAAATGTTTTCAGTAATAATGTTATTATTGTTGCCTCTCTTTCCATATTCAAGACCCAGGTTGATAGAAGTGTACTGGTTAGTGTAAGGATTTCTTCTGACAGGAAACCCGGCTCCTGCGGTTATGCCAAATTGTGGTAATTTTCCATTAGCGCTTATATAGTCCGGTCCTACATTAAATCCGGCACGGTAGGTTACCAGGTTCCAATAATTTTTTGCCTTTAATAGATTTGGGGTTATCTGACCACCAACCTTCAGCATCCAGTTGCTTTTAACAGCATCGGCTTCACCAAAAAATCTGTAGTTATCCCAGGATGTTTTAATAAAATCCATACCTACCATCCACCTGTCCTGTTTTTCAATCATCAAACCAACGCCTACAGTTGATGGATAATCAAGCTTGCCTTTTATATTTTTAAAATAAGAAACAGTATCATAGCTTTTAACAGCGCCATTTGCATCATAATCAAAAGTTTCAGCAAGATTTTCTTTTGTGAGATTAAATTTCTGACGGGCGTTACCATAGACACCCAGGTGGAGAAAGGTAGTTTTATTTAACTTACCCCGGTATTGCGCTCCCAGGTCATAAAACAGTCCCCCGATAGTGGTTTTAGTTTCATAATTTGATTTGTAATATGTTCTGTCCAATGAATCAGGGATAAATATTTTACGGGTGCTGAAATCTTTGGTTCCGAAAAAATAACCCGCGTTGACACCTATTGATAAATTTTTAAAAGACTTTCCAAAACCAGTGTAAACCTGGTAAGTACCTCCCGATCCCTGGAAGAGGGTTGAAAGACTATCAATACCGGCAACTCTGCTGTTCTGTTGTATTTTGTAATTGATACGAGTGATGGGACGAAGGCCTATTACCATGCCCAAACCATGTTTTCGGTTTAAAGGAATTCCTAACTGGACGTATGAAATGATAGCGCTTGCAGATTTAAATTTCTCAATTGGGTCAATTGAGTGAAGTGTGCGATTATCTATTTCAAATCCAAGATCGAAAGATGTTATGCGTAATTTACCGTATGAAGCAGGGTTCAAAAAATTAACTGTCTGGGGTTTCTGATACCTGTCTTTCTGATCATAACGATTATCATAATCGGAAAAAGCTGCTGCTATCCCTCCCATACTGCGATTTACAACATTGGCTGTGGGTACTAAGTCGCCCAGTCCATAACGAGAATAAGGTGAATTCTCCTGTCCATAAGAAATGATAGAAACGCTTAATAATAAACCTATTAGCAGCTTAGATTTTTGATTGATGGTTATACTCACTGATCGCATACAAACCTTTAAAAATTAGATTAGGGTCTGCAAATATCTGTTTTTTAAGATGCGATACAAAATAGGTTGAATTGCCCCCGGTTAAAAGCACGTTAAAATTCTCATATCTTTCTGAGTAAGCGTCGATAAAGCCATCTATCTCTTTGGTCATTCCTATTATCACTCCACTCAGAATATTAGTAACAGTATCGTATCCTATAAGTGGTAGATTCCAGTCTTCCTTCACCAGCGGAAGTCTGGCGGTAAAAGTTTGAAGTGATTTAAAGCGCATATCCATCCCCGGTGAAATACCTCCGCCAATAAATTCATTAAATTTATTGATAAAATTGTAGGTTATACAGGTGCCTAATCCAATAGCCAGGTTATTTTTTCCAGGAAACAGGTCAACCGATGCAGCAACCAATGCGAGCCGGTCGGCGCCTATCGACGAAGGTTTACCAACAGGCGTTGTAAAGTTAAGTCTGGTAAGATGAGATAATTTATGGAAGTGTGTTTTCTCTGCAAGCAAATTCTCTATTAACGGATTATGATCTATCACCGATGAAAGAATAGACTTCAGCGGTTTAAAGGTTTCAAGAACGATATCGATTGTCGGCACTTTATCATCTTGCAAAATAGCTTCTTTAAATAGCCGGTTACCTTCAAATATTGCATACTTAAGCCTGGTGTTACCGAAGTCAAAACAGATAGTCCTGTCTGAGGCAGGTGATAGCACTTTAGTCGTCTGAGGTAGATCGGGCATAAAGGTTATTAATGATTGATTATAGAAAAAAAGAGTAAACTGCTCCAGGTCAGCCTGTCACATACCCCCACCCATTTGTCTAAATTTCAAATCCTGAGCCCGATAAATTTTTAAAATGGCCATTGAGTTTTACTTTTTCCTTTAAAGATTCCATTTCAGTCAGAACGGGTAAGACTTTGGCCAGGTGTCTTTTAAGATATTCCTGTCTTTGTGATTCCTGCATCAGTCCCAGTAATTCATATTCCTGTTCAAAAGAAAGACCGGCATGATGAGCGATATCATAGCTCGTAAGCTGATCATCAGGTTTATGAAAATCTTTATTCAGGTTCAGTAAGCGGTGCAGCTCCCGGATACCAAGCATTATTTTATGCATCAGTAATTTTTTACCTGAATCCTCTTTATTAGCAGGATAATTCACTATAGCGCCGTTGTAAGGTTTATCGGGTACTTCTTTAATCAATTCCAGTATCCTGAACACTTTATTACCTTTTGTTTTAATATCCATTTCACCGTTTTCATATTTTGTGGTGATGTCTCTGATGTCTACCAATGTTCCTAAATCGCTCAGGTGGTTATTGACAATAATCGGGATACCAAAAGGTTTTTTGGCGGCTGCATATTCTTCGACAAGTTGTTTATAGCGCGGCTCAAAAATATGGAGGTTAAGTTCTTCTCCCGGGTATACTACAATTCCTAATGGAAATATTGGAATGAAATTGATCATAATAATGCTGTTCTATTGGTATAAATTTATGCTATAAATGGTGGATGAAAGAGCGGTGACTTGGGTCCAGCAGGTTTTCCTGGATAAAAAATTGCGGATATGTTATGAATGCTTTTAACTTACCATTCATGATAAGATAAGACAGCAGCGGATCAGCATTGAATACCACAGGAGTTTGTGCCGTTACTAGTTTTTTGCAAGCTTCTGCTGTCACTGCATACCCATGTAGCAGGTCATGAAAACCTGCTATTTTCAAGTGACCAGAATATTTTTTAGGTAACAAATTCCCTATCATTGCAGGGGTCCATTTTAATAAACCTAACGAGCTTAAGACTTTATAAAAAAGCTGTTTTCTTTTTAGTCCGGGGGTATCTTCTTCATTTTTCGCATAGCCAAAATATACCATTTCCCAATCAAAGGGGAGTTCCTTGATAGCCACGGGTAAAGTTTTAAGATTTTCATAGATCGGCACAACATCATCTTCGAAAATCAATACCCGTTTATAACCCATATCCAATACATATTGATAAACCGAACGATGGGACATAGCGCAGGCCAGGTGACCAAGTATCATTCCTTTGCCATAACGATTTAATTTTTTGGCTTTATGATCGTCGTAAACCTTTTCCTGAATTATTTGCTCCCAATTGAGGTGCTTTTTATCAGTTCCGTTAAAGAATTCAAAAGATAAACCAGTAAGTTTTTTTTTTACCTGTTCCTGCCGCTCCTGTGCCCTTTCCAGCGTAATAACAAATATCTTGTCGAAATAATTTTCAAGAAATCTGGAAACAGCTGAATCAATCATAAAAGTAGTATCCTTCATCAACTTGTTTTTGCTATAATAAGCTATCAGGTAAAATTATAATTTTTTGCCAAAGAAACACCGCTGGTTATCTAACGTTTAACTATCCCCCTGGTTTAATTTCTAAAAAATTTCTGGCATTATTGAGATCAGTTAATCTTTACTAAAATAACAGTAAAAGAATTTGTTTTTATTTATCCTGAGTAATTCATTTGGTAGCATTGATTGCTGATTATAAGGTGATCGCTAAACACAAAATTACTATTAACTTGCAAATTAAAAATTTTGACTGTTCATGCAAATGCTTTCAGTAGTTATAATAACCTTTAACGAGGAAAAAAATATCGGCAGATGTATTGATTCAGTTCTCAGGGTTGCCAATGAGGTTACTGTTCTTGACTCCAATTCCACAGATAATACAGTATCAATAGCAAGGTTGAAAGGTGCAATTGTTTATAGTAAACCTTTTGAAGGATACATTGAAATGAAGAATGACGCGCTGGCGCTTGCTAAATACGATTTAATTCTAAGCCTTGATGCAGACGAAACAATAGATAAACGATTGGAAGCATCCATTCTCTCGGTCAAAGAGAATGCCGACAGACATGGTTACACCATGAACCGTTGCACCAATTACTGTGGTAAATTTATTCGTTATGGCCTGTGGTACCCTGACGTAAAATTGCGTTTGTTCAATCGGAAATTTGTCAGGTGGGGAGGTGACAACCCGCATGACAAAGCGGAATTTGTTTCTAATAAGTCTGTCAGGCATTTGAGCGGAGATATACTTCATTATAGTTTTAATACACTGGAAGAGCATATTTCCCAGAATAATAAATTAAGCACTATTTCTGCTGAATCACTTTTTAAAAAAGGAAAAAAAACCTATTGGTTTAATATAATTTTTAATCCGGTATGGGCATTTATAAACGGCTATTTTCTCCGATTTGGTTTTTTAGATGGCTATTACGGATATATTATTGCAGTGAATGTTTCGCATCTTACCTTTTTAAAATATATTAAGTTGTACCAGAAGCAAAATAATTTACCCGCCGGAAATTGATAAGCAGAACTTAATGATGGATTCAGCACTTTTACAATTAGTCAGGAACGGTAATGTTAAAGCGATAGCGCGAAGTATATCATTGATAGAAAATGAGGCTAAAGGTTATGAGAAATTCCTGCGGATGCTGCCGCCTTCCAATACCCGGATTACCGGAATTACCGGACCACCCGGCGCGGGCAAAAGTACCTTGGTAGATGCGCTGATAAAAAAACTGGTAAATAGTAATCAGTCTGTGGCGGTAGTATGCGTTGATCCATCGTCACCGTTTAACCTGGGGGCTTTATTAGGAGACAGAATCAGGATGAGTGAATGGTATAATCATCCCCTTGTATATATCCGCTCCCTGGCTACCCGGGGGTCACTTGGAGGATTACATCCTAAAATTATCGAGATAAGTGACCTGCTTAGATCGGCACCGTTTAATCATATTATAATAGAAACGGTAGGTGTTGGTCAAAGCGAAATTGAAATTGCAGCGCTTGCAGATACAACAGTAGTAGTATTGGTGCCGGAATCGGGTGATGAGATACAAACACTTAAAGCAGGTATCATGGAGATAGCCGATATTTTTGTTGTTAACAAAGCCGATCGTCCCGATGCGGGCCTTTTTCTAAAAAATTTAACGCTTATGCTAAGAACGGTGGTTTCCGTGCATGCACCGGCCCCTGTGATAAAAACCATCGCATCTCAAAATATTGGCATAGATGAGTTGCTAAGCGCAATTATAACACACCAGCAAATAGTTGAATCCACTGATAAAAAATTTATGCTTTTGGCTAACAGGGCGTACGAACTTATTCAAAAAAAACGGATGAAGTCAGTTGACAAGGAACTTATAAGAAAGAGAATAACAGAACAATCGGCGTCTGGAGAATTTAATATGTATCAATTTATTGAAGGTAATTTTAATTAACCACAGCGTAATAATTATCAGATCATCTACCCGCACTTTTCCACCAGCGATAACCAATGAAGCCGCCGATTGCCAGTGGGGCTGCGGCCAGGTACAGGATGCCGGTATTTAACGCTCTGGCAGGTTTTTCTCCCATCTGTTGCGCCGTCCGTGTGCAAATAGAACATTGGGCATCTGCATAGAAACTACATAAGACAAAGAAAATCGATAAAAAAAATATACTGCGATTCATCCATGATAATTTATGTAAAGTTATAACGAAAATACAGCCGAAAGGTTTTTTTAACGAACTGGATTTTTTATAGTGATTTGCCCGGCGAAACGATAACCGTTGTGCAAGGAAGAGGTCATGCGGAAGTTCATGGTGGAAACGGCTCTGTGAATCTCATCACCTTTTCTTTCGGCCTCGGTTAAAAACACTCACTCATACAGCTCTCAATCCTTCAATCAGGATCATAATCATATTCGCTTCAAGTAATTCAGCGTTAAGCCTTTTCTTGCTCCTGTGCCAGGATTCAATTCCACTGATAGCATGCAGCATTATCAGCACCGCTGTTGATGCATCCATTTCTTTTATTTCTTTTGCACTGATACCCGCTTGTATGATGGAGGCAAAGCGCTTCCGATATATCCGTCGTTGATTTTGATAATTAGAAAGATAGGGGTCGGTAAGGTGTCTCCATTCCCGGTCACTGACATATACGTTTTCATAGTGATTAACCATTTGCTTAATATGGAAGCGCAACAATGCTTCTACTTTACTTATTGAATCTTGTCCGTTGTTGTCTATATTTTCAATGTTAGCCGTGAATATATTTGCTATGTCAAAACATATCTCCTGTAGCATTTGAGATTTGGATTGAATATGATTGTAGAGACTCGCGGCTTCAACGCCAACATGCTTTGCCAGGTCGCGCATGGAAGTCGCATTAAATCCCTTTTTGTAAAAAAGCTTTGCTGCTGCTTCAATAATAGTTTCTTTTTTCGTGCCGTTCTTATTGCTTTTTATCTTAGCCATGAGGATCGCAAATATAATTAAAACAACGGGCCACATAAGGCAAGGGGACACAAAGGCACGCAAAGAAATTTTTCCTTCATGTTCCTTTATTCCTTCCAGGCTTTGTGGCTGCATCTTGTTCGGCTTGCTTCTCTAAGCCTTTTGTCTCCGTGGTTTTCAGTGCGAAGAGATGAGGTTAGGTTTTTACATACAACCCGAAAAAATCCAGTAGGTTTGCTGCGTTTTGCCTCAAAGCTGCGAGGCTGATTAGTATTTCAAATTTTTAATCATCCCAGCAGGGATAAATAATTTTTTCATTATGTCTTTGATAGTAGTTGGCTCAATGGCTTTTGATGCGATTGAAACACCGTTTGGAAAAAGTGATAGAATAGTGGGTGGTGCGGCTACCTATATTGCGTGGAGTGCCTCAAATTTTACTAGGCCTATAAAACAGATTTCAGTAGTAGGGGGAGATTTTCCCCGGCAGGAACTGGATGCGCTTGAATCAAGAGGTGTTGAGCTGGAAGGGGTTCAAATAAAAAAGGATGAAAAATCATTCTTCTGGAGCGGCAGATACCATATGGATATGAATAGCAGGGATACGCTGGAAACACAGCTCAACGTACTGGGCACTTTTCAACCGGTTGTGCCGGATAGTTACCAGGGTGCGGACTTTCTTATGCTTGGCAATTTGCTTCCTGCTGTGCAGATGAGTGTGATTGAACAAATGAAACAACGTCCGAAGCTGATAGTATTGGATACCATGAACTTCTGGATGGAAACAGCTATGAGTGATCTAGAAAAAGTATTAAAACATGTAGATGTGCTGATGGTGAACGATAGCGAGGCGCGGCAGTTAAGCGCGCAATTTTCTCTTGTTAAAGCAGCAAAGGAAATTTTGAAGATGGGTCCAAAATACCTGATTATAAAAAAGGGCGAGCATGGCGCTTTATTATTTTTCGAACACCGGGTATTTTTCGCACCGGCTTTACCCCTGGAAGAAGTTTTTGACCCGACTGGCGCTGGAGATACTTTCGCAGGCGGCTTTATTGGTCACCTGGTCCGTACAAAAGATATATCTTTTGAAAACATGAAAACAGCTATTATCGTAGGTTCTGCAATGGCAAGTTTTTGCGTTGAAAAATTTGGCACTTTAAGATTGACTGAGATCAGCAAACAAGATATCGATAATAGAATCAGGGAGTTTGTAGAATTAGTTAATTTCGATATTGACCTGGTTTAATAAAACGCCCGCGCCGCTTGGAAGCTAAAAGAATTTCTTTACCAGATGCTCTCTCTATTCAATAATCAAAACACAGTTTTATGAAACGATCGCTGACTTTTCCGATTATTATTGCATCGCTTTCCTTATTGATTTCTTCCTGCGCTGATCACAAAGGCGAAGCGGCAACCAGCGCGTACCTCGATATCGCTGACATAGACTCAACGGTAAAACCAGGCGATGATTTTTATTCGTATGCTAACGGCCGGTGGTTAAAGACTGCTGTGATTCCGCCTACGGAGTCAGGTGTAGGATCGTTCCTTAATATTTACAACCGTACGAAGGCGAATGTAAAGTTGATACTGGATAGTGTGTCTCAATCAAAAAATACCGGGGGCAGCATAGAACAGAAGGTGGGAGATTTTTATGCTTCCGGCCTCGACTCTGCCACTATTGAAAAGCGTGGTTTTGACCCTGTAAAAATTTACCTTCAGCAAATAGATTCTATAAAAGATACCAGGGGTGTTCTGCATTTTGCAGCGGAGCAAACTGCCAGTGAAAATTCGTTACTGATTGCTCAGTACATTGGAGCAGATGAAAAAAACAGCACTTTAAACATCCCTATTTATTACCAGTCAGGATTAGGGTTACCTGATCGTGACTATTATTTTAAAACAGACAGCGCCACAAAAAAGATTGTTACCGCATACCGGGTTTATTTATCAAAGTTGTTTCAACTAACGGGTGATGATTCCGCCACTGCCGTTAAAAAGGTTTTTGATGTGTACAATTTAGAAAATAAAATGGCCGCAAGCCACCGTAACAATGTTGAGCTTAGAGATCCTCAAAGCAATTACAACAAAATGGCGGTCGCTGATCTGGATAAAAAGATGCCCCTTATTGGCTGGAAACAATTACTACAAGATCTTTCCATAGAAATCGATTCTGTAAATGTCGGTCAGCCTGCTTATTACACCCAATTAAACGACCTGTTAAAAACTATTCCGTTAAGTAGCTGGAAAAATTATTTGAGAGTCCATACATTGGATAATTCAGCCAATGCGCTAAGCAGTGAATTTGTAAATGCAAGTTTTGAATATTATAGTAAGGCTTTGAGGGGCCAGCAAAAAATTAAAGACAGATGGGAAAGGATGTACCGGTCAACCGATGCCAACCTTGGTGAAGCATTAGGACAACTATACGTTAAAAAATATTTTACAAATGATGCTAAGAACCGCATGATGGCACTTGTTGATAACCTGCAACTTTCATTTGATTCAAGGATTGCTAAACTTGACTGGATGAGTGATAGTACTAAGGGTAAAGCAAAGGAAAAATTGCACAGCTTCATTAAAAAAATTGGTTTTCCTGATAAGTGGCGGGATTACAGCCGGGTAACAATAGACAAAAGCAAGTACTTCGAAAACTTGTTGTCTGCAGGAAAAAATGAATACAATTTTCAAATTAAAAAAGCGGGAAAGTCGGTTGATAAAACGGAATGGGGTATGACGCCTCCAACTATCAATGCTTATTACAATCCCACATTTAATGAAATTGTTTTTCCTGCAGGAATATTGCAGCATCCTTTCTTTGACCCGGGTGCTGATGACGCTATAAATTATGGTGGTATTGGAATGGTAATCGGGCATGAGATGACGCATGGTTTCGACGACCAGGGTGCACAATATGATAAAGACGGGAACCTGAAAAATTGGTGGAACCAGCAGGATAATACAAAGTTTAAGGAGAAAGGTACGCTGGTGGCTGATTTGTATAGTGCCTTTATAGTAATAGATTCTTTGAAGATAAATGGGAGGCTTACATTAGGCGAAAATATGGCCGATGTCGGTGGGATAGCGATAGCCTATGATGCATTTAAACTGACTAAGCAGGGAAAGGATACCATCAAGATAGATGGCTTCACCCCTGACCAGCGATTTTTTCTTTCATTTGCCCAGGGCTGGAAAAGTAAGATGAAAGAAGAAGCGATGCGCCAGCAATTAAATACAGACCCGCACTCAAATCCTAGATACCGGGTACTAGGTCCCCTGATGAACTTTACTCCGTTCTATTCAGTATTTAATGTTGTAAAGGGTGATAAGATGTGGAAACCGGAAAATGAAAGAATCAAGATCTGGTAGCACTATCTCCGGTTGATGTTACAGAGAAAAGCAGCTGTAATTCAAACTTAAATGTGATGCTTTTGCTATCACTCTTTAGCTTTCAACTATAAGGAGGAAAGTATATCATAAGTTGAATTACCGAAGGCTTGCTCACTACTGACAGCAATTTTTTGAGACATTGATGATTAATATGACACCAGCGCATTTCTTCTAACTTAAAAATAATCATGACCGCCCAGCAGTCTGATGTTATTTAGCGTCTTCTTCTTTTACAAGCAGATACCTTGTCATAAAGATTCCCGAGCCACTGGTTCCGGGACTTAATGTAAGCGGAGTGGTTAAAAACATCTTCCAGCCAAGGTCTGTATATGATTTCAGCGTTTGGATAATTGATACCTCGTTTTCTTTTATATTTTTAAAATTTAAGCCTGCAATACTAAAAAGATTATTTAAATCTTTTTCTTCGGTAGTACCATCATCTTTTGTAACAAGCATTTTCGAACGTCCGAGGCCACCACCTACTACAGATTCAATTGTAGTAATCTGAACAAATTTAGTAGTGCGCTTTTGCGCCATTAAACTTAATTGTAATAACAGACCTGTAATTAACAGGAGTAAAAAAGTCTTTGCTATCATGGATATTGTTTTTATAAAGATAAAGAAGATAAGCTTACCTGGTCTGATTGCAGCAATCAAGGATTGATTACTGCTAGCAGCATGTTGCAATTGACGGTTTTGGAATTAGCAATCAGCTTTCGTTTTAACGCCATAGGCTTTGGCCAACTGTGTCAATAATCAACAGACCAATGCCTGCAAGGTTTGGTTTCCTCTGATGGCTGACTGATAGCTGAAAGCAATACGTTGATCTATACTAAACATCAGATCAGTAATTGAACCTTCGCGCTAATACAATTCCATTTTTGAACTTTTTTGTTTTCCCTTTTAGATTAAATACTTCCGTAATCATAACGTAAATACCTATAGGCAGCTTATTATTTTTTTCACCTAATCCATCCCATCTGTAATATCCTGTAAGACCACAAATAGTATTGCGCGTTAAATATTTAACCGCCCTGCCATTGATATCATAGAAGCAGATATTACACACATAGCCAGGTTCGGGAAAGCTATAAGCAATAGTAGCAAAATCATTAAGGCCATCATTGTCAGGAGAAAATATAGCTGGTGTTATGGCAATTGTCGCGTCGCCCATTAGCTCCGACATAAACTGCGAGTTCTGGTAACCAGGTGTCCCGTATCCGTTGCTGGCAGCCGCCGAGTGCCAGTTACCCATATCTTGTGAAGGCTTGTTGTAATCAATTCTTTCCAGGGCAACACCCTCATAATTAATTATCAGTTTAAAATGCCATTTTTCCGTATAAGAAACTTCATCTATTAATTTTCCTGTTCCACTAAGCAGCAAAACTATTCCGAGGTCATTGGGGTAAGAGGGCAATGAATTTAATTCCAGAAAAGCGTCCGGAGCCCTGGTAAAATATTGTTGCTTAACAATACGTGCATTTTCTGTAATCACCAGGTATTCTCCGGGAAAAAATAAACGGGGTGATATGCTCAATTGTTTCAAAGATCCGGCAGATCCGCTGCTGGTACGATTAGCCAGATAAATATCATTGAGATCGGCGATCTTCTTACTTCGATTATAAATTTCTATGTAATCAGTACCGACTGTTTTCGGATTGAAAAGCATTTCATTAATTACAATATCCAGATTGTCTGTGGCAGATGCAAGTCCAACTTTAGTATTATCAGCCATTCCTATTTCATTGCCGGCACAGTCGCTTAACTTCTTAGCAGTGATGGAATAGACTATATTTTTTTTTAATGGATGATCCAGTTTTAGAAATACTTTATTAAACAAAGGCCCTGGTGTAGTGGCGGAAACAGCTACGCCGATATCATCACTTATAAAGTAATCCGAGGCAACAGCTGAAGACAAACTATCAAGGGACTCGTCGAAGACGAGCGTGATACTACTACTATCTGTGGCGTACGAACGCAGCAGAGTAGGTGGTATTTTATCCTGATTGATCGCATCTGTGGAATTCTTTTTTCCGGGTGTCCCACCCAAAGGATGCTGGCTTGCTGTCCAGTTAGTAGCTCCACCGCAGGTATTTTTTGTATCTATCATTTCCAATGTCCATCCTCCGTTACTTTTTACAGCATTTTGATACCAGCTACTATTAAATTCAACAGCATGTATTATTTTTCCTTCTTTGGATGTCAGGTATATCAGTTCACCATCGTTATTTAAGGAAAGAAAATTACTTACGCCCAGGCTTCGTCCAAACGGAGCTAATAAAGAAGCCGCGTTCACACTTGCAATGACAACGAAACTATCCGGCTGCAGCATAAAATTTACACTGATAGTTGCAGTTGCGGTGGCGTCGCTGACCTTCCATCCGTTAAGATTAATTATCTTTTGAGAAATATTCTTTAGTTCAATAAATTCAACTTCGGGCAATCCATTAACTACGCGGGCTTGCGGAGTAGGGTCAGCCATAATTTCATCAATCACTATATCATTTCGGTTAGCCTGAGCTGAAGACAATAATGAATCAAACAAAAAGAGAAAGAGTAAGATCAGTTTCATCTTACAAATTAACAGACGGATTATTTGTTGTTCCTGGTGAAAACTACAGGGGATTTAAGTTTTTTAACGGTAGAATAAGGGAGAGTTATTAATTATAAATTATGAGTGATGAATGATAAGGTCTTTCGAATGAGATAATCGATCTGCAATTATTTATCTAAGAACCAGGCAATTCATTTGTGATTGATTATTTCATAATTCATTCCCCCTTCCTGCCTGAATATTTTTTTGGGTTACATCTTTTTCGTGTTTACTTTTGCCGCCTTGCGATTAACAACTAAATATACAAGGCAGCTTAAGAAACTTTTCTTTTAAAGGGAAGCCGACTGATTGTTTTGTATTAACACATAACTGATAGCCTTCCCTTAACGGAGGGCTTTTTTGTTATAACGTATTAATACCAGCTTATATTTAATAGCTCATGATTGTTTAAACATAAATGATAACCAATAATAAAATACAAGCACAATGAAAGTAGCGGTAGTAGGAGCCACAGGATTAGTAGGCTCCAAAATGTTACAGATCCTGGCGGAGAGAAATTTTCCATTAACTGATTTAATACCGGTAGCCTCTGAAAAATCTGTGGGCAAGGAAGTAGCATACAAGAGGAAGATGTACAGGATAGTGAGCGCTCAGGATGCTATTGCAGCCAAACCCAGTATTGCATTATTTTCAGCGGGAGGAAGTACTTCTCTTGAATTAGCTCCAAAGTTTGCAGCTGCAGGTATAACGGTGATAGACAACTCAAGCGCGTGGCGAATGGATCCGGGTAAGAAATTAGTGGTACCTGAAATAAATGCTGACGCATTGACCGCAGAAGATAAAATAATTGCAAACCCTAATTGCTCCACTATCCAGATGGTAGTAGCATTGAATCCATTGCATCATAAATATAACATTAAAAGGATTGTGGTATCTACTTATCAGAGTGTCACCGGTACAGGAGTGAAGGCGGTAAATCAATTGATGAACGAGCGCCAGCGCATTGAAGGGGAGATGGCTTATAAATACCCGATTGACCTCAATGTTATTCCTCAGATCGATGTGTTTCTTGACAACGGTTATACCAAAGAAGAGATGAAAATGGTAAATGAAACAAAGAAGATTATGCGGGATGATTCTATTCGTATTACTGCTACTACAGTACGCATACCCGTTATAGGCGGCCATAGCGAAAGTGTTAATGTTGAATTTACCAACGATTTTGATTTGGAGGAAGTAAAAAATATATTAAGCAATGCTCCCGGCATAGTGCTTCAGGATGATCCGGCCAACCAGCTTTATCCTATGCCTATCAATGCACATGAGAAAGATGCTGTTTTTGTCGGGAGATTAAGAAGAGATGAAACCCAGCCTAACACTTTAAACATGTGGATCGTTAGTGACAACCTCAGGAAAGGCGCTGCTACCAACGCGGTACAAATTGCCGAGTACTTGCTGTCTAAAAGATTGCTGTAAGATAGAACACACTGCCATTGAACAATCTATAAAGTCTTTACGACCTTATAGGTTTTAATGTATAATCTTAGAAATCTGTCAGCGGCTTGTATAACAAACCAGGCGCCTGCCAGGTTTAAAGATTCCGCCTTTACATCTATAAGGTTTTGAAAACCTTATAGATGGTTGTTCAATTTAATGAAAACCTCAAAGCTTCGGTTTTATTCGATCGCCCTGTTTAAAAACTTCACCAGTGGTCTCAGAGTATCGAATGCTTCTAATACAATTTTCTCTAATGCTTTTGATGTCAGCTCTGCGTCAGTTAGCGGACGCATTGCTATCCAGCTTTTAAGTTTAAGGTATTCTGCCGCCGGATTATCTTTTTCGTATCCCTTTGGGATATTTACTAACGCATACTCTTCTGATCTTTCCAGTTCACCATAAACTGATTTGAATTTTTTAGAACCAAGGATTGATTTAAATTCGCCCAGGCAGTAATCAACCTCCTGGCGGATCTTCTTTGTTTCCTGCGCCTCCGGCATCCATACGCCGCCGCCTGCGAAACTTTTTCCCGGCTGGCAATGAAAATAATAACCTGCAAATAAAGATTTCTTTCCACCCCTGCTGATAGAGGCACCCATATTATTTTTATAGGGAGACTTATCCTTTGCGAAACGCACGTCGCGGTTTATTCTAAACAAACACTCCTTAGCTTTCAATGTAGTAATATCGTCGTCTCTTGGTGAGTACTTTTTGAGGACTATTTCAATAAAGCTTTCAAAGTCTTTCTTTGCTGCTTCAAAAGAATTGCGGTTTTCTTCAAACCAGTCTCTATTATTATTTTTAGTAAGATCTTTTAAAAATTTTACGGTAGCAGTCTGCAGCATGTAAGATATAATTGGTAAAGCTAATGCCTATCGACTATCAGCAGTGAATGGAATGTACATCTTCCTTATTCAAAATATTTATTAATCTTCATTATCAATTCTTTTTCATCCAACCTTTCAACCTGATGGAAACCAAATGTTGCTGATGGCTGATAGCTCAATTGATTCTTCCCCAGTTCTCACCGCTTTTAATACGGTAAAGTGTCATTTCGCTGACTCCATATTTTTCAGCCAGTTGTTTAATTGTGATGTTACGCGTTTTACTGCTTAGTATTTTCTTGATAGCTTTAACTTGTGCTGCGGTTAATTTTAAACCAACGGTGCGGTTAGCCTGCACTTCTTTATAAGCAATTTTGGATGGACTCAGTTGCTGGTGTTCGATCATTTCTTCCAGGTTGGCCCACTTAAGATTTTTAATGGAATTATCTGTTTTCTGATGATTGATGTGAATGACATACTTGGTCTTGGGTGACTTTTTCTTTAGAAATAATTTGGCGATTTCGCGGTGGATATAAAGGGTACCATTATTCGAAGGGCGATGTAAGTTTAATGTTTTATATCCCGTTGTTAAGGAGCCATTGAGTAACTTACCATCTTCCGTTACGTCTCCTGAATAACTGGCCACCCGACCATTCGAGGACAAAGCATATTTTTTGCGAAGTTCTTTCCATCCTGAAAATTGTAGTGGTTTCCATACTTCGCCGGACATTTTTTTTATCATCGCCAAGGTTTTTTTAAAGTTACATAAAAGAAAAATACCAAATAACACTATTTAATCAAAATCTTCTATGCATTAATCAGGCCCAGGAACTCGTCTTCATTTATGATGCGGATGGTTTGAATCTTTTTTGCCTTCTCCAATTTAGAGCCTGCATCTTCTCCTACTACCAGGTAGTTCAACTTGCTACTAACGCTGCCGAGTATGCTGCCGCCTTTTTGTTCTATCATCTCTTCCGCTTCACTTCTTTTAAGCCTGGTAAGTGTTCCGGTAAATAAAAAACTGATCCCCGAAAAATCTGCTGCAGTCACTGATTGCTTTTTTTGATTGGTCAGGTTAACACCTGACTCCTCTAACCTGGTCAATACGTTAAGATTATCTTTATTGCTGAAGAATTCAAATATGCTGGTGGCTACTTTCACTCCAACATCTTCAAGCGTCTTTAACTGTTCAGGGGAGTAGTCTTTAAAATCAAGCAGGTGTGTAACAACGTTAGATAGCGTTTTGGCGGTGTTCTCCCCAACATAACGAATGCCTAGCCCAAAAATTAAACGATGCAGAGGCTGTGATTTGGAACTTTCAATTGCCGCCTGCAGGTTAGTAACCGACTTCGGGCCAAAGCCTTCCAGGGAAGTGAGTTTTTCAAAATCAATTTTATAAATCGAGGGGATATTCTTCAGTAATCCAAGCTCAAAAAATTTACGAACATTGGCTTCACCCAAACTGCGTATGTCCATAGCGTCTTTGCTAACGAAATGAATCATCCTTTCAACAACCTGTGCCTTGCAGTTTACATTAATGCATCGCCATACAGCTTCGCCTTCAGGTTTAAAAAGCGCATCGCCGCACACCGGGCAGTCCACGGGAAATATAATTTCTTTTTCTTTGCCTGATCGCAGTTCGCTCAGCGATTTAACAATGTAGGGTATCACATCGCCTGCGCGTTCAACCAACACCGTGTCTCCAATCATAAGGTCTTTTTCTCTTACAACATCTTCATTAAAAAGTGATATGGAAGTAACGGTAACACCTCCTACCGCTACCGGATCAATTTTCGCCACCGGTGTTATCGATCCTGTTCTGCCTACCTGGAATTCAACCTTCCTTAATATGCTGCTCGCCTGCCGCGCTTTAAATTTATAGGCAATGGCCCAACGGGGATGATGAGTTGTCATTCCAAGTTTCTCCTGTAATAAAATATCATTTATTTTAACCACCAACCCATCAATTTCATAAGGCATGCCATCACGTTCAGCTTCAAATTCAGGTGCATGTTTTATCACAGCATCAATACCGTGAAATACTTTCAATTCTTTTTTAGGGCTTCTGAAGCCGAGATCCCAAAGCATCTTAAGTGTACCCGAATGGGTAGCTAGTGCCGGGTGTACCGATTCAGGAATGAAATTTTTTGAAGCAAGTTTACCGTCTACGGACATGTGCTTTCCATCAGTTGTAGTATAATAACTTACATGATAAAAGAAGGCTTCCAGGTTTCTTCTCTTCACTTCATTAGGATCTTTAATTCTCAACGACCCTGAAGCCGCGTTGCGGGGATTAGCGAAAGGAGCAAGATTTTGCGCTGCCAGTTGTTCGTTCTGTTTTTTGAAACTATTTTTATTCATCAGGACTTCGCCTCTGATCTCCACCTGCTGAATTCCGTATTGCGAAAATTTTGCACTGAGCGGAACAGAACGTATCTGCCTGATATTAGTGGTGACATCATCTCCTTCAACGCCGTTACCCCGGGTTGCGGCTCTTACCAGTTGATCGCTTTCATATATTACAGAAATACTGGCGCCATCGAATTTTGGTTCTGAACAATATTCAACGGAAGCAATATGGCTTAACTCCCTGCATTTCCTGTCCCAGTCCAGCAGGTCTTCCGCGTTATAAGAATTTTGTAAAGAAAGCATTGGCACCAGGTGAGATACGGTCGGGAAATCCTTTGTTAATCCTTTAGCCACCCGCTGAGTGGGAGAAGATGGAGTGATTAGTCCCGGATAGTCTATTTCAATTTGTTCCAGTATCTTAAAAAGCTGGTCGTACTCAACATCGGCGATCAGGGGTTCATCCATTATATAATAACGGTATTCATGAAAACGCAAAACATTTCGCAGCTGCTCAATGTCAGCCTTATCCAAATGATTTTCTTTTTTAAGCAGTGCCTTAGAAGATTGTTGTAATGCTTTGGTTTGATCGTTTGAATACATTGTGGGTAGTTTGATTTAGGTATCAGGTGGTCAGGTATCAGGTATGGCTTAAAGCCCCGGTCATTAAGTGTTTCGATTACCGGAAAATGTTTTTAAAAATAAAACTAAATAAATTTACTTTTAGTGATAATTATACATAAACATTCATCAGTCTGTATTTATGCTTTGTAAACCTCGTACCTCATACCTCATACCTGATACCGCAGCAGCATCATCTAAACATCCGAAACTGAAAAATATCAACACCGGATTAGAAAAGCTGGAAGATGATGTAAGGATTGCTATTTCTGTTGACTGTGTGATATTTGGTTTTGATGAGAATGAACTAAAAGTATTACTTATCAAAAGTGACCTTAACAAGTATGAAGGTAAATGGTCTTTGCTGGGAGACCTGGTAAGCAGTTCAGAAGATGTTGACCAGGCGGCATACCGAATCCTTAAAGAAAGAACCGGCATGGATGATGTTTACCTGGAACAGGTTCAAACTTTTGGACAGGTACACCGCCATCCGGCGGCAAGAGTTGTTACCATTGTGTATTGTTCCCTTATCAATGTTCAGCACCACAAACTTGGGATAACAGATAATGAACTGACCTGGCAAAATATTAGCGCTGTAAAGGAAATGGCTTTCGACCATAAAGGGATTCTGGATGTCTGTTACGCCTGGCTTCAAAAGCGTATCCAGGAACACCCGCTGGGCTTTAGTCTTCTACCAAAAAAATTCTCTCTCCGCGAACTGCAGAACCTGTATGAAGCAATTTTGGATGCTAAACTCGACCGGCGAAATTTTCGGAAGAAGTTTTTTTCAATGGATCTACTGATCGATACGGGTGAATATGAAACAGAGGTGCCGCACAGACCGGGAAAACTATATGGATTCAATTACGATAAATATCAAAAGAAAGAAAGGAAAAAGTTATTAGGTATAGATTTTTAAGTGGTTTCATTTAATGTCCTGAAAGATTTGGTTCAAATTATTACTATTTTTTTAAAAAAGCAGCATTATCCATTAATTCCGTGCCTACTAAAAATCTTATAATTTTTTTACTGTTGAATAACAAATCACTATTAACGATGTTTTTGCAGAACATTTTGTTAAAGATTGCAAATAATAAATTTACTTTACATTCTAAACTGATTGCGTATGTATGTTAAACTGCTAATGAGATTCATTTCTATTTCTCTTCTGTTTGTATTATTTACACTTCCCGTACTTGCACAAACCAAAATTATAACCGGTACTATAACTGATTCAACAGGAACTGGCATTGCGGGAGTATCAGTACAGCCAAAGGGAAGCAAAACCGGAACACAATCACAGGCTGATGGCAGCTACAAAATTACTGTGTCACCAAACACATCAACTTTGTCATTTTCTTATGTAGGATTTAATGATAAGGATGTAAGTATTTCCGGGAAAACTGTTGTAAATGTGTCTCTAACAATCAATAATACTTCAACAATTGGTGAAGTAGTGGTAATAGGCTATGGTACTGTCAGAAGAAAAGATCTTACCGGTGCTGTTTCTTCTGTAAAAGCAAAAGATTTCAACCAGGGAGTGATCGCAGCTCCCGATCAATTATTGCAGAATAAAGTTGCGGGACTTGAGGTAACAAGTAATAGTGGTCAGCCAGGCGCGGCAACAACAATAAAGATAAGGGGTAACAGTTCCATCAGGGCCAGTAATAATCCCTTGTATGTGGTTGACGGAGTGCCACTTGATGGAAGATCTGCGAGGCCAAGTATTAGCCTTGGAAACAATGGACTTGGTTTTGGAACTACGCCGGAATCTAATCCTCTTCTTTATATAAATCCTAATGATATAGCCCAAATCGATGTATTGAAAGATGCTTCGTCGGCGGCAATCTATGGTTCAAGAGGTGCTAATGGAGTAATTGTAATCACTACAAAAAAAGGGCTTTCTGGTCCCCCAAAGCTGGAATTCGGAACAAGTTTCGGAGTTGCAGGTTATATGAAAAAGTATAAAGTGCTTACTGGTGATGAGTATAGAACTGCCCAAAAAAAATACGGAATCGATACTTTTAAATTTGATCAGGGTGGTAATGTCGATGCGTTAAAAGAAATTGCTCAGCATAAACTTTCAGAAAATTATAGTCTCGCCTTAAGTGGTGGAAATGAAAACGGAAGATTCCGTGCCTCTTTTTTAGGATCTTCTACTGCAGGTCTTATTAAAAAGTCATCACTGGATAAATATATAGGATCATTTACAGGACAGTATAAATTTCTTGATCAAAGATTGTCTATTGATTTCGGATTGATAGCGGCTCACTACACTGAAAATTTAAGCAATGTTTCAAATACTGCCGGATCTCAGGGTAATCTTGTAAGTGCTGCATTGATCTGGAATCCAACAGCACCATTTTATAAAAATGGAAAATATTTATTAAACAGTAATGGAGTAGCTAATCCACTTGCGATAAGTGATGCTTTTAATGATGTGAGTAATGTTAATACTTTCCTGGCTAATATTTCTGCCGGCTACAAGTTATTAAAGAATCTGGAGTATAAGTTTTTATACGCTATAAATCATGGAACTGGTGACAGGAAAATTAATATAGAGGGGTTTCTGGAAGGCTTTCCAAATTTGTCAGGGCAGGGTTATGGAATAATCGGGAATGCCGCTTTAACTTCTCAAACATTTACGCATACTTTAAACTACCGGACTAACATCTCAAAGAGTTTAACTATGGAGGCTTTGGGAGGTTATGAGTATTGGAAAACAAATTATGCGAATGCTTCAATAGCCGCATCAGGCTTTAATATAAATCTTGACCAGTCAAACAGAATCAATATTCCGTATACAAGCATATTGCAAAATGCAAAAACTCAATATCCGTACTTACCATTTGTTGATCCAACAGTTGAATTACAATCTTATTTTGCAAGAATTAATTTTAATCTGCTGGATAAGTTTCTATTAACGGGTACTGTAAGGGCTGACGGCTCGAGTAAATTTGGAAAGAATAATAAGTATGGTTACTTCCCCTCAGTAGGAGCTAAATGGGTGATTAGTAACGAAAACTTTATGAAAAATAGTGCTGTTTTCTCTAATTTGGGTTTACGGGGATCGTGGGGTTTAACTGGTAACCAGGAGTATCCAGCCGGAGCTTCCCAGGAGCAGTTTGGCTTATCTTCATATAATACCGCAGGACAAACAATAGTAGCTAATCCCAACCTCAAATGGGAGACTACCAGTGCTTTTAATATTGGGGCTGACTTTGCTTTCGCGAAAGGAAGACTATACGGCTCACTAGATTATTATAATAAGAATACTAAGAACATTCTATTCCAGACTAATTCAATTCAACCGGCTCCAAATTCTATATATTTCATCAACATTCCAGCTAATCTTATAAACTCAGGATTTGAATTTGCGTTGGGGGCTAACGTGATAAATAAAACTAACTTGACCTGGGATGTTAATTTCAATATTTCATATAATAAAAATCTGTTGAAGAATTTCTATGATATCAATACAGGTCTTCCTCTTACAATACAAACAGGAACTATTGATGGTCAGGGAGTATCAGGAACTTTGTCACAGGTTATAACCAACAATCAACCTGTTAATGAGTTTAATTTAAAAACATTTAATGGATTTGACGCCTCGGGAAATCAAAAAATTAACGACGCTCCAACGTATGCCGGTGACCCTAACCCTCACGTTATCGGAGGATTTAGTACAACACTGCGATTCAAAAAATTTACCTTCGGTTTAAATACTGGTGGTGCATTTGGATATATGATTTATAATAATACTGCCACTTCTGTTACCAATATTAATGGAATAACGTCAGGGAGGAATATCGACGCAGAAGCGTTCAAATCTACGGAAGGAAAAAGTAGCGGAGCATCAGCATCTACAAGATTCCTGGAAAAAGGAGATTATGTGAAGTTGAGAAATGCAACATTAAGATATGAAATAGGCAATGTTGGAAAATATGTTAAAACTCTTACTTGTTTTGTTAGTGGTACAAACTTATTTGTAATAACAAAATTCCACGGATTTGATCCCGAAGTGAATGTGGATAAAACATCTAATAGTTATCCTTCCAGATCAATTGAATATATACCTTATCCAACTCCAAGAACTGTTTCTTTCGGACTAAATTTTGCCTTATAATAATTTATCAAAAAGTAATATATGACACGCTATAAAATAATAACGTATTTTTTTCTTTCATTTTTCATAATGATTGCTGGATGTACAAAGCTGGATGAAAATCTTGAAAGCACACTCACTAGCAGTCAGGCATCCTCATCGTTAGGTGCTTCTGGTACAGCTTTGTTGCTTAAGGCTGCTTATGTTGATCTTGCTAATCCATTGAGTGCGCAAGACAAGTTGTTTTGTTTACAGGAAAATACTTCAGACGAAGCATTAACGGTTACTCGTGGTGGTGACTGGGATGATAATGGAGTTTGGAGAGTTTTACATAATCATACCTGGGATGCAAATCATCAATATGTTCTTGATGTATTCAACAGTCTTAATAAGCTTAATTTTGATGCTACCAATGTGTTGGCTTTTAATCCTACAAAGCCACAAGCCGCAGAAGCAAAATTTTTAAGAGCATTGTCCCTTTATTATCTGCTTGATCTCTATGGTCAGTACCCCTTCAGAAATCCCGGTGACAATTTATTAAATGCTCCTCAGGTGAAATCGGGCGCTGATGCAATTAATTTTATTATTAGTGAACTCACTGCCGCGTTGACAGATATAAGCGCAACAAATAACAACACAGTTGCTAACGCGGATGCCATAAGAACCTTATTAATGAAATGTTATATTCAGAAAGGTGCATTCATTAATAGGCTCACTCCAACATTTGACCCTGCTGATATGCAACAGGTCGTTACTATAGGTACTGCAATTATTAATAGCGCAAAATATTCTTATACCCCTAATTATTTTGATAACTTTAGTGTTGATAATGGCACTAAATCGAAAGAGGGAATATTTGTCTATCCTAATCAATCAGGTGTTTCAATTAACCATGCAGGCATAGAAGCCCGTTGGAATATGACACTGCATTATAACTCGTACACTCTTTATAATCCCAATGCAGGCTGGAATGGATTTGCTACTGTTAGTGATTTTTATAATAGTTTTAGCAGTACGGGGGTTACAACTTTTAGCCCTGCTGATACGTTGCTGGATCAGAGAATTGGCGGAAGGCCATTCGCAGGTGTTACTAATCTTTCAGGAATAAAGCCTGGTCTTTTGGTGGGTCAGCAGTTTAATGAAAATGGCGTTGCAGAAAAAGATAGAAAAGGGGCCGCCTTATCATTTACTCCGCAAATAGCTGCTGACATGAAAGAAACCGGCTCTAATCTGGAAGTTACCGGTATTAGAATTGTGAAGTATCCGCCTGACCTCACCGACAATGGCAAAAATTATCAAAGTAATTCTGGAAACTGGTTAATGATTTTCAGGTACCCTGATGTAGTGCTAATGGTAGCTGAAGCCAAAATGAGAACTGGTGATGCAGCGGGTGCTTTAACACTAGTAAACGGTCTTAGAATTGCAAGAGGCGCCGCGCCGATGCCCTCAATGACTCTTGTTAATACTTCTAATGTATCTGACCCAAATACTTTGCTTGCGGAAAGAGGAAGGGAGTTATACTGGGAGAATGTGAGAAGAACAGATCTGATCAGATTTGGCGTATTTACAAAGCCATGGAGTTTAAAACCAACTGATGATGTAAAAAATCTTGTATTTCCAATACCTAACCAGGCTTTGGCTGCCAATCCTAATCTCAAACAAAATAAAGGGTTTTAAGCATTCACTCATTTTTATAATCGTTAAGGCCAATTAATCATTGGCCTATATTTTTTATACAATATTTTTGATAATTTAAGCAGATGTTATTTAATTTTCAAATAAGATAATCTTGGCAGTTGGCCTAAATTGCTTGTTAAAACTATTTTATTCCGGATTCAAATATTTTGGACATCCTATTTTAATATAGTTTCCTGATGAAACAGCTCGTACCTTTTTTTATTGTTGTAATGATTTACTCTTGCAATACTAAAAGCGGCCCCCCCCTATTTGAATTAATAAATAATACAGGAATCGATTTCAAGAACGCTGTAACTGATGGTAAATTGGAAAACAGTTTTCTTTTTAGAAATTTTTATAACGGTGGAGGTGTTGCTATTGGCGATGTTAATAATGATGGAAAGGCTGATATATTCCTTACTTCTAATTTAGGGGAAAACAAATTGTACATCAACAAGGGTGATTTTCAATTTGATGATGTTACAGTAAAAGCAGGATTTCATTCAGATAGTATGTGGAGCACCGGAGTGGTCTTTGTAGATATTAATAATGATGGCTGGCTGGATATTTATGTTTGCAGCTCCGGTCACATGTCATCCGGTCATCGTAAAAATAAATTGTACATTAACAATCATAATCTCACTTTCACAGAATCCGCAGCTCAGTATGGATTGGATATAAAAGCTTACACCACCCAGGTTTCTTTTTTCGATTATGATAATGATGGTGATCTGGATTGTTTCATGATAAATAATAGCCCTGTCCCCGTAAATACGCTTAACAATTCTAATCGGCGCGATCTTCCTGAGGCGCAATGGCCTGTGGCAGATTTTCTAAAAGGTGGCGGAGACCATTTATACAGGAATGATAATGGGCATTACATTGAAGTAACAAAGCAGGCAGGAATTCATGGAAGCCTTATAAGTTTTGGCTTAGGTGTTTCAGTAGGTGATGTTAACAATGATGGCTATCCCGATGTTTATGTATCAAATGATTCTTATGAACGGGATTATCTATATGTGAACCAAAAGAACGGTACATTCAAAGATGAAATGATGCAATGCATACAACACATAAGCATGTCATCAATGGGTGCGGATATGGCCGATATTAACAATGATGGTTATCCTGATATTTTTACTACAGACATGCTTCCTGGAGATGATTTCCGATTAAAAACAATAGGTTCCTTTGATAATATTGATTTATTTAACAGCAAAATTAAAGCTGGGTTTTATCAGCAATATGTAATGAATTGCCTGCATCTAAATAATAAAGATGGAAAATTTTCAGAGATAGCAGATTATAGTGGTGTATCAGCAACAGACTGGAGTTGGGGTGCCTTATTCTTTGATGCAGACAATGATGGCTTCAATGATATTTATGTTTGTAACGGGATTAACAGGGATGTTACTAACCTTGACTTTATGGATTTTTTTGCAAATGATGTTATACAGAAAATGGTACTTACTGGTAAGAAGGAAGGGGTTGACGAGGTTTTAAAACGTATTCCTAAAAATCCTTTAAAAAATAAAGTTTTTAAAAATCAGGGTAATCTTCATTTCGCCGATATAGGACAATCATGGGGATTTACACAATTGTCAAATTCAAATGGTGCAGCATACGGAGATCTTGATAATGATGGAGATCTTGACCTTGTAGTTAACAACGAAAATCAAAGAGCTTTTGTTTTTAAAAATAATTCTATAGAGCAGAATAAAAATAATTACATAGGAATTTCTTTGAAAGGTAGCACGCTTAATACGTTTGCTATCGGCAGTAAAGTAAAAGTTTACAAGGATAGTCAGATCTTTTTACGTGAATTGTTCCCTAGCAGAGGTTTTCAATCATGTGTTGATTACAAGATAATAATAGGCCTTGGTACTTTATCTACAGTTGATTCAATGGTTATTGACTGGCCAGACCGTACATATACAACAGTTCATCAGCCTGAAATTAATAAGGTGCATTATCTGGCACAGTCTATTGAAAATAAAAAAAAACAAGTAGTATCAACAGACTCTTCGTCTCTTCTTTTTACATCATTAAAGAATAACTTTGAAAAGCATGTGGAAGATGATTACGTTGATTTTTATTATGAACGTAACCTCCCTGCGATAACTTCAAGAGAAGGGCCAAAAGCTGCAAAGGGTGACGTAAATGGCGATGGTTTGGATGATATTTACATAGGGGGCGCAAATGCAAAGGGAGGAAATTTGTACCTGCAGGATAATACAGGCAACTTTACCAGGAAACCAGAGAAGAGTTTTGAAGCGTTTGCAGATTTTGAAGATGTAGCAGTGCTACTCTTTGATTGTGACAAAGACGGAGACCTAGATCTGCTTGTTTGTCCGGGTGGTAATAGTTCACCATCAAACAGCCGGCAAATGCAACTTCGCTTATACATCAACGATAGTAAAGGAAATTTTTCAATCGATACAGCGGCGTTTCCAAATAATGGCAGTAATATTTCTGTTGCAGTATCTTATGATTTTGATCATGATGGTGATCTTGATTTATTCGTTGGCGGGAGAAGCTTACCACAGCAATATGGCTTGCCTCCTACAAGTTACATTTTCGTAAATGACGGTAAGGGTCATTTTGCCGACATGGCAAGATCTCAAAATCCTGAAATAGCTAATATTGGAATGGTAACCAGTGCAGTTTGGTCAGATATTAATGGAGACAAACTGGATGATTTAATAATTGTCGGCGAATGGATGGCCCCTCATGCCTTCACCTTCAATGGTAAACATTTTGTTGAGATAAAAACTAATCTTAATGAAATGTATGGCTGGTGGCAAACCGTTTCAGTAGCGGATCTTAATGGTGACGGAAAGATGGATCTTGTGCTGGGTAACATAGGTGAAAATTTTTACCTCAAACCCGATAATCAAAACCCTGTTAAACTCTGGATTAATGATTTTAATCAGAATGGAAATATTGATAAAATTCTTACAAGAACTGTTGACGGAGAAGATAAGCCAGTATTTTTAAAACACGATATGGAAGATCAGATACCACGTCTTAAAAAACTAAGTCTTAGACATGAGGATTTCGCAAAAAAGTCTATTCAGCAATTATTTAAATCTGAACTGCTTACCAAGTCGGTTATAAAACAATTTAACTTTACAAGTTCTTGTATTGCCATTAATAATGGGAATGGAAATTTCATAATTCAGAATATGCCGCCCAGAGTACAACTTTCATCTGTTAATGCTGTAAGAATTACTGATATTAATAATGACGGATATCCCGATATTATTTCTGGAGGCAACCAATCAGGTTTTTTACCACAGTTTGGTAGACTGGATGCCAGCTATGGCGACATAATGATAAACGATGGGAAAGGCTCATTTACCTGGATGAGTCCGGCTCAGTCAGGACTTGATGTTGAGGGGGAGGTCAGGGATATTATAGAAATAAATAATGGCAAACCCAGCTTCTTATTTTTAAGAAACAATGATTATCCTGTTATGTATCATCTCAACTCAACATTAAAAAAAAATAGTAAATCTTGATGATTTAATCAAGTAAAAGAAACTGATATATTAATTAAAATGACTCATCGTATACAGGAATATATTTGTTATGTAGGGATATTTTTTTTGGTAACGATCTTTTCAACTTGTACTCCACACAATAAGGAAAAAGTATTTTTTGAAGTGTTAAATTCTCATCGAACAGGACTTGACTTCAATAATAAACTTACATCTACCCAGAACTTAAATTTATTTAAGTATATGTACTTTTATAACGGAGCGGGGATTGGTGCCGGTGATTTTAATAATGATGGTAAAACGGATTTGTTTTTTGCTTCAAATCAAGGTCAAAATAAATTATATCTTAATAAAGGTAATTTGCATTTCCAGGATGTAACGGCTGCTGCGAAAGTTCCAAATGACGGAGGCTGGTCTACAGGCGTTTCAGTTGTTGATATCAACAATGATGGCTTACTTGATATTTATATCTGCAGGGTCGGTAAACTGGAAACACTAAATTGCCATAACCAGCTTTTGATATGTCAGGGAATAGATAAAAACGGAGTTCCTTTTTATAAAGATGAAGCAAATGAATACGGATTATATTTTTCTGGCTTTAGTACACAGGCAGTTTTTTTTGACTATGATAATGACGGCGACCTTGACATGTTTCTATTAAATCACTCGGTTCATCAGAACGGTAGTTTTGGCCTGCGCAAACAATTACTTTCCAAATCAAGCGCTGTTTCAGGTGACCGTTTATATAGAAATGAGGGTAATAATAAATTTACTGATGTTACAAAGCAAGCGGGAATAAACAGCTCTGTGCTGGGATATGGTTTGGGCATTGTTGTATCCGATGTTAATCTTGATGGCAATCCTGATATATATGTTGGTAATGACTTTCACGAGAACGATTATCTGTATATTAATCAGGGGGATGGTACTTTTAAAGAAGATCTGCAAAATCAAATGATGCATACCAGCCAATATTCTATGGGGGTAGATATTGCAGATATTAATAACGATGGTTTTCCGGAAATTATTTCTATGGATATGCTGCCTTCTGATCCTTATATTTTAAAAAGATCATTGGGAGAAGATAGTTATGACTTGTTTAACCAGAAGATTGGTTATGGTTATAATTATCAATATACACGTAACAACCTTCAATTCAATAGAAGAAATGGCATGTATAGTGAAATAGGGTTGTATGCAGGAATAGCAGCGACAGACTGGTCGTGGGCTCCCTTATGGATGGACTTTGACAATGACGGGCTTAAAGATTTGTTCATATCTAACGGAATTCCTAAAAGAATGAACGATATGGATTATATAAGTTACATTTCAGACAAAGACATCCAGCAAACAATAAAGGGCAATAAAACCGTGGGAACAAACATGGCGTTGATAGAGAAGTTCCCGCAGATTAAAGTTCCCAATAAATTTTTTAAAAATACGGGTCAAATGTCATTTTCAGATATTAAAGATAATATCGAAAGAGACCAACCAACATATTCTAACGGCGCTGTATATGCAGATTTAGACAATGACGGAGACCTGGATGTGGTAGTTAATAATATCGATGATCCGGTATTGTTATATGAAAATAAAAATAATAATAAACAAGATAGTGGATACCTCGAAATTTATCTAAAAGGACCTGCTCAGAATCTACAGGCTATAGGAGCAAAAATAATAATGTTTGCTAACGGAGGAATTCGAACTTATGAAAAATCTCCAGTTAGAGGATTTCTTTCTAGTATGGAAACACCTATACACATCGGCCTCCATAAAACCAAGGTTGACTCGATTTTTCTTGTATGGCCAGATAATACTTATGAACAAATCAACCTGTTAAAGAATCAGTGTTGGTTAACAATCAGGTACAATAAGGGACTACCAAAGTTTGAGTACGCAAAAATTAAAGGTTACTGGAAAAATCCTGCAAGGCCAATGATCGACATAACGAGGCAACTTAATATTTTTCATAAACATGATGAAAATCTTTTTGGTGAATTTGACCGTGAGCCGTTGATTCCGCACATGGTATCAACGGAAGGTCCGGCGATCGCATTGGCAGATATCAATCATGATGGTCTTGAAGATATTTTCATTGGCTCGTCAAAGGGAAAGAAAAGTGTTATACTACTTCAAAATCGTGGTGGTGGTTTTTATGCATCTAAACAACCAAACCTTGATAATGACAGTACGTATGAAGATGTTGATGCCTGTTGGGTTGACGTAAATAATGATGGTAATCCGGATCTTGTGGTAGCAAGCGGGGGCAACGAATATTATGGCCAGGATAAATATTTAAAGCCGAGGGTCTATTTAAATGATGGCAAAGCAAACCTTGCCAGCTTAAGTAATGCATTCGGAAATTTGTATGTTACGGCCTCATGTATTGTTGCTAATGATTTTAATGGAGATGGGTATAACGATCTTTTTATCGGTGGAAGAGCTGTTCCATGGGAGTATGGCCAAGTTCCACGATCTTATCTCCTTCAAAATGATGGCAAAGGGAATTTTACTGATGTCACAATAAAATATTCAAAGGATTTAGCAAATGTTGGCTTTGTAACAAAGGCAATATGGTTTGATATTGATAAAGATGGAGATAAAGACCTTATTGTTTGTTCAGAATGGGGTGGCATTAATGCTTTTATAAATAATAAAGAAAGCTTTATAAAGAAATCTCTTACAGAAAGAAAAGGTTGGTGGAATTTTATACTTCCCTGCGATATAAATAATGATGGAAATATAGATCTTATAGCCGGCAATCTTGGCTTAAACAGCCGGCTGAAAGCATCCTTGAAAGAACCTGTAAAACTTTTTTACTACGATTTTGATGGTAATGGGAAAAAAGAGCAGGTGTTAACATACTATCTTAATGGTAAAGAAATTCCGTTTGCCAATAAAATTGAATTAGAAAAACAAATGCCGCTTTTGAGAAAGCGCTATTTACTGGCGAGCGATTTTGCCCAGGCTTCATTAGAAGACATATTTTCTGTAGAAAAACTTAATAAAGCCGAGGTGCTGACAGCCGATTATTTTTCTAACGCAGTATTAATAAATAAAGGAAACCTCAACTTTGAACTTCAGGCGCTGCCATGGGAAGCCCAGCTTAGCCCATATAAGGACGCGGTTGCAATAAACGCAAATGAAGATAGTTTGACTGATATATTGCTGGTAGGGAATTTTTATGAAAATAATATTGAAATGGGAAGATATGACGCTGATTTCGGCACAATACTAATAAACAAAGGGAAAGGAAAATTTTCCTGCACAAGTATTAACGGATTAGCAATTAAAGGACAGGTTAGACACATAAAACAGCTGCAGCTTGCCAACAAAAAGGAAGCTTTAATTCTTGCAGTTAACAATGATAGTACAAGAGTGATCCAATTCAAAAATCCCATAAAAAAAATAAATCCGAATTAAGATACTGCCTGGCATATTTTACTTATCCATTTAAGTGTATCGGGCTGAAGGCTCCTGTCAGTAATTAATGATTCGAAAGATATGGCATAAGGTGTTCTATTATAATCCTGGATAAACAATTGCATCTGTTGCGTTGCCTGTTTGATAGTCCAATTACCTCCTTCAACAACAGCTGTCATAGTCTTCCATGGTACAAAGCGGCTTGGAAAAATCTGACCCTGTCCTTCTAATTTTTTGTTAACAGGTATAGCAACCATTGTTTCAAATTTGTTATCACTTGTCTTTTTTACATTCAGCATAGGATAATTTGTTTCTATAGCCTTTTGATATTCAATATAATTATGTAATTTTTTTACAAGTAGATAAATTTCCTGAGTAGCTGGATAATTAGACGTTACCAATTTAATCGCAACCAAAGTTGAGTCTTTTGAAATTATTTCGTTGATATCTACACCGTAGACATTCGATTTTTTATCAAGAAAAAATTTTAAATTAAACAATAAATCAGTCATAGTTTCTTTAATATTTCTTGCTTCATGGTATTCGGCAATCCTTTTAATGGGATTTATGCTTGATGTAAATGAGCACTGCCATTGAGTAATGATCGAATCTTTACTGAGAGGAAAAATATTAAGGATTGTATTTATTCGAATATTATTTTTTGAAGCGTTGATTGAAATCCTGTTGTATGTTGAATGACTAACCGTGAAGCTATACCCATTATGATTAAATTTTTTTTTTATGGTGGAAGTATCATAAGAATCTAAAGAGTGACCTGGCCACCATTTAACCCACTTGTGCTCATTTAAAAGAAACCTATTAGCTCCATTTATACTACAGTGAATTATTACATTCTTTGATACAGTCAACTTAGTCGGAATAAATATATAAATGCCGGTCAACAATAGAAGACCTACAAGTATTAGTGCTAATATCTTTTTAATCATAGATAGGAATAAGTTAGGGCAAATTGTTATAATATTTAATACTTCTTTCCAGGCGCTTAGGTTTTGTTAGGTTTTCCTATCACCTCACCTCTTTTTGATTCTCAATAACAAACACTATAATCTCATCTAACGAATAATCAATTCTTGAAAGTGCGTCATATATATCTTCGCGGCTTACCTGTGCGGCGAAAGATGGTGTCTTCAATTTTTTCATGATACTTTTTACATCCATACCATCATAACCGGCTGGCCTGATCAACGCGGATGCATGGACGAAGCCCGATAATTCATCAAACATATAAATCATTTTATCCATAGTGTTCTCTGGTTGTACTCCAAAGTACCTGGGACCATGGGAAGCTATGCAGTGTATAATTTCAGGGTCAATGTTCATCTCTTCCAGTTTTTCTATGATGACGCTGCAATGGCCGTCGGGAAATTTTTCCCAGTCCGCATCATGTAGTAAGCCAGCCAGTTCCCATTTGAGAGCCGTTGCTTCATCCGCATTTTCTTTTTTTACGGCCCAGGCTTTCATAACGGCTGCTACCTGGCGCATGTGAAGCCGAAGCCGGTCGTTACTTATCCAGTCATCAAGCATTGTACGTGCTTCTTCTATTGAAATTACTTTTCCGGCATCGGCCGGATTACCAAAACTTGATCTTCCCAATGGTTGAATTCCTGACATAGAATGGTTGTAAGCTGTTGAATGTAGCAAAATTGATTTAATTGTGGACGCTATCAAAAGAAATATTACGGATGACTTATGCATTTTCAATTAAGTACTTTGAAGATGCGCCTCCATGCTAAATAAGAGATAAAATTTTTATTGATAATCAATCCCTTGTGAAGGGTGCTATCAAATTAGCTCATATTTTTCTTGGAAATTCCCTATCGTTTCAATTACCTTTGCGCCCATAATTCATTATTTGCCCTCGGGATAGCGACGGCATCATTAAAAAGTAAACAAATGAGTAAACTACATTTCACCACAAAACATGCGAATGAGGCTACCGTTCAACGCAACTGGCACGTTGTGGATGGTACTAATCAAACCGTCGGTCGTATGTGCGCAAAAATTGCTGCTGTTCTTCGTGGTAAGACCAAAGCTTATTACACGCCCCACGTTGATTGTGGCGACTACGTAATAGTTATTAACGCAGACAAAATAGTTTTCACCGGCAATAAGCTGGATGATAAAATGTACCTCACCTACTCCGGTCACCCGGGTGGTCAGAAGTCTGAATCAGCAAGGAACCTGTTAAAACGCAGGCCTGATGCCCTGATAGAGAGAGCCATAAAAGGAATGTTGCCTAAAAATCGTTTAGGCCGCAAAATGTTTAAAAAATTATTCGTGTACGCAGGAAGTGAGCATCAGCATAGTGCACAGAAACCTCAACCACTAACATTCTAATTTATCCCGCTAAACGGGATTCAAAAAGCAAATAAATGGAAAAACAAAAGACTGCGGTTGGTCGTCGTAAAGAAGCGGTAACAAGAGTATTTCTTAGTAAGGGCGATGGCAAAATCACTATTAATAACAAAGATTACAAAGTTTATTTTCCTTTGGTCTATTTACAAAACCAGGTTGAATTACCTTTTAAGACTATTGAATCAGCGGACAAATTTGACGTGAAAATCAATGCTACCGGTGGTGGGGTAAAAGGCCAGGCGGAAGCTTCCAAGTTAGGCATCGCCCGTGCACTGCTTCAGGTTAATCCTGAGTTGCGCCCTGTCTTAAAAGCAGCCGGCTTGTTAACGCGCGACCCGCGATCGGTTGAACGTAAAAAACCAGGTAAGAAAAAAGCTAGAAAAAGCTTCCAGTTCTCTAAACGTTAATATTGACCATCGGAGGTCTGATCAAGAAGAAGTTACAATTTTTTTTGCCAGATACCAGGGCTCAACTTTCAAATCAAAAATTTCAAATCAGTAAAATGGAACAAACTACTTCGTTACAGCAACAGTTGCTGGAAGCAGGCGTACACTTCGGTCACTTAAAAAAGAAGTGGAACCCTAAAATGTTGCCTTACATTTTTGCGGAGAAAAAAGGTATCCACATCATTGATCTTAATAAAACTACTGAAGCTTTACAGGAAGCGGCGGCAGCACTTAAGCAGATAGCCAAGAGTGGCAAGAAGATCATGTTCGTTGCCACTAAAAAGCAATCAAAGGAAATCGTTACAGATTGTGCTCAGAAAGTGAATATGCCTTATGTAACAGAACGCTGGTTAGGTGGAATGCTAACCAACTTCAATACTGTTCGCAAGAGTGTGAAGAAAATGCAGAGCATAGAAAAAATGCTTAGTGATGGGTCTTTTGACAACATCACAAAAAAAGAACGTTTAACGCTTAGTCGCGACAGGGAAAAGATGGAAAAGGTATTGGGTGGAATCGCTCAGTTGGGCCGTGTACCTGCCGCATTGTTTATTGTTGACATCGGGCATGAGCATATTGCTTTGTCTGAAGCAAAACGTTTGGGCATAGGTACATTCGGAATGGTAGATACTAATTGCGATCCTAACAAGGTTGACTTTGCAATTCCCTCAAACGATGATGCTACCAAATCAATCGCTATCATCACCAATTATATTACTGCCGCGATTGCGGAAGGTCTGGCTGAAAGACAGGCGTCTAAAGAAGAAGACGTAGAAGAAGTGGGTGATGAGAATGAAAAAAAAGCAGCTCGTTTGCAGGCTGAAGCGGAAGCTGAGGCTGCACGTGCCCGCGGTGGCGGAGGTGGTAAGCCGAGAGGTGGCGGTGGCAGCGGCAGTGGTGGCCCGCAGAGGCGTCGTCCTTCCGGACCAGGCGCAGGTGGTGGCGGTGGAAATCGCAGACCAGGCGGCGGAAGATAATAAATGTTTAAAGAAAAGTTAGTAACAACTGAATGTTCTTTACTAAATTAAAATTATAAAATGGAGACTAGTATGTCTGTAAATATAACAGCTGCCGATATAAATAAATTACGTCAGCAAACAGGAGCGGGTATGATGGATTGTCGAAAGGCCCTGGTAGAGAGTAACGGTGATTTCGAAGAAGCAATTGATTACTTACGTAAGAAAGGTCAGAAGGTTGCGGCACTACGCAGCGACCGCGAGGCAAAAGAAGGAGTAGTTATTGCACAGACCACCGATGATAAGAAAACAGGATTTATTCTTACGCTTGCATGTGAAACTGATTTTGTAAGTAAGAATGATGAGTTCATCGCCTTTGCTAAGTCTATCATGGATGTGGCAGTAGCCAACGATGTTAAAAGTATAGATGAATTAAACAGCCTTAAATTGAATGGTGCTACTGTAGCTGATAAGGTTAATGAACAGGTTGCTAAAATAGGTGAAAAAATCAGCATCACCCGTTTTGAAAGAATTGAATCGGAAGGCATCGCCGCTTATATCCATGGTTCGTACAGGATGGGTGTGCTGGTAGGATTGAATAAAAATTCTGAAAAAGTACTTGAAGCAGGTAAAGATATAGCTATGCAGATAGCTGCCATGAACCCTGTTGCTGTGGATGCTGCAAGCGTTTCTGCTGAAACAATTGAAAGAGAAAGATCTATTGTTACGGAACAGATTACCGCTGATCCTAAAATGGCAGGCAAGCCTGCTGATATGATCGCCAAAATTGCAGAAGGTAAACTAAATGCTTTCTTCAAAGAACAAACGTTAACAGCTCAGGCTTATGTTAAAGACAACAGTAAAAGTGTTGCGGAATACCTGAAGAGTATTGATCCTGAATTAAAAGTCGGATCTTTTAAGAGAGTAGCATTGGGGTAATGGCAATTAGATGTCAGCTTCCAGCAGTCGGCTATCAGGTAAAAGACCATAACTTAATTGGTAAAGTGCGCTTTCGATATTTATAGTTAAAGGGAAAATGGAAACATTTTCCCTTTTTGCATTTATGGAATTTCGTTTTATAAAAACGTTACTGATAGAAATTAATTCGATAACGTTTTGTAAATAATGAGATCGACTGCTGGCAGATAGCCAAATCTTTAAACCTCAGCTCCTCAACATAAAAAATATATCTTCGCATCGAAATCAAAAGTTAATCTCAATTATGCAACCTACATACAAACGCATCCTGTTGAAACTGTCAGGTGAGTCTTTAATGGGTGACAAGAGTTTCGGACTTGATTCAGCTGTTATATCGCGGTATGCCCAGGAAGTAAGGTCGGTGATAGATTTAGGTGTTGAAGTTGCGATTGTTATTGGGGGTGGTAATATTTACCGCGGCATGAACGAAGCTGAAACAGGTATTGAAAGAGCTCATGGTGATTATATGGGAATGCTTGCGACAGTAATCAATGGAATGGCTGTTCAGGCAGGACTTGAGAAAGCAGGCATTTTTACTCGGCTGCAAAGTGCTATTAAAATGGAACAGATAGCAGAGCCTTACATAAGGCGAAGAGCTATGCGCCACCTGGAGAAAGGCCGTGTGGTTATATTTGGCGCAGGAACGGGTAACCCTTATTTTACCACCGATACAGCCGGCTCTTTAAGAGCTATAGAAATAAAGGCTGAAGTAATCTTAAAAGGTACAAGGGTAGACGGAATTTATACAGCTGATCCAGAGAAAAATCCAACAGCTACAAAATTCGATCACATATCATTTGCCGAATGCATAGCAAATAATTTGAAAGTGATGGACATGACTGCGTTTACCTTATGTATGGAAAACAAACTTCCTATCATAGTCTTTGATATGAATAAGCCTGGTAACCTTTTAAAAGTAGTGATGGGTGAGCATGTAGGAACGCTTGTTAACAATGAACCTTCCGGATGTATAAAACCAATAGCTGCATCCCAGGTAATATCTTAATGTTGAAAAATGAATAATCAATATCCATTTAAACGGGGGAGCTAAATTTAATAAAATCAATACTTAAGTATTGTATCGACTCACAAAAAATAAAATTTGTCCAAAATATTTTTAATAAAATTAATTACCAGGCAATGGCATCAATTGCAGACCTTAGAAAGGAATACCAGTTTCAATCACTCTCTGAAAATGATGTTGCGGCAACGCCCATTCACCAATTCGAAAAATGGTGGAATGAAGCGGTACTCGCACAGATACTGGAAGTAAACGCAATGACGTTAGCCACTTCTTCTGCTGATGGAATCCCTTCAGCAAGAATTGTGTTACTGAAAGGATTTTCAGAAAAAGGCTTTACATTTTTTACAAACTACAATAGTTTTAAAGGACAACAACTCGCTGAAAATCCAAGAGCCTGTCTCGTATTTCTATGGAAAGAATTGGAACGCCAGGTTAGAATAACGGGTGTTGTGGAAAAAGTCAGTGAAGCCGAAAGCGATGAATATTTTAATAGCAGGCCACCTGGCAGCAGGATAGGTGCATGGGCCTCACCACAAAGCAAAGTGATTAAAGACAGAGCATGGCTTGAAACGGAAGAACATCATTTTCAAGAACAATTTATTGGTAAAGACATTGCAAGACCTCATAGCTGGGGAGGATATATTGTGAAACCGATTTGCATTGAATTCTGGCAGGGACGCCCAAGTAGGTTACACGATCGTATTCAATATATGTTATTAGGTAATGGTGACTGGAAGTTAGAAAGACTAGCACCATAGAAGATATCACAGAGAACTTTTGGATAAATCTTAAATCATTAGTCGAAATGCCAATGAGCATCGAATAACCTCAACACTTGAAAATTCAGAGAATTATTCTTCAATCCTAATTCCCATTTTAAAACCGAGTTACAAAATTCTGCGAATCTTCCTGAATCGTATAATTCTTATTTTAAGCAGGTATTTCTTTCTTCACTTCTTCTTTCTTTTTAACCACTGCTACTCTTGCAGGCCTGGATTTACCAAAAGAACCTTTGAATATTTTACCTCTTTTTGTTTTTTTATCACCTCTTCCCATAAAATTATTTTATATGTCTATTATACTTGTTAACTGGAATGTTATTATTCAAATGCAAAAGTGCATCTTTTTTTTTAGAAACGTATAAGACAGTTATAATAAAAAAGCAAGAAACATAATTGCTTCTTGCTTCAATGCAGGTTCAGCATTATAATTTAGCAGATAATTCTTTACCAGCTTTAAATTTGGCTACTTTTTTAGCTTTAATTTTTATAACAGCACCTGTCTGAGGATTACGGCCATTACGTGCAGCCCTCTTGGATACAGAGAAAGTCCCAAAACCTACAAGGGTAACTTTGCCACCACCTTTTAAGGTTTTAGTAACTGCTGTAACGAAAGAATCCAAAGAAGCATTTGCCTGTGTTTTTGTTATACCTGCATCATCGGCGATCATTGCAATTAACTCAGCTTTGTTCATAGTGAAGTATTTTAAATTTTATCAGAACAAATATAGATGCTTTTTTCATCCGATAAATACTTTTTGAAAATACGGGTTGAAAGTTAAAACCGCTATAATCCGCATGGAGCGTGGATTATAAAGAATTTATACATGAGCAGGTCTCCAATTTTTTTCACCACAACCTTCCTCAAATGCAGGCCTGTGTTATATTTAAGACGATAACTATGCAAAGTACCTGTCCCTAAAGGGTTGCAGGAAATTAAGAAAACAATTCTCCTGCGTAATGTGCTTTTTATTAACAATTAATACACAACCTCCATAACAGTACTAAATGAGATGACATTATCACCCCATTTGTTACTTTCTTTTTGGCTGTGAATGTTAAGTTGTATTTCAACAAATTTCTTGTACAGCGCAATGGATTCTGTAAAATATTGAACAGCGTAAGTCGGGCCATCCGTATCATCAATATGCAATAACCTCAACATTTTAAAATCGAAAAAAAAAGTATCTACGAGATCGGGGATACTTTTTTCTTTCATCCATTCAAGCCATTCGTCATGTACAGACCAATCGACTTTTGTAGTAATGTTATAAAGAATCATATTCTAAATTCAATTGCTTGTGTTATTAATGTTTGCTATCAGTCTGCTATCAGGACGAAACCTTGAAGGCAATGATCTGCCGACAGTTGATATCGTAGGCCATAGCCTTTGCCGTCTAACATAACAATGCTTACATGATTTCAACCTCAACAGTTGTAACAACAACATTGTCATTAAGTAGGATTGCTAAATTCACACCTCAATCTTTTATTCAGTATTTTTTTTAGTTACTTCTTTTGTCATACGAAAAGTTAGAATTAACAAGAGTGCCAATACTGCCAAAATAATACTCCACAACGTCAGCATGTTTTTGTTATGAATTTGTTTGGATAATTTTTTTAAAGGATCAATTGGTATTATCGATCCGAGGTTTACTTCGGCAACCGTCTTATTAAGACTATCCTTAAAGAATTCAAGGTCGTAATTAGGCGCGATAGCTGTTGAATCACCAAACACTAAATTATACTTTCCTGCAGGTTCAAGGTATGCAAGTAAATACTTGCTAAGCTGGTATGCATTAACAGATTGAATTCGTACCGGTGGGTTATCCTGATTTTCTATTATCAATTTAATTTTCTCGGTTTTAATATTAATCGTAAAGCTTGCATCAACACCGGAACTTAATATATAATTATTTAGAGAGTAAACCTGATCTTTAAGAATCGTTAAACGGCGTTTATAAAACCTGGGACCCACCACATTAAGCTGTAGTTTATTGACCAGGTAGTTTTGATCAAACACGAGGTTGATATAAGACGATTTATCCGTGCTGTCTTTTTGAGTAATAGCCGGCTCAGGTACACGCAAATATTCACCATTATGAAAAGTCCCTTCATACAATCCTACTTTAACGATATTAACAGGCAACAGATCTTTACCATTAATAATCAATTCAAAAAATTTGTAAGCGCTGTTAGGAAAAGCAAGCGACTGAATGAAGCGATCCTGCTCCCGGATATAAATGTTGCTTAATACGATACGTTCTTTGATAACAAACCATTGCTTTTGATCATCGCTGCCGGTTAGCGTAACTGTTCTTTCGGCATCTGTATTTTTAATTACCAGCAGCAATTCATCAATTGTTTTGTTTGTCTTATTTTGTATGATGACATGGGTTTGCTTATCTGCTTCTTTTCTTATATCAAGTATAGGGAATTCTATAAAGTTTTTTTCCTCAAAGACTGCTGTGCCTGATCTAAGCATGTAAGGTACCTGGTTGCCTTTATCATTCAGAATTCTAAGATCGTTCAATTCATTCCTTGATTTTGCGACAATGGCCGGGGGCAAACTAATCTTATAAAAGCCGGCTTTTTTTATTTCACCTAAGCTTGATTTATATCGGAATGATGACTGGGCCTGGCAATAAACCAGGTGCAACAGCATTGTACAAATCAGAGAAAATTTATAAAACAGGTTTTTTTTCATCTTCGATGATTATTTTTTTAAGCCGCTGGTACATGAATGAAATTACCAGTAACAAAATACCTAAACTAAAAAATGCGGCTATCTTTCCCGCCACCGGAATATTGCGTATGTCGAAAATAAAAAGTTTAAGCAAGGTGATGGAGAATAATGTTAGAGATATAATACGCAACGATCGGTACTTATGCCGCATACCAAGCCACATAAAACCAAAAGAGCATAGTCCCCAAAGAATGGGCAGACCGGTTTTGATATATACGCGCTGTATGTTAGAAAGTGAATTAATTTTATTGTAGAAAAAGTAATTCATCATTAAATGTATTTCTGCGCTTAATAATATTACCACTATAAAACAAATTATCCATGTCAGCAGCTTCAGGCTTTTTTGAACTTCAATCAATTTGGAACGAATGAGTACAATTATTTTGTATAGTATAAATATTATCAGCAATGCCGCAAACCAATGGGCTATAAAATGATTTATTAAATAGTTTTGTTCCAGCATATTTTTTTGGATGTCAAAAATTTGCCCAATGCTGAATAAATACAATACTACACACAATGCCAGCAGGCTTGTTTTAATATAAAAATTCAGCTGCAACGAGGGTAGTTTTTCTGTTATCAGTATAAACAGGTAAATAAAAAATAACGTGTATAGCAGCAAATAGATCAAACTAAGATTAAGATCAGGATAATGATGATTGAACTGGTAATTGATTTCAAAAGCGCCTGCTGCAAAGAGTAACACTATTGCAGTAATACGAAATATATTGTCAGGAAGATAAACGTTACCTGCTCCTGGTTCACTACGAATGTCTTTTTTTCTTAACCGGAACAACAGGTAAGTAGCCACGGCGGAGAAGAGGGTTGTTATAAATCCTTTGTTGATAACTACAGGTACGATGGTTGACCGGAAGCCATAGACGTTGGTCCAATCCATCATTAAACTTACCAGCATTGCTACCCACACTATCAACGAGCCATACTTGATTATACGGATCTTTGATTTCTGAAACAACCAATACAATAACACTGCTTCAGAGGCCCAGAATAAAGTTATGTTGTTACCATTAAGCTGGATGGGTGCTGTCAGTGAAATAAAGCTAAGCGTGATGCCGATCAGCAGATATAATATGTTATTATCTATTTTGCGGTTTCTGAACAGGATATAGGAAGCCCCGAGATTAAAAATACTAATGGCCGCTGTAAATAGTCCGCGGTAAGGTCCCGCTTTCATCATAGTAAGTAAATATAATCCTGCGGCAAAATACAGGGAGGTATTGGCTAAAAGTATTCCAAAATCTGAAGCGATGAATTTTTTATTTCCGCGGATATTATAAGCTATGTTGATAATAAAAAACATAAGGTAGAAGGAGGTAGCAAAGAGCAGTCCATTGAAATATGTTGAGGTGGCTGTATTATTTTCCAAGGTAAATAACCAGGAGCCAAAGAGAATAAATGTAAAAATAAATGCCAGCAGGTTGAGCAAACGCCACGCCTTTTTGTAAGCTAACACAAGAAGTCCTGCGTTTAAAATAAGCAGGTATGAAAAAAGAATCTTGTAATTACCACTGCCTGTACTTACCATAAAAGGAGTTGCAAATCCACCTATCAATGCGATGATAGCCACCTCCTGCCTGTTATACAATTGAGAAAGAATTACAGCGAAACAGGTTATCACCACCATGATAACGAATGCCACTGTCTGACTGAACAAATGAAACTGATGGAAGCCAAGCGTTATAGTAAAATAAAAAACGGCTAACCCGCCGCCTGCAAGAACAGAGCTAAAGGCCTTATAGCTGTTTCTTAATACATGAGCTACTCCAACAAGTATAGCGCCGCACAGTATGCCAATGCCTACTCTTCCAACGGGTCCGATCCAATCGTTATCTATCGCAAATTTTACAAAGTAACCTATGGCAAGAACAAGGATTACAATGCCAATTTTACTTACAAGGTTCTCGCCAATAAATTTTTCCATATCAGGATTGCGCTCCATGAAAGTGGGCTTACGCGGAATGATGGGTTGCGGCGATGAAATGTTTAGAGGCTGGTCTTCTAATGCCGGTGCTGGCTCAATTGTTTCAGCAACAATTTCACGTGAAGGGATGCTGCTGTCAACCGTATTTTCTGTATCCTGTAATATAGATTGTAACGCTTCACTTAATGATTTTTCAATCTTAACTTCAGGCTCAGGCTCACGCTGTTTAAATTTTTGTATATAAGGTATTGAAACCGACTGTTCAGGAGATGTAACTGTAACTGGTGGCTCGATCTTAGCACCTGTTCTTTCAATCGTTGATTTAAGCATTTGATCTTTCAGCTTTAAAAGCGCTGCGTCTAACTTATCAAAGCGGCTATAAAGATTATTTTTAAGGGAAAGGATCAGGATTATGACAACAATAAACAGCAATACAGACAATACTTCCATGTTAGATGGGTTTAATAGGGCTTTTAAAGATATAAAACCCCCGGCACATCGTTGGTTTTAGATTTGAGGTTGTGAGGTGTGAGGTGTGAGGTGTTGAGTTAGGTCATAAAGCAATGAATTAGCATGCCAGGTTATTTCAAGATAATATTCATACCTGAAAAACTCATACCTCAAAAACCTCATTGCCTCATACCCCATACTTCAAAACCTCCTGCCTGTCTTATGCCTCCAATTCAACATACACGGGGCAGTGATCACTGTGTTTAACAGTTGACAATATAGCGGCATCTTTAACGGCGGACTGTAAATTTTCGGTAACGTTTATGTAATCTATTCTCCAACCCTTATTATTAAGTCGTACACTTGGGAAACGCTGACTCCACCAGGAATACTGGTGAGGCTGCTGATTTATCTGCCTGAAAGCATCTACAAAACCATCCTTCAGAAACCGGTCCATCCAGTCTTTTTCTTCGGGTAAAAAGCCTGACGATTTTTTATTGCCTTTAGGATCATGAATATCGATATCCTTGTGAGCGATGTTATAATCTCCGCAGACAATTAGTTTTTTTCTTTCCTGGCGAAGTTGTTTTAGATAATCCATTAATTCATTCAGCCATGTATATTTATACGACTGTCTTACGTCACCACTGCTACCTGAGGGAAAGTATGCGTTGATAAGCGTGATCTCTCCTAAGTCCATCCTTATCACCCGGCCTTCCGCGTCACTTTGCATAAAGCCGTTACCCAATTGTACAAAGTCAGGTTTGATTTTAGTAAAAACCGCTACGCCGCTATAACCTTTCTTTTCAGCAGAATACCAATAATCTTCATAACCCATATCCCTGAATTGCTTATGATCTACGTTTTCCTTTGCAGCTTTGGTTTCCTGTATGCAAATAATATCTGCGGGATCAGATTTCAGCCATTCGTAAAATCCTTTTTTTATAGCTGCACGTATGCCGTTGACATTGTAAGAGATAATGCGCATTATTTGGTATTTGACAGTAAGGTATTAAAATTATAAGATTTAGTAGAGGTTAAGTAAGAGGGCTATCAGTTTTCAACTATCAGTCATCAGCATAACAAAAGACTGATAGAGAAAGTGAGATGGCAAGAGAATATTTCTATTAAATCAATGTCATAACAATTTCTACATATTAAAGTCATTAGAATTCTTCTGAGAGTTGATAGCAGATTACTCGTCGGGATACATGTATAATTTGTTACGACATACCTCACACCCATACCTCATAGCTAACAACAAATTAGCATGTATATTTATATTTTCATCCGTATAATATGCCGTTATCAAAACGAATTATCCCAGCTAAAAAACAAGTTTACCTGGATGGTCCTAAGAGTCGTAGTTATGAATTGGGTTTTGCATTTAAGGTTTTCTATCAGATGATAAAAGGATACAGGGCCCTCCATTTTGTTGGTCCCTGCATTACTGTTTTTGGTTCGGCGCGATTTAAAGAGGACCATGCGTATTATGCCGCTGCAAAAGAATTTGGAAAACGCATTGCTGAAATAGGATTCACCACCATAACCGGTGGCGGCCCCGGTATTATGGAAGCTGCAAACAAGGGCGCTTTTGAGAACGATGGTTACTCGGTAGGTTGTAATATAAAATTACCCTTCGAACAGAAACCTAATCCTTACGTTAATGTGTCAGTTACATTCGATTATTTTTTTCTTAGAAAAGTGATGCTTGCAAAATATTCTTATGCGTTTATAATTATGCCCGGAGGCTTTGGAACGATGGATGAATTTTTTGAAACGATAACTCTTATTCAAACAAAAACAATTGCCCGTTTTCCAATAGTTATTTACGGTAAAGAATATTTTACGCCAATGATGGAATTTATCGAATCTATGGCAGAGAAGGGTACTATTTCCAAAGAAGATATGAGCCTGGTTTTATTATCAGATGATATTGATGAAGCCATGAATCACATAAGTACTTATATTGATAAAAATTACCAGCTTAAGTCAAGGAAAAGATTATGGTGGTTGCTGGAAAAAAGATAGGATGAGCTCATAAACAATACTGCAAAATGAAATACATAAAATGAATAAAAAAATCAATGCGATTATTTTTGACCTGGGTGCCGTACTCATTGACTGGAATCCAAGGTATGTATTCAATACGCTTTTTGATACGGAAGAAAAAATACAGTGGTTCTTAGAAAACATTTGTACCGGAGAATGGAACGAGAAGCAGGATGCCGGAAGGTCGTTGAAGGAGGCTACGGAAGAATTACTTTTGATGCATCCTGAATATGAAAGTGAAGTAAGGGCTTACTATGACAGGTGGGAAGAAATGCTTGGCGGGCCTATCCATGAAACGGTAGCTATCTTACGTCACTTAAAAAATTCCGGCGAGTATAAATTATATGCGCTTACAAACTGGAGTGCGGAAACATTTCCTGTTGCTATTCAACGGTATGATTTTTTACAATGGTTTGATGGAATCGTTATGAGTGGAGAAGAAAGAACGCGCAAGCCTTTCTCGGATATCTATAATGTATTACTAAAACGTTTTAAAGTCGATCCCAGCGAAGCGATCTTTATAGATGACAGCCTGCGAAATATTAAAGGCGGGGAAGAAGTTGGCATCAAAGGCATACATTTTAAATCCGCGCAACAGCTCTTGGAGGCCCTGAAAGAAGAAGGGATTATTATGAGGTATGAGGTATGAGTTGGCCAGGTATTGAGGCAGGTGAGCCATAGAGGAAAGGTGGCAGAGAAATACTATTTCCAATTTTTAACTTAGCCTTGCTTTCCTCCGTGGTTATACCAACCTTTTAAGCATGAGGTATGAGGTGATCAGGTATTGAAGTAAAAATCTTAGAGGATTTCAAGATAAATAAGTCATTTTATATGATTACGCTACCTCTAAGGTTTTCAAGTTATTACTTCTCATACCTGACAGCCTCCTATCTTACACCTCACTACTCATACTCCAAAATAGGCCGCAGCCATCTTTCAATTTCGTTCAGCGGCATTTTCTTTCTTGCGGCATAATCGGTTACCTGGTCTTTCTCAATCTTTCCAACACCAAAATATTTGCTTTCAGGATTTGCAAAATACCAACCACAGACCGACGAAGCCGGGTACATGGCCAGTGATTCAGTAAGCGAAATACCCGTATTTTTTTCTGCATCCAATAAATTAAACAAGGTATATTTCTCCGTATGGTCAGGACATGCCGGATAGCCGGGAGCAGGTCTGATACCTAAATATTGTTCTTTAATAAGGTCTTCGGCGCTCAGGTGTTCATCCGTTGCGTACCCCCAGAATTCCCTGCGTGTTCTTTCATGCATTACTTCCGCAAGACCTTCTGCTAACCGATCGGCAAGGGCCTGAAGGATAATCTTATTGTAATCATCATAATTATCTTCAAACTTTTTTATATGAGGTTCAATACCATGAATGGTTACGGCAAAGGCGCCCAGGTAATCTTTTTTCCCTGATGAGGCCGGAGCAATAAAATCCGCAAGTGACTGGTTAGGCTGACCGGCGGCTTTTTTAATTTGCTGCCGTAAAAATTGAAGATCTAATTGGTCGGCGGTTCCGTTGTTATCTTTCACCAGAGTTACCGTATCTTTTCCATTGGAGTTGGCTTCCCAGAAACCTATAGCTGCTCTTGCCGTTAACCATTTTTCTTTGATTATCTGGTTGAGTAGTGCCCGGGCATCATTGTACAGGCGTGTTGCTTCAACACCAACTATCGTATCGGTAAGTATCTGTGGAAATTTACCATGAAGTTCCCATGCTATGAAGAATGGCTGCCAGTCGATGTACCGGGCAATTTCCGCAAGGTCATATTCATCAAAGGCTTCAATGCCTTTGAATGATGGAGTAACCGGTGAATAATTATCCCAATCTATTATAGAATGGTTCTTCTGCGCTTCAGCAAAAGGCAGGTAATTTTTAACTGTTCTCTTATTAGTAAAATCATTTTTGAGTTTAATATACTCGGTTCGCACACCTGCCAGGAATTCCGCCTTCTGATCTTTACTCAGCAAACTACCGGCAACGGTTACGCTACGCGAAGCATCAAGAACATGCAACACTCCGTTATCATACTCCGGCGCTATCCTAACGGCGGTATGCATACGCGAAGTGGTAGCTCCGCCAATGAGCAGCGGTATTTCGAAATGCTGGCGTTTCATTTCACGGGCGATGTGTACCATCTCATCAAGGGATGGAGTGATGAGTCCGCTAAGACCGATGATGTCTACATTTTTTTCTTTGGCAGTCTGCAGGATTTTATCAGCGGAGACCATCACACCCAGGTCGATAATATCATAACCATTACAACCCAGCACAACTCCTACAATATTTTTACCGATGTCATGAACATCGCCTTTCACGGTTGCCAGCAATATTTTTGCTGCGCCGGCGCCTTCTTCATTTACCGTTCCGGCATCAATATGAGCCTGCCTGCGTACTTCTTTTTCAGCCTCTATGTAAGGTGTAAGAATAGCTACCGACTTCTTCATTACCCTGGCACTCTTGACCACCTGTGGTAAAAACATTTTACCCGCACCAAACAGATCACCAACTATATTCATTCCATCCATCAACGGTCCTTCTATAACATCCAATGGCTTTGAGTATTGTTGCCTGGCTTCTTCTGTATCTGCATCAATGTAATCTGTAATACCGTTTACCAGCGCATGACTCAGGCGCTTCTCCACCGCTTCGCTTCTCCAGGCTTCATTTTTTACTTCAGCCTTGTCTTTCGCTTTCACCGTTTCAGCAAAGGACAATAACTTATCAGTACTATCATCACTAAGATTCAATATTACATCTTCACAAAGTTTTTTAAGGGTAGGCTCAATTTCATCATAAACAATTAACTGACCTGCGTTGACTATACCCATGTCCATTCCGGCTTTGATGGCATAGTACAGAAAAACGGAATGCATGGCATCTCTCACGGTATCGTTACCACGAAATGAAAATGACATGTTACTCACACCTCCGCTTACTTTAGCTAAAGGCATTTTTTGTTTGATAATCCTGGTAGCTTCAATAAAGTCAACTGCGTAATTATTATGTTCTTCTATACCGGTAGCTATGGCAAAGATGTTTGGATCGAAAATAATATCCTGGGGATCATAGCCAACCTGTTCGGTAAGTATTTTATAAGCTCTCTCCGATATGGAGACTTTCTTTTCCAGCGTATCGGCCTGTCCTTTTTCATCGAAAGCCATCACCACCACTGATGCGCCAAAGCTCTTACATATAAAAGCCTGCTCTATAAACTTCTCTTCCCCTTCTTTCATAGAGATAGAGTTGACGATGCATTTACCCTGCACACATTTCAACCCCGCTTCGATAATACTGAATTTCGACGAGTCGATCATGATAGGTATCCGTGCAATGTCAGGCTCGGCCTGTAGCAGGTTAAGAAAAGTCTGCATCGCCATCTGGCCATCCAGCAGGGCGTCATCCATGTTTACGTCAAGGACCTGCGCGCCGTTCTCGACCTGTTGCCGTGCTACAGACAAGGCTTCTTCATAAAGACCATTCCTTACCAGCCTTGCAAACTTTTTAGAACCGGTAACATTAGTGCGTTCACCTATATTTAAAAAGTTTGTCTCCGGCCGAACTATTAAAGGCTCGAGGCCTGAAAGGCGCAGATAAGGTTTTATTGGGGCAACTATATTCATAAATGGTTTTTTAAACCACGGTGTCACAGAGGCACTGGGGAACACCGCAATTATAATATTCTTCTTTTATTCCATCTTTTATTAATGGAACATGAAAATTGATGATGTAACCAAGACGCTTACCTGTTACCATAAGATAACTCAATAATTGAGCTTCCCAAACGGGGTGGTAATTCTCCTGTGCTTTAAGTTCAATAATTACCAGATCGTCGACAAGAATGTCTAGTCTCAGGCCATCTTCGAGCATTACATTATCATACTTTATACTGATGATTTGCTGATTAGTATAAAAAATATTTCTTTTCGCCAGATCATAACAAAAGCACTTCTGGTAAACACTTTCACGCAATCCCGGACCAAGAGATTTATGAATAGAGAACGCAATATTTGCAATTTGCTGCGCTAACCACTTTTCTCTTTCCGATAGTGGCAAATATTCTTTTTCTGTACCTCCCTGTGTCATTGTGCCTCCGTGGTTTTAAAGTGCCGGTTCAAGTACCGGCAATTCTCTGGGTTTAAATTTCTTCACCTTGTCGGCTATATGTTTAATATGATCAGGCGTGGTGCCACAACAGCCCCCGACGATATTTACAAAACCTTCTTCCGCCCATTCTTCAAGGATATGTGCTGTTTCATGTGGCTGCTCGTCATATTCACCAAACGCGTTTGGTAATCCTGCGTTCGGATAGGCCGATGTATAGCAAGACGCTATCTGGCTTAGCTCTTCAATATGTGAACGCATCTCTGTAGCTCCAAGTGCACAGTTCAAACCAACGCTTATAGGATTTGCATGGGAGATTGAAATATAGAACGCTTCCAGCGTTTGTCCGCTCAAGGTTCTGCCACTGGCGTCGGTGATAGTGCCACTGATCATTACAGGCAGTTCTTTTTGTTTGGTATCGCGGAAGAATTTCTTGATGGCATAGATAGCTCCTTTTGCATTGAGCGTATCGAAGATGGTTTCTATCAATAATAAATCAACGCCACCATCAACCAATCCTTTAATCTGTTCATAATAGGCATTGGCAACTTCATCAAAAGTTACGGCTCTGAAACCCGGGTTGTTTACATCGGGCGATAAACTTAGTGTTTTATTCAAGGGGCCGATGGCGCCTGCCACAAATCTCGGTTTGGAAGGATTTTTTGCGGTGTATTCATCAGCGGCCTTACGGGCGACTCTTGCAGAAGCAACATTCAGTTCATACGCCAGCGACTCCATGCCATAATCCGCCATTGCTATGGCCGTACTGCTGAATGTATTCGTTTCAATGATGTCGGCGCCAGCCTCCAGGTATTCTTTGTGGATACCTTCTACAATAGCCGGTTGGGTGATACTTAAAAGGTCGTTATTTCCTTTCACGTCAGATGGCCAGTCTTTAAACCTTTCGCCACGGTAATCACTTTCCGCCAGTTTATGCCGCTGGATCATAGTACCCATAGCGCCATCAATGATAAGAATCCTTTCTTTTAAACATTCCTGTATTGTATTCATAATATGTTCCTCCATTCCTCCGTCGGGAGGCAGTTGAATAATTTAATTGTGGTGTTTACTTTTCAAACCCGTAAATACGATGAATGAAAATGACTACCATACAAGCCTATGAGTATGCTGAACTTTTAACGGGGGAGTATAACACTGTGAAGTGCACAGAAACAGGTCAATTCCAACGTTTATTAGTTCAGTTGATATAAGGGAGGTGTTTAATACCTGTTACATCTTTTCATCAGGCCGAACAATAAACAAATCCGCCTGAAATGATTTTGCAAATGTAATGATTATCCTTTAAAAATAAATTGGAAAGAAGGTTAATGACATCAGTTGTTAAGCAGGAATTATAAATTGCGAATGCATTTTATGCACTTCAGGAGTATTGCCAGGATAAAAAATCAACCTTACATTACTATCTTTGCGCCATGCAATTGCCTTCTGTTTTACTTGAAAATGCTGTGAATGAATTTGCTAAATTACCGGGGATCGGGAAAAAGACGGCGTTAAGAATGGTGCTTCACCTGTTAAAGCAGGACATAAATATTGTTCAGCAATTTGGGGATGCTATTTCAAGAATGCGCAAAGAGATCAGGTTATGCCAGCGATGTCATAACCTTGCTGACGCTGATATATGCGCTATCTGTGCTAATTCCATGAGAAAGCAGGATATCATTTGTGTGGTGGAAAGTATCCGGGATGTAATTGCTATTGAAAGCACCCAGCAATATAACGGTGTATACCATGTGCTGGGGGGTGTTATCTCACCGCTCGACGGCATCGGGCCTGATCAGTTAAATATAGAGCCACTTTTGCAACGTGTTCAAAAAGAAAATACCCTTGAACTTATTTTTGCACTTAATCCTAACATCCAGGGCGATACCACTATCTATTATATTCAGAAAAAACTGCCGCCCGTTACCATAAAAATAACTACTATTTCGAGAGGTATCGCTTTCGGGGGTGAACTGGAATATGCAGATGAGATGACACTTGCGCGCTCACTGCAGAACCGGTTGCCGGTAGAGAGTTATGTAGCAAGGTAGTGGCATATAAACCTTTAATATTCAAACTTATCATCCACATCAAGTCCACCTTTAACCTTCAATATTTTAGGTATCAGAAAAACCTTTTCAGGCTGCTGGCGCTTGCCGAAAAATGACCCGGGATCCCATTTGCCATTTTTGTTTCTATCATATAAAATACGCAGTTCATAATCTCCCGGCTTAAACAATTGTCTCCTGAATTCACGGGTAGCCATTACTGTTGAATCTACCACTTTTTCGGATTGCACAAATTGTAATACCGGATTTTTAGTAAGATCCAACCTTAAAAAACGGAGTCGCACACTGGCATAATCCGTTATTTTTTTTGCTTTAAAAGTGATAGTATCGATTTTAAGAAGCTTTTTACCGGAGCTGTCTTCGGCGAAACTTTTATCCAGTATCAGGTGATAGGTACTGTCTGGCTGCCAGGTATATTTAAGGGTGAATCTTCTGAAGAGAGAGTCAGGTGAAAAAGAAGAATACTTCAACGGCTGAAACTTATAATCGGCAAAAATAATTTTAGTACTATCAAAACTTCTTAGGGGCAATGCAAACTGTAAGCTAAAGTAGCCCAGCAGATCTTGTTGGGTGCCATCCAGGTTAGTTTGAATTACCAGTCGCCTGTCGGCAGTGCCTTTATCTTTCGATGGAACAACAGGCCGGGACGCTGCTTTAGGCGTTTCAATATTTTCAACATAAGCATATAAAGTATCAGGCTGGTTGATTTCATTTATTATCACCGGTTTTTCTGCAAAGGCGAACAGCTGGGCACTGGAAAGGTATCTTCTGTTACCTGCTTCATCTTTAAGAGCATATAGATAAAAAGTCCCGGCGGGCAGGTTCCTGAAAGTAAAATCACCTTTGCCGGATAATCTTGCATAATAGCGGGGACGTTCTTTTACTACAGCCGAGTCATCGCCTTTGCGATGCAGCAAAACAATCAGAGTGCTATCTATCTTACCCGTCTCCGCTACCAGCACGTGACCTGAAAATTGTTTGTCATCAATAGTTGAGCCGGTTGAGAAAATATAGGCGAAGTTCTTAAATTCGTTTCCTTCATTAATATCACGAATCGCGCGACCAAAATTCAGTGAGTAAGTTGTATTGGCATCAAGGGTATCTTTTATACGGATCGTTACAGTATGCAGCTTGCCTTCGACAATAGGAGTATTTTTTATAGTGGGTGAAACAATAAGGTTTTCCTGAAGGTTTTGCAGGTCTATGTATTCATTAAAGTAGAGGCTGATCCTTTTCTCTTTAAAATTCAGTGTAGAATCTTTTGGCGTCGCCTGTAATAATACCGGGGGTAAAGTATCCCGTGGTCCACCTGTTGGCGGGATAATGTTGGCACACCCTGAACTAAGAGACAGGATTTTAAAAACTAAAAGTATAACCAGGAAATATAATATGCCTTTGCTCATGAAGTGTACCCAGCAATTTTAGGTTGCGAAATTAGATTAAAGTTTAAAGTCCAATTCTTAAAGTTATTGTACCTATTACGGCGCTTCAGAACTTTAAGAATTCTTTAGGCTGGCAAAACCACCATTTTAAATATATATTTCATAATCCTCTAAACTTTACTACAACTCGGCTATCATTTGTAAGACATCATACATAAATTCTTATCTGGCAACTATCATTGATAGCTACCTGAAGACACCTGATAGCAAAAATCTTATTTAATATCCACAGTCTCTCTAAGCGTAAATGCTTATATAATTAACTTCTCCTTCCTCACATTGTAATATATTATAATTGGAAACGTTCTATAATTGGGAATAAAGTTTGAAAACGAATCCTTATCCAATTATATCCAATATACCCGAAACCTCTATGAAAAAAAATGCTTTTAAAATTTTTATTTTAGAAGATGATGTTTGGTATGGTTCGATGCTATACCATTATTTATCGTTGAATCCAGAGTATGAAGTAAAGCGGTTTGATTCTACCAAAGAATTCTTCTCCCGTCTCTACGAAAATCCTGATGTTGTTACGCTTGATTTTTCAATGCCCGACAGTGATGGTACAGCGGTGCTAAAACGTATTAAAGACTTCAACCGGAATATCCAAGTCGTAATGATCTCGGGTCAGGAGGATGTAGGCACAGCTGTTAACTTATTAAAGAATGGCGCTTTCGATTATATCGTTAAAGACGATGATACAAAAGATCGTCTTTGGAATGCTATCCTGCATTTAAGAGAAATTGCCGGATTAAAACAGGAGGTTGAAGATCTTCGAACGGAGGTTGGCAGGAAATACGATTTCTCACAGATGATACTGGGAAAAAGCGATGCTATTAAAAAGATCTACGCGCTGATGGAAAAAGCGTGTAAAACAAATATTACCGTCTCCGTTACGGGTGAAACGGGTACGGGCAAAGAGGTAGTTTCTAAGGCCATCCATTATAACTCCGACCGGCATAAAATGCCTTTCGTAGCAGTTAATGTGGCAGCTATTCCCAGGGAACTGATTGAAAGTGAATTGTTCGGGCACGAGAAAGGCGCCTTCACCGGGGCCATCACCCGGCGGATCGGAAAATTTGAGGAAGCTGATAAAGGAACTTTGTTCCTGGATGAAATAGGCGAACTGGATATTAATCTTCAGGCCAAATTACTCCGTGTATTGCAGGAGAAAGAAATCACGCGTGTGGGTGGTAACCAGGTAATTCCTATCAATGCCCGGATAATTGTAGCCACGCACAAGAATTTGCTGGAAGAGGTAAAAAACAAAAACTTCCGCGAAGATTTATATTACCGGTTAATAGGCCTGCCTATAGAATTACCTCCGCTGAGAGACAGGGGCAGCGATATACTGATCCTTGCCAAACATTACACTGATCATTTTTGCAAAGAGAATAAGCTTGCAAAAAAAATATTCTCAGCTGAGGCACAGCAAAAATTATTGCAGTATGCTTATCCTGGTAATGTACGAGAATTAAAATCAATGATGGAATTGGCAGTAGTTATGGCTGATGAAGAAACCATTGAATCAACTCATATCACTTTCAACAGTTCGGGCTCTATTTCAAACCTGCTAAGCAGCGAGACATCCCTTAAAGATTATAATAACATGATCATACAGCACTACCTGAATAAATATGATTCGGATGTGCTGCTGGTAGCTAAGAAACTAGACATCGGCAAATCTACTATCTACCGCATGTTGAAAAATGAAGAATTAGTGTTGACCTAGCATTTTAAAGTATCCTGTGGACTATGGCTGAAATGAAAATTATAAAATCAGGGATCTCCAAACAGGAAATCCAAAAGACCGCCGGCAAAAGCCTAGAAAAAAATTTAAGTAAAGCAGCAACCCTTGTAAAAAAGCGGATGACTCCAACTTATTGCCTGCAGGAAAAATATTTTAAGACTGTAGTTTGTAAAAGTCAGGTACTTATCTGTTCTTTCAATATAGCCGGAGAAATACTATCAGTTAATTCAGCCGCATTTAAACTGCTTGAATATAAGGAACGCGAGCTCGTCGGAAAGTATTTGTATAATTTTATGCCTGAAAAAGAGAAGCTGGATTTCCTGGATATTTATTTACCTGCGTTGAGAAACAACGAGCAAAGACAGGTTGTGCTGTGTTTAGTTACCAAATCGGCAGAGAGAGTTTACCTGCTTGCGGACTTTCAGATAAGTGAAGAGGATGATACTCAAATTATTTGCTTTGCGCAAAATATCACCCAACATATTCTTCATGAAAAAAAGTTGGAAGAAGAAATTAAAATTACCGAAGCCTCCGCACAGGCTAAGCAAAACTTCCTGGCAAACTTCAGTCATGAGATAAGAACACCTATGAATGGCATCCTGGGGATAGCCACTTTACTGGGTAAAACGGCCTTAAATGAAAGACAGCACAATTTTTTAAAACTGATCCAGGACTCTGCTAATAACCTGCTGGTGATTGTTAACGATGTGCTTGACCTTGAAAAAATTGTTGCAGGAAAATTACAACTCGAGAAATTACCATTTAAAATAGTAGATAAAATTTCAAATATAGTTCAGTCATTTATTTACCGCGCCGAGGAAAAAGGACTTGCAACCATCTATCAAAATAATATCCCGGGCAACCTGGTAGTAATCGGAGATCCGTTCCGTTTGAACCAGGTGTTAAACAATTTATTAAACAACGCGCTAAAGTTTACGGAACATGGCCGTATTATAATAACAACCCGGATTCTGTCCATTGCATATGACGTTGCTACCATAGAATGCAGTATTAAAGACACTGGCATCGGCATCAGTGAAAATATTATAAATAAAATTTTTGAACCTTTTATCCAGGCGAATTCTACAATAACTAGAAAATATGGTGGAACAGGTTTAGGATTGAGTATTTGTAAAAACCTGCTGGAAATTCAGGATGGCGAATTAAGTGTTAAAAGTGAAGAGAAAGCAGGTTCTGTCTTTACAATTAAAATTCCTTATTTAATAGGGGAAGAAAGCGCCATGCAGCTTGAGTTGACTAACGAAGTAAACTATTCAAGTTTAGGCAAGAAAAAAATACTGGTAGTAGAAGATATGGAACTCAATCAGTTTATAGCGCGGCATATAATGGAGTCATGGGGTTTTGAAGTGAGCATGGCAAACAACGGCAACCAGGCAATAAGTATGATAAAGCAAAATGATTATGACCTTGTTCTGATGGATATTCAAATGCCTGAAATGAATGGTGTAGTAGCAACAAAACATATCCGCAAAATGAGTGACCCGGTAAAAGCCAGGCTCCCGATTATAGCTTTAACAGGAAACTCCTTAAACACTGACAGTGAAAAATACCTTGCGGCGGGCATGAATGATTACTTGTCGAAACCGCTTTCCGAAACCAAATTGTTCCAGGTTATTGCCGCTAATCTTAAAAATAATAAAATCAGTAAAATTAATATGAAAACCAATGAGTTTATTGAACCTGCTCCTGTATCAAATCTAAAATTATACGACCTTTCTACAATCATCGAAATATCCGGTGGTGATGAAGAATTTGTACAGACGATGATTACCCTTTTTATAGATACTGTCCCTTCGAATTTAAAAGATTTAAATGCTGCCTTAAAAAATAAAAATTGGGATATGCTGAGTAAAATGGCACACAAACTGAAATCTACGCTTGACTCAATGGGTATTCATACTATCGGACACGATATACGAACCGTGGAGCAAAACGCTAAAACAAGAGAATCTCTTGATAATATCCCTGCCTTTGTTTCAAGAATAAATGAGGTCGTTTTAGAATGTGTTGAACAGATAAAGAAGGACATCATTAAGTGACTAATTTTAAACAACTAGGAATCGTTCCAAAACAATTAATCTTCTCCCATCATGGGAATTTTCCGTTTGGTAGGTGTAACAATAAATCATTGATTGATAATATTTTATACTTTTATTGAGCAATAGGCATGATTTTGCGGCTCCCTATGCTATAAACACACGGGAAAAGCATGAAACAAATCAAAAAACTTTGCATTATTGTAGTAGAAGACAATCTTTTTTATCAGCAACTCATCGCTAAACAACTGGAATCAATCAGCACAGCAATTCATTTTTTTACAAATGGCGAAGATTGCCTTGAAAATTTTACAGGTTACAAAGCAGATTTGATAATACTTGACAATAACCTTGGCGGTGAAGTAAGCGGTTTAGAGACCTTAAAACTTATACGCTTAATTGAACCAAACATCCACGTGATATTATTCTCTACTGACTCAGGTTTGGATACAGAAGAAAACATTTCTTCATACGGACTATTTGATTACATTGAAAAAAATAATGCAGGCTTTAAAAAGCTCAAAGACAGGATTATTTATAGCGAAGTTTATTCGGAACGTATAAAAATTAAAGCTTAGGCAACATTTTAACCAAGTGGGCGGCACCATGAGCCAGGTAATTATGCATGTCCGTTTAAATGTATTTTTTAGTAGACTATGTTGAATTCCTTTAAAACTAGATAAGTAAAACACTGCACACACCTTATGAGTGGTTCATATACTAAAGGCCTGAGTAAACAATTTAATACCATCATCCGTTGTGGAAGTGATGTCGACATACTCTCTGAAAACAGTGCAAAAAATTCCTGCCACGCTTGAAAAAGCATGGCAATTTTTTTCAAGTCCTGCTAATTTGCAGGAAATTACTCCCAGTCATCTAGGGTTCAAGATTCTTTCATTGTATCATGGTAAAACAATGTATGAAGGACAAATCATAGAGTACACGGTAAAACCGGTATTAGGTATTCCGTTGTATTGGATGACTGAGATCACTCATATTGATCCTTATAAGTATTTTGTAGATGAACAACGGTACGGGCCATATAGCATGTGGCACCACCAGCATCATTTTAAAGAAATTGAAGGTGGTGTTGAGATGACTGATATTGTTCATTATAAAATTCCACTAGGTATTTTGGGTAACCTGGCTAATTCTTTACTGGTAAAAAGTCAACTTAGCAACATATTCACTTTTCGATTTGAAAAAACGGAGAAGCTCTTTGGCAAATGGCCGGTATCGCAATCAGCGGACATTGCGTTTCATAAATCCTGAGTCAGGATTAAATTTAACCAGGCATTCTTGAGATATATCTTTCAATTTGTTTTATCTGTTCCACTATTTGCGGTGTAGTGGCTTTAAGGCCTTTAGCTTTGCGGAAAAATTCTTTAGCAGCGCGGAATTCTCTTTTCGTCATCATGATAGAGCAAAGCTGCAGATAAGCGGCAGCCTGGTTTTCCTTATCAGGAAGTCCGCTGCGGATAGCCGACCTGATATAACTCTCTGCGGATTTGATATCATTTTTTTGCATCTGCAGCATACCCATCTGTAACAGGCTGGCACCTTCGGCTTCCTTCATAGGCATGCCAAGATCAAGGCCTTTTTTCATGTTTTTTTCGGCGCCGGCATAATCCTGTTTCATCATTGCTACATTACCTCTGAGAGTAAAGTAAACCGAGCGGATTGGTTTATAAAGCAGGGTAGGAAATTGAACGGAGTTTAAAACTTTTTCAGCGCCTTCCATATCTCCGTTTTCCATGTATTGCTGGATTAGTCGCATAGGGCCGAAGAAAAAATGTCCTGCAATTAAAATAACTCCTATCAGGTAAAGTATAAAAGAAGGCCAGAAACCACTGGTAATATTTACGATAATAGCAAGGATAATGACGAGAATACCAATGTAAAGCCTGTATTTTATCAACAGATTATAGAACTTCATAAAAATTAATATGGATGGTAAAGATAAGAGCCGCGTTTCAGATTGAAGATTTTAGATTGTGAATTGTTAGAAAACTTTACTTTTGCGGTCCTGGTTTTTTTGCCTGCTGATGGCTTAGCATTGGTCCCGTAGTTCAATGGATAGAATAGAAGTTTCCTAAACTTTAGATGTGAGTTCGATTCTCGCCGGGACCACTTTGATAGAGGTTACCTCTGGTAAATAACAGAGCGCTCTCGTGAAATGAGTTTTTGTATTAAATCAATCACAGAAGTCTGCAGATTTACTTTTCAGATCTTTTTCTACAACAATCAATCCGCCAATAATAATTACAATCAGCAATTGAAAAAGTATAACATCAATTGGAATTATAATGATTTTAAATAAAAGTATTTTAGTAGAAAGGAAGGTTTGAAAATAATGATAAGTTTTACGGTGTTTATTTATACCACATTAAAGTATCCTTGATTATAGTCCTTTACAAAATGGAGGTAATCGGTATGGACCTGTTTTGAGTATGTTAATGCATAGTCCATCACCTTACTTTGCCAGTCACTCTTTTCTCCAAATTCCATCAGTTCATCTGCGATAGCAGAGCCCTGCCTCCCTCCACTTCTAAGCTGAGCCGAGGCAGTAAGCAGCGCCATATCTTCTATGACAAAGCTTACATCTTTATACTGCCTTAGAATTGAAGAAAAATCAATTTTATCTTCTGCAGGCTGCAGTTCCTGAATAACGAAAGAACTGCCATTGAATTCTGTAACTGCCAGCAATGCTGCTGTAGCATCTTCCATTCTTGTCTGAATAGCTACTTCCCTTTCTGCTTCCGAGTTCCATTCCGGCTGGGGTATACTTGTATAAGTTGTCACTGAAGATGATCTTGATTCTTTCATATCTATAAGCAGAAAATCTTTTTTCTTTTGCAGAAGAAAAACATATCTTTTGATTCCCAAACTTCCTGTTCCGGCTACTCTGAAGGCTGCATCAGCTACTTCGTATTGTTGTAAATTTTTGCTTTGGAAACCAATCCATTGACTGACGTGTTGAATCAACTGATCCTTTAACTTATAATCAAGTGAAAAATGTTTTTTATTATCAATAATCAAGTAATGCTTCTTTTTCTTTTTAATGATATGCTTTTCAAGTAATTCTTTTGGTTTTCTTTTACTTACAGATTCAAGAAAAGATTTAATGATCCCCTTTGCCAGTCTTGCTTCTATATGTTTTGCTTTACCGCCCTTTAATACGTCGCTATATGTTTTTACATATACTCCGACCCAATCGTTAATCTGCGTTTGATTTACTTTTAAAATATTAAAAGCTATAAAAATACTTGTAATCATACGGACAACTTCCCATGCTGCAGGGGCAAGTAGCGATTCATCAAAGTCATTCTGATCAAAATAAACAAATCTGTTATTGGCTTTATAGCTGCCAAAATTTTCAAGATGAAGATCGCCACATGCCCACACCTGAGGAGAGTTTATAAAAGAGAGATCTTTACTCAGGTCTTCGTAAAATATATGACAACTCCCCCGGTAAAATTTATATGGATCGTCGGACATTAGTTTGTATTTAAGCTGAACCTTATCCTGAAGCAGAGGGCTGTTAAATTTTTTTAATCTTTCTGAAATGCTTATTTGTGATGTCATTTTTTAAGAATATTATTACTGAAAAACTGAAACTATATTGTGATAAATGTTATTAAATATTCAAAACTAATTTTCTAGTCAAGATATAATTAGAGATAAAATTGTTTGAACGTTTATTTCGATATTTTAAATTAACTGATGTTGCCGGTGGAGGAAATCTTAAATATTTTCCCAGAGCTGAACTATTGTATTTATATACCTGCATAAATGATGCATCCTAATCCAAGTATAAATAAAAGAAACATAAAAGCCAGTAAACCGTTGGTTGCTTTAGGTGCGTTCTTAAATTCTTTCCAGACAAATACCCCCCATAATGCGGCTACCAGTGTTGCTCCCTGCCCCAGCCCGTAAGATATTGCTGCGCCTGCTTTGCCGGCTGCAATTAAATTAAATGAATTGCCAAGTCCCCATATTAAGCCGCCCAGTATGCCCACCAGGTGAGTGCCTAAGTTGCCCTTAAAATAGGCAGCATAGTCAGTAGGCAGCCCTTCTATGGGTTTTTTCATTAAAATGGTATTGAACAAAAAGTTGCTGATAAAAATGCCGCATGAAAAAATAAATACTGCCGTGTATGGTGTCATTTTCCCTGCAGCAGGATGCACAAAATCATTTAAGTCCATGGAAGCTGCTATAAACCTGTAAAAGAAAGACATCAGTAACCCTGCCAGCAAAGAAATCAAAATACCTTTGGAAGAAACCTTGCGTCCGGTTGCAACACTACGGCGGTAAGCTATTGCATTTAATATTATTGCTAAAATGATCAATAACACACCCGTAAAAATAAAAACAGGATTGCCTTTCTGGTCCCCGGAATAATTTATTAAAACCCCTAAAATCAAAGCCAGCCCTATACCCACAGGAAACGCCACTGCCATGCCTGCAATGGCAATGGCTGCGGAAAAAAGAATGTTTGCAGCGTTGAAAATTATTCCACCTAAAAATGCACTTTCTATATTAACTATATCAGCCTGTTTTATATCCGCCAAAAAACTTCTTCCCTCATTGCCAAAACTGCCTAATGTTAGTGCAGACAACAGAGAAAATAAAAGTATTCCAATTACATAATCCCAATAAAATAACTCGAACCTCCATTTTTTACTTGCCAGTTTTTGAGTGTTTGCCCATGAACCCCAGCATATCATTGTAACTACACAAAACATAATAGCCAGGGAATAACTTTGTACAATAAACATAAGATGTAATTTTTTAGCAGGATAAATAAAATATTCTTCGAAATTCTTTTTATCACGGGGGTTCAAAAATTTTCAAAGTAATTCTTTTGCAGAAATTACTTATCCGTTACACACCTGAAACCAATGGTGGCAGACCTGTCAAT
>Ga0123336_10000119_pt1 | contig 79562 bp, 60 predicted proteins | sample SSSSmetaG_FD_96466 | JGI IMG/M metagenome (GOLD analysis project Ga0123336, IMG submission 96466) | Glacier valley bacterial and archeal communities from Borup Fiord, Nunavut, Canada, to study Microbial Dark Matter (Phase II) - ​SSSS metaG | ecosystem: Environmental > Aquatic > Freshwater > Ice...
CCACAATTTGAATATAAATTATTTATTTGTAATAATGTATTCAACGAAGTAATAATGCATAGTTCAAGAATAGCAGAGATGGCTCAGACGTTTGGTACTTACTTAGGAATCGAAACAGATGATTTATCTTTAATGCGACTAGCTTCTGATTGGCATGATGTAGGTAAACTATGCATTAGCCCTGATATATATTCAAAACCTGGTAAATTAACAGAATATGAGTTTAGTAGAATAAAACATCATGCATGGTTAGGTTATAGCATGGCAAAACAAGATCAAAACTTAAAACAATGTGCAGAGTGGATATTAAAACACCATGAAGATTATAATGGTAAAGGCTACTATGGATTTAAAGAAGGTGAGATACCTTTGCAAGCTCAAGTATTATCTTTGATTGACAAATTCGATGCATTAACAGAAGATAGATGTTATAGGAAAGCATACACATGGGAGGAAGCCCTAGATATATTAAGGTCGGAATCTGGAAAATTTGAGCCAACACTTTTTAGAAAGTTTGAAACATGTATAACAACTGTGTATACGGACAAAAAATATATTTAAGATATAATATAAAAATAAAAGCAAATTTAAGGGACCATTTTATTTTAAAATGGTCCCTATTTGTATATTTATTATCCTACAAAACATCTTTTGCTAACTGCCCTAATATTTCAATACCCTTTTCAAGCTGTTCATCTGTAGGTGTTGAGAAGTTAATTCTAAATGCCTGACATTTCTCTGTGTCATCCATTAAGAAGGCATTTCCAGGCACTACACATACTTTACGCAAAACTGCCTGTTTACAAAAGTCTGGCATATCTACACCCTCTGGCAATTGACACCAAATGAAGAGTCCACCATCGATTTTGTTGTAGGTAATCTTAGGTGCTAAGTGTTTATCTAGTAGATCCATGGTAAATTTTGCTTTCTTTCTGTATACGCTTCTGAGCATATCTAGATGAGCATCAAAATCGTAATTACCCATGAATTCTTCTGCAATTATTTGTGACCAGATATTTGTATGGACATCCGAGCCCTGCTTACATACTATTATCTTCTGTACAACCGGAGATGGGCCTATTACATAGCCAACTCTCATTCCAGGAGACAATACTTTGGAAAAAGTACCAGCATAAATAACAATGCCATCTTCATCAAAGGATTTGATTGCTGGAATATGCTCTCCTGCGAAGCGTAGATCGCCATATGGGTTGTCTTCCAATATCAACACACCATACTTTTTAGCAAGCTCATAGACAGCCTTACGCTTCTCCAGACTCATTGTAATACCAGTTGGATTCTGGAAGTTAGGTATTGTATAAATAAAACGTGCACGAGGTTCATCTTTAAGCGCTTGTTCAAGTGCCTCAATATTCATTCCATCCTTATCCATCTTAACGCCATGGAGACCCACGTTGTAAGAACGGAAGGAGTTCAGAGAACCAATAAAGCTTGGTGACTCACAGATAATAACATCACCTTCGTTGCACAATGCTTTGGTGGATAAATCCATTACCTGCTGTGCACCAGATGTAATAACCAACTCGTCAAATTCACGCCCAATATTGTGAGTTTCCTTCATGTATGCTTTTAATCTGTTTCTAAGAGGTGTGTAACCCTCAGTAATGCTATATTGCAGAGCACTTATTGGATGTTTTGCTAGCAAATTGGCAGAAATCTCCCCAATTTCCTTAGTTGGAAAAGTCTCTGGTGAGGGATTGCCCGCTGAAAGAGAAATTACCGTTGGGTCAGCTGCATATTTAAATATTTCTCTAATTGCAGACGGTTTTAAATTCTTAACACGTTCTGAAAATTTGTACTCCATTATAATCACCAACCTATTCATAATTTTTAATATTATTATCTATATATGTTGCGCTAAGTTTTTTAATTAGAATTGTATGTATTTAAGTGCAACATATATTCTTCTGCGCTTTTATCTTGTTTTCCCTTTGGCTTTAGGAATGGAAAACGTGTATTAATTCATCTTATATTGCATTTTTCTATAAGAATATAACTGCTAAAAAAAGCAGATTATTACCATTACATATTCATAATATTATAACATAATTTATTTATATATAAATATAAAAGCAAAAAAACCTTCTTATTCTTCTAATCGCATGACGTTTTCAACATAGGTCTTAAAGTGCTCTACAGGTGGGGTCATATATCCATTTGTCCGCCAAACCATTTTAATTTCTATAAAGCAAAAAGGTTCACGGACACGAATAAGTGAAATTTTATCCATATCAAGTCCTGGTACGAATGGAATCAGTGCAACCCCAAAATTTGCCCCTACCAGTCCTGCAACTGTTCTTTCTTCAAAAGCTTCGAGGGACATTATTGGATGAAAGCCAACTTCATTACAGAGTCTTTCAACCACATCATGTAACACGTTCTCAGGTTTATAAAGAACGAATTGTTCATTGGCTACCTCGCATAAATCAACTTGCTCTCTGCCTGCAAGTATGTGATCTTTATTAACAATTAAGAACAACTCTTTTTTCATTAATGTAAAAGAGCTCATATCATCAATTGCCTCTTGGGGCGTACAGAAGCCCACATCAATTTCGGCATCCTCTATTTGTTCCAGTATTTTATTTGTGGTGTCTTGGGTCAAGTGAAATTTAATTCCAGGCTCATATTTTTGAAAGGCACTAATCAATTCAGGTACAAAACTTGACCCCAGTGGCTGAATAAATGAAAGAAAAATTGTGCCATGAGATGGATCAACCATATTGTTAATTTCTTGCTTAGCTTCCGCTATTTCAGACAAAGCTCTATTTACATGTCCTAGAAATATTTCGCCATATCGGTTTAAAACAACCCCACGACTCTTTCGCTCAAATAAAAGAGCTCCAATTTCTTCTTCAAGTCTAGAAACTGATCGACTTAATGCAGGTTGTGAAAGTGACAATTCAATAGCAGCCTTGGTAACGCTACCGATATTAGCCAGTGCCTGAAAATACTTAAGTTGATGTAAATCCATGTATAATCACCTTCCTCGAAATAATACGTATTACAATTATGCATCAATGTCATACAAAACACAATTAGGAATGCTTAGATTAAAGTGGTATATTATATAAGTTATTTAAAAATTATAAGGAGTGACGATATTGCACAAAGAAAATTTGTGGACAAAAGACTTTATTAGTATTACCGCAATCAGCTTTTTCATCTTTTTTGCTTTCTACGTATTAATAGCAGTTCTACCTTTGTATCTGGTAGGCACACTTGGTGCAGGCGCAGATAAAGTTGGCTTGGTGGTTACGCTGTTTTTATTAGCAGCTATTATAATTAGACCCTTTGCAGGTAAGTTGCTAAGCAAAGGATCTAAGAAAAAGATTCTCATTTATTCCGCTACTTTATTTTTAGTAGGTATGATGCTTTATCCCCTTGCAACAAATATATGGGCATTACTGATTCTACGTGTTTTCCATGGCTTTACTTTTGGTATTATTACAACAGTTAAAGGTACAATCTGCGCTGAAATTATTCCAGCATCAAGGCGTGGAGAAGACATAAGCTATTTTTCAATGGCTATGAGCTTAGCAATGGTGTTCGGCCCATACCTTGGACTTATTCTTGCAAATGTAAATGCATACAATACAGCTTTTATAATTTGTATAATCATTTCAGCTGTAAATGTAGTCCTTGCCATGTACATGAAAGTACCTGAAGTTTCGGAAAAACCAAATAGGTTACCTGAGAAAGGTAAATTTTCATGGAATGACATATTTGATAAAAAGGCGGCCCCATTTGCGCTTACTACGTTTATCCTAGCTTGTTCTTATTCAGGGGTTTCCGCATTTTTATCTTTATACGCTAAAGACTTAAACTTAGTAGAAACGGCTAGTTATTTCTTTATTGTATTTGCTGTATTTGTATTGATCTCACGCCCATTTACAGGACGTTGGTCAGATCAATTTGGTACAAAAGTTATTATTTATCCATGCATGATACTTTTTGCTGTAGGAATGTTCTTCCTAAGCCAAGCTCATACAAGTATCATGATTTTAATAGCTGGTGCTCTCATAGGTATTGGTTATGGTTCTTTATCTCCTATATTCCAAACACAAACCATTAGCTCTGTAGAGCCTCATCGAGTAGGAATTGCTAATTCTTTATTCTTTAACTCTATTGATGCTGGAATGGCAATTGGTGCGTTTTTCTTTGGAATTATAGCAAGTGTATCAAACTACAGTAACATTTATCTTGTTGGAGTAATATTGATTGTCGTAGCCGGTCTTATCTATTCCGCTTTAGTACAGAAAATCAAGATACAGGAACTCCTGCCCGATGTTACATTTGTAGGAGCCGACGAAGAAGCAACATTATAAATAAATTGTCTTTGTACAATGACTTCGTGTGATTTTCAATGATAAATCCATAGTACTTGTACCGACGTAAAGAGAGCTCTTGCTATAGTTGCAAGAGCTCTTTGTAATTCATTATTTATAATATTGGCTGTTACTAATAAAAAAGTATGCAAATACATTCTTCGCTAGCGTTTAGAATGCCACTGTTCTTGTCATCCTGATAGAGTATAACTAGTAGCAAAAAGGACTTCAAATTAATTTGAAGTCCTTTTGGAGCTGGTGGACGGAATCGAACCCCCGACCTACTGATTACAAGTCAGTTGCTCTACCTGCTGAGCTACACCAGCATTGGTGGGAACTATAGGGCTCGAACCTATGACCCTCTGCTTGTAAGGCAGATGCTCTCCCAGCTGAGCTAAGCTCCCATATTAATTTTGCAGCGCGGGGTTGGATTATCTCCAACCCTCCTGCTTTTGGTGACCCATACGGGATTCGAACCCGTGTAGCCGCCGTGAAAGGGCGGTGTCTTAGGCCGCTTGACCAATGGGCCATGTGGTAGCGGCGGTCGGATTTGAACCAACGACCCTGCGGGTATGAACCGCATGCTCTAGCCAGCTGAGCCACGCCGCCACATATTCGCTGTTATTCACAACGCTTTTATATTCTAGCAGATGAACGCACTATCGTCAATACTTATTTGAAATATTTTAAAACAAATAATTCCCATGAAAATAAAAATAGAGGCGGATATTGAGCCTGCTCCGCTCATTTCCTGTTTTTCTGTCGCAATAATCTTAAACAACTATATGTTACTGTCCATGCAATACCTAAAGCCTGCTATCTATGCAAAAGCTTCATCCAGTTTCTTCATTATCTCGTCATGTGTCTTTTTACTAATCTCAGGAAGCTCTCCCTCAAATGCTTTCTCTGCTTGCTTAAAGCCCTCCTCGATTGCGCCCTTAAGCAAAGATAATTTACTCTTGTCTCCTCCTGAAATAGATATTGCAAAATTTACAATCCTTTCGCTGACTGCTTTTACTCCCCATTCTCCATTCTCAGAAATCAACTCTCCAGCTTCTGCCTTAGCTTTATCATCTACAACAATTTTTTCCTTACCCTTTGCTACATCCTTAACACTTTTCCCTTGCCTAAGTATTAAGTCTTCAACAAGTTTTCTAAGTGTCGCAGTCGCTCTATCGGTCTCTTCCCACAGCTTCTTGATCTCCTCCGAATTCAGCCTCTTACTTACGGGCTTACTGTAGGTGGCGCTTTTCACATCAGCACTTCCAAGCTCTACAATTACACTGCTCTCCTTTGTGGTACTTTTCTCCTCTACTGAGCCTGCTTCAGCTGCAGCCTTAGTTTTTTCCTTTGAATAGTTAACCTGATTCGAACCTTGCCCTAATTGTACTGAATTAAACATAGCAATCCCTCCTTGGATAAAATTAATACATCCTTATAATAAGAACATCGGAAGAAAACTTTTCTTCTATAATATTGAAGTTTTGTATTTCCACTGAAATGTGCTCACATAGTATACTTCAAGATACATATATACTTCCTAGATGTATTCAACCACCAATATTTATAAGGCCTACTCTGAGTGCATACCACAAGAAGCCCCATAGTTTTTATACCATGGAGCCCCTTATTTTATAGATAGCTGCACTTTCGTTATATAACGCTTACTCTGTAAGATTATAATCCTAAAAGGATTATTGTGTGGCAGCAAAAACACCTATTTTATTTATAATCAAAAAATCACTTTAAATAACAGAAACAATTTCAACACTATCCAGAATATTTGATTTCATCTTCAGCTTCTTTATTATACTGAATTTTTGTTGTATATTTTTGTCTTTTATCCTGAAATTATAATCCTTCTCAAAAGTCTCTACCTGCTTCATCAGCTCTATTTCTAGGTTTCTCATAATATCAGGATCGTTTTTTATGAAGCTCTCAAAATCTAGCAATTTATGTTCAAATTTTATACCTTCATCTAAAACCTCTGCCCTTATTCTTATTAATTCATTGTTGTATTTAATTATCCTATGAGCTAGATTAAAGCTCCCCAAGTCATCGAGATTACTAGCCTTTCCACAAACTGTGCAAAGAAACATGTTGTGTGAAAATCTGTTGTTTTTAGTGTTCAGTCCACATTGTGGGCAGGTATAGAATACTCCCACAGGGCTAACTTGAATAGGCGTAGGGAGACCATTTCCTTCAGCTTTATACTTTATTATACTAACAAGTCTACGATAATTAGAGGTACTTAAAACAGGAGAGTATTCCTTGCCATTTTTGCCAATCCAGTGAAGCATATCACCCTTGTCTGCCAGGTTTTCTACGACTATCTGAGATTTATTTTTTACGGCATACTTTATTATTTGGTTTGCAATAACATGCAGTTTATTAATATTAGGAATATTTTTCACGTTCTGCGTAACCTCTGCTAAACTTATTGGGATACTTTTTATCAATGAGCCCTCAGAATCCGCCAGGGACATGTGAGCTGGACTTTTTATACTACGACAAACACCCAAGAATGTTGAAGGTTCGATCTTCATAGGTTCATCCAGTTTTATGTTTATATATAAATAAAAATCATTTTCTCTTTTAATAAGTCTAGCTGTTTTTAATATTTCTGGATTACTAAGTCCCATTTTCAAATAACTCTCCTGCCATTTTCCAAAGGAAAGTGGAACTATAATAAATCTCTCTTTTTTTGCACTTTCCTTTAACTCTTCCCCATCTTTATAAATATAATAAAGTCTTTTGCCTTTAGAAGCCTTAACTTCCCTTTTGAGTTTACTTTTATTGTTCATTAAATATAGCTTTACATAATATTTATCTTTGTCCCTGTCATACAAAAGGCAATAATCCCTAATTGGAGAATATCTGCAAAAAAGAATGGGTCTAAGGCTATTTTCCTCAGGGTAACCCGCTTCTCTACCTGTCTTTCTAAGATTTAAGTATCCGGCAAAAGTCGCACCAAAATCCAACTTGAGAGAATCTTTAAATGGCTCTGCATTAAATCTGTTGAGTTCCTTGCCCTTCGGGCTGTCAACCCATTTTGACAACTTAACCCCTTTGTACCTTCCAAAAGAGTCCTTGTACTTTTCCTCTATAGTTTTAACTTCGTCATAGGCCTCTTTAAGTAAATAACCAAATGCATTTGTATAGTCAGTCATGGCCTCTTCTATTATCTCTCTCTTGATGCCGCTAAGTTTATAAAGTTTTAAACAAATTGTTCTCATTATCATAAAAAACCTCAATTAAAAATATTCTACAACCACTTGTTTTTTTAGTGACTTTAGCATATCTATCATTTTTTCAACAAGTTTAAGCTTAATATCCAGGTTAAATGGAAAATCGTTGGCTTGATGTGCAGGATTCATAGCACTTCCAACAAAAAAATGGATTGTCGTGCCTTCCTCTAGAAGGAGTTTTGCCAGTTTAGATGCCCCATCTTCTTTATTAAGCTCCAGAAGGTCCTGTATGGTGCTATCTTTCGAAACATACCGCTGCGCATATTCAAGGGCCTTTTTAAAAGTAACTACACCTTCTGTTGTAAGGTCTATCCCCTGTATCTTCGCAACTGGAGGAATGGTTGGATTAAGATAGTTAAAGCTTGTAGCAATCTCTTCGCCTGTTTCCCTGCTGACTATTTGTGCAGTGGTACCTCCACATACTACCCTTTTGCCTTCTTGTTCCAGGAACTTTTTTACAACGAGAGAATCCTTTTGAGTGTCTAGTGGCGGGCCGATCATCACATTGACACTAAGTGGATTCCGAATTTTTATTGTAGCTATTGTTGTATCATCACCAGGCCTTTTCATATACAAGCTGTCACAGGCACTTATTAATAGCTTGGTTATGTTTTTACAACTGATTTCGTGTCTGTATATATTTTTGGTATATTCTATAACGTTTTCCCTCTGCCAACCAAGGTTCAAAGCATTACCAATACCTGCATGGACAACCCCATCACTAATCATAATAAGCATATCTTCAGCTTCCGCCTTGAATCTGCTTTCATTTACCCTCTTTCCCCCTACTTCCCTTTCCTTTTTAATTATCTCCATTGGCTTTCCTCTTCTGAGCCATAGAACTCCAGGATTATCAAACTCAACGAGATAGACGTCTCCTGTATTAAATATTTGAAGAATTGAGAAGGTGGAATAGGCAATTTCCCTCTCGCGGCACACCGGCAGAGTGCTCGTAATAGTCTCCACTGCCTCGCTTATCTCTGCATGATTTACCAGCATGGTTGCTATAATTTTGCTGGTCAGCGTGGCAAGAATATTAGCTTTAACGCCACTCCCGAGTCCATCTGCAAGAACAATGATTACGGATTCATCATTTTGAGCCACCTCGACCTTGTCACCACATAGCTCTTCATTAAATTTATTTAAGCTCTCATAATCCACATCTATATAATAACTCATGGGTTTTCACTCTCTTCTTGCTGCATTGACTTCTTCAGCTTTGTCAGAGCTATTTTAGTCTCCGCCGTGGTCTCCCCCAGAAGGCTTGCAATCTCTTGTGCAACCCTCATTTGGTTGTTAATAACCTTTTGTGCAATATCAACTGCATCTGAACGTAAATTATAAATATTTTGTTTTTGCTTTTCCTCTGAAGTTATATCTTTAATTATGGCAAGTATTAAATGTTGCTCGTTCAAGTACAAGATAGACTGTTCTACAGTTATATCAAACTCTTCATAGTAATGCTTCTTATTGACTAAATCCTCTTTAGTCTCACATACAATTTGGAAATCATCACAAAACATTATTTTATAGATATGGTTTCCTTTAATATCTTCTTTGCTCTTACCCAGCATTATTTCTGCCGAATAGTTACAGTCCTGTATTTCCAAGTTTTGATCAAGGACTAAAATAGCATTAGGAGTAGCATTTATTACTATATTTGAAAAGGACTCAGCTCTTTCCCTCATATATGGAAGACACATGTTTAAATCTGCCTTCTTATTATAAACGGCAACTGCTTTTTCTTTGCAACCGGAATAGCCACAGGCCGAGCAATTGAGTAATTGGCTCTCATTGAACTTTCCAATTCTTTTTAATATATCTTTGATTATCTCTGCATCTGGAATAATATTTTTCACAGCTCTATTAATGTAGGTCTTCCCAAAATCAACCTTAGCACTCTCTACTACCCCATAATTCGTGTCCTTCGTATGCTTTTTTGTATGATTGACAAGCCTCTCGCGCGATTCAAGGAACCCTCCATTTAATTTTTTCATACAAGGCCCGCCTAGACATCCCCCGGCACAACCATTCATTTCAAAAAAGTAGTTGTTCACAGAACCACTTCTAATAGAGTCCAGTATTTCCATACAACGTTCTACACCGTCCACCCCAATGCATTTATAGTTCTTTTTACTCTCAGTATCAAGAGTTTTTATGATTCCTCCCGGGGCAGGATAGAAAGCTGCATAAGGATTCTTAAGCCCATTTATATCAAGTTCCTCTGAATTGAAATCCAGATTCTCCATGTCCATCCATTCTTGCAATTCTTCAAAAGTAATAACTGCGTCAACCACACTCTCATAGTTTTCATCGCTACATTCATCTTTTTTAGAAATACACGGGCCAATAAAAACAACCCGTATTCTTGATCCATACATGTCCCTCATCATTTTTGCATGTGCAATGACAGGAGATACAACAGGCGCCAACTGTGGAATCAAATCTTCATAATACTTTTCAACGAGGGCTACAATAGTAGGACATGCAGTGGATATTATGTTAGCCATACTTTTTGCCCTAATAAGCTTGTCATATTCTCGAGAAACCTGAACAGCTCCTATAGCAGTCTCCTCGGCATGAATAAAACCAAGTTTCCTGAGTACTCCAAATATCTTTTTAGGGTCATCACACTCAAAAGCCGCAACAAAGGATGGCGCAATACTAACATATACTTTTTCATTTCTATCAATAAAACCTTTAACCTTTTCAATGTCACTTCGAACAAACTTGGCATTTTGAGGGCATACTTGAATACACTTACCACATAAAATACATTCTTTTTCTATAATGCTAGCCTGTTCATCATTAAAACTAATCGCCTTTACAGGGCAGCTTCGTATGCATTTGTAGCAATTTCTGCAGTTTGCTTTCTTTAACTGTATGGTACTCATAGCTTCACCTCTTCACCCTTTTGTATCGCATCATTGAAACCTACTCAAAATATTCTCTACGAACTTTTGCTCAGCGTTATCTATATTAAGCTCTTCAACAAATTCTTCCTCGACTTTAACTGAAACTCCCTTTGTACAATGTCCAAGGCAAAAGGAAGCCTTAAGCTCCACTTTATCCTCTAAGGAATACTTTTGAACAAATTCCTGAAAGGCTTGGATGATGTGATATGAGCCTTTTAAATGGCATGAACTTCCTACACAAATATATACACTTAACATTTTCAGCCCTCCAAAATATAAGATATAATTAATGGTATTGTTATTTTTCTAACAATACCATTATAACTATAAATTTCAAAAGTATCAATTTCAGTTTAACTTCGTAATCCGCTAAAGTGTGCTATATTAAAGGGTCTCATAGATCAAGCGCCTATTTTCACCGCATTTTCGTTGTCTTTTGTATACAGTATACCATTCTCATAAGCTTTTTCATTTTTGCTATTGTGGCATCTTTCCAAATATGTCTGGTAAGACATTGTGCTGCAAGGTGGTTCTATTTCCATCTCACTAACGTCCCTAGTAAAAACAAAACCTGTAAATTCACATGCTGATGTTTTCTTACCTTTAGTCTCCGAAGAAAGATGAAGCATTTTAAAATAATCACAATATTCGCAATTTAGCATGATAACCTCTCCTTTTATTTTTAAATTTGATTAAAATTAACTTATATTTCTTTAGCCATACTTCTTTAATTTTAAATTTATATTTATATTAAAGCCCATTTAATAACCTGCTTTATTCATACCTCCGAGTTTGCCTTTACCCTATGAAGGCAGTGATGCTCCTCTTTTGTGAGGTGATTATAAAATGATGCTATTATTGGATTTCCTTCTGAGGTTTTTATTTGAGAAACCTTGTCAGAATTGTATATGCCTTTTGCCCTTAACCTTTTGACTTCATTGGTACTCGGAATTGGCTGACCTGCACCACCGATACAGCCTCCCCTGCAGGACATTACTTCTATAAAATCGTATGAGCTTTCCTTGTTAAGTATCCTTTTCAAAAGCTCATCCGCATTTTTCAAGCCTGAAACCACAGCAAATCGAACTGTTTTCCCCTCAAGCTCCAAATTAAATTCCTTGATTCCATCCATACCCCTTACGCCTGAAACTGCTATATTATTTAACTCTCCAGCGCCTTTTTCCTTAACACATCTACGCAGTACAGCTTCGGTTACTCCTCCTGTGACTCCGAAAATGACTCCAGCACCACTCACAAGACCGAATGGCATGTCCATGGCCTCTGGCTCCAGTTCATTGAACACAATACCAGCTTCTCTAATCATTAAAGCCAACTCCTGAGTAGTTATTACTAAGTTTACTTCTTTTACTCCGTCCACTACATATTCAGGCAGTTCAGCTTCTCTCTTCTTAGCTGTACAGGGAACTATTGAAACTATGACTGTTTCTTTTGTGTCCTCTGACTTCTTTTTAAAGTAATCTTTAATTAGAGCACCAAAAATCTGTTGTGGCGATCGACAACTAGATATATTTAGAGCAAGTTCAGGATACTTTTGCTCCACAAATTGTACCCACGCAGGACAGCAAGATGTGAACATTGGTAATCCTTCCCCAGTTTTTAATCTCTCCAGGAACTCTTTTCCTTCCTCCATTACAGTGACATCTGCTGCAAAACTCATATCAAATACCATTTCAAATCCCAGTCTTCTCAGTGCTGCTGCAATCTTGCCAAGGGCATTTTCCCCTGGTGGCAACCCAAACTCTTCTCCTATACCAACTCTGACAGCTGGTGCAATTTGAGCAACAACTCTTTTTTTCTGATCCTGCAGCTGTGCCCAGACATTTTCAGTATGGTTTCTTACCATCAATGCTCCTGTAGGGCATACAGTAGCACATTGTCCACAATTTACACACTCAATGAGCCTTGATTGTTCGTCTATAACAGAAGAGATGCAAATCTTTTCTCCATTATTAAGGAGTTTTATTGCTCCAATACCCTGTATTTCCTTGCACATTCTCATACAGTCGCCGCACATAATGCATTTATTTGGATTTCTTACTATACATGAATTACTGTAATCCACAGGAAGATTGACTCTCCGCTCACTAAAGCGGGTTCTTTTAATTCCAAACCTTGTGGCGAGCTCTTGAAGCTTGCATCTGCCGTTTTTCTCGCATACCGTACAGTCCCTGTCATGATTTGATAAAATCAGTTCAAGAATCATTCTTCTATATTTTCTGAGCCTTGGGGTATTTGTATAAATCTCCATCCCATCTTTAGGTGGAAGTGAACAAGAAGCGAGGATTCTTCCCCCCTTATCCTCAATTACGCACATTCTGCAAGCGCCATAAACACTAAGCTCTGAATGGTAACAAAATGTAGGCAAGTCTATGCCTGCCTTTCTAACGACTTCCAAAACATGTTTTTCATTATCAAAATCTATTTTTTGTCCGTCGACTAACATAGTCCCTTTCATATTCTCACCCCCCAAAAGTTATTTTTAAAATTACATAGGCTTTCTCGCGGGACACGTGAGGTGACGAACGTGTGGTAGCGAGACATATAGCCGGAGTTTTTTAAAATGACTTTTCTAAAGTTATTTTTAAATCTCAATTCGTATTTTCAGGCAATTTGCGCTTGATTTAAAAGGCAATCCTTTTCTTCTTTCATATTCTTAATTCGAGAAGTGTGGAATTGACTTTCCTTTCCCTTAATCATACTTACATATTCCTCTCTGAAATACTTTAAGGAACTTTCAACTGTATTGATTGAGACTTTACCTAATCTGCAGAGCGAGGTATATGCGATTGTATCAACTAGTTCACTTAATAACTCAATATCCTCTTCTTTGCCATAGCCCTCAATTATTTTATCCAACACCTCTTGAACTCTTTTGGTACCCTCCCTACAAGGGATACACTTACCACACAGGCCTCTAATCTTTGTATTTATGCTTTTCCTTGATAATTCAACAATATTGACTCCTTCTAAAACAATTGCTACCTTATCTAACTTACCTGAAAAGCCTACCTTTTTTAACGCGTTTTCAAGTGTCAATCCAAAGTCAACATAGCTTAAACAAATTCCTGTTTCCCCACCAAACAAGACAGCCTTTACCTTCTTGCTGAGATGTATTCCACCTCCGAAGCTGTAGATTATCTGATTAATAGTTGCATCAGGTGGTATTTCAAATGTTCCGCTATTTTTAACTCCTCCAATTAATTCTATATTTCTTACTGTAGTTGGTTTTACTGTAGTGGGCTTTACTATAGTTGGTTTTTGTAGCTCTTCAAAACCTTTTAAAGCCTCTTTAATCATTTTCATTACCTCTATTCAAACGTAGAATTGCATAATTTATATGTATATTGTATACAGCATCTAGTAAACAATAATTACTGTAACTACATGGTATAACAGGCTTGTAGCTTTTTCAAACAAAAACTTATCTATAAGTTTTTGTTTTCATCATGCTATTTATAAATAGATACGGTTTTTATATATAGTAGCAAGGCTAATTACCTAATAGGTATAAAAAAATTCACATAAAAAAAGAAGCCTTATCTCAGGCTTCTTATAAAATAATACATTTTATCAGTCTTTTCTCTCCAGTAATTTTTTTTATTTACCTGTATCCATTCTTCTTATCACATGCTTCATCTTTAATTTCTTCTTTCATACCTTTAAGAGCTTCTCTCCTTCTCTCATTTTTTTCTTCCAAATCTTTCATCATTTTTTTATCATTAGTTCTTCCGCAGCCTCAGTGTTTTGAATGGTCTTATTAATATTAAATTGAATTCTATCTACATTATTTTTTCTATTATCTGGTTTTGGTCTCATATTTATCTCTCCTTTATTTAATTTAATTTGAATTCTTTTTAATCATCTATTAAGATTTCAGATGCCCCTGACTGCTCCATTACTGACTTTACTTCTTGAGACTTATGCCTTGGAGTTTTTACAGATACTATTATTCCACTATCCACATCCATTGCCTTAACGCCTTCAACAAATGATTTCAGTTCACCAAAATCATCCTGGTCTGACATCATAACAGGTGATGACGGATCAGCGGCCTTATCCAAACTCTCAAACTTCTCTAGATCATAATTGCTTACAATCATATCTCGTCTCTTAATACCACTATTTTTAAGTGTATCAATTAGGCCACCAATTTGGCCAGGTTCAAAAAATCTACCTATTATATGAATAACAATCCCTCCTTGTAATTTCGCTCTACAAGATTGTGGCTTAGAGGGTGTCGTTTTTTTAAGCTAACACCTTCTTTTTTATTATGTCCAGAAAAAAATTTAGTATATAAAGATTAAAAAATAATTAACTAACGTTTTCACTTTCTAAGGTCAAAGGAGAAAATGTATCAAAGTTGTTTTTTATTGGACAAAGAAGGGTATATTATAAATAATATGTGTTTTTATACGAGAGGATGGACATTATGAATAAATTTGAAAATGCTGAAATGCTAGGATTAAGAGATAAGTCTACTAATAAGCTCATTGCTGTGTATCCACAGAAAGCTACGGGAACTGATGCTGAAATTGAAAAAATTGTTAAGGATTGGTATTACATGCAAAACTGTTCAGCTGAAAATAAACTGAAGAGTTCCTACGTTGATATATTAACTGAAGAAGAGATAAAATCTTATAAATCTTAATAGTCCATAAGTATATTAAAGTAGCTGTTGCAAAATGCAACAGCTACTTTTTATTAATTCTTATCCAATCTTCTCTAGAAATCCAGAGCACTTTTCAACACAACCCACACAGGAAAGTCTCCTGATACTTTTTATATTGCTACATTCAAAGGCTCCCGCATGTTCACGAAAATAATCCTTTAGCTCATTAGCTTTTTCTTTATCGACTTTATTTAAAATTGACATTGCAGCATAATATGCTCCACATACACCTTCTGGCGCTCTTCCACCGCCATAAGCCATAAATGAATTGACGAACTCGTCGGTTAGCTTAAACTTTTCTTTAAAGGCACTTGCTACAGATTGGGCACAGTTCATTCGGCTTCCGCCTAACCCTAAATAATTATTTTTTGCTTGTAAAACTGACATTATATCAAACCCTTTCATTTTATATACTTTTAACTTAGTATGTCCTTTATATTTCCTTTATCAGCATACCCTCACTGGGTATTATAACAAAATATTATTAGTTTTACAAAATAAAATTAATACCAATTTATTCTGTTTGTTTATTTAAATTTACACTTTAATAAAAAGCAAGCTATGATTATTTATCATATAAATGAAACCGTAGCCACAAATCAACTTAGTATTGATTATGACTACGGTTCCATAGTACTACTATTAACTTTTTCCAACAATTCAATCTGTCTAATTACAGATCTTATTTCTTTGTTATTCCTGTATATACTAAAATAGCATCCCTTAGAAATACAGCCAATCCCGGTTGTTCTTTATCATAGTATGCTGTAAATCTCTCATCATCAACATACATTTGTGCAAGGCCCGCATGTGCTTCCTTAGTGTAGCTATCCCAAGAATAGCTTAGCCATTGGCGGTGTAAATCAGCAGCTTTCTGAGCAAGCTCCCCTGCAGGGTCACCTGTGGCAAATGCCACTTTTAATGTTTCAATCACCTTTGCCCCAAGCTTCTCTAACTCAGTATATTGTTCTTTACTCAAGCCTTTAATTTTATTGTTAGATTTATCTACAGTATCATTATCGTACTTTTCTCTAATTTCTTTTCCGTATTTTTGTTCATTGTCATCAATCAATTTTTGCTTAAAACCCTCAAACTTTTCCTTGTCATTCATAACATATCTCCCCTCTAAAACCGCTAAAGTCTTATCAACGTTCCCAATTAACGTATTCAATTGATCTCGTTTTGCCAGAAGTTTAACACGATGTTCTTTCAGTGCAATGGAACTATCAAAAGTCGGTTCAGCTAAAATTTCCTTTATATTTTCCAAACTCACATCCAGCTCTCTGTAAAAGAGTATTTGCTGTAATTTGTCCACTTCCGATTGCCCATATATACGATATCCTGAGGAATTAATTCTTGCCGGCTTAAGAATTCCAATTTCATCATAATATCTTAGTGTCCTAGTACTTATCCCTACAATTTTCCCTAACTTTTGCACTGTGTATTCCATGTTTACGCCTCCTGACAATTTAACTATATACCTTTACGTTACGTCAATGTAAATGGGGATTCTTAGAAATAATAAAAACTTCCAAAATACTCATTATAAGTACTTTGGAAGTTTCCTTTCAAAAGTTGCGCATCGAACCAATTAAAATATGGTTTTAATAAATATTTACTGTTTTTCAGTTCATTGTCCTTTTCCAACCATATTGCTATTGCTGTTGCTGTTGCTGTGCCTTTTGCTGCGACTGTGGCTGCTTGCTTTGGCTCATACCAGAAATTATTCCAGGTATTTTATCCATAATTTGGCCAACATTTGCAGCTGCACCATTCATCTGCATCATTGAAACATTATCCTTGTCAATCATTATAACCGCCTCAGTGCTAAGTTTAGCACCTAGTCCTAAGGCACCTCCTGACATGTTACCTAAGCCTGGCATTGACCCTTGACCTGAAGCGTGATTGCCCTGCTGACTTTTACTGGCTGTGTTGCCACTTCCATAGCCTAATGTTACTGAGACTACAGGTATAAAAGTTTTCTCTCCATGTGTCACAGGCTTTCCAATGAGACCTTCATTTTGTGTAAAATTCTCAAGATTAGAAAAAAGTGTATCAATATTTTGGTTTAGCTCAGGATCCTGTCCCATAATAATTACCTCCATTGGTATCAATAATTTACTGCTAATTTATGACCTGTAAAGCTTAATCAGTGTTGAGCCAATTTTAACTTTTGCAGTTGCATTTAAATAAATATAGTCACTTGTAGTCATAAAGTCTGGGGTCTGATTAATTGAATCTATATTTGCAAACTGTGAAGCAACGTTTATCGCTCCACAAGCAATGCCTGTTGTAAATGGATCTCCGAAGCCATACTTAACATTTACATGTATATCTTTAGCATCGGTACATTGTACAAGTTCCATTCCAGTATGCTTACTTTTTCCTCTGTTTAATTCTCTATCTAAAATAATTCTATTAAATAGATATAACGTTAATACAGGCTTGGTATTTTTAATAGTAACAGAAGCCTTTATAAAAGGATCTAACCAAAACAGTTTCAAATTTAAGTCTGATTTATCAGAATTAAATACTAAATTAATCTTCAGTGCAATTTTAAATAACAAAATTGTAAATATTACTGCAATCAATATTATTATAACAATCAGTTTCAAAAATTATCCTCCTTATATAAAGGCATCTTAAATAGTGTAACCATATACAAATATATTATTTATAAGTTTAACAAAAGTAATCTTTTAAAAATCTGATTATATAAAAAGACTCGTAATTATTAATTCACCCATTTCTGTTATTCCCTTTATTAATAAAGTATCGATCCTTTTTGAATAAATTCACTACAGCGATTCCTTTTTTTAAGATTTAGCTATTACTGTATATTTTTTGTAGAGTTAGGGGCATTAAAGCTTGTAGGCTGAGGATTATTTGCATTAAAGGGCTGTCCGCCAGGTGTTGAAAGATTAAAATAAAGCTTAGAATCCTTTGTAATACCCCAATCCTTTAATGAGCCTGTATCTTGAATTTTATTGAAGGCTTCCCTAAACATTGTGTTATGGGCCTCTTCACGGTTTAAAAGAAAATCAATTGTTTCCCTTACCCCTTTATCGTTGATTTGCCTGTGTAAGTATTCATAAACTACTTTTGCTCGTTGTTCCGCTGCAATGTTAGATAGAATGTCAGCTGCAAGATCTCCAGTTTCTTCAATATAAGCAGCTGTCCATAAATACCCAGAAGCATTGCTTAGCGCGGGAGTAAGGCCAGTTGATACATGCGCCTGAATGCTACCAATGGTTGCATTTTGTGCATCAAGCACATGCCCATTAAGCATATTTACAGTAGTAGCTACCATTTCCAAATGACTTAATTCTTCTGATGCAATATCAAGGAATAAGTCCTTAATTTCAGGATCTTTTATTCGAAGACTCTGCGAAAGGTATTGTAATGCTGCCTTTAACTCTCCATGCGGCCCTCCCATCTGCTCTTGTAGCATAGTTGCATAATTTGGATTTGGGCCATCTACTTTAACAGGTTGAAGAAGGTTTTTATCATGTTTAAACATTATAGATATCTCCCTTTTATTAGTTTAAGTTAGTTTCTCTAAAAACATCGAATATATACAATGTTAAACTTGTTCTAAGGAATAGATTTGAGTAACTATATATTAGATCGTACTTGTAAACAAAAGCCACATATACATTTTAAAGTGCATGTATATGTGGCTTCTATTCAATTCTTATGTAAAAATTCAATTATACTTTTAGCATATCAAAAACAATGTCTATCTCAAATTTCTGTTCTAGATTCTTTACTTTTAAGTCAACAAAGTAAAGCTTTTCTGGCTCTGCCTTATGACTCATAAATATGTCTTTTTCTACTTTTAAATCCAGCTTTTCAGGATCGTAAATAATAACAACTGCCCCTGAGTCCCCACATATTTTCACTTTGCCCAGCTTAAGCAACTTTGGTTCCTGGAAGGAAACAAACCGCTCAGTTACTGCTTCAGGTATATTTTCAAAGCTGTAACTATCCTTTAACACTAGCCTGGGGTGTTCTGTTTTCTCAAATACAAAATTTCTGATCAGAGCCATTAAATTTTTACTCGGATAAGCTTTTGCTATATCCATAGTGAATGCGTCCTTACCCTCCATAGACGACTGCTCCAGAATTCTTGCGGCATACTCTTCTCCGGCACTTTGGTACTGTCCATCTATAACAGGCACTGAGTGTCCCCTGGAACTGTTACCCACAAAGTTGTATCGTTCTGTCCCGAAATATTGTTTGGTATATTCCCCTGAACCCACATCCGTCAGAATTGAATCACCATATGCGTGAAGGATGAAACTCCCCACATCGTTGTGGTTATGGTGCTCACCATTATGCCCACCTTTAGCAGCAAAAGCTGCAATGCCTTCCCCTGTATTTTTACGTGATATAAGCCATTGGACATCTTTAAGGTAATATGAGGCATCTGATAAGCCACTCTCCTTCATTGACGGATTACTCCAGATCAAATTCCTGCTGTCAACAGACCAGCGGTGACAATGGTCATCAAGGAATCCGCTACGATAGCGTAAATCCGGAATCTCTACTTCGTTGAACCGGGATTTCAAATAGTTGGTCAAACCTTGCAGCAAATTAGATGTCAATGCTCCATCTGCGAAGCTGACCACTTTATTTTCACTTAAATAGCACTTTTGCTGGAAAAGGGATACCTGCCTGACCTTTTCCCCCTTCATCATATCTATTTTCCCACCCGTTCGTTGCCTTAACAGCTCAGCGAAAGAGGAATAGAAACCAAAACCATAGTTCCAATATCCTAATCCCTCTGAGCAGGCGCCATCCTCTTTATAACCACTAAGAAATGATTCCAGCGTATTGATTAGCTTTAGAACTACTGGCGCCAGAACCTCACTGTCTTTTATAAGGTACAGGGCAGCAGCCCCCACAGAGCCAGCACATACAGCCGACCAATTATTTGTACCTGTTTCCCACCAGAACATAGAGTTTATATCAAGGTAAGACTCAAGAATTCTTTCTCTCACCAGCTTGCGGGCACGATCAACCACCAGTGGCGCTAGTCTGTCCTCCAGCAGTGAACAAATCTCTGATAAGGCAAAACCTGTTTCGGCTGCGAAAAGGTCAACATTTTTATCATGTTCACGTATGTTTCCCCGATTCTTACCTCCTTTTCTTTCAAAGTCATCCGACTTATTTACAACCTTTAGACTTCCCCCACCAAAATGGGCAGGAAGGCACCATGTATATTCATCACAAATGGCCCATATTGCATCTTCAAGAGCGGATATGTACTTTTCTTCACCGAAAGCAATGGATAGAATTGCAAAGGCATTGAGCCTTCCACGACGGTCGAAATATTCTAATTCTAATTCCTTACGTGATCCTGAAGTATCAAAAATTTTGAAATCTGAATAACGGATTGAACGAATGGGTTCTGCCATGTACCGTTCCCCAGCTGAAACAATTTCCTGCAATATCACAGCATAAAAAGGGTCTTCCCGTACTTCTTTCCACTTTTCCATATTTCGTCCTTCTGCGAACAGTGGAAAACTATCCTTATTCTGCTGATCTCCATATATTAATGCTTCTAATATTTTATTCAAATTCATAATTTCCCCTCCAATATAGTATTTTACTTTAATTATATTCTTTATGCCCAATGCTTGTCCACTTAGAGCAAAAGGGTTTTCCATTTAGCTATTAGAACTTACTAATTTTTTGTTTTATCAAAAACAAAGGGGCTGTTCCCTTTAATGGGAAACAGCCCCTTTGTGTAGAAAGAAGTATTTACTTATTGTAAATTCTATACATAAGTACAGCTATTTCGGCTCTTGTAGCATCTCCTAATGGATTAATGCTGTTACCGTCACCTTTTATCAAGCCTTCATTAATCATTGTTGCTACACTGTCTTTAGCATAGGCTGCTATTGAGGAAGCATCGCTGAATTTATTTAGGTCTGCTGCTGTGCCTGTTCCATGTATCTTATCCATATACTTTAATGCTCTTACAGTGAGGGCCATCATATCTTGTCTTGTTATCTCAGTATTAGGATCGAACCTGTTGCTGCCATCACCATTACTTAAGCCAAGTTTTTTTGCTACTCCTACTGCTTCATAGTAATAGTCACTTTTTTGTACATCTGTAAAGTTTACGTCAGTTTCTGCTGTTATGCCAAGTGTCTTTGTCAGAAGTATCATAAAGTCAGCTCTTGTGATATTGGCTGAAGGATCGTAGGTTTCAGGTGTTGTCCCGCCTATTACTCCCTTTGAAGCCAATACTTCAATCTGGTTCTTAGCCCATTCAAATCCAACAAGGTCATTGAAAGTTTTTTGTACATATCCAATAGCATACTGACTGAAGTGTGTTGTCTTAAAGGTCACTTCTCCTGTTGTTGGGTCATATCTACCGCTTGGTACTGCTATTGCTTTACCTGTACCATCTATGTACCATACTACTATGTGTTCTGGATTCTTCATTTCCTCCAGTGTAGCCTTGTATGGTATTGAAACTGTTACAGGTGCATTCGGATTGTTCCATGCTGTTGACTTTCCATCAACCTTTAGGCTCAATTCTATTATTGGTCTGTCACCTATTGCCGACTTTGTCTTTGCATCAAGTTTTGATGTATCAGCAGGTGCAATTGAGAGACCTACCTTTCCATCCTTTGATACTTCAGAGTCTTTGAGCATATTGCTTGGTAATACTACTGTGGCTATTTCTGTCTTTATCTGTATATCTACACCAACAGTTGTCTGTTGTGCAAGGTTAGCTGTAGGCAATACAGTTTCGTATGCCTTTGCACCTTCTATTTTTGGAACATCTATCTTTATTACTTTTGAACCGTCATTTAATTTTAAAAGTGCTTCGCTGCTCACGCTAGTCTCAACTACTCCTGAAGTCTTGTTAAACTCAACTACTGGCTTTGATTCATCCTTTGTTCCAGGAGTTGTTGTATCTACTGAAACTGAAGTCGACGTGGTATTATTAGCACGGAATATTGTTACTGTATATGTCTTTGTTGAACCGTCTCTTGCAGTTACTAGTATTGTTACTGTGTTATCTCCATGCTGAAGGTTTACTGCTTTTGTTGTTGAGGCTGTTACGTAATCTCCGTTCACCTTCACTGTTGACACAGCTGATGAAGCAACTGCTGCTATATTTACACTTTCTACATATTTGGAAACTCTAGCTGTGTAGCTCAATGTATCCTTTGCAAAGTCTGGACTGAGGTCAGTATCTGCTATTGACAGGCTCTTTAATGTGGCGTCTGTATCAGGTACTACAGGACCAACATCTGCCGCTGTCAGAATTCCTCTTAATACTGGTTCAGTAGAAGCTTGGTCTGCACCTATGTCTGCAACCTCTGGGCGGATTTGTCCATCCATATCATCTGTAACAAATGAATAAGGTCCATATAGTGAGCTTGCTGCCCCTAAAACTGGGCTTCCTATAGTAGGTCTGTAAACCTCATCTGAAATTGAAAGCAATGGGTTTGCAACGGTTATACCGCTCGTTGAGTCTGAAAGTCCTGAAGGTATTCCATAAATTATATTTCCTTCATATTGCGCTATTGTTGCAGTTATAATACCAGAGCTTGGTGTATAGAAAGCTTTACCTGCACTTCCAAGGATAATATTATTCGCTATAATAATGTTTTGTGGACCAACAGTTTTTAATATAACCTTTTCATTTACTGAACCTTGACTAACAGTTGTAGATCCCGGTGCTGCACCTACAGATATTGCACCAACTCCATTGGAATTTACAATTGTATTGTATGCAACAATTACATCAGTTGCAGGTTGGCAATCATCAGTAGGACTGGCTGTTCCTGTCTGAAGGGCGATAGCTGTATTTTGGTCGCCACTGCCTGATGTCCCAGAAAAATAGTTGTTGTATATTTTGTGTCCTTTACCGTAAACTCTTATGCCTCCAGCACTTGGCGTACCATCGTCGAGGAAGTAGTTTCCATAAACCTCACAATAATCTGCAATTCTAAGTGTAATAGTAGTTGGACACTTCTCCATGGTATTATATCTGATAATATTATTATGGGATTTTACTGAAATTAATTCTATATCACCTTTCCAATTATAGAAATAATTATGCTCTATTATACTGTGTGACGGTGCAGTATCCCAATTACCCGTTGAAAGGTACATACCTACCTGAATGGCTTCTGAACCGTTTACACCTGGTGTAGCATCCCTGTTAGCAAAGTAATTGTAATCTACCTGGCAGTGACTATCAATACCTCTCCATATCCTCAAAAGCTCACCAAGAGTGGCCTTATGTTCAAAAGTATTGTGGTCAATGCGGTTATAGGTTCCATAGTCAACAAGCCAGTAGGTTGTCAAAGCTGTATTGGTTGTATTATAGTCGTTAATTACTGTATTTGTAAGTCTGCTGTTATATGAAAGCCTATCAAACTTTACAACACTGTCAAGCTTTATATCACTTCTTCCGAAGAAATTCATTCCATCTACTACAAGATAGGACCCGGATATTGTAATTCTTGATGCTCCTTGGAGTATCACTCCTCCTTGGGTTTCTGCCTTTAATGTAATAGGATTTCCTTCTTCTCCATCACCTGCAAAGTAAATATCAGCGTCTGTCCAATTTCCGCTGTTCTTCATTATAATTGTGTCTCCTGGAAGGGCCTGCTGACAGTAAGCAGTAATATCTGCAGAGCTGTAAGCCTCAAATATCTTCGGAGCCCTAGCAGTTGGGTCCTTTTCATTGACTATTACTGTGTAATTTGTCTGTGTATTAGACACTCCATAAACCTTCATAGTCACTGTATTTGTGAAATCCATCGGTGTAGTCTGTGCATAACCAAAAGAGAATGTATTTATTTCTTTATCGCCTATCCACACACTTTGAACATTGGAGGACTTTACAAAAGTCGCCACAGCATTTGATACATCACTACCTTTAGGCACATTAATAGTTATGGTTTTGGTGTTCTGGTCTATAACTCCTGCTGCTCTTGGATTTGTTGAGACACCGTTGTCATTATTTGTAAAGCCGAAGGTGCTTATTGACCTCAGAATGTCTGTTTCCTCAATTACAGTGACCAAACAGTCGGCATAACTTACCGGCTGACTTACGTTATATACCTCTTGACCTACGCTATATACCGCCTGATCTACGCAAGCTACTCTTATATTAGTAGTTCCTGGTGCAATTGCTGTAACTAACCCAGTAGCATCAACTGTAGCCACTATTGAGTCCTCTGTAGACCATGTTACACGTTGATCATCCGCATTGGATGGTTCTACTGTGGCAGAAAGCTGTGAAGTCTGCCCATTATAAAGGCTTAATGTTGATCTGCTTAAATTTACTTTTGATACTGGGATAAATACTTTAAGCACAGTTAATGAACAAGTACTGGTAACACCTGTTACCATATTCTTTGCTGTTATAGTAGCTGTTCCTGGGCCTGTTCCAGTTACCAATCCAGTAACAGCATCTACCTCTGCTACACTTGGGTCGTCTGAAGTCCACATTACGCTTAACCCTGTAGCGTTACTTGGTGCTACACTGGTTACAGCCATCTGTAAATTCTTATTCATGTCTATAGTTTCTTTGACATAGTTAAGTTCCATAGAGGTTACAGGAATAGTTGATATTTTACTTCCGGTTACTACAAAATCATCAACATAAGTGCTTGTTGGTTTTATATAACTGGCTTGCCTAATTCTAAACAGACAGAAGCTGTTGTCATTAACAGTTGTATCTGCTTCAGATATATTAAAGGTATATAGGTTATAGGCGCCCTGACCTATATATGTGTATTCTGGCTCTGATGTTGTCACAGTTGTCATATCTTGATTAAATGTTTTCCATGTTTCTCCTGCATCAGTAGAGTATTGAAAGTACATATGTCTGGTAGGAATAGTTGAGGATGGCGCCTTATCGTAATATGAAACAATTATATTCTCATATCCAGAAGTACTCACCCCAACGGTACCGGCAACCAGGGTACTACTTGAATTTGAAAACTTGATATTAGATGGTGGAGTATTAGCATTAGAACTATCATTTCTTATGAGGCTTTGTTTTGCTATTGCACCATTTAATATATAGCCATAGTACCAACTGTTTGAAGGAATGCTAGAAATGATTGTGTTTACATCCGGCACTAAACCTGTACTGCTTGCTTTGGTTGGAAACGGTGGTGCAGCAGCAGGAAAGTCGGTAAAATCTGTTGCATATATCTGTACAGTTTCACCTGCTACAGGTACAGTAACCGTAACCTCACATTGCGCAGAAAAAACCTGCTCATAACTTGGGTCTTGAATTACATTTCTTGCGGTTATTGTTACAGGCCCGCCAGCTTTAACTCCTGTCACAACACCGCTAGAGGGATTAACTTCAGCAATTGTCGAATCGCTAGAAACCCAAGTTACTGTGCTATTAGTTGCATTGCTAGGGGAAACCGTTGAAACGAGACTCAAATTTCCTCCGACACTAACCGTTGCACTAGTCTGATTGAGGCTGAGTCCTGTAACAGGAACTTTGACAGTAACATTACAGTCATCAAAATAAGTGGAATCAGCTACACTCAAAACTCTTACCTTTGCAGTTCCTCCGGAAACTCCTGTAACAGTTGCAGAAGTTGGCCCAACAGCCAAACTTGCTACTGATGAAGATTCAATACCATTTGAGTCATATACTGCCCAGGCCACACTATTATTAGCAAAACCACTAGGTAATTTTACGGTAGGAGTGAGCACAAATGGCTGATTAGTCCATATTGAGATATTATCGTTATCAAGCAATACACCCGCAAAGTCAAGTGCAACCGATGTTGCAGGACCTGTTGTTGATTCGTTCCCTAGGATATCAACTGCTTCTACTTTAAATGAATATGTAGTCCCTGGAGTTAAATCTGTGATCTTTGCAGTAGTAGTAGCTACTGTATTTAATAAGCTTCCATCCTTATATATTTTATATCCAGTAACATATGTATCATCTGTTGCTGCGCTCCAGGAGAGAGTAGTTTCCGTCGCAGTAGAACCTGTCGCTGATAAACTCCCAGATGTCCACGTAGGTGCGCCTGCATCAGATTTAACGCAGATTTTATCTATTGCAACATAACCTGAGTCACTTGCATTACTACCAGCTGCTATACGTATTCTTACATCAGCTTTATGATCCGCTCCTTGTAGATTATAAATCATCTGTTGATGAGTTGTTTTACCTGTGGTAGTAGTTATATCTGCCAGTGTTTTATAAGTAGCACCTCCATCAATCGAGTAGGCTACTATAGCATCTCCTTTGGGAGATGAAGTTTTTTGCCTATAATAAAAGCTAAATACTAGATTGGAATAATTCGTAGCATCAATCTGAAAATAGGCTGAATTATTTGGGTTTTTAAGTGCAAGACACCACGTGCCAGTTCCTTCATAAGAATTAGTGGAAACTATCGGTTTTAGTTCTGCAGTACCCTCCGATGTCCAGCCTTCTGGTAGTGAAGTACTTAAAAAAGTTTCATTGTAGGGTAATGTGCTAATCGCTGCTGCACTTACACTTACAGGCAATTGGAATGTTGATATTAATGTCGATAAAATCATTACGACCATAAATAGTGCTAGGCTTTTTCTTTTTTTCATCTTAATCCTCCTTATTAGATTATTAATACTATTTACAATTGAATCCTTTAAAGTTTTCTAAAGCAAATCAGTATTAATTTAAATGTTAATTAGAGTGATATTAGAATCTATGTGAATTTTAATTATTGTAGGAACTTACATTATTTCAATTTTCTTACTTATGCCTTATTATGAAGCAGAGCCTGTTCCCCATTTATGGGGAACAGACCCTTGGTATATAATTTGGGAAGTTATGTAAATCTTACATAACTTCAATTTTGTTACTTGTATTTCAGCACCCACTTGATGGTAAAAGGCTCCTCCATCACTACATCAGTAGCCTTCCATGAGACTTTGTAATTCAAAGCTCCATGAGGCGTCTTGTAAGCTTGAATTCCTTCCACCTTTTCAATGCTGCAGTTTTCCATCCCAAAGAGTTCAAACTCATACAAATCTCCCTTGCCAAAGGATATTTTGTTGTTTAGCTGTTTTGGCTCGTCTGAATAGGTAACGAATTCAAGATATATTTCGGAGACCTTAATTTTTTTGTCAGGAAAAAATGCTTCTTCTCTTACAATAGTTCCAGGCGTGAATGTGTAAGTTACCTTAGTCTTTAATCTTTTATCTTTCCTCGGGTCGGCTTCCCCCATTAGGCACATTTCGTCCTGCCAATAGCTGACATAGTATTTGTCCCCATCCTCAGCCGTGACTATGTCCTTCATATATGCTAAGGGCATAAGTACACTACCGTCATTGACTGTTATCCGAGGTATCAGAATAGGGTGCTTTTCCGCAGGCGAAGAACCAAGCATGAATATTTCATTTGGAATAGGGAAATATGGCGTATTTGAGTATTGGTGGTTGCCTCCACTAACTAGCGGCAAGTTGATTACATGCTTTCCATCCCTAATGATTGCCAGACCCCTGTCATATTCACCCTGTGCAAATCTAACAAAGTAATGTGATGGCAACTTTGCAAGGAGGGCGTCAAAGTCTTTCACAGGAACCTTATCTTCAAATCCGGCTTCCTTCCATACTTCAAATACGTTTATCAGTTGCATGGATAGGCTGAGGTTTTCTCCAAGAATCCTACCTTTGTCCATGTAAGGATCAGCCTTTCTACCCTTTTCCCATAGGTTTACTGACTTCATATCCTTATCAATCCAGAAGTCTGCAAACTTCTGCGCGATTTTAACATTATAGGCATATGCCAGTTCCTTTTCTTCCTCTGTCAGCACATTCAGATACGCAGCAATGGATAGCACCTCCAGCACCGAAGTGTCTCCGTAGGTGCCAATTGTCCTTCCATAGCCAAACCCATTTCCTTTTTCATTTGCCAGCTTGAGGTGGATGTCGCAGGAATTTCTTAACATTTTCTTCAATTCATCAGGAACATCCATTTTTGTCTCTTTGAGTCTTAAGCAAATTTCCCCAGGCAATAGTACTGTATATCTGTCAAACCTGCCTTGTCCAGGTGTCTCATCTGAGAAGCCCAACCCACCTGAGTAATCTTGTATATGTTTCATTAACTTGTCAAAAAGCTTTTCGCTGAAGCCTTCTTCATCCCAGCCCAAAAGCTCGCGGAGCCTTGCCACGCCAAAAGCACAGCCGTAGTAGTTAGTAGGCAGGTCAATCAGTGATAGGTCTTCCTCCCTAACAAATACCCTCCAGTCTAGCTTTTCCTTTAATACTTTAAGACTACTGTCTGTTATTACCTTTTCAAAAATACCATTTGTCTTTAGCCTTTCAAGGCACGTAAGGTAGAAAAAAATGCTCCACGTCTTCATAGGGTACTTGAGTGTAAACTCTATTATTTCTTTGAAGTCTTTGGAGAATTTCTCAAATTCTTCGCTATCCTTGTCCATGTTGACAAGTACATAGCTAAATGCGTTTGCAACCTTTCCTGGGGCAAACTTGTCCCCTCCGCTGAAGGCCTTTACTCCGTCCACCTCAATTTCTTCCTTTTCAACAGCTATTTTTGAAAAGTAGTACTTGATATGCGGCAATACAGTATCGTTAATTATTTGTTTAAAGGTTATATTCATTTTTCAGCACCTCTTTTTGTTTTATGAATGCCGGGAACTTGTGATAAATATTAGAATAAAGGAATGTCCTGCCCCAATGATTAGTAAGAAAGGATATAATATAATAAGTGATTGACTTTACTAGCTTAATCTTTCAATTTATATTCAACAGGCCACTCGCCTTCTGGGCTTATCTCACCGAATAATACTCCTGCTGTAGCTTCCATGCTGTGTGGCGAAGTAGCAAAGGTTATTACCACACAATCTGAGTCTTTAGGTATACTCAGAGGTTGGTATGGTGTATTGGTAACTACAACCACCTTTTTCGACTTATCCTGCAGTATTTCATTTATGAACTCATTGTTTGACAATGAACCTCTTATATAAAAATTTGTTATTACTATTGTGTCAAAATTCTTAATGGCATTAATTATGTTTGTTTTGTCTTCCTGATCGTAGGTATATGCTGTTTCCAGATATGCAACGTCTTTATTGTACTTCATACAATTTTTGAAAAGTATACCTGGATGCCAGGACATATCGTTTGGAGTCTTGTTTATCTGTTCTATTACAAGTACCTTTTCATCCTTTGACAAAGGTAACACCTTTTTTTTATCCTTTGCTACCAGCACTGATTTACGGGCAACCAATTTTGAAAGGCCTATTATCTCCTTGTCCTTTATTACATCTTCCGGATTTTCATCCCAGTTTGTCCCTCTATTGAACAAACCATATTCATATTTAAGACTTAATACCCTGTATACCTTTTTGTCCAGCTCTTCTACGCTTATCCTGCCGCTTTCTACAAAACTCTTAATTGTGTCGATCGTTTCCCCTACTAGTTTGTTTTCTGCTTTCATGAGCACCAGGTCGGCTCCGGCTTCAAGTGACATTGCACATGCGTTTGCCACACCGTACCTAACTGCAATGCCACCCATTGTCATGCTGTCAGTAGTTATTACACCTTCAAAACCCAGCTCTTCCCTCAATAATCCTGTCAGAACCTTCTTCGATACAGTTGCTACATCTTTATCATCAATTGCAGGGAATATACTGTGAGCTATCATTATGGAAGGAAGCAATCCTTTTTCAATCAATACCTTGTATGGTAGCAGTTCCCTCTTTAACATAGTTTCCTTGTCTACATTAATTACTGGCATTTCAAAATGTGCATCCAAGGCTGAGTCTCCTCTTCCTGGAAAATGCTTCGCTGTAGCAATAAGTCCGGCTTCTTTGAAGCCCAGGCAAGATTGTACGGAATATTCTATAACGTCTTCAACCCTGTCTGAATATGCTCTAGTATAGATTTCAGGATTTTCAGGATTTACGTTGATATCAAGAACCGGTGAATGTACCCAATTGAAACCAACAGCTCTGCTTTGTCTAGATACAGCCTTTGCTACTTCATATGCCAGCCTACTGTCTCCTGTTGCTCTAATACCCATAGGCTTTGGGAATATATTAACTCCGCCGAAGTTGAAGTCCGCACTTGTTCCACCCTCTTGGTCGTAAGAAAAATGAAGTGGAATTCCTAAAGGTCTGCTCATAGCAACAGCCTGTAGCTCGTCCAATATTTTTTTATAATCTGCAGCAGTTGAATAAGGAGAATGAACTCCTTTTTTGTAACCCTTTGCATCTACCACATCAACAACACTTTTACCGTTTTTAGGGTCTACATAACTTCCAAACAGCCTTGCATGAGGAGTAAGTCTTAGACCACCACAATTGTATTTAATTATATCCTCGTAAATGTGGGGTCTTACAAACGTACCCGCAAAACCCAAGGTCATAAGTGCTCCTACTTTTTGATCCAAAGTCATCTTGGAAATTAAATTTTGTACATATTTATTAGCCATAGCGATAATAAAACTCCTTTTTTAAATTTATATTTTTAAATTTTGTATTAACAGATTAATCAGTTCATCATATTCTTCATTATCAAGAATTTTTTTACCGTCAGGGTTATTGCCAAAGGGCTTTCCCCATAGCAATCCATTTTTATATTTGGGTACGATGTGAAAATGCAAATGACTCACCTGGTCGCCATATATAGCATAATTAATTTTATCCGGTAAAAACAGCTTGTTTATGGCACCGGCCACTCTTGAAACTTCACTCATAAAAGTTGTTAATTCTTCACTATCAAGCTCAAATAATTCTCTTTTATGCTCCTTTAGCGCAACTACGCACCTGCCATAATAGGATTGATCCTTAAATAAATATACTGTTGAAGCCTGTAGAGAGCACACCTTCAGCATTAATTCATCAAGCACTCTATCTTTTGTACAGTAAAAACAACTCTCATCAAAATTCATTGTTAAACTCCTTATGTATTAACCATTTTCAATTAAAACTTATAACATGCTTCTTGATATTGTCCTGTTTAGAAACTGAAACCTCACAGTTATTGTCTTTAATATCAATGATTACATCTTCAATATGGGAATGACCTTCCCCGTATGCCTCAAATACATTGATAAAAATGGCTTCTTTTCCCTCAATCCTGTTTATTATATAAGATACATCTTTAATAGACGGATTATCAGGTCCCTTTCCATAATAAATACGGTTGTCGCCACAACAGTAACTAAATAAATTAAAATTAAAGTCGTTTACCTTCCAAGAAGACTTATGAATCTTTTCTGGCTTTAATGATTTTATATCCTTCAAGTATTTGAGTGGCTTTTTTTCACTGAAGGTTCCTTGTAAATCAACCATATCATGAGCCTCCTGCAGTTCACCTGAAACATGTAGTATCCAATCGATTGTCTTGTCAGGGACACCCTGGACTTTAAAAACCTCAATAAAGTAATCATCGCACCAGAGTATGATTCTCCTCATGCTCACATTACCATAGCTTTCTACGTCCCATTCAACAGTGGTATGGCAATCAGGGACATCACAGCTTCCATCCCATCTTACTTCTGCATCCAACAAAATTCCATCAGTGCCTCTTTTATAAGCAAGTACTTTAGGATTCGCAGGAGGCTGATTTTCCTCATTTATTACTACAGTATTGTGGCTTCCAGAGTTTTTATAGTAATCATAATGAAGCTTTGCTCCATATCCAGTCGTACCAAAATCGGCTGCCACGTTTTTTCCAAAAGCCATAAAGGAAAGCCCCAACCTGTCATAGTGGTCATGCTCTCCACCATAAGGTGAGTGTTTCACCAGCAGATACCGCTTGTCCGTCCCCCTAAACACTGTGATGCCAGATCCATCTGCGTTATGGTAGTCCGACATATTAAAATCTTCTACAATTGGTATTTCATCAGCGCCATAGAAAAAGGCGTCCAGACTATTCCTTTGAGAAACTTCATAGCACTTGTTAAGTAACCAAGCGTATCTTCTGTCACCATAAGTGCCATAAGCAAGTTCATAGAAACCTGCAGTATCCTTCAACCAGTATTTCAACAAATCGTCATTGATTCTTGGAATCTCGTTATCAGGCTGTATAACATTCAATATATATTCAAACATTTTTCTATAGTTTGGGTGGTCAACCAGGGAATGACGGGTATCTTTGAAAAACTTTCCATAGTAAGTGAGCATTTCCATGACATATATTTGATAATGTATGCTGCCTTCAAACCAAAGGCCATCACTTAAAAAGGCGTTTTCAAGCTGATAGATAAGGCCATATTTCTCATAAATAGCAAAGTCTATCATATCTTTTCTATTTATAAGCATGCCTATCATTGCTACAGAAATACTTATAAGAACTTCATGATTATGGGTCTGTTTCAGTCTATTTTTCTTTAGAAACTCGCCACTTACAGCCAGCAAATTTTCTTCTATAAGCATCTGCTCCTCTATAGTAAGTGAATCATGTATTAAATCATAGCCCATTGCAAGGAACCGTACCCATTGGGCATCAGACATTGTCTGGCTGAAAGCCTTACCTGGCTTGTTATGTGGAATATCCCCATGGACTTCGTAACCTGGATAATATTTTGCATACTCCGTCAATATGGTTTTTGCCTTGTTAAGGTACTTCACATTCTCAGTAAGCATCCATAGCAAACCTAAGATATAGCATCCCCTACCATTTGTCTCATTAACAGCTACCCACCAAGCCCCATCATAAGGCACTCCGGAGAATATTTCACCATCAACTGGGCATTCATGTTGATACATTTTCGTAATATCAAATTTTAATCTAACTGAGTGTTTTGGACAGAAATAATATAAATTCCAGGTTGCAAGTGCTGTTTCTGGAATAAGGATATCATTCCTGAGTAAATCCTGAACTTCTTCCTCTAATGAATCTATAATAGAAGGTTTGTTTTTAGATTTGAGCCTTAACTTTTCTATTTCATCCAGTGTAAATTGAAACATAATTAGCACCCTCTTATATCATGATAAATATAATAAAATATTATATACCTCTATAATATTTTATGAGTGAACTGCTGACTACTTGATAATTTCTGATTTAATCGGCTTTTTTTTAGATATTCTGGGAAGTTGTAAATATAACAAAAAAATTAGTGTTTATCCCTTCATAAAACGTGGTACTAAAATGAAATGAAAAATATGCATTAAAAAAAGAACCTATAGGAACAGACTCTTTTTACCATCATCTATTCTATAGGTTCTTTTTTATTTTGCAACAGCTCCTTAAAAGTTAGGAATAGTCCTTCTTCTTATTAAAGCCAGAGCAGGGGCTGTCTGATTGCTGTGTTTCGCCTTATCTCCATGTCGCTAGGATCAGGGTCAAGCCTTTTCCAAAGGTCAATATACTTTTTCTCTTTAAGGCCTATACCTGCAAATAGCAAGAAAGACATGGCAGTTGGCCAGCTTTCAAAGTGCTGTACATCTTTTGCAAAAGGCCATTTAGATTTATCCGCAAGATACGGGTAAAGAAAATCCATTGCCTTCTTTATACCTCTTCCATCCTCTAAATCATATTCCCACAAATTGTTCTCTTCATCCGATAATACATGGCATAAGGTTACCATATTATCCAATACAAAAATCGAATAACTGTAAGGCTTTGTACGGTGCAACTCCTTTGGAAAGCTTCCATCTAATGCCATCTGATTGGGTAATAATATCTTTTTATATCTTTCCCTGCAAAACTCAATCATTTGATTGTCACCTGTAAAGGCTGCAAATACTGATGCCTGCACATGCCAACATACACCATGGTTATTTGTCCAATTCATTTCATCAATACCATATGGGTGGGTACTTAACCATTTAAGATAATCTGCGAACCATTGCTTAAGTCCATTATATATGTCTTGTATCATTGAAGCTGATTCTTTAAGGGCCTCTATAGCAAAAGGAACATCAATAAGATGCAGTGTGTCTATTACTCCTATGCCCCTTCCTGAACATATTCCTGGTATTGCTTGAGCATAAAGCAAATGAGGGTTCATGTTTGTGCTTTCATTTAAAAAGAATTCATTTAAAAATTCAACTGCTTTTTTAGCATAACGCTCATCCTTTGTTATTTTATATGCTGTAGCTAGGTTAACAACATTTGTCCTCATTTCTCTTAAAATCAAACGGTGCTGTATGAAGCAATCCGGGTTGGTCTCCCCGTCATGGTTAACATATGGCAGTCCATCTTTTGTATCAGGATTAGGCCACCAATAATCTCCATTTGAATAGAAGTCGTGTATACCGCCTTCACTCATTGGAGCTTTAGCATCAGTTATATGTACTGTTTTTTTAATAAGGGAATCCTCAGCTTTTTTTAATATTATGGCATTATTAAAACAATTAGACAAATCTATTTCTCTGTTGTTAATAAAAGCTTTCATAATCTCATCTACTCCTTTTTTTCGATTTGCTATATATCGTGTAGGTATTGTCTCTTCGTCATACTCAAATTTATCTTTTATTAATGGCATGAACATTTTTATAGTCATACCCTCTCCTTGTTTACCACTGATTTTAAGACCATACTTATCCCCATAAGCCAATTTCAGTCTTCGATGTACATTTGACAGGCCAATACCACCTTTACCACCTCTTTCGTTTGGAATAAATTCAGTATCATTTATGTCCCAGGTAGGCCCTACTCCGTTATCGGATACGTCAACTACAAGCATTTCGTCTACCCTATATGAACATATACATATCTTATGATACTCCTCGATTCCTTGAGGAAAGCCATGTTTAAATACATTTTCCACAATAGGCTGAAGTGTCAGTCTTAGCATCTGATAATCAAAAAACTTAGACATGTTCCATTCAATTTGTGGCATTAACCTTAGCCTATATTTTTGTATTAACAGGTAATCCTTAACATGCTTAATTTCATCACTCACTCTAACAGGTTCCAAAGGATTTCTTACGGCATATCTGAACATATTACTTAAAGCATCCATCATCTCCTGCATAGGAATCTTTTCATCAACCATAGCGTAGGAACTTATGGCACTGAGAGTGTTATATAAAAAGTGTGGGTTGATTTGAGTCTGCAAAGCTTGAAGCTCAGCCTTTTTGGTAGCCAACTCCACTTTCCTCTGATTCAACTCGGCTTCATACACCTGTTCAATTAATTCAGAGATTTTATCAACCATGGAGTTAAAGCCCTTCATCAGGTCACCTGTTTCGTCTTCTGGAAGTTTCCCTTCTATTTTATTCCAATAGCCTTTTCCCACCTCCTTCATGTTTTTCTGAAGGGTCTTCATAGGCTTTAAAATTGAACGTATAAATAAGTACCCCATAAACATGGAGAGCAAATAAGCAATAATTATAGAATAAGCTACTGTATTTCTCATCTTGGCAATTGGTTCGCTGACCTTCTTAATAGGTACGTTTGCTATGATTTTCCATCCCGTGCGTTCAGAGGTGTTATAGACACATATCTGTTTTTTTCCATCTATACTGGTTTTAAAGTAACCCTTTTGTCCGTTGAACTGCTCTTTTTCTACTAAACTCCAAGCTTCATTACCAAGCAAGTTCGCATCAGGGTGATATACTATTTTACCATCACTGTCAATAATCCAAATATAACCGCCCTTTAAATCAACCTTTTTCCAAATTTCGTTCAACTGCTCTGCGCGAAAATTTAATATAAAAAATCCTCTGGCTTTAGATATACCCTTAGCAAAGATTCTTCTAACTAATGTGATTTTTAAAGAATCTTTAGCTATGGAATTATCATTCTGATTTGATGTAAATATTTTCATTGAAACGTCCGGAGGCATTTTATCTACATAATTTTCAGCATTTTGTGGCATTTCAATAGCTTCAGTAGAATAGTATATACCACTATCTCCAATAATCTTAAAACCTTCTATGTAGGGATTCTTCAGAAAAAAATCCTTTGCTACATCTCTTTCTATCACATTAATAAATTCCAGTTTTTTATAATACTCATCAGGCCGTAGTTCTAGGAACTGTTTAACCTCCCTTGTTGTAACCACATGTAGCGAAAGGAAATCATAATCACTTACGACCTTGTCTATGCTACTGCTCACATCCGCTACAATCTGTTGGAGTAGTTCTTCAACCTCAGTCTCAAGCTGCTGTACTCCCTTAAAATAGCTGACACTTCCAATGACAACCATGGGTAGAAAAATTATTATACCAAAAGTGATTACAAACTCCTGAAACAAGCTTTTCCTGGCCGAAAAAAGTTTCATATTTCAGCTCTCCTTTTTTCTCCTGTATTCTGATGGAGATAAGCCTGTATACTTCTTAAATGTCCTGCTGAAATGAGTTATATCGTGATATCCTACGTCGAAGGTGATTTCTGTAATAGACTTCTCAGCATTACATAAAAGCTCTATAGCTTTCTTCATACGGACATCCGAGCGGTAATTAACAAAGGTTGTGCCCGTTTTTTCTCTGAAGACTTGGCTGAAATATGATGGGTTTAACCCCACCTTTTTAGCGATTTCTTCAAGGGTTATATCTACATTAATGCTATCTTCAATATAGCACTTTGCCATCTCTATGAGATCAAAATATGCATTGGATTTCCTGTCAGTGAATTCTTTTCTAAAGCATTGTATAGAATTAATAACCCAATCATAAAGATCCTGTCTATCTGAACTATCAAACTTCTGTATATTTATTTGGGGCTCACTGCCAACTCTGGAGTAAATTTTCTGGTTTACCGCCTTTAGAATTTCCATGGCTGCATCAACGCAATACTGCACAGGCATGTCCTTAAACAGCACAAATAACATTTTAGCAGCCTGTTCCAGCCGAACATCGGAATCTTCCCACAGTCCTTTTTCAAGCTGATTTATGATAAGCTGAACCTTGTCGTATGAAATAGGATAAGTGGAATCACTACCCTTTGATTTATTGAGATAGTCAGCCAGAGGTGGTATTAGCGTCTTAGAGCTTACAGGCTTTAAAATATAATCTTTCACCCCACTATGTATTGCCTCTTGAGCATATTTGAACTCGCTATATCCAGTTACTATGAATACTGCAGTATCAATCCAATTTTTATGGATAAGCCTACACAGCTCTATTCCATCCATTTTGGGCATGTTTATATCAGCAATAACTATATTAAAAGCCTTTACTTTTAATAACTGCATAGCCTCTTCGCCATCACCAGCCTCTTCAATCTCTTTAACAGGAAGGTCTGAATTCTCTAAAATAAATCGTATTCCCTTTCGTATTATTGGCTCATCATCGACAATCAAGTATGAATACATACAAAAGCCTCCATTTCAAAAGCTATGGATTTATGGAAGTGATTTAATCAAATTAGTATCAATTGTCCAGAAATATGATATATATAAAGTAGTCGCAGCAAAATGCATAAGAGTGAAACCCCATTATTATAAGGTTTCACTCCTTTCATTAACATTTTATTTAAAGTTAATTACATTTATTGGTTTAATTTTCCAGTACCTTTGTTGTATCTTTCTGTGGCTTCTTTAACTATCTCATTACCGCCTCTTTTATAATAGTCTGCCACAAAATCGTCAAACTTGTCAACTGAAACTTCACCGTAGAATACCTGTGCAGCAAACTTTTGCCACAGAGCTTGTTGGTTTTCAGCTACATCTAGGTCAGGATATTTTTTAGTACTATCCATCTGTTTTGGGTTAATCCAAACTCTACCATCTGTTGGTGCGATTTTCTCGAAGAAATTAAGTATCTCTTTTCCCCCATCTTGATATGGAAGCAGACGTTTGTTATAAGCGCTATCTCTTACTCCCCAAAGCCATTCTGAACGGTAGTTAACCTCATCAAGCTTGCTAATATCTGTAGGATAAGTAAATTCAATCTTTCCATCTTTCTTTGTATAGTCTTGACCTTCAATACCGAAGGAGAAGAACTCTGCTGCTTCATCAGTTGCCATCCAGTCAAAGAATTTTATGATGTTTTCCGGTCTCGCATACTTTTTGTTAATCATATAACATCTCATTGTTGGTGAAGCCTTGGCCATGCCATGCTTTCCATCTGGGCCTGTAGGTCCAGCAATCATCATTAACTGAGCTGTCGGAACCGCTGCTTTCAATTTAGTCTGCATCAATGTAAAGTCTTTTACATTTCTACTAAAAATACCTACATCACCACTTAAACATTTCTTTTCCCAATCAACTTGCTTGTTGAGTAGTGACTGTTGGTCTATCAAACCCTGGTCATTCAGCATTTTATGAAAAGCAAGTGCATCCTTCATTTGCGGCTGTACATATGCAGGTACAACTTCCTTTTTATCATTTAATAAATATGTAGTCGGCAAAGCATTGAATGCTCCAAAGAATAAATCGGTATACATCCATTTTTCACGTCCCACATATGGGTATTTTACACCATTCTGTTTGAACACCTTCATAACATTTACAAAGTCATCCAATGTCACTGGTACCTTAAGGCCATATTTGTCTAGTAAATCCTTACGGATATATGTAGCCCTTCGTGTTGTAGATGAAAGGTATTCCGGCATGCCATATATCTTTCCGTCATCATAGGTCGTGTCCTCCCATGCAATCTTTGGAACTAGCTTCATCATATTTGGAGCAGCTTTTTTCAGTAAATCATCTAAAGGCATGAAAATGCCCTCCTGTACAGCATTTGCTAGTGCAGGATCGTCCAAGCTACTAGCCTGGACAACATCTGGAATATCCCCTGAAGCAAACATCATATTCATACTTCCTACATAGTTTGTCTGTGGAATTACTTTCAAGTCTATTTTTGTATTAGTCCTTTTTTCAAGTTCTAGCTTCCACTTGTCAGTATTCAAATCTTTTGCATTATCAACGTACTTTAATGCCAGTGATCTCATGCTCATGGAAAATTTAGTCGGTTCTGCGTTTGTCTCTGTTTTTGTTCCAGAATTATCACCTTTATTATTTGAGGCTTTGGAACAGCCCGCCATCGAAGAAGCAAGCATAACTACAGATAGGCTGAGACATAATAACCTTTTCATATTCACTTTTCCTCCTTATTTTTTAAGCTCTGAGTTGCAGATTATATTGTAGTTAAGTCTTTACAGCGTAAGTCTTCTATAAAGTAGTTTACTGTGTTTATAATACAGAAGCTGGATTCTCACGTCACCAGGCTGGGCCCCGCTTTAGCAACTGTATCAATGAATCCATAGCTTCTATAAAACATTTTTAGTGTGTAACCCTTACATTTTTAAGATATATATAACAAATGCCTCTATTCTTTTACTCCACCAAGAGTCATACCCGATACAAAGTACTTCTGGATGAATGGATATACCGCAAGAATGGGTATTATAGAGACAATTATCGTTGTCATTTTTACACCATAAGAGGATAAAACAACCATATCCTGAGAAGATGCGTCAACGTTTCCTTCCATGATAATCTCTCTTAATTTTACCTGTAGAGGATAATATGCTTTACTTCTGATGTACATTAAAGCAGCCATGTAGCTGTTCCAGTGGGTAACAGCATAAAATAGTCCAACTGTAGCAAGTGCTGGCTTTGCCAAAGGAAAAACAATCTGAACAAGAGTACGTAGTTCCCCTGCTCCATCCATCCTTGCAGACTCTATAATTTCTTCCGGAACCTGTTCCATGAAGGATTCCAAAACAAAGTAGTTGAAGGTGCTTATTGCAGATGGAATCATCAAAGCCCACAGTGAGTCCAATAGTCCCAAGGATTTAATTAATATATATGTCGGTATTAATGGGGCTGAAAACACAAAAGTTATAAGTATAAAAATCGAGCAAGCCTTTTTAAATTTAAACTCTTTTCTTGACAAAGAATAGGCCAATAATACTGTAAAGAGCAGATTTATAAGTGTACCTATAAATGTAACATATACAGAAACTCCAAAAGATCTTAAAATGGCAGAATTTGAAAAGACAAGTTGGTAGTTTTCAAGTGTGGGCAATACTGGCCAAAAGGTAACCTTTCCCGTATCTATGGCAATTCCCTCGCTGAATGAAATGGCTATTATATTAACAAAGGGTAGCATCATTGATAAAGTCAGCAAGGATAGAAATATTGTATTAACAAAGATAAATGTTTTTCTGGATTTTGATATTTTCATGCTTTTTTCTTCCTCTCTAAAACAGGCTCTTATCTGCTAATTTTTTGCTCAAAAAATTACTTACTAACAAAAGGACTAATCCTACTACTGATTTAAAGAGTCCTACGGCTGTTGAATAGCTAAATTGGCTTCCCTGGAGCCCAACACGGTAAATGTAGGTATCAAATATTTCTGCTGCATCCTGGTTGATACCACTAAGAAATACATAAACCCTCTCGAACCCAAAGTCCATAAAATGTCCTATTCTTAAAAGAAGCATAACTACCACTACTGACATGATACTGGGAATTGTTATTACAAAAACTTGCCTAAGCCTTGATGCTCCATCCACAGACGAAGCTTCATAAAGGTTGGGGTTGATTCCGGCAATCGCCGCAAGATAAACAATGGTGCCATAGCCTATGTCTTTCCATATTCCCGAAGTAATTAAAATACTTCTTATATAAGAGGGTTTTGACATAAAAAATATAGGATCAAAACCAAGAATTTTCAAAAAGTAATTTATAATACCTGCATCAGGAGATAAAATTGTATTCATAAAAATTCCTCCTATAACCACCCAAGAGAGGAAGTGAGGAATATATACCAGTGTCTGAATTGTACGTTTGAAAGAGTTCTTAGTTATCTCATTCAATAATAGCGCCAGAATTATTGGAGCTGGGAAGGAAAATATAATGTCGTACAACCCAATTACTAATGTGTTCCTAAGAATTCTAAAAAATTCAGGATATTGCATAAAGAATTTGAAGTGCTTAAGCCCTACAAAAGGACTACCTGAAAAACCTTTAAAAAGGTTATAATCTTGAAAAGCTATAATAGAACCCATCATGGGTAAGTACTTGAATATCAGATACCACAGCAACCCGGGTAATGCCATGAAGTAAAGTGCGCGGTGTTTTAAAATGTTGTCAAGGACCGTGTTCTTTTTTTTAATGCTTCCCCTTGCTTGATCTCCTATAGTCAACTGGTTTTTTGAGTAGATTGCCATATGATCACCTCAGTTATGATGTTTTATAGAACATAGTCTCAAGGAGTTGACTTTTGACTGCGCGTTCTATATTTATATGATAGCATCATAATAAGATAGGTGCTTGCCATAACTTTTAAACCTATCGGCTTTTTTTTAGAACTAATATTTTAACCTATAAAAGCAAGTTTACCCTTCTTGAAGTTCCGCCTATTCCACCAAAGAAACTCAGTGAAATTGGGATAACAAGAGCGCATTGGCAGGAAAATACAAGGAAGAAAGGGAGACTTTATTTTTCCTATTAACAAGGTAAAGGCACTGAAGCGGGATTAACTGCCTCAGTGCCTTAAGGAATAGGTTCTATCATATTGTACTGTCATCTTATCATCTATTGTTGCTTCTGAATCCACTTCATGGTAATTTGTATCTGGATCCCGCGTACCATTGTTAGCTGGATTATACACAACGACATCATGCAGCGGCAGCATGTCTTTATCATAGGCAAACTTCACCTGAGGTGCAAATTCATTAGCTGAATGTAATCCTGTTGAATTTTGATTAACAACTAATGAGGGTATTAAACCTGCTGCTCCACTCTCAGTAGTTTCATGACCTCTAATTCAATATTGCAGGCTGTTTCCGCTTTGATTAAAAGCCAACTGTCGTTGCATTAGCATTTTTCATAGCTTTCACATAATCTGTAATATTAAATATGCAAATTTTGTCTGTAGCTGCTAACTCAACAGAATCTATTGAGTCAGAAAGGCTTATAAACTTGCTTTTCCAAGTCATACTTTCATTCCAATCCTTTGCAGTTTGCATCGGATGTAACCCATAAACACTTATCTTTCCTGCTGTTGCAGTAGAAACATCAAATTCAATTGCTGCTTCTGCAAAGCTACCTGAATCAGGCAGTTCAGAAACATCATTCATCGGAAGTATTGCTGTTCCATAACCAAATTCGGCATAAACTATTGGAATAGTCTTTAGTTTATCTAATTTAACACGCCTAACCTTTTAACGCACCTATCATTACGCCCTTAACAAAATATTTCTGAAGGAAAGGATAAATCATTAATATCGGTAAGGTGGCTACTATGATGGTTGCATGTTTTATAGTTTCTCCTAGGAACATTTTGTCAGTATCAGAATTCTGAAGCATATCATTCATACTGTTACTTATCAATATTTCACGCAACACCAACTGTAGCGGATATAATTCTTTATTTCTAAGATATATTAAGGCTCCAAACCAAGCATTCCAGTGTCCCACACCATAGTAAAGAACCATTACAGCAATTGTAGGCATGGATAAAGGAAGAATTATTTTAAACAAAATAAGAATATCATTCGCGCCATCAATCTTCGCAGACTCTTCCAAGCTTAGAGGAATAGCCTCAAAAGCAGTTTTCATAATAATTAGATTAAATGTGCTTATAGCACCTGGTATTATCAGGGCCCACACTGTATTGTACATACCAAGACCTTTTACCAAAAGAAAGCTTGGGATCAAACCTCCTCCAAAAAACATTGTAAAAATTACCATTGCCATAATATATTTCTTCCAGTAGAAATTTTTTCTAGACAATACGAATGCACCAAGAGATGTCATAATAATATTATAAAAAGTACCTACTATAACATAAAAAGCTGTATTTTTATAGCCTATCAAAATCATTGGATTATCAAAAACCGACTTATATGCTTCCAAGGAAAACCCAAGAGGTTTGTAAAGTATACCTCTAGTCGTTGCCAGCATTTCTGCAGAGCTAAATGATGCAAAAACTACATATAAAAACGGATATAGAGTGATAACCATTAATAAAGTCAAAAATACATAATTAAAACTATCGAAAATCTTGTCTCCAAACGAACGATGAATTACCATAATTATCTCCCCTTACCACAAACTAGTTTCGTTAACTTTTCTACTTATTTTGTTAGCAGTTATCAGAAGCGTCATGTTAACTACTGAATTAAATAAACCTACCGCAGTACTGTAACTGAAATTAGAATCAACCAAACCTTTTCGATATACAAATGATGATATGATATCTGCGGTTTCGTAAGTGTTTGCATTGTATAAAAGAATTATCTTGTCTGCGCCTTCACTCATTAGACGACCTATTTGCATTATAAGCAATATGACGATTGTAGGGGCTATCCCCGGCAATGTAACATTTACAAATTGTTTCCATCGGTTGGCACCATCAATAGTAGCAGCTTCATATTGCTCTGTATCAATTCCGCTTAGTGCCGCAAGATATATAATTGATCCCCAACCAATTCCCTGCCATATTCCAGAACCAACATATAATCCTCTGAAGTATTCCGGCTTCAACAACAAGTTAGTTGGATTCCAACCAAAAGTTGCTAAAACAGTATTAAACAAACCATCTTTGGAAGAAAAATCAACAAGCATACCACAAATAACCACCAAGGATATAAAATGTGGTAGGTAAGTTAGTGTCTGAACTGTTTTCTTAAAACGATTGTTTTTGATTTCATTCAATAGAACTGCAAGTATAATCGGAGCTGGAAATCCACAAACCAACTGGTATATATTTATTACAAAAGTATTTCTGATAACTCTCCATGCATAATATGAGTTGAAGAATTCCTTAAAGAATTTAATACCTACCCACGAACTGCCCATGATACCCTTCATTGGGCTATAATTCTTAAAAGCTATTGTTATACCATATAGAGGTGCATAGTGAAAAACTATATACCAGATAACCACTGGCAACGCCATTAGAATTACGAATTTATTTTGCTTGTAATCAGCCTTAATCGTTTCTCCAAGGCTTTTCTTTTTCTTTTTAGTAGAATAATTCACATTTTTATTTAAACTAGCGTCCATATGTCATCCTCTTTCGACTATAGATTTCTCTGTAAACAGAAGAATAGGGGGATTAACTCCCCCACCTTCTTACTTAGTATAGTAGTCATTAACATTAAATGCTTTTGGTTTAGCTGCACTTGGGAATTTCTTCATAAATCTGTCATATGCATCCTGTTTAAGTTTTATTGCATCATCTATACCCATCTTCTTCAACTGCGCAACATATGCGTCATAGTTGTCAAGAGGTTGCTGACCCATTAACCATTTCAGGTACATCTCATCTTTATAAGTATTAACTTCTGACATAATTGATGCATACTTGCTGTTCTCTTCAGTAGTCAATGTTCCATACATTTTTGTATTTGCCTCGATCCAATTCTTCTGATACTTGGACCAAACATTGTAAGAGTCTGTTTCCTGTTTAATATCCCAGTATTGTTCCAGATACCTTGGGTCCTGAACAAAAGGCCCATTGTAAAGGGATCTCATGTACTTATATCCGATTGTTGCGAAAGGCTTTCCATCAGGATCTTTTGTTATAACTTCTGTATATTTTGGGAAATTGTTTTCCATCTTGTAGCTTACGCCTTCGATACCGAAATTAAAGATCATATGACCTTCCTTACTCCAACCATAATCAAGAAATGCCATCGCTTCTTTCTGATGTTTACTTGTTGCAGAAATAAGTGCAGCACCTGCTTTATTAATATTAACAACAGGATCTACATGAACATAGAAAGGAATATCTCCCTTTTTCTGGACAGGGTATTGTACACCCAACAGGTCAAACTTAGGATCCTTCTTTGCCATCAATCCCATGAACCTTCCTATTGTAGAACCAGCATACCCACACAGCAGTACTCCTGACTGGTTATTTGTTATTCTGGAATCTACCATTTTGGCATTGTTTGTAGGCATCTCTGAATCTATCAAGCCTTCTTTATACCATTTTGAAATTGTGGTCATGTAATTTTTGAATTCAGGTGTAATTGGACCATAATTCACTTTTCCTTTGATGGCATAAAAATCGTTCTTTGTATTCCATGCTCCAACAAAGTCTTCTTTCTTTAAATCACTCAATATACCTGTGATTGGTGCTACCGCACCCTTCTTTTCTTTAAATGTCTTTAAAACTGTGTACCAATCATCAAGAGTCTCAGGTGACTTTAAACCTAGTTCGGTTAGCCAGTCATTACGCATTTCAGGCCCTCTAGAAGTCAAAAGTTTTGCATCTCCTCTTATATGAGGCACCTGCAATATGTATCCTTGTTCAGTTTGTAATTCTGTCAATATATCAGGATATTTAGAATAAACATCGCTAATATTTGGTGCATATTTCTTCTGGAGGTCAGTCAATTCAGCTATTATGCCATCTTCATAAGCTTTTGTAGGTCCACCAGAATATTCAGTCAGACCACCCTCTATAATATCAGGTATCTCTCTAGATGCTATTATCAAATTCAGCTGTTCTTTAGACTGGCCCTCAGGCGGATGTATAAATTCAATATCCATACCCGTCTTCTTTTGTAGTTCTTTGTAAAGTTCTGTGTCGTCCATGGACTTCAGTATTGTAGAAGAAAAGGCTGTCCAATAGGTCAATTTTACAGACTCTTTCAGCGGAAGCACAAGAGCCTCGGACTTAGTACCTTCCTTAGTGGCATCAGTTTTTGCCGCTCCTGGTGACTTGCTGCATCCGACAAACATATTCAGACACAAAGCCGTAGCTAGAAATAATACAGGAATTCTTTTCATTTTAAAACCTCCTATAATATAAAAAATTTAGTGCACCTTCTAAATCTTCTCTCTTAAATATTAAAATTTATAGTGCACGTTATAAATTTACACTTAGTCTGCTTAGCCATCAATGTCCAATAATCAAACTCAATGGACATTTATTATACAATTCATATCCAATCGTTAAACTAAGTAAACAAATATTCTATAATTCGAGTTTATACATATAAGTTCTTTTAGATATTTACAGTTTACTATTTTTTATAGTCTGTTTATTGTTTGTTTTTCTAAATATTTACTCACTAGATTCTAATTTTTCCTATTGCTCCTTTCATCCTCTTTCTTAAAAAAACTTTTATTCGGAGTTATAATATTAGTTTATCTAATTTAAATTAAAAGCTTATGCTTTAAATGTACTCTAATTCTTTATTTCCATCAATAACCAACAACAGAACTTAGTGGCCATTTATTATAAACGTCATATCCAATAATTATACTAAGGTAACCTAATATTTCACAATTCAGAATCTCGCATACTAATTTATTTAATTTTACATCTCTTTGTTATACACAAGCTGCTTGCTTGCCTATTGTTTACTTTACTAAATATCTTTAAATTTTCCTGGTGTCACTCCCTCAACTTTGAAAGAAGACGGGTACGTTATTCCAAAAAGGACTCACCCGTAGAATTGGCAGAACGTATGATGACTTCAGCGCTTTTCTTGCTGCAAACCCAGACATAGCAGTAGTTGAAATGGATACTGTTCATAGAACCTGCAGTGGGAAAGTGCTCCTTACCTTCTTCTTTCGCAAATATTCATTGATGATTTCGTTTCTTATGGACGCTTGTACTCAAGAGTGTGTTAAAGAGGTAATAGACGAGCTTTACGAATCGTTTGGGGCTGAAGTTTTCAAACGATGTTTTCCTGTTATACTTACTGACAATGGATCGGAATTTAAAAACCCAGCGATGCTTGAGTGTGATGATAATGGGATTGAACGGGCAAAAGTATTTTACTGTAATCCAATGGCTTCTTATCAGAATCCACACATTGAAAAAAATCATGAATACATTAGATACATACTGCCTAAAGGAAGGTCATTTATTAATCTTACTCAGGAACAGGCAACATTAGCCATAAATCACATAAACAGCGCAGCAAGGGCCAGTCTAAACGGTCACACCCCATTTCAACTGGCCCAAATGCTAATGGATGCTGTACTGCTGGCAAAGCTTTCGCTTAAACTCATCCCAGCAGATGAAGTGCACTTAAAGCCTGCACTTTTAAGAAAATAGGATAACAAAATCCAGGACAGATATCGCCGGAACTTAATCCTTCAGAAAAGCAGTCGGCGGAAGTTACAAATTCAATAAACCTTTTATTAACAAAAAAGCGATGGGTCAAGATCCAGTTCCTACTGTTCTCTTCCCAAAGCTTTTTAAGTGAGAATCTTGCATGGCTCCCAGAATTTATTTTTGTAACTATATCTCGTGGTTTAAATAACGGGTAGGTACCAAATATAAATATAGTTGCAAAAATCATTATAATTACCTATTACCTAGAGTTTCCCCATTGGATTCAATAACTTTTCCATACCAGTGACCAGATTTCTTAATTATGCGTTCACCAGTTTCAAAATCTACATATACCAAACCAAAACGCTTACTATATCCCAGCGCCCACTCAAAGTTATCCATTAATGACCAATGAAAATAGCCTCTCAAATCAGCACCCTCATCTGCCAATCTTTTGTACTCTTCAATATACCTTCCTAGGAAGTCAATCCTCTGAGGGTCATCTACATTTCCATCCTGTGATACCCAGTCGAGATTTGCCATCCCATTTTCAGTTATATAAAAAGGAAGCTTATATCTTTCAATAAGGAACTTGGGTCCCCAATACATGGCTTTCGGTGTAACTGGCCATCCCATAGCTGTTTCAGCATGTCCCTCCAACTTCTTCACTGTTTCAATTTTTCCATTCATACCCATCTTAACCGTGGAGCCCTGGTATATATTAAATCCAAGGAAATCCAAGGGCTGACACATTGTTTCCAAATCCCCCTGTCTGATTTCGGGCATATCTTCTTTGAAAACATCAAAAGCCTCTTCTGGGTATTTGCCTAAAAGAACAGGATCAAGAAGAAGGGCTGGAGCAAACATTGATCTATCCCTTACCTCAAACATCGACCGACGTGCTGCCTCAATATCTTCTGGAGTCTCCGAAAATGGAATTTTAACTGAACCTGTTGGAGCATAGCCAATATTCGCCTTCTGTTTAGATGACTGGCGAATTGCCATGACAGCCTTGCCATGAGCCAGCATGGAATGATGCCCTGCCAACAGCACTTCCTTCCAAGGAAGCTTAAGCCCTGGGGCATGTTCTCCCCTACTGTAACCCAAGCAGATATAGCACTGAGGTTCATTTTGTGTGATCCAGTTTTTAACCCTGTCAGAAAGTCTTTCCACAACTACACTCACATATTCTGCAAACCAATCAGCACTGTCCCTATTGAGCCATCCACCCTTTTTATGTAATTCATAGGGGAACTCCCAGTGAAACAGAGTGGCATATGGCTCAATGCCATTTTTCAGCAATTCATCAACAAGTGAATCATAGTAGTCTAATCCGGCTTGGTTTACTTTGCCTATCCCATCAGGGAATACTCTTGTCCAGTCGATGGAGAAGCGATATGCTCCGGCACCTATTTGCTTCATAAGCTTTACATCTTCCTTGTACCTATGATAATGGTCACAGGCTATGTCTCCATTATGCATGTCCAACACCTTACCAGGCGTTCTACAAAATTCATCCCATACACTGACTCCTCTTTCTTTTGCTCCTCCCTCAATCTGAAATGCAGCTGTTGCCACTCCCCAAACAAAGTCCTTCTTAAATCCCATATCTAACACCTCTCAAATCAAAAGTAATATATTTTCCACTTACCATTACGGTGGAATTGATATATTTATATAAAACAGTCCATAAAAAATACCATCTTAAAGCTTAAGCATGAAATTATTTGTTCTAATGCAATATAAGATGAAGAAAAGAATTAATACTCGTTTTCCAATCCTAAAGACGAATGGAAGCAAGATCAAAGCTACATTTTCTTCATCTTATATTCTGTATTTTAAGTTAGAATCTCTCAATTTATTTTATGAATATATTTAGTTGACCAAACTATTAATATATTAATGTCATTATGGATCTTGGCTGGCTTTCAAGTTCTGCTATATCTTCTTCGTATCTTAGTGCGAAGGGTATGCTTTCTTCACTTTGGTTCATCACTACAGCAATTATCTCACCATTTGGATTTTTGAAGGCTGTAACCTCCAGCTTGTCTGTGAACCTGCTGAAGCCTATTCTCCTTGCTCCCGGCTGAATAAACTTACTGAAATGTCCTATGTAATAATAAGGGCTTTGATAATTTACACTATTCTCTTTAGTATCTGCAATAATAGGTGCTCCACAAAAATTCTGTACATGGTTTGGGCCACCCATTTCATCTAGAACCATATTCCAGTCCGTCCAAGCCACAGCCCAATTATTAAGGTCCCCAACAATATTGTGTCCATATTTTTCTCCGGCATCCCATGAACCCAGCTTTACTCCTCCTTCAGTACACCCTTCAGTCATTAAGAGCTTTTTCTCCGGATATCTCTCATTTGTCATCCTCAAACTCTCGAAATGATCTCCTGAATACCAGTGAAACCCAGTACCCCAAATGTACTTTTCAGCAGCCTTGTCAGAATATGCTACATTTGCTCTTTCAAAAACTCTTTCCTTGTTATGATCCCAGATAATTATTTTAATATGTCCTAATCCCTCTTTTTCAAGAATTGGGCCAAGGTAATCCCTTACGAAATCCCTTTCCTCCTCGGCGGTGTATATGCAAGAGTCCCAACGTTGGACCGCCTTTGGTTCATTCTGGACTGTAATAGCCCAGATATCTATACCTTCCTGTGCATATGCTTTTATATACTTAGCGTAGTATAAAGCCCAAGCCTCCTTGTACTCCTCCTTGAGTTTACCTCCACCATTCATTTTCCCAGTAGTTTTCATCCAAGCTGGCGGACTCCATGGTGATGCAAATAACTTAAACCCATTTTTGCTAACCACCATTGCTTCTTTTATAAAGGGTATCAGAGATTTTCTATCCCTCTCAATACTGAAGGATTCAAGTTTCATATCATCTTCCTTTTCAACATAGGCATAGTTGCCCAATGAAAAATCACAGCTATTGATATGTGTACGGCAGAAGCTATAACCAAGCCCTGTTTCCTTATTAAAGCATGCATTGATAACTTCCTTTCGCTTATCAACACTCATCTTGTCCAAGGTAGTAGAACAAGCTTCCGTGAGCGCACCTCCGAAGCCTTCAATTTCTTGATATTTCATATCATCATAAATATTAATAAGATGAGACTCACGCCCCTTGGTATCTTCCTTAAAAAAGGCCTCTTCCTTTTCACTCAGTCTATCTTCTGAATATTTTGCAGTTTGTATAACCCTAATTTTTTTATTCTTTTCCATAACCATTTGAATCCTCCTCTTAAAATAATATTTAAACTTTTACTTCTTGCTTGCTGAGTACCTTATAATTGAAGGTTATATGTAACATTCTCAGAACCGAGCAGCCCTCATTTATCAGACTATTCACATATTTACTTCAACTTTGTATAAGTCAACTCCCTCTTCATAGGGTAATACATTTCCTTTAATAATTTTACCATTTACGTAAATTGATTTTACTCCTTTATTCACACCCTCTGGGTTATTAATATCTATTATATATCTGGCATTTCTAAAGCATCTTTCAAAATTAAATTTCTTCCACCCCTTTGGTATGCAAGGATCAATAACTAATCCGTCCACGGTTGTCCTAGCACCCAGAATAAAATCAAGTACAACCCAAACTAACCATGCTGCAGTACCCGTACTATGATGTTGGCTGGAATGTCCGAAATTCGGAGAATCCATAAGCCCAAAGTAGTAATTTGGCACAAAAAGTGGCACCTGCCAGCTTTTTTCAGGTGGATTCTCATCATTTGTCGGCAATGTCTTTTTAATTGTATTATAGGCACTGTCTGCATCTCCCATTACACAATCAGCAAATGCCTTAAACATGGATGCATGGCAGTAGATAGAACCATTTTCAGTAGTTCCCGGAAGCTTAATGCTTATCCTTCCCCACCTCTCATTCCACTTGGAAAATGCAGGTGACAGTAGCAATGGGCCACAAGGAGTATCAAGACTCTGTATCGCTTGCTTGCATTTTGTCAACCTTTCTCCCCTGGCTGTACCACTCATAATCGCCCAGGTCTGGGTATTTAAGAATATTTTTGCTTCTTCATCCTTTGAAGAACCAAAAGGTATTCCGAAATCATCATAGCCTGCTACATACCAGTCTCCATCCCAACAGGAGTCATTCATTGCTGCATCTAGTTCATCTGTTAGTGTTACAAGCTTATTAAGATTTATATTATCTGCCCTTTTTTCAACAAATGGTATAAGCTGTTGTGCTGCGTATTTCAATCCCGCCGTAGACCAAGTGGATTCTCCTCTGCCAAGTCTTCCTGCCCCATTAATTGGGTCTGTCCAATCGCCGTCTCCCATAAGAACAAGGCCATGTTGTCCCCTTTCACTTGCAAGATAGAATATTGATCTTAGCATGTGCTCATATATTGAGGCTTTTTCATTACTGTTTCTGAACTCCACTTCCAAATCGAGAAGGCCTATATCTCCAGACTGGCTAATCAAAGCACACATGCAGCTTACTAACCATATAGGTGCATCCTTATGCTTTAAAAGGCACAGTGCCTTTGGCGCAGAATCATCTGTCATGTACCATTGTTGAATAAAGCCATTGGGTTCCTGCCTTCTAAAAACCTTTAGCATAAGCTCCAATGCGCCTTTATTATCCAAAATACTGTATCCCATTGCATCTTGAAGCTGATTTCTTACAGGGCAGTAGGTTGAAAGCCTATTATTTCTCGCCATCATAACTACTTGCTTTTTTAACCAAAAATTCATAAAATAATTTAAGTTACTATCAGGCGTATTTATAGTAAATTTATTACAGATGTCATTCCATCTACTCTTAACTTTCATCCTTTCATTTTCTATAAAGCCTGCTTCAAAAACTTTGCTCTTTATTTTCACGGCCTCTTCAAATTTACTTGCACAACCAACTACGATATTAATTGTTATTTCAGAATTTGCTTCAATGGAAATCCTATGTTGGAATGCCCCAATAGGATTTTCTGCTTCGGAAATATTATTACTGCACCCACTATTTTTAATGGCTATTGGAAAATCAGATTTATCATCTCCTCCAAAAAATCTTCTTTCACTACAGTCAAAGGAAGCTATTTTTACATCTGAAATCATAAATCCTAAACTATTCTGATTCTCAACTTTAGCCTTATCTTCATAATAAACATGGTATGGAAATGAAAAGCTTGTTAAAATCTCATTTACACTATCAAATTCTCCTTTGGTTCCCATCGTAGCGCCATTTTCAAAAGAAAACACTGAATATAGCGATAGATCCCTTGTGTTTTGTGTCATATTTGAAACCTTACAGGTCCATATTTCATAGGTTCCATTTTCAGGTACAAAAACACTCAAGGAACATTTTATCCCCTTATACTCAGTGTTAAATTCAGTTTTCTCAATTGCATGAACACATTCAAATAAATCCAGCTTTTCTTTTAATGGAGCATATGTCGGATTCCAACAGGAATTATCCATATGGTCATATAGATAGAAATATCTGTATCCTCTTGTGTACTCTCTTGCTGGAGGAGTCAGGCACATACTCTTTCCCTGACCTGTCTGTGAAATTTCCATATAATATTGATCATTAAAAAGGTAGTTAAACCACTTATCAGGTGTTTTTGGTGTATTAATTATGTACTCTGACCCGTCTTTTCTAAAATGCCCGTATTCCATATAGCTCTCCTTATTTTGTAATCACAAAACTGTCATTTAAAACGCAAAGCCAATATTATTCATATCAGGCTCGTATCTTAAATTTTTATATCTAAATTTCTATTCTGACATTAAAATCCTTATCTATATAGGATGAAGAAAAAAATGCAACATATTATATTGGTATCTACACAGGTAGCAGAAAGCAAAAAGCCATAGATATGCTTAATGTACGAAAAAGTATATTTTTTATTGTTATGCATCCCCCGAGGTAACCATACACTTCCATTATACCTCTTTGCAATTAATTCTTAAGTATACTCTTTTATCAACATAGGAGATAAAATTTAGTATCTCTAAGTAAAAATGTTGATATTCCATCAACATTTTTGTATTTTTTCATCTCAGTATTTAGCAAGGCACTGTTGAATATGCTCAACAATGCCTTTAATCTTAATACCCTTGGAAGATGTGTAACAACGTACTCGTATTTCTTGTCAAAAAACTGTGCTTTTATACTTTTATGGTAATTGCCGTAATTTTGCCAGGTATTATATTTACAACCATAGGGATCGCTTCAAATCCCGGTGCAAGATTATAGATACGCTTACTTTTATAATTATCCTGTATTTCAAGCTGTGTATTGGCGCTAATAATAACCTTAGCATCCGCCTTACTAATAGCAAAACTATTCTCTCCAAGTATGGTTATTACTTCCTGGTGTTTAGAAATTACTGGTAAGTGATAGACAACACCTAAATCACTTTTTACATCTATCTGTATCTCAACAGTATCAGGTCTAAATATGTAAGTCATATCATAGCTTATTTCTCCAGATTGGGGATCGTTTCTCTTATTGTCTGTCAGACGGCCCTTTACATCTACTGTTATTTCATCTTTATTTGATGTATTTGTCATTTTAGCAGTGAAATTATTAATGCTCTTATATAGGATTCCGTTTTCTTGATATTGCAAACGAGGAGTAAGGCATTCATGATTTAAACCTATTGGAATCTGCATGTTATTTGGCTCAATTGTCTGATATTCTGTCATTGTACCAGTTAACAAAGGTCCTACTTTCTGATTCCATAGCATTGTAATTGCTCCACCACTGGCATTCCCGTTATTTACGTATTCCCAGTCACTATCAGTAACTGTTGCACGCCATTGACCGATAGCTATTAAGTAGGTGTTTATTTCTGGATACTCACGAACACCTGATGCAATTTCCCTAGGTATCTTTATGCTTTGAAGCTTTCCAGTACCGCATGCATCATGGTCAAGAATAGTTGCCAATGCCTTAGCATGAGTAAAGGTATGGTGAACACAAGGCAACTCTCCTATATTATTATAATGAGGGCCACCGTGCAATAAACCATCATGTGTACATTCTTTATAAAGCATCAGATTTCTATGGGCAGCTTCTGCAAATACCGGATTGTGGTCACCAAGCAAACCATATGCAATCTGGCATCCGTCCGACGTTCTGCTTCCCCAATAAGTCCATTTCGAACTTCTGGTTCCCCAACTATTGTCCCAAGCACCATCTGGTAACATGAACTCAAGATGTGCTTCCAAAGCTTCAGTAACTTTATCAAGAACCACCGTGTCATTAGTTAAAAGTCCATACATAGTCAGACCACCAAGGCTCTCTTCAACGTTATAACCCAAGTCAACAGGTCTGCCACCCTTAGGAGTTATAGCTGTATGTGGCTTTCCTTCTCCATAAAGAAGGTTATTTGGCGTAAAGTATTCCAGAGACATGTGTGCTAATTCCCTCGCTTTTTCAAAATAGCGTGGTTCTTCAAAAACTGTTCCAGCCACTGCTAATGCTGCTGAACAGGTTATGGGGTAATTAATATTTGAAACAGTCATATTAATAAAGCTATATAAAAATTCTGCTGCACTTCTCAATCTTTCCTTCCATTTTGTCAGGACATCAGTTTCCAGGATTGAACCATGGTTTAAGATTGCTTCACCCAACTGAATGACGCTGAACACAGTTATCCCTTTCCAAATAGCACTTGTGTCATTAATAAAGCTACCATCCGGCCTTGAAACATGGCTTGACCAATCAAAAAGCAGTTTAGCCGCATCAAGGTATTTTCTGTCATTAGTACTATGAGCCATATGCATTAATGAATATAATGCATCAAGGCTTCGGCCATGAATCCGTGAACATGACGGACACATGATACCCCCATAAATACCTTCTTTTTTTATTTCTGTTACTTGAAGTTCCAGCATAGCATCACACCAGGATTTTAAAAGCCCCTGGTAATCATTTTTATACATTAGTGCGCCCTCCTTAATATTTGATATTAGTATAAAAGATAAGTATGTTTTAAACAGCTACAAATAAGGTTTATCGCCATACGTTGCACAAGTATTGTTTAATAACTGAAAATACATATATTTTATAATAGCTTCTCTGAATCATTATACACAATTCAGAGAAGCTATTAAATGATTTATGCTTTGTTTAATGCTATTTCTTATTCTTTTCTGCGAAAGCAGCATTGTACTCTTCTATAATTTTCATATAGTTCGTATCAGCCTTCAGTGTTTCTACATATTTATTCCATGCTGAAATTGGTTCTATACCCATAATTATCTTGGTCTTCAAATCCTTGCTTTTCTTCTCGTAGTCTGCGCCAAACTTAAGATCAGTTTGAGAAATCAATCCTATTGTCCTGTCTGGTACGCTGACCTTTGCTATTTCGTCAATAATTTTTTTGTTTCTATCAAAGGTTGGTTTATCCATTCCAGTTCTATAAGCCCATAAATATTTGTCAAATCTTTCAAAAATTTTACCGAAGGAGCTTTGTGATACACTATCTTTTAACGCTTGATCAGTAGTAGTTTTGAAGCCACTTGAGTCCTCATTATAATGAACACCCTTAATTCCATAACAAGCTAATGTAAATCCCTCATCAGAAGCACCGTAGTCCATAAGAGACAATATCTTTTTAACCTTATCTTCTTTTACACTTTGCTTTGGTATAAAGTACATGCCACCAAAGCCTGAAGCTTTTGGAACATATCCATTTAATGATACCACTGGTTCAAAGTCAGCCTTTGGATCGATTTTTCTAGCCTCTGCCGTTGATCTGAAAATTCCTTCAATGGTGTCACCTGAAACGCCAGCTTTTCCGGCTTTAGCCAAATCTTCACCCTGTGTATCCTTCATTACTGCCCAATCTTCAGGTAATAACTTATTTTTATACACCTTATTTAGCCAGGTAAGGGCTTCATTTACTACTGGATCTAATTCCATATTTACTAGTTTGCCATTTACTTCCTTGAATCTACCAGCACCAGTTCCAGCCGCACCTGTAAATGAATCATACATATTCCATAAACCTCTTGAAGTATGGCCTATTGTATCATTTTTTCCATTTTTATCAGGATCATTGTATGTAAATGCATACAATACATTATAAAGCTCATCCATATTGGTTGGCATTTTCATATTCAAATTATTCAACCAATCTCTACGAATATTAACAAATGAATAGCCTTCAGTTGGCCTAACTGATGGCAGTGCGTATTGTTTGCCACCTATCTTCACCTTATTGTATACTTCCTTAGGATACTCCATCAAACTCTTATAATCCTTAAGGTATGGTTCCAAATCCCAAAACGCACCTTTACTTGCCATTTCCTGCATTAAAGAATTACTGAAATCCTGAACCTTCATTAGATCTGGCATATCTCCAGAGGCCAAAATTACATTCGTTTTATCCTTATAGTTGTTTGCAGACGTCCAATTAACTTTTATCTTTGTATTAGTCTTTTTCTCAAATTCTTTTAATACCGGATTATCATCAGTAGGTGGCTCAGCAGTATTAAATTCTGTGAAAACTGAGATTTCGACAGGCTTCTCTTGTTTTACATCTGCCTTTCCAGGCTCTGCCTTCTTGCTGGAACAGCCACCAAATAATCCTGAAACTAATACCATTGATGCTGTTAATAACACAATAGACTTTCTGGTTATTGTAATCATAAAATCCCTCCGTTATTATATTTGTAATAAATGACAAACATTTTGTCATATTTACCGTTTTGATAAAATACTCATCCTTTAACAGATCCAAGCATTACTCCTTTATCAAAATGCTTTTGCAGAAATGGGTATACAATCAATATTGGAATCGTAGCAAGTATCACTGCTGCCATTTTGAGTGTTTCTGCAGGTGGAGTTTCAGCCGATTCCATACTCACTGCTCCTCCTGCTGTAGAAGTAGAAGAATCAATAATCATATTTCTTAAAAGCACTTGAAGTGTCCACTTTTTTGGATCATTAATATAAAGCACTGCGTTGAAAAAAGAATTCCAATAAGAAACAGCATAAAATAGACCAAAAGCCGCAATAGAAGCAAGAGATAAAGGAAGTACTATCTTGGTGAATACCGTGATATCTGTACATCCCTCAAGCATTGCAGCTTCTTCCAATTCTGGGGGGATATTATCAAAGAAACTTTTCATAAGTATTACATACCATCCACTTGTAAGTACTGGAAGTATTAAAGCAGCATAGTTATTAATAAGATGTAAATCTTTTACCAGAATATAGTTTGGTATAATACCAGGATTAAACAGAAGAGTAAATAGAATTATTCTCAACATTATCTTTCTTCCAAGTAGTCTTTTTCTTGACAACCCATATGCCAGTGTTGAAGTAACCGCCAGGCTTACTAAAGTTCCAATCAAAGAGATTCCGATACTGACAAATGTGGCATTTTTGAAAGTTGCTGTTGACAATAAATATTTATATGATGCAAGGGACAATTTATCAGGAAATAGTAATTGACCGCCCTTTACTAAATATTCAGTGGGATCAGTAAATGATAATGCGAGAACATAATACAGTGGTATAAGTGTAACTAAGCTGATTGTACACAGCAGAACAATATTTATAGTACCTAATGCAGACTCAAATTTACCATTTTTCATATAGTTCACCTCCATAAACGTCATATTGAACTTGTTCAGCTTTGTATAAATTAATAAACTCCTTCTTCACCGCATTTTTTTGCAATATTATTCGTTACTATGACCAATATAAGACCAATAGCAGACTTAAAAACTCCTACGGCCGTACTATAACTGAATCTACCATTTTGTACACCTACTCGATATACATATGTTTCAAAGACATCTGAGACCTGTGAAACTGCACTATTTTGCATAAGGAATACCTGTTCAAAACCAACATCCATTATATGTCCAATTCTTAGTATCAATAAAGTTATTATTACGTTCCTAAGACCCGGTAAAGTTATGTGCCACATCTGTTGTATTTTGGATGCTCCATCCATTCTTGCAGATTCGTACTGTTGTACATCTATTCCAGATAAAGCAGCAAGATATATAATCGTTCCCCAGCCTGCATCCTTCCAGATAGCCTGAAAAGTCAATATTGGCCAGAAGACCTTTGGATTTGTCAAAAAGTTATATTTCTCAAAGCCCATAGACACTAGTAGGTTGTTAATCAGACCATTAGACTGTGAGAACAAAACAAATGTTAAGCCGGTTATTATAACCCATGACAAGAAATGTGGCAAATAGACTATTGACTGTATTGTATTTTTAAAGCGTCTATTTGTTACTTCATTTAACATCAGCGACAAAATAATAGGTACCGGGAAATAGAAAACCAGATTTAGTAAACTAATCGCCATTGTGTTTCTAAATATTAAAACAAAGTCAGAATTGGCAAACAGTTCTTTAAAATTTTGCAATCCCACCCATTCACTGTGCATTAGGCCAGTATACGGTGAATAATTTTGAAAAGATATTAATACTCCCCACATTGGAATAATTTTAAATAAAAGAAAATACAAAACCCCCGGAAGTACTAATAAATACAAAAAGATATTTTGTTTAATAGACGTAAATATTTTTTTCTTTTTCTTCGTATTATAATCGATTAAAGTATTTACATCTTTTTGTTGATATGCTGTACTCAAATGCATCACCTCTCCCTTTCTCGCTGCTATGTTGTCATTATAATAAAAAATAAGACATATAAAAATGCATTATTTTTATATGTCTTTGGACTAATTTTTGTTTTTATATTTATTCAGCATTATTTTAAGTTATAGGAAAATTAAGCAACACAGTTGTACCTTTGTTTAAACTGCTCTCCACTCTTATCCCATATTCATCTCCATATACCAATTTTATACGTCTATTTATATTAACAAGTCCAATGTTCTTATTAGAATTATCCCTGGCGCAATTATTTTCCAAGCTCAAATTAAGACTTAACAATTGCTCTTCATTCATTCCAACTCCATTATCACTTATAGAAATATTCACAACATTATTCTCGCCAACATCCCCTATTATTACTAGCTCTCCGGGTTCATCCATACATTCCAAACCATGATATATAGCATTTTCCACAATAGGCTGTAAAATCATTTTTATCATCTTTTTGTTCATTATGCTCTCATTTATTTCATACCTGGTAGTAAATTTGCCTGCAAATCTGATATGCATGATTTTCATGTAATCCTTAATGCACTCATATTCATCAGCAATTGATACCATTTCACTGCCTTTTATGCAGTACCTGAATATCTTTGCTAGAGAATTTGCTATCTCCTCAATTTCTATTATGTCGTTTGCGACCCCAAAGCTTCTGATGCACTCAAGAGTATTGTACAAAAAATGGGGATTTATCTGACTTTGCAGGGATAATAGTTCTGCCTGCTTTTGTTCAATAATTGCCTGATTTCTCACCAACTCTGCTTCATACAACGCCTGTTGGGTATTAAATATCTTTAAGTTCGTATTTTCTAGGTCATCAAGCATTTTGTTTATATATTTTGCTAGAATGCCCACTTCATTCTCATAATCTAATTGTATTCTTTTCTTTCTATTCACCTTTCCAACAGATTTTGTAAACTCGATTAAATTTAGAATAGGATTTGTGATATTATTCATGATTAGTAGACCGGTTAACAACATCAATACAAGAAGAATAAGACCCACTAAAATGTCAAAGTCTCTAATTGTCTTCATTTCACTGGTTAGCTCACCAACTGGAATTATATTGTAAATTTTCCACCCTATTTTTTCGACATCCTTATGCTGTACCAATGCCTTCTTATCGTTATATAATGCTTTATTATCTGTGCCATTTTCAAATGTCAGCTTTAATTTTTCTCCAATTAGCTTATTATCATTTGCAGCAATAATTGTATTTTCATTATCTACAATCAAAAAGTGGGATTGTTTGGAAGTAGAGATGTTATCAATAATCTTTTGTATTGTATTAATTTTATAGACAATAATACATGCCCCTGCCTTTTCTCCCTTATTTATTCCATTAATAATTGAGTAAACCGGATAGATATATCCAAAGCTTAGTTTACGTGTGTTTGAGTCAAGTATTGTTGAAGTAAATGTGGACTTTCTAAAATTTTCATCCTCGAAATTATATTTGTCTTCAATTTCTTTCATTACTATGTAGCCATCTACCTTAGTAGAATATATTTCTGAATAATTATGTTCCATTCTAAGTTTAATATTTGAAATATTGCTGTTGGTAGAATTTATGTATTCAAGCAAATCTGAAACAGCTGCTGTCAAACTCAGTCTTCTCTCAACATCATAGGAGTATAAGTATTCCTGGGTATTCCTGCTATATGATATTGTATATGCCGCATCCTCAATACTTGATAATACTATATTCAACTCATTATATATCTGATTAATCATGTTTTCCGAATAATAATTCGCTTTTTCTTCAGACAAGCTATAAAATTTATAATAGTTAAAAAACTGAAGCAAAGCCAGAAATATCATGGCAATAAAAGTAAAAATCAACAGCTGTTTCCTTAGCTTTAATTTTCTAAAGTCAATCATAATTATCCCCCAATATTAAGCTAATACCTTCTAAGATCATGAGATATCCATTAGTGCGTCTTTTTGTAATTGGCGGGAGTTGCACCTATTTTCTTCTTAAAAACTCTGTTAAAGTAAAAGTAATCATTGTAACCACATCCATAGCTTACATCTTTAATTGACAAGGATTTATCCTTTAACATTTCGCAGGCTTTCGTCATCCTTAGATCAGTAATATATTCTGAAATAGTTTTACCAGTACATTTTTTGAACAAAACACAGCAATAGGCAGTATTTATATAGAACATTTTCGAAATATTGTTTAATGAAATATCTGGATCGAAATAGTTTAGGTCAATATATTCAAGAATTTTTTTTATGCTTTCCGGCTTATAATTTGCATCGTCGTTCAATCCAGCCTCTCCACTGAGCAATGTAAATAAATCAGTCAGATAGACTATAAAGTTGTCAATATTCTTAAAGTTATAATAAAGTTGTTCAGCATTTAAAAATTTTACATCATAGCTTTCTATATGATCCTCAGTATACTGTCTAGTAACAAAAGCAACGATATTATTCCATAGCTTTGCTAAATCTTCAACACTTAATTTATAAGATACAATAGTCTCCTTTAACTGAATACAGAAGGTTTTTATATCCAAGTGATTATCTTTTTCTAATGTAGAAATCGTATGATTAATAAGCTTTTTTAATATGTCACATTTTGGAGAAAGATCGTATACATTTTGTTGCCCACAAATAAATGAACTGAAAGAGGCTATTTCTGCATGTCTCATGAGATGTGAAACTTTAGTTGCATTTTTTGTTATTTCACTCACACCGAAGCTGATATTAGAGGTATTCATATTTGAATTGTAACGTTCTTTTAGTTGTTCATACACATTTTCATCAGTGTTTATAATAAATAAGCATTTGTTTAAGCCAAGATTTAAATCAATGATATTTATATCCTTATTAAATATACATTGCTTTGCATTTGTAATTTCACAATCCGAAAGAGCAAAAATAAGCTGATAATACTTATAGACCTTATCAAAATTATAATTTAAAAAAAGAGTTTCCAAGTTAATATTGTCACTGGCTAAATCATCATAAATTTTTATATTCTTAACTAAAACTTTATTATTAATTTGGACAGACAGCTTGCTTAAAACATCGTTAGCTTCCTGTCGTTGTAGTGGTTTTAATAAATATGCGAAAGCGCCAACATTTATTGCTTCCTTAGCATATTCAAATTCTGCAAAGCCGCTAATAACAATAAATTCAGAATCAATATTTTTGTCCCTTGTAATTTTCATCAAATCTATACCATTTATTACAGGCATCCTTATGTCTGTAATCACTAAATCCGGGCGATATTTACATATATTATCTAGAGCCTGTCTGGAACTGGTTACTTCCCAAAGTAATTCAAATCCATATTGAGACCAATTGAATGTTTTACGTATTCCAATAAGTGTGGTTGGCTCATCGTCAACTATAAGAACTGAATACATTTTTCCCTCCTACAATCATGACTTTATACTTCATTTAACAGTACTATTTTTTACCCTTGTATCTAAGTTTGTATCTATATAAGATGTCAAATCCAATCCTTCTGAAATAGCCCTATCAAGCGCTGCATTATAACGCTTTTCCAGATCTTTCAACCCATTTTTTACCGTAACTTCACCTTTTATAACCTTTTGTATTCCAACAAGGTCATTATCACCTTGAATATCTATTTCACCCATTGGATTTGGCAGGCCTATCCAAGTATTGCTCAAATCCGCAAATTCTACCCAGTTTTTAATCTCAGGCCCTTTCTTTGCCATATTAATAATCTCTTGATTATATGGTATATACTTTCCGCGTTCATATAGCTTCAGCAAGGTCTCATCTCCATTCCAGAGTTTAAATACTTCCATAGCCTTTTCGGGTATTTCAAGAGCTCTTTTTCCAAAAGCAAGCGAAGGTATCTGATAAGCATAGTTCTTATACTTATTTGCCGGGTCCTCTACTGGTCTACATATTCCCCAGTTAATTTTTATAGGAAACTGATCCCTCCATACACCTACATCATAACTGGCCGAAAACTTGAAACCTATATTTCCTTCTGCAAATTGTGCTCTTGCCTGATCATTGTTTAATTCCTCACAACCTGGGAAGGTGCTACCTTCCTTCTCCATATTAACCCACATTTGAAAGAAAGGTATAAAGTCAATAAAATTAAATTTTCCGGACTTGGGATTGAATTCAGCATGTCCTACTGATGATGCATATTGAAGTAAGCCATTTTGCGAATGAATATTAGATTTCAAGCCTTCAATAAATCCAAATTCTTTTCCTCTGCCGTTTTTAGTAATTGTCTTAGCCATTGCCGTCATTTCAGCCCAAGTCTCAGGAGGTTTCAAATAGCCATTCTTCTTTAATAAATCCTTGTTATACGCAACTGCCATAGTTGTTACAGCATAAGGAACTGTATATGTTTTTCCTTTGTAAGTGTTAGTGATAGGCTGTAGGCGGCCTTCATACTTTGTCAAAAATTCTTTACCATCCGCAATATCCTCAATTGCAACAATCCATCCTCTATTTACCAGTTTCGGGACACTAGAGGTACCTAAATTGCTGCTTTTGAATAGGGCTGGCCCTTGCTTGGCTGCGATTGCTGCCTGTAACATATCTTGATACTCTTCGCCAAGTATTTTATAGTCAATCATAATTCCTTTTTCTTTTCCTTGGCCATTATTAAAATCATATACCATTTTAACATCTTCAGTTTTTGATGATGCATTGTTTGTCCATACTTCCACCGTTGTCATCCTCACTTCTGCCTTTTTTGTTTCTGTCCTTCTGATGATTTTGGCATTACAAGCACCCAGCATCAAAAGTGTCAAGAACACACCCACAAAAATACACAAGCAACAAGTAAATCTGTTTTTCATTGTCATCCTCCAGGGCTACTGTTTTAATCCCCCTCTAAAACTTCTGAGAACACGGGAATATCCTTAATACAAATCAAAAATACGAAGCTCTTTTAATAGTGTAACGACTTCTTTAATATTACTCTTGCTAAATTTTTTCAAAATTCGGTTAATCTGAGACCGTACTGTAACTTCTTCCACACACCGTTCCTTTGCAACCTGTCGATTGGATTTTCCATTATAAAATGCCTTCAATATTTCCAGTTCAGAGGATGTGAGCTTTGAAATTATATTTAAGGTGTAAACCATACTGCTATGCTCATTACGAAGTCTTGAAAACTCTCCAATAATTTTCTGTGCTATTTCAGGCCGTAGCGAAATATTGTTATTGTAAACATTACGGATAGAATTTAAAATATCCACAATAGAATTAGTTTTAGTAATAAAATCCACTGCACCCGCACTATATGCCTTAAAAAGGATTTCATCCTCTTCATGAATTGTCAGCACAATAATTTTTACTTCCTTCATCCTATCTTTAATGTACTTAATCGCGTCTACCCCAGCCATATCCGTATCCATTTGGACATCCATGAGAACAATATCTGGCTTTGTATCCAAAACTGTATTACAAGCAGTCTCAAAACTAGAAGCTGTTCCGATAACTTCCATGTCATGTTCTCTTGCAATTATCATTTTAAAATAATTCTGTATTTCCTCCATATCTTCACAAATAACAATTTTAATCTTATTCACGATTTTGTTCTCCCTTCCTTTGCGGAAATAGCAGCTGAAATTTTGTATATTCTTCGGCTTTACTTTCTACAGTAATGAAGCCTGAATTCCTTTTCATAATCATATATACATGGGAAAGTCCAATTCCCCAATTATTTTGCTTAGATTTTGTTGAATAAAAAGGTTTAAAAATGTTTTTCATTTCATTTTTAGTGATGCCGGAGCCATTATCTATAATGTTTACTATAATCCAGTCAACTTCTAAACTTACTTCTATGGTGATTTCGCCCTTTTCCATTTTGGCAGTGTTAATTGCGTCTATGCTGTTCTGTATTATATTGTCAAATACATCCATGAGTTGATAGTAATCAAAATATGTATCGACCTCACTTACATGATAAATTTTTCTTATTTTAATATTATTTGCTATGTTAATCCTATTAATCGATGCTTCAATAGAATTAATTATATTATTAAGCGAAGGTTTTGGTTTCACTGTTTTCATAGAATCCAGCATTTTAGTGAGAGTATTTAAAGTAATATCTGTAGACTGAGTTATTTTTCTAAGTGCTACAAGGCCATCTTCCGTTCCATATCCATCTTCCACCTGCTGGGCAAGAATCTTAATCATAAACATGGTATTTTTATAAGAGTGGAAAGTACCTCGTAAATATCTATTAAACAAAACAACATTTCTCTTTATATACAGGCTCCTGAAAAAATCGTTTGTATCCAAAGCTTTGTACTTAATTAACAAAAGGAACATTATTGGAATAGCAAGAAACATGGCAAATGGCAGAATGTCAAAGTAGAAGTATGGTACTGATTTGTTTACGGGGAAAATCCAATAGCTAGGCTCAGTTTGAAAATAGTTTTTCCGAAATGGGCCAACCATAAAAATGGTGATAAATAACAAATCTAATAACATCAAACATAGTGCCAGGGGTATTACCTGCATCTTTTTTAAATTAATTGTAGTGTTGAAATAATACTTTCCCAATGTATAGAAAGGATAAATCAAGTAAACGAAAATAAAGTAAAAATTCAGAGTGTCAATCCTCTGAATTACTACTTTAAGAGTTTCCTTTGATATAAAACCCGCTGGGTTTCTTCCCATGATATACATGTAAAACACACTACTAGTTTTATGGTCATAAAACCATATATTAAATACCAAGTAAAGCAGTGAAGCAACGAGTACAAATATTCTTCTCCTGTCATATCGCCATGTCCGAACAGCTATGAATTCATTAATAAACAAAGGAACCACAAAAAGGAATAGTGCCATTCCGACATTCAATAACTTATTCACACTAGAAAAAGGAATATTATATCGTAGAATGAAAAGATAAATCCAATAATCCAAATTAAAAAGAAAGCTTTTGGGTTGATAGTAGTTGCTGATTCTTGCTATCTGCAAAATGCTTGCAAATAGAGCCAAATCAAGTCCTACAATCATAATAGCCAAAAGCCAACTGTATCTGTTTCTATAATTCTTCACGAGTATAATGATAAGAAAAAAGGTTAAAAATATGATCAAATATGCCATAATGTTCCTCACACACCATCTGCCAAGAGCGATATTGTCTTAAATTGTATAAAAGTATAATTCTATGGAGACAAACTGACTTCGCCTTAACCATTTTTACTTTATCATTATAATTTTACATAGTCAATACACCAAGACTCCGCTACTTTTTTGTTGTTCTAGAATAGTTTTTATGGCCTCCAGAAATATTGAATACTTTTTCAAATCCTTTGTTTATCAATATATTCTGTGCTGCATTACCCGTCACGCCTTTGTTACAGTAGGCGATAGTTATTGCATCCTTATCCATTGTATCGGCATTGAATCTCAAATCTTCATGAGGGATGTTTATTGCTGTTTGAATATGACTTTTCTCATACTGCCCCGAAACCCTTGCATCAACTAGGTTATATTTCTCTCCTGATTGCATAAGCTCATCCAGTTCTTTAGCTGTTATTAATGGCCTACCTCTATTAATAGCATTATCTAGTATCATACCTGTGTACATGACAGGGTCTTTAGTTGTAGAAAAAGGTGGTGCATAAGCTAAATCCAAATGGAACAAATCCTCTACTTTTGCCCCAAAAGTGATTGCAGTAACAAACACATCAATTCTTTTATCAACGCCATCTTCACCTACTATCTGAACGCCAATTAGTCTACCTGTAGCTTTATCTGCAACAGCTTTTATGATGATTTCTTTTCCACCCATATACTCTGGCTTGTTGGGTTTTATATTATGACAAACAGCGATTTCATAACCTTGTTCTTTGGCTTCACGCTCTGATAAGCCGGTTTGCGCAACAGTCATATCAAATATTCTAAAAATTCCCGTACCTAGAACACCTCTGAATTCGAGAGGGCCTCCTGTAACAGAATCTCCAGTGATTCTGCCAGTTTTATTCGCAGTTGATCCAAGTGGTCTATAAACCGGTCTTCCGTTAATGAGTTGATATTGTTCAATGCAATCACCACAGGCGTATATGTCCTGAAGGTTTGTCTGCATCTTATTATTAACTTTAATTGCACCAGTAATGCCAAGTTCTATATTTGCATTTTTTGCAAGTTCAACATCTGGCTTAACACCTGTGGCAACAATCACAATATCTGCTGAGAGTTTCTCTCCATTTGAAAGCACAACGTGGTCCTTCTCAATAACATCAGCACTGGTATTAGTGATTACTCCCACTCCCTTTTTTTCAATGTGCTCACGTACGTACACTGCCATATCACTATCAAGTCCAGGAGTTACCTGTGGCAGTCTTTCAACAAGTGTTACACTTATTCCGATGTCTACAAAGTTCTCGCATACCTCCAGCCCAATAAAGCCTGTTCCTATTATCACAGCATTTTTTGGCTCGTTTTTTTTTATAAAAGCTGCAATTTTATTCATGTCAACAATATTTCGCAGGGTAAAAACATTAGAGTTTTCTACACCTTTTATGGCTGGAACCACGGATTTCGCACCTGTAGCTATAACAAGCCTGTCATAATTATCAGTGAATATCTCTCCTGACATAAGGTTCTTTACCTCTAAAACCTTTTTAGCAGGGTCGATAGACAAAACCTCATGCCTTGTTAAGATATCTACATTATATTTACTTTTAAAGAAAGCTGGGTCACGGGGAACTAATTCCTCTACCCTTTCCACATGTCTTCCAATATAATAGGGCATACCACAACCTGAGTAGGATATATAACTATCCTTTTCATATATTGTGATTTCTGCATCTTCATTGTTTCTTCTTGCCTTTGCAGCTGCTGACGTTCCAGCCGCAACCGCACCTATAATAAGTAGCTTCATACCTTCACCCTTTTGGGAAGTCCTTTCTCATCATAATATTTACGTTTAAAATACAGTGCTGCATTTACTAAAGCAATCATAACTGGCACCTCAACTAATGGGCCAATAACCGCAGTAAAAGCAACATCGGAAGAAATTCCAAACACTGCTACAGCAACAGCAATAGCCAGTTCAAAGTTGTTGCTGGCTGCTGTAAAGGACAATGTTACTGTCTGTTCATATTTAAAGCCGCCACGATAAGACATATAAAAGCTGACAAAAAACATGATCCCAAAATAGAGTAATAATGGTATTGCAATCCTAATTACATCCAAGGGATTATTGACAATTTGCTCCCCTTTGGTAATAAACATGATAACTATTGTATACAGTAATGCTATCAACGCAAAAGGTGAGATTTTAGGAATAAATACTTTTTCATACCATTCCTTTGTCTTCGCTCTTATTAGAGTAAATCTAGTGATAAAGCCTGCTGCAAAAGGAATCCCCAAATAAATAAGTACACTCTTTGCCACTTCCCATATAGATACTTTTACAACTTGGTCTCCCCAAGAAAGTCCTAACCATTTAGGAATAAGGGTTGCAAACATATAAATATAAACTGAATATAAAAGTATTTGGAAAATAGAATTAAGTGCTACCAAAGCTGCACAATATTCATTGTCTCCTTTTGCTAAAGTATTCCATACTATTACCATGGCAATACATCTAGCAAGCCCTATTATAATAAGTCCAATTGCAAAGCCAGGTCTGTCACGAAGAAACAATACTGCTAGAACAAACATTAAAATCGGTCCTACTATCCAATTCTGAAATAAAGAAAAAGAAAATACCTTCTTGTTCCTTACGACTTTGCCTATTTCTTCATACTTTACCTTTGCAAGTGGAGGGTACATCATTATAATAAGCCCAATTGCTATGGGCCAAGATATTGTACCAGTGCTGAGTCCGCCCAGTGATACAGCTAGGTTTGGGAACAAATATCCCCATAACACTCCAACTGCCATTGCAATGAATATCCAAAGGGTTAAAAATCTGTCCAAAAATGATAGTCTGGCTTTATTTTTATTTTCCACTCCTGTCATCTCCCATCTATTTTTTAGCATTCTATTATGATAAATAGTATTATATTCCTTTAACATGAATGTCCATGCTACCTGAACGAAAACCTTCAATATCCAATGTTATATATATGAAGTTTAAACTCTTTAAATACTCTATTATTATATCTCCTTTTTCTAAAAGCTTAAATAGATCCTCCTTATTAACCTCAATTCTAACTATATCACCATGTACCCTAACTCTTACCACCTTAAAGCCTAAACCCTTTATAAACTCTTCAGCCTTTTCAATATTCTCAAGTAACTCAAAGCTAATTTCAGTATTGTAGGGTAATCTTGTAGCCAAGCAAGGCGCTGATGGTCTTGAGGCTACAGAGATATTTAACCTCTTTGCCAGCTCTCTTACTTCTGCTTTGGTGATCCCACATTTAGCCAAGGGACTAATAACTCCTAATTCCTTTAAAGCTTTTATTCCAGGTCTATATACAGTTAAATCATCAGCATTAGTACCATCAATAACATATTTAAGGCCATTTTCCTTTGCAAATTCCAAGAGACTAATAAATAAAGATTTCTTGCATTGGTAACATCTATCAATAGGGTTCTTTAGTATTTCCTTATTTTCAAATTCATTTATTTGTATGATTCTGTGAATTGCTCCCATTTCTCCTGCTACTTGTTTTGAAATAGTTACATCTGATACAGGGTGTAGCTTTGTTTCAAAAGTTACAGCATATACTTCTCTGTTTAGTTTTCTACCAGTCTCACAGGCAATTTTTAATATTAGGCTGCTATCCACTCCTCCAGAGAAAGCAATGCAGACCCCATCTTCTACAAGTCTTGATATTTCCTTTTCTAAAGTCATATATTTATCTTCCATTTATATTCTCCTTATCTAAATTCCAATTCAATAATTCAGTACAAACCCATTCTTATTTTAAAACAATTAATGCAATATTTCTATCATTTGCCCTCAAATAAGCTCATTAATTACGAGATTTAATAGTTAAGAAGGCCATAAAATCCTCAATAAAATCTTTTGGGCTATGATCTAAAAATACAAAATTAAACTCTCTCATAATTTTGATATTCTGAATAGGTATTATTTTTAAAGTTCCTGCTGCCACTTCTTTTTTAACAGCTTCTCTTGAAATAACAGTAACCCCTAAATTTGCCTCTACTAAAGATTTTATAGCACCAAGATTCCCGATTTCCATATACACCTTTATATCAGAAAGGCTATATCCAAGTTCTACTAACTTGTTTTCAAATATTATTCTAGTTCCTGAGCCTTTTTCACGTAAAATTAGCTTTCCGCTATTAACGACATCACTTATTTCGACATTATCATTCTTAGCAAGGCTATTAGACGGCGCAGCAACTAAGACCAGCTCATCATCTTTAAGTTTTTTGAAAATAAATTTGCTTTTATCAAAGGGCCCCTCTACTATACCAAGATCAATTTCACCATTACTTAACCTTTTAAGTATTTGTTCTAGATTATTCACATTCATAATTACATCAATATTGTCATGTAAACTTTTATATTCACCTAAGGAATAAGGAAGCACAAATTCGCCTATAGTTAATGTCGCTCCAATATTATATCTTTTTATCATAGACAACTTATTTTTCAGTTCTCTTTCCAACTTAGTAGAATTAGCTGCGAACTCATTGGCATATCTATAGAGCACTTCACCTTCTTCTGTTAATGATATTTGCCTCCCCTTCTTCTTTATTAATTTTGCATTGTAACGCTCTTCTAATTGCTTTATGTGTTGTGATACTGCTGGTTGCGTGAGGTTAAGCAATTCCGCCGTCCTAGTATAGCTTTTTAAATTTGCCACGTTAATAAAAGTTGTAAGTTTTGAATCTATCATATTTTTTGGCTCCTCAAAGTATCTGCTTATGATACCATTCTACAACAATTAGAACCTTATAGAAAGACATACATAAATTTTTATTATGTATTTATAATAAATCATAATTTGTTATTATGTTTTATTTGTACTAAAATTATGAACGAGAGCACAGTAAACTATAGTTTCAAAAGTATTTTTTCCATGGTTCATTATTAGATTATAGTACAACTATTTTCTGGTCAAATATAAAGGAGCTGATTTTAAATTGTTACAATTATTATTGCTAATACCTCTAGGATTTCTGGTAGGAACCTTTGGTACACTTATCGGGGCAGGGGGTGGTTTTATCTTAGTTCCCTTACTCCTTTTGCTATATCCTGATAAAAGTCCTGAAACTATTACAAGTATTTCACTTGCAGTGGTATTTTTTAACTCTCTATCGGGTTCTTATGCCTATGCAAAAATGAAGCGAATTGACTATAAATCAGGGGTGATTTTTGCAATTGCAACTATTCCTGGGTCAATTCTCGGATCTTTTACAACTTCGTATATGCCCCGGCAGCTATTCAATGGCATCTTCGGCGCATTGCTGATAATTCTTTCTGTATTTTTGTTCATTCGGCCAAATAATAAAAACAAGGATCTCGGAACAATGGATAATAAAAGTTATTGGACAAGGTCATTTGTTGACATAGAAGGAATCACCCATACATTTTCATTTAATCCGGTCATAGGAATTGTATTAAGTATATTCGTTGGATACTTTTCCAGCTTGTTTGGAATCGGTGGAGGTATAATTCATGTACCTGCACTTGTACAGCTGTTAAATTTTCCAGTACACATAGCCACAGCAACCTCCCAGTTTATTCTCGTAGTGATGTCCTTATCTGGTTCTTTTGTACATTTGTTTACCGGAGTGCTCTCGCCAGGAATTTATCAAACACTGTCTCTAAGTGTAGGTGTTATTTTTGGAGCACAACTTGGTGCCAAATTGTCAAAATACTTGAAAGGTAGTTACATTATTCGAAGCCTTGCTTTCGCTTTAGGTCTGGTTGGCATTAAAATCTTTTTTATGTGATTTACTGTCAAAATTATTTGATGAACTTTAAAAAGAGCTTCTAGGCCTGTGCCTAGAAGCTCTTTTTACTCCAATCGATTATTATCTGTTGCTTTTACAGTTTCACAATGGCCAGTGCTACCACCATTATCATTCTTTTTATGCCCTCGAAACATCATAGGAATCATGAATATCATCATCAACGGACAAATAAAGGGAGCAATCACTGTCAAAATGCCTCTTAGCCCAGAGAAATTGGCTCCTAGTAATGGTATTATCAGTAACAATATTATAGGTGCGCCGCAGCAAAGTGCCATCATCAACATATGTGGCATATGGCCTTTGTTTTTCTGATTTTGGTTTTGTCCTTGGACTTCTTCCTTATCATTTTTATTATCACAACAATTCATATAATCCATCTCCTAAACAATATTTTTTTGAACTCTTTAGCTTCCATTCAGGGTTTATAGCCGAAGCACTTTTGTTACTAATTTTTCTTCCAATTTCCGAACAACGCTTGATTCTGTGCAATAAAATCATTGGATATTGTGATAATTACTCCATCATCTGTTTTATTTTCTTTACCAATAGGGACAGGGTTACAGCCACCTTTTATTTTTTCAACCTGACTTGTTTTAAATCTGTTTCCACAGTTCTGACATACTAAATCATCACCCTGCTGTTTGTAGTATCCTCTACCAGAGTTGTAACAAACCTGACAGGTGTTAAATGCTGTCCTTATTGTTCCATCAGGCGCTTTAACAGCTACAAGCTCCATTTTTGTATTTCCAACTTTATATGGGATGAACTTAGCTGTTTCTGTTATATCACTTTTTATAATAGTAATGTCTTCACCTTTGGAAACAGACGTTGCTTTAGACGCATTACCTTTTACAACAAAAAATATAGCCATTAAAATAATAAAAAAACCAATACCAATAAATATATTTCTATTAGACTTTTTGCTAGGTTCAGCCTTCTTTGAGTTACCCATTGTACTCCACCTCATAACGTTTTTGTTTATAATATCAATTTCCTGTGAAGATAATATGAAGATTGGAATTTAATACGAAATAAATGTATTAGGGGCATAAAAAAACACGATCAAACAATAATGCTCGATCGTGTCAACTTTTCATATATATCTATAGCAATCCTTGACTATTAAAGAAGTCTTTATACTTCATATCAGTTTCTAAAATATGTCCAGCTATCCAATCTGAAATAAAAGTAATAAGCTCCACAACTGCTTCTTTTTGCCTTGAATCAATATCCTTTTTCTCCAACCTTTGAAGCTTCTTTATTAAAAATATATGCTCGATCTTATGCGTATCAGCTTCTTTAAAGCCATATCTTTCCATAAGTTTTTCTTCATAATCAAAATGATAAATTGTATATTCCTTTAGTTCCTCTAAAATAACTAATATTTCATCAAAATGGTCAAAATCGTCATTTGCAAGTACAAGATCTGCGATTTTCCCTCCAATCTCAAATAACTTTTTATGCTGCTTGTCAATCTCTGTAACATTTACGCTATACATGTCTTTCCATCCAAAATACATAAATAATCCTCCTCTAAAATTGTTTTATTAAACCTTCTAATTCCCCTTAAGTTAACTAATTCATACTTGTTTAATTTCTAGAAAATCACATGCATTTTCTCAGTTTATCTCCTTTCAATCCCAAGGTAATTTAGCGTATCCTCAATAATTTTTCCGGCCACTGGAGCTGCTACAGCGCCACCAAAATAAGATTCGCCTCTCGGATTAAAAAAAGTAACAAGTACGTTTACAATCGGATTATCTGCAGGTGCCAGCCCCGCGAAGGAAGCAACATACACATCGCTATCCGTTGTTTGGGATGTTCCTGTTTTACCTGCCACTCTATAGCCATTAACATAAGCACCTTTACCTGATCCTTCTGATACCACTCCCTCAAGAATGTCCTTTAATATTTCTGAGGTTTGCTTTGAAATAACTTTTCTTATAACTTCAGGTTCAAATTCCTTGACTACATTTCCTTCAGAATCAGTAAGTTTTTTGACTAGTCGTGGTTTCATGAGTCCTCCACCATTTGCAATGGCAGTATAAGCTGCTGCCATCTGTATAGGCGTTACGGTGAATCTCTGTCCAAAGGACGCAGCCGCCAAATCAATCTTAGCAGGACTTTTCTGAAATATACTTTTTTGCTCTCCAGGTAATTCTATATCAGTTCTGTCATAAAGGCCAAAAGCCCTTACATATTGATAAAATCTTTCAATTCCAAGACCCTGTCCAACCCTGACAAAAACCGGGTTAGACGATTCATATACACCTTCTCTGAAAGGAATCATCCCTTTATAAAAGTAACCCGTAAAAGAGTTTATTGTCCAACTATCAATATGTACTGGAGAATCATCTATTAGGGAATCAGGCTTAACAGTTCCCTCTTCCAAAGCAGCCGCACTTGTTATAGCTTTAAAAGTTGACCCAGGTTCATAAGTGTTTGATACAGCTTTGTTTCTCCATACTGTACTGTTAAGAATATCAACATCTTTTTGGGTGTATCCATTCCATGTACTGGAGTTAACGCCAAGCGATGATGGGGCTTTGTATGGGTCATTTAAATTAAAGTCAGGCTTTGAAACCATTGCAAGCACATCACCATTTCTAGGGTCCATTACAATAGCAACCCCTCCTCCGACTACATCGTACTTGCTAATTGCTTCTTCCATGGCTTTGCTGGCAATATCTTGTATTGTATTGTCAATTGTGAGTACAACATTCAGTCCATCCTTGGATTGAATATATTTTTCCGGTGAAATTGGAGAAGTACGCCCACCAGCATCCACCTCTCTAATTACTTCTCCTGGTACTCCTTTAAGATATTCTTCCATTGATTGTTCTATCCCCTGTAAACCTTGACCATCAGCGTCGGTAAAACCCACAACATGAGCAGCAAGGTTTTTATTGGGATAGTAACGCTTTGTATCATCAACCAAATATATACCTTTAATGTTATTTTCTTTAATGAAACTTTTTATTTTATCTGCAGTTTCCAAATCAACTTTTCTCTTAATTATTTCAAAATAACTATCGTTATTTAATTTCTTAATTACTTCTTCCCTGCTAATTCCTAGAATCTTTTCAAGCCCTTGACCTATCATGTCCAATTTTGCTTGTGATTTATCTATTTCTTTGGGATTCACAGTGACTGTTTGAACAGGTTCACTTGTCGCAAGCGTATTACCGTTTCTATCATAAATATTTCCCCTTGATGGATTGATAACTTGAATTGCATTCTGTTGAAAAAAGGCCTTTTTCCTAATATTCGGACCTTCTATAACCTGAATATATGCTATTCTTACCAGCAATGTAACAATTAAGAACGAAGAAAAAAACAGTAAGAATAGCAATCTCTTTTTCATAAATAATTTTGGCTCTATCAAAATAAACACTCCTATATGAATCTTTGCAGTCAGCATATTAATTGGAGTCTTTATGACTCTGAACTCCAACTATATTTTACCTGAAATTTCACCTTACTGCCAGCTTTCAGCTGCAATTTATAATATTCGGTATCGCCTATAGGCATATAGATTCACCCCTTCTATTCTAATAAAATTTTTCCTTAAATAATAATCCTTTATTATTAAGAAGTTATTAAGAAGTTATAAATATTTTTTAATTTAATATCGAAGTTACTGGAATCTATACAGAAGGGCCACATAAGATGAAATTGAATAACTTGTTTTACAAAGCAAATCAACAATTCATATAGTACATATCCTAAGCAATATTTTATTCTTATACATCATTATATATATTTATTATGTAGCTTTGCATGTATTGTTATAAAAACCAATACACAAAAAGACAGATAAGCGATAAGCCTATCTGTCTCTTCAAAAAATCGAACTTTCCTACATCGCTTTCATCGCGAACAATCCAGGATCAAGCATACCAAATATCATAGCTACATGTGCTACTACAAGGAAAATACCCACTAGTATTGCATGAAGTTTTAACTTGCCAATTTCATCTTTCTTTCTTCCAATTGCACCTACTTCAAGTAAAAACATACCGAAGTAAGGAATTACTCCTGCAAGATAGAACCCAACGGCAATAACATCTGCCGGTCCTCTCCACTCACCTGTTAATGTGAGTGGAATAACAGCATTGAAAAGAAGATAGATGAAAACCCCTAAGAAATAGAGACCTGCAAAAATACCTGTTACTTTGCTAACAGTTCTTGCTTTTCCTGTTAAATTCCTGGTAAATAGAATCATTAACTCTGTAATTGCCAGAGTTTCAGCACATATAACAGGAACTGCCATAAAAATAAGTAGATGCCATGGTTGTGCAGTTGCTAACAGTTCCATGTAGTGCGTCATTGCGCTTCCCATATGTAATAGACCCCCTATATGTAAAATTTTGTTTATGGCAATGATTCTACACAATTTATATGAAGAAATTATGAAGATTTGAAGTTCTAGAACTTTTTTTACTTAGCCTTAATGGCAGCAGCCTCCTCCAGAAACGCCTGAACTACTCGAATCATTTGACTGTGCAATGTCACTGCTAGAAACATTCGTAATATCCGGTACAACTTTGATGTTGCTACTGATCATTCCCATCCAGCAAGTATAGGGAATGTTACCGTCTTCCTCCGGTGTAAACTCTATAAAATTGTCTCCTGGTACTAGCTTTACCTGCAAATTGTATTTTGGAATTGTCAAGGTTTCATTGCATCCGTTTATACTTTTGGCATCTGCTTTCATATTCCATTTGACCGGGATTCCTTTTTGAACAATAATTGGAGAATATCGGCCAGAGTCCAGATTTGTCGTGACCACCTGTACATTGCCTTCTATTTTAGCAACATTTCCTGCTCCTCCGGTTGCTGCGTATGCCACATTAATTCCTGACAAACTTAATCCCCGGTTTAGCATGATTACTCCCAGCATCATGACCAGCACAGCACTCACTTTCATCATCCTATGTGTAAACTTTCCACTTAAAAATGAACTGATCGCACCGAATCCAAACATTAAAGGAACTGTACCCAAGCTAAATACTAACATGGATAATGCACCTGCAAGGAAACCGCCTGTACCTAAAGCGTAAATTTGCATAGCTTGAAGAGGGCCGCACGGCATCAATCCGTTTAATAACCCAACGTACAAGGGTCCATGTTTTCCATTGTTGTTATGAATCTTGTTGCCAAATATCTTAGGCATATGGGGATTAAACTTTCTAAGCCATGGGAAAATATTTAACATATTTAGCCCCATAATAACCATAAAAACACCGGACAAAATAGCTACGATTCCTTTTGCCGTTCCAGAAAAGCTGACTACAGAGCCCAAAGTGCCTACAATACCACCAATAATTGTATAGGCTAAAACCCTTCCGGCGTTGTACATCAGACTTGGTTTTAGCTTTGAGATTTTACTTGTATCCCCTTCTGCCTGTTTGTATGAAACACACTGTGACAGGTTTATACCACCGCACATAGCAACACAATGAAGAGAAGTTATCAACCCTACTACAAAAAGTATTCCATAACCCATGTTCTGGTTGACCTGGGGTATAAAGTTAAACCCTATGGTATTTTTGATTATCATATAAATCGCAAGAATAATAATACCAATACCCAACAACTGATTTATAGGCATTTTGTCATCAGATGCCGTATTCCTGTCTTTTTGGATTGTTACCGTGTGATTTCCAGGTTTATTTTTAACCTTATAATCAAGCTCTTCAATTGTTTCAATAATTGCATCAAGTCCTATAATATTGGCATCATAGGTAACATAAACATTTGAACTGCTATAAATTGCTTTAACCTTGATAATACCTTCCATCTTTTTCAGCTTGTTTTCTATTCGCATTTCACAGCTCGTACAAGTCATTCCATCAATTTGTAGAATCTTGCTAACTATTTTTTGTTCCACGCCATCACTCCTATAACCAAGCTTTTTGATTTAATGTGTATATCATATCAATAATATTTGAAGATAATATGAAGATTGGAATTTAAAACGAAATAAATGTATTTGGGACATAAAAAAGCACGATCGAACATTAATGTTCGATCGTGTCATCTTTTTCATATATCTAGATCAGCGATTTTACGTCCCGCCACTAACTTGCCTACTATTTGCTTTCCTAAATGTCTTTAAATTTTCCAGGTGTTACTCCCTCATATTTTTTGAAAAGTCTTATTAATGCTCTGCTCTGGGTATATCCAACTTTTTCTGCTATCGTTGAAATGTTGCATTCCCCTTCCTTTAGCAACTGCTTAGCCTTTTCAAGTCGAGTCTTATTAATAAAATCTAGGATTCCTTCCCCCATTTGTTCCTTAAAGATTCTTGAAACATATGTAGGTGTTATTTCAAAGTGTTCTGCGATATTTGCGAGTCCTAAGTTTACATTATCGAAGTTTTCCTTTATATACTCTGCAATACTGTCACTCATACGGTAATTCATGGTCTTCTTCCCGTTTTGGACCTTCTGGCAAACTTGGAGAATTATATTTGTCATTAAGATTTTTATACTTTGTAGGGTCTTACAATTCATTAGTTTTCCTATTAAATTTGTCTCTTCCGCGAGTGATATATTATATGTACTACTGAGCTCCTCAGCTAATTTAATTACAGTACTTATCAAATCATACATAAGACATCTGCCCATCTGTATAGAAAGTATGTCTTTTGTAAGGTTCTCTTCAAATATTTTATTTATTATATCTATGGCTGCTGGGGAATCACCGGCCTTTATACAATTGACCAGCTTATATTCCATTTCCAGAGGGTAAAAGTATTTATTACCAGATATCTTTTTATCCTCATATTGGATTAACTTAGAGTTTCCTTCTACCAAGCGATATTCCATTGCCTCATTTGCTTCTTCCCATGCCTCCTGAATGCCACTTATCATATGATGGACGTTGCTAATTGAAACAGTGAAACTGATGTGGAATTTGCCATTAATGAACGTTTCTGCTTCTTCAGCAATTCTTTTTAATTCTGATTTGGCATTTTTTATCCCCTCAGGTTTAAAATTAATTAAACAAGCCATCATATTATCAACTTCAATAACAATCCCCAGTTGGTTTTGGCTTGAGATTTCTTCAATTACATTCTTGAATACAAATCTTATTGTCTCAAGGGTTTCCTTAAAGTCTTCTTCCTTTATTACAGAAAAAATATCACCAAAATCATCAATATAAACCAGCATTACTGCGAAATATTCCGAATAAAGATTAATACCCATAGATGTGAGTATATCTAGAGTATTTTCTTTGTGTTCAATTTTTCCTCTTAGCAACTTTTCTATATAGCTTGTCCTAAAGGAAAGATTTTGCTCCCCTATCCTCTTAGTCAGTCTATCCTTCTCTAACATAGTGTTGCTTAGAACTTCCTGAATGATGTGGTATTCGTTTTGCTGTCTATTTGTTCCTATTGAATTATTATTATCAGGAAGAATCTTTAGCAACTCCTTTAACGGGTTGTAATTTTTTCTAGCAAGAAACACTACTGCAATACCACCTATAAGAAGGCATAACAGTATGCTGGCAAACATAATTATTCTTATTTTAATGTTTCTTTGATCTATAATACTTTGGGGTACTATCTCAATATACTTTAACTTTGATATTTCAGAAGTGTAATAAAATAGGGAAACCTTTTTGTCTCCGAGCTTAAGCTTTAAAACGCCACTCTCTCCCTTTAAGTCATCAAATCCCGGAAGACTTCCTATACCATAGCTTTTTGTTGAAGCCAACACTTCATTATATTTATTAATAATTAGTACATCTCCCGTATTAGCTCCATGAATACTTTTAGCCATTTTCATCAATTCATTTTCATCTATCAGAACTACAACTGTACCTAGTGGTTGTGATGGAGCATTAATAGGTATAGATTGGAGGAATGCAACCGTCATACCACTACGTCCTTCCTCGTCCTCTGAAGCAAGAGGTATGTATTGCATGGTATGCTGTTCTTGTAACA